>VFSW01009971.1_pt1 | contig 13518 bp, 11 predicted proteins | sample 5358111 | NCBI WGS metagenome assembly VFSW01 (sample SAMN11554181, study PRJNA540505) | mine drainage metagenome | isolation source: sediment from site ElyBrook_90M | place: USA: Ely Copper Mine, Vershire, VT | collected 2017 | reverse complement strand
CAAGAAAATTCCCACCTTCCGCGCGCAACGCGGGCTGCTCGCCCGCAGGGAAGCACGTTTGAGATTGGTGGCGTGGGCATCGGCGATGGTGAATTTGTCATCATCGCCGGGCCCTGTTCCGTCGAATCGCGCGAACAAATCATGGAGACTGCTCGCGCCGTGCAGAGTAATGGAGCACTGATGCTCCGCGGCGGCGCGTTCAAGCCGCGAACGAGTCCGTACGCATTTCAAGGACTTGGCTGGGAAGGCGTCGCGTTGCTTGCCGAAGCGGGGCGCGCCACCGGCCTACCGACGGTGAGTGAAGTGATGACCATCGATCAAGTCGAGCGCCTCACCGGGCAAATTGACGTCTTACAAATCGGTGCGCGTAATATGCAGAATTTCGATCTCCTCAAAGCCGTCGGGCGGACCGGGCATCCGGTCCTACTCAAACGTGGACTCTCGGCAACGATCGATGAACTTCTCGCGGCCGCCGAGTACATTCTCTCGGAGGGTAATCCCAACGTGATGCTCTGCGAGCGCGGTATTCGAACGTTCGAGAACGCAACGCGAAACACATTGGATCTCTCGGCAATTCCCGTCTTGCGCGAACGCACGCACTTGCCGGTCTTTGTCGATCCGAGTCATGCCGTCGGCGTGCGACGTTGGATTCGCCCACTATGCAGGGCCGCAAAAGCCGTTGGTGCGCATGGACTGCTCATCGAAGTACATCCCAATCCAGCCGAAGCAAAATGTGATAAGGAGCAAGCGCTCACATTTGGCGATTTCGCCGATATCGTGGAAGATCTCACATCCATTCCGCTCTCGCATGATGTGAGGGTGACCGCGTGAGTGCAAAATTGCGCGGTATTCGCGGGGCCATTACGGTCGATGCCGATACAACGAATGACATCATTTGCGCTACGCAACGACTCCTTCGCGAGATCGTCGATCGTAACGGCATCGATCTCGATGACATTGCATCGGTTCTCTTCAGCCTAACGCCCGATCTGCACGCCGCGTTTCCGGCGCTCGGCGCGCGAGAGATGGGCTGGGTTCACATTCCGATGTTGCACTTCACCGAAATCGACGTGCATGGTGGCCTCGCGCACTGTATTCGCGTTCTCATGCACGTCACCACCACGTCGGCTCAGGACAAGATCGAACACGTGTATCTCGATGGCGCCGTCGTATTACGCCCGGATTTGACCAAGCTCCGTGTCTCATGATCATCGGGATCTTTGGCACTGGTATGATGGGCTCGTCCATTGGCTTGCGCTCACGGCGCAATGGCGACGTCGTGATCGGCTACGACCACGATGCCGCATCCCTCCAATCGGCATTAGCCTGCGGTGCGATCGACAAGGCAGTTACGCGAGACGATCTCTACGAGCGAAGTGAGATCGTTGTGATCGCAGCGCATCTAGACGGAACGCTCGCCGAACTGCTGCGATTGCGTGATGTCTCACTACCACGTGATCTACTGGTCTGCGATATTGCGTCGACAAAAGTTCAAATCTGGCAGACGGCACGCGAGATACCGCAATTCATACCCACTCATCCGATGGCCGGAAACGAACGAAGCGGGCCTGGAGGCGCGAGCGCAACGCTCTTCGATGAACGAACGTTGGCGTATGTGCCAACCGAACGTAACGATCTGGTTACCCGGCTTCGCACATTTATCGCATCGCAAGGGGGCATACCGTTCCCACTTGATGCGCAAGAGCACGACCGGCTCGTCGCAACAACGTCGCATCTTCCACAGATTTGCGCGAGCGTTTTTTCCCGCGCGTTTTCAAGCCTCGCTCCGCACGAGAGCGCCGCGACACTTTGCGGGCCAACGGCACGCGAATTCTTACGCTTGAGTGCGTCGCGGTATGCGATGTGGGGACCTATTCTCTCAAGCAATCGTGCCCATATCGAGCCGCTCCTGCGAGATTTTTCGCGCGAATTAAAAAGTATCGCCGACGCTCTTGAAAGCGGCGATGACGCAACCATTCAAGCGCTGTTCAGCTAATGCAAGCGCACGATACCGTGGTTGTTGGGTTTCAGGGAGAGCCTGGAGCCTTTAGCGACGCCGTAGCACGACGCGCTTATCCCGATGCACGCTCAAAAGGCTTTGCAAGCTTTGATGCACTTATTGCCGCGGTCGCTGACAGAACGATTACCGCCGCCATCCTTCCTTGCGAAAACTCGCTCCACGGTTCGATCGCACGCGCCTACGATCTTCTGCTGGAATACGACGGACTCACGATCATCGGCGAGACGGAGGAAACGATCGTTCAGACGCTCGTCAGCCTCCCTGGCGTCACCTTTGAGGAGATTACCACCGTACGATCGCATCCCGTTGCGCTCGAACAATGTCGTCAGTTTTTTGCCCGGGAATCCCACCTCGATGTGCAGCCCGCGAACGACACCGCCGGTGCCATCCGTGAAATCATCGCGCGCGGCGATCGCCGCGTTGCCGCGATCGGCCCCGTCGGCGCGGCAAAACTCTATGGCGCAGAGATTCTCAGGGCAACCGTTAACGACGACGAACCGAACGTCACTCGCTTTTTTCTTGTCGCAAGCAACGTGCAATCCGCGCAAACGGCGACGCGCTTCTGCGTCGCCCTGCATCTTCCGCACCGTCCCGGAAGCCTACACGAAGCATTAGGTGTCCTGGCCGCATATGGCCTGAATCTGCGTTCGCTTGTCGCACGCCCGAGCCGTATTCGGCCGTTCGAATATACGTTCTATATCGAATGCGAAAACAACGTACCGCTCGATGCCAAACTGCTTCTACGCGCATTTCCGGGGCGGGCCAAATTACTTGGTGCTTACGAAAAACCTACGGGCACGACTCGGCCCACACATCGAGGACCGGATTCTTAAGTAACGCATAATAGCCGAGAGCTTTTGCTTGCGGACAATACTGCGTAAGAAACGTATTCGACGATGTGACATCGGTGTATTCCACGGTAATGACCGCTTTGCCGTCGGCATGAAAGGGCGCAAGTGCCGCACACGTTCCGCCGACCCAACAACTCTCTTCTAACGCGAAATCAAATATTGGCTCAAGTGATGAGACCTGATCGCTATCGTTCTTAAGGCCGACGGAGAGCCCGCGTTGATGCGCGAGTGAAGCAATCCAGGTGTTATACGTTATTTGATCCCTTGCGGAGAGTGGAAATCCGGTCGCATTTTGATAGCCATCGACGTTGTCCGGCTCGACTGCATCAAACCCTTTGCTTTTACAGAGATCGAACCGTGCCGTCATAATCGGCGTGAGCAGGTCGATGCGGCGGATATCGAGCCATCGCTCGTTCGGGTATCCAACGTAGACGTTCCCCAAGACTTGCGATGGAAATGACGTCGCGTCGGGGCGGAAATTCTCGTAAGAGCCCACATCGATGTAGCACACTGCGTGGCGGCCGAGCGCGTGCAACTGCGCGACTTGCGCAGCCGTCGTTCCAAACATATCGACATCGTAAACGCTGGCATTCACGCTGGTATCAAACGCCGCACTGAGAATCCATTGAAAGCTGTCGGTGACCGACGGCGTCCAGAGCACTCCTGAATTCGGCGTCGGCGACACAACTGGCGTACTTGTGGGCGTTACGGTAGCGGGCGACTGCGGAATGGGTGTTTGGCCCGATGATCCGCCTCCGCACGAGGCAAGCATGAGCGCCGCGACACACGCAACGAGGATTCGCATATTTCCTACTTTCGGCAACTCCCCGGAGAAATTGCGCTCCCGGAGTCTTGCCCTCCGGCTGCATTGTCGCATGAGACCCTGTGAAATCAGCATTCAAAGAGGAGAAAACGATGCAGACGCTATCCATTCCAACGCGGCGATCCCTGGAATTCGGCATCTACCGCGACGGCGATAATAATCTTGATGCTTCACAAAGCATCGCCTTGGCCCAAGCACTGAAGACGAGCGCCTCGGATTCACATATCCAGTTTACCGTGCAGGATACAACAGGGTTGCGCGTTTCGCACGGCGATGTGATGGAAGGCAAAATGCGCACCGATGCCTTCACCATTGCCGACGGCCACATCGGGCAGGTCAGCATCGGCAAGCCGCATACGATGTCCGATCCGAAAAATCTCGCCCAATTCGTCGCTCATACGCTCGATAACGCCGAATCGACCGGAGCCAAACAAACCTGGATCGATCTCGTCGACCACGGCGGCGGCGATGGCGGCGGCTTGGAAACACATACCGGTGCCGTCATGACGATGCCTGATATTGCCAAAGCGATCGCCGACGGCGTTGCCATGCATGCGCAAAAACATCCCGAAGATGCGCATCGTGGCGTCGATGGTGTTGTCGCGAATCAATGCCTGATGTCGACCCTAGGATTTTCCGATGCGCTCTCACGCGTTGGCGTGAAGTATCTTGCGGCGTCGCCGGAAACGATGGTCTCACCGGGCGTTCCATCAGGCATCGCACATGCGATTGCGGCGAACGAATCGGATCCTAATGCGATGGCGGGAGCGGTAGTGCGCGATGTGATGAACACACATTATAGGTTTGGATCTGGACCGGCAGCGGCGTTCGATGTGCTCGACACGAGCCACCCGTCGATCGCGAAGGCAGAGGCCGCAATCAAACGATTCAACGATGCCGCGTCGGCGAGCGATGCATCCACCCGCAGCGAACTCAAGGCGGATGTCGCATCGGTGCAAGGCATGGTGCGCTTCTCGGAAGCGACGCCTGATATGCCTTGGCACGCGGATCGTCCGGCAATCGCACTCTACAACGCCATTGCATCGGATGGGAAACTGGATTCATCGCTACGCGACGACGCACACAACGCGGCAAAAGCAGTCGGCAACCTGGTGCTCGCGCACGGCGAGAGCAAGAGCTTTGCACCGTTTGACGGATCCGATTATCAAGACGCCGTCGGGCCAACCATTCACGCCCCCATCAATGGGTCACAGATCGATCCTTGGGCCCCAAAAATTAGCGAAACGCATAACGCCTTCTATAAAGATGTCGACCAAGACAAATTCGTCCGCACGATTGCGTAACTTCCATGGCCTAGCCCCATTGGTTAGGCCATGCTCTTCTTTTCACGATGATCGAACGGCCGCTAACGAGCGCTCCTTCGCACTAAGCGGTTGGGGCCTCGAGGAACGTGCGTAACGCATGCTGTTGCTCCACAAGCGCAATTGCCCCGTCTTCACTCAATGTTGCCCCTTCGGCAAAGAGTTGATCGAGCGCCGCCGGATCCAAAACACTCTTGAGAATGTCGAGCGACTCGCGGTATGTGATGTCTTCGCACATATCGGTGTGACGCGGTGCGTGGAGTCGGCCAAACCGCTGGTTACAAAAGCCGAATAGCCTCGCGGCGGCCTCGATACTGCCATTTCGTGCGAGCGCCGATGCTACCGCATTGATGGAAAATGTGAGCATTTCGTGCGCTTGCGACTCCGCCGCCATCGTGATCGCGTGCGATGCCTGCTCCCACGCACAATCCCATTCACCCATGGCAACGGCATAATGCGCCAGGTTTATCGCAGCGCAAATCATTGTATTTCGCGAACCCGATGATTTCGCCGTCGCGACGGCATCCTGGCCGTACGCAAAAGCTTTTGGCGTATCGCCCTGAGCGAATGCGATTTCACTGAGGTCAGTGAGCGCGACGGATATCTGTCGTTCGTTCCCATACTCCTTTAGCAGGTCGTAGGCCTGATAGAGCATCGCCTGGCGCCGATTGGCATCGCTGCGGTCTACTAATTGGCTCTGGGCTTGCAAGACGAGAGCGCCCCCTACATAATCGTTCCGCTCGCGTGCGATGAGCGCTGCTTCATCCATCAAGGTTGCAGCAGCCAATTGCTCGTCTGGGTAATACCACGCTAACGTTAGGCCCAGGAGGCGAAGCGCATGGCTAAGCTTCTCTCGATCATCCACGACGCGATACAGCGCTACCGCGCGCTCGCCTGCGCGGCGCTTCTCCTCTTTCGGCAGTGCATAGAGAGGCGTGAGCGCCAACCAGAGACGAGCTTCAACTGCGGGATTTGCGCTCACCTCAACTTCTTGAAGCGCTTGTCGTATATACCGTATTCCTTCTGACGGAGCGGAATAATAGAAGTACCACGAGAGCGCAGCAGCTGTCGCTGCACCGAGAACAATCGCGTTACGCTCGAGTAAGCTCCATCGAATACAGGCACGATAGTTATCGATCTCGCGCTCGATGTTCGCGAACCACTCCATCGAGGAGGTAGAGAGAAAGACGCGATCGCTCTCTTTGGCAAGATCACAATACAACGCCGCATGTTTGCCGAGTGTCTCACGCTCGTCCGTCGAATCAGCCAACGCCTTCCGAGCAAACTGACGCACCGGCTCAAGGAATCGATATCGTACGTGCTCTCCAACTCGCATTTCGGTAATCAACGAACGATCGACTAATTCGGCGTGCAAGTCAAAGAGATCAAAGGCATCGATATCGCCCCAAGAACAGACGCGGCTCGCGTTTTCAAGCGTCCATCCAGCCGAGAACGCGGCCAAGCGCCGGAACAACGATTGTTCTCTCTCCGTAAGGCTCGCGTAGCTCCAATCGATGAGTGCAGCCATCGTCTGGTGCCTCGGAATCGCCGCTCGGCGCCCGGATGAAACCGCTCCGAGATCGGCTTCAATGCGATCTGCTAACTGCGAGGCCGAGACGACCGCAAGGCGCGGCGCAAGCAATTCGATTCCTAATGCAATACCGTCTACGATTCTACATATCCGAACCGTATCGCCAACGTTTTGATCGTTAAGTTCGAACGATGGTTTCAGCGATCTGGCTCTCTCGACAAAGAGCCGAATGCCATCGAATTTTCCGGCGGCTTCGGCCGTAATGCGCGGGGCAACGGGGATGGCGAGCAGCGGTAGATGATAAACCTCTTCGTGCAATGCGCCGATACTTTCTCTGCTGGTCGCGAGAATGCGAAGCGAGGGGCACTCTTGCAGGAGCAGATTGCAGAGACCACCTATCGGGTCGCGCAGATGCTCACAATTATCAAACACCAAGAGAATGCGTTTACGACGCAGGAGAGCGACTAACGCGCTAGCTCCATCGTCCTCGGCGTTAAGCGTTAAGCCAAAGGCAGAGGCGACCTTGAGAGCAACAAAAGCGCCCTCGCTGATGGTCGAGAAATCGACAAACCAAGCCCCGTCCTCGAACGTATCGAGCATCTCCGACGCCGCGCAAATAGCAACTCGCGTTTTTCCGCTTCCCCCAACACCGATAATAGACGTCAATGAGTGCGCGCGAATACCGTCACAAACGCGCGCGATCTCTTCAGTCCGGCCAACCATATCGGTCATCGGCTTCGGAAGATTGGAGAGCTTTGGCCGCTCAAAGCGCTTCACTTCCGGACCATTGGAAACATATGCCTCAGCATAGACGCGATTTCGCCCAGACTCTTTCGCCTTATATAGGGCAGCGTCTGCATCGCGCAGGAGAAGTTCGCCCATCGTTTGCCTGCTAGGTGTCGCGGTTGCTACACCAATGCTCAGCGTCACGACGCCGAGCGACGACCCGGCGTGCGCGACCGCGGCTTCCTGCATAGCCTTGCGAAAGGCTTCTGCCAACGCTATGCCGCCCGCAAGATCTGTCGCGGGCAACAGGGCAACGAATTCCTCGCCACCATAGCGAGCAATCAGATCGCCAGAGCGTCCGGAACTCGACATCAACGCTTGCGCAACACGATGCAAGCACGAATCGCCGAGTTGATGACCGTAAAGATCGTTGAAAATTTTAAAATAGTCAACGTCGATCATGATAATCGTTAGCGGCTGCTTCATGCGTTGGAGACGTTTCCACTCGATAACGAGCGTTTCGTCGAACTTTCGGCGATTCGCAATTCCGGTGAGACCATCGCTATACGCGAGCTCCTCAAGTCGGCGAGTTTGCTGCCGAGCTTCTTCTTCGTGTAGGCGGGCGCCTAAAAAGAGCGTGCACGAGTCCACGAGCGCGACTTCGCGGTCGTCTAAGGGACGATCTCGCTCGATGAGCACGCCCCCGAAACTCTTGCGCTTGAATGCGAGCGGGAAAGCGCAGAATTCGGCCGTCTGCCGTTTCCTAGCAGCGCGCAACGTGGCTTTTAAAGCCCTTTCGACCACAGTTTTGTCAAGTCGATGCTGCGCCTGCATGGAATTCTCGTGCGCGCTGTAGCACAAGGCACCGCTTGGATGTCGCACCACGATTGTGACACATGCTGCACGAAACCAATCGCAAAAAATCGCGCTCAATTGCTGCCAGACGACATCGTGATCTACCGCATCGCTCGGAAATTGGTCCGCAACTATGCGCGCCAAATCAGCATCGTAGCGGGGCTGCCGGCTGCCTTTAACCATGTGCCCATTTTTTACCAGAAATTCTTACAAGCACCTGTGAATGCCGACTCACGATGCTTGGCGCATTTCCCGCAGGCCGCGGTCCACGGGCACCCGGCGGACCCCGAAACCAACGGATTATGGGTGATCGTGGCCTGAGCGCCACTGCACCTATCCGGTTTACCGATGTAGGATACGACAGGGTTGCGCGTATCGCACGGCGATGCGATGGAGGGAAAGAGGCGCACCGATCATCGGCAAACCGCACACGATGTCCGATCCGAAGAAGCTGGCCCAATTTGTTGCTCATACGCTCGATAGCGGCGAGGAGACTGGAGCCGAGCAAACCTGGATCGATCTCGTCGATCATGGGGGCGGAGATTGCATCGTCGCCAATCAGTGCCTAATGTCGACGTTAGGATTCTCCGATGCGCTCTCACACGTCGGCGTGAAGTATCTTGCTGCATCGCCGGAAACGATGGTGTGACCTGGCGTTCCCCCGGACGTCGAGCATGCGATTGCGTCAAACGAATCGGATCCAAAAGCGATGGCGAGATCGGTGGTGCACGATGTGATGCAGACACACTATGGATACGGATCCGGACTGGCCGATGCATCGACCCGCAATCGCGCTCTCCAACGTTATTGCGTCGGATGCACACATTGATTCATCCTTACGCAGCGACGCACACAACGCCGCAAAAGCGGTTGGCAATCTGGTACTAGCGCGCAACGGGGAGCCCGCCGTTCAGCTTGTACCGGTCGCCGCACTCACTTCTCGCAATCTCGGACACTTCAAAGGGCTCTTTACCGTCCCCGATGATTTTGACGACGAGGACTCGGAAATCGAGGCCCTGTTCAACCGATGAGGCTGCTTTTGGATTCCCACATCTCCCTATGGGCAATCTCTGATTATGATCGCCTAACGGCTCGTTTGCGAAATACAATCGATAGCAGCACACATAAGCAGCGGCAAATCTCCCGAGGCATCATAGCGATCCGTTCGACCGCATGCTCATCGCTCAAGCGATGATTGACAATGCGACGCTTGTCACCGTTGACAAAAAAATCGAACGCTACAACATTCCCATGCTCGCCTAATCGCGATTGCCTCGCCGGCATTTCGTCAAAGATTAAAAGTTTGTATACTAGTGTAATTGCCGGATACTCGAATGCCGACATGTGGGCTTTGCGAAACCACCTACACACAACACAAACATACGCGCAAGCAGCCCGATCTTCAGTTGAACATGCTCCGCACTGACGACACAAAATCGGCCGCCACTTTGCCCAAGCCATCGCGATGCGTTCGGCAAAAGGACGGGTTAAGGAACTGACGAAGGCCATCGCATGTTGATTCGCACCCTAATGGTCGCCATGATGTCCGTCATGCTCCTCACGTGCTCAACAAAAGCAGCGCAAAATCAATCCATTACAAGAATCGAGCCCACGCTAAGTCCCGTTTGCCCACACGTCTCGTCAACGCACGTGCGTCAAACCGCCAATATCTGGATGAATTTCGCCGCTAGCTCGGTTCCTCACGTGTTTGCGCTTCACTTCAGTCGCGGCTGGGTAACTCGTCCCGGAATTCCATCACATCTACAACTTCCGCAAAGCGCGATTCGAGTCGCATTGCAAAACACAGGATCCGCAGTCATACCCAATCCAATCAGCGAGTTAGGACGTTCGGGACTCCCGTCTGCTCTCGAACAGTATTGCCGCCCCGACGACGGCGGCGTGACTTATCTGTATGGTATCGACGAAGATCGTCTCGCGAAAGGCTTCTACAACATCGCAGTAAGCGCTCCCCGAAATGTGCACGTACATACTCGCAACATCCCGATGTACGTTGCGCCAAAGCCGAATGCTCTCCCGTCGCTACGAACTGGCCAGAAATGTCTCGTGCTCCCCCCGCCAAGTGACGCTGGCGTAAAGGAAATGAGGATCAAATATGAGGATCGCGCCCATGGAGAAATCCCATTTCATAACATCTCACTTCATGTCGCGCGGATTGTCTCGATCGGTAACACAACCGTCACACTTGCTGTCTCGCAGACGCACTATCGGCTTCGCGAATCCCGGTCCGGCAATTCACCGGCGCTACTCGGTCTTGTTCCTATTCTCGAGGATCCGGCGCAGCAAGCAATGGAATCGCGGTATGCCGGAAAACGCGTTTGGATACGAGGGGATCTACAAAACTTCTGCGCAAGTGAACCGGGGCTCGATATTGATTGGCCGACCCGCACAGCGCGCATACAACACATCTATCGTGTCGACGTGCCTTTTTTCGAACTTGCTCTCGGCCATCACATTGGCGCATCCGGCTTTGGGCGCGATTCGGGTTTTGAGACGTCATCGCCATTGTTGGTTACTTTCGCACCTGCAAAAGAGGAAGCAGGTCGCGCACATTGTGCTGATCGTTTCTCATTTTTCGCCGACGCTTGGGACTTGCAGCGAGCGTTAAGCATCAATTCCGTAAGCAAGGCTCATCCGAATTGGCCAGCCGCTATGGTCGATGCAATCAAGCACGGTAAGGTTCACATCGGAATGACGCACGAAATGGTTGCGTGGGCACTAGGATTTCCGCCATATCGAAGACCATTAGGCGAATTGTATCGACTCTCGAACTGGACCTATGACGACCAACCCGCAAACAATACCTACGTCGAGTTCGGTGCCGACGGAAAAGTCCGACACTTTGGCCGAACGAATCCGTGACACCGTCGATCACGACCCTACATCGCGTAGGTAATTTGCTGCTCGATGGACGCGCCGCTTGGTGCGACAGATTGTAAGATGACGCGCACGTGTCCGCCGGCGGTTGCCGTCAGAGAGATCGACGCATTGAAATAGCCGTTCCCGTCGGCGCGGACATCGGTTTGGAATGTTCCCGTGCCGATCTGGAGCAGTCCGCCAAATGCCGTGGCTTCACCGGAGGCAACGACATGAACGCTCGATCCCGGCAACGTCACACCGCTCACGGTGAACGAACTCCCTACGGTGGTGTTTGCATTCGGACTGATATTTCGGATGTAATTCTCGCTCGCAGAACCGTTCTGCGTTTGAAACGACCACTGCACGTTAAACGATGGGCCGGCTTGGGTGGTACCACTCACGTTTACGGTGTGGTTTCCAGCGTTTAATTGGAACGGGGGCGTTACATCAAAGCCGTTCGCATTGGCATAGACATCACTCGTAATATCGCGTCCATCGAGCGATACGCGGACGGAATCCCGGTTGACGCTCTCACTAAAATTCGCATGAAGTGCCGGACGCAATGTTGCGACGGTATTTCTGGGACGTTGATTTTTGAGATAGAACGACGCGTTCGACGATGGCGGATTCGTGTACGTGGAATTCTGATTTCCCGAACCGGTAATGTACACGGTCGAATTAGATTGATTCCACTGCACGCCGGCACCAAGAGCTTGCGCAACGAAACGCAATGGAACGAGCGTCCGCCCGCCCACTAAAAACGGTGCGACATCCATGTACACGGTTTGTCCGTTGACGGAAGCCTGCGTCGAACCGATGCGTAGCGCAATGCTGCGGCCGTTTCCTTGTGCGTTGATCGTTCCATTATCATAGACGACCGTTGCACCAAGACGCTCAAAAACGCCGCGAAGCGGCACGAAAACGCGACCCGATTGCTGAATGGGCGGCTGATCGAAAGCAACCGTCTGGTTATTGACGACGACGCTCACGGTCGCAGCAGTCGCTGGAAGGGCAGCGAGACCGGCGATGATCGCGCACGCCGAGAGAATCCCGGCAATTCGTTTGAGTAATACCATAGCACTCGATGCTAGAACAACATGCCGGGAATTTCTGCGCTATATTGACCATTTTCCGATCCGGGGATATCGCCAAATGCGCGAATGCCCGCAGCGCGTCATGCGTTGCGGGCATTCTCTTAACCGGGGTAGCCTAATTGTTCACTATGGCGTTGGGCTTGCCGATGGGCTTGCCGTTGGCGTTGCACTTGGTGCGGCGGTTGGCATCGGTGTATCGGTCGGCTCCGGAGAATCGGTCGGCTCAGGGGTATCCGTCGGTTCAGCCGGAGGCGTTGGCATTGGCGGCATGGTGGGGCCACCGCTTGGTCCGCCTGGGGCGTTCGGAGAGAGGGTCGGACAGGCTGTTGGTAATGGAGACGCCGACGGAGATGCCGATGGCGATGCTACTGGAGTTGCCGATGCACTCGGCGTTGGCGAGGCAACGGCCGTTGGCGAACCGGTTGTCACTGCGTTGAGCGGTGCTTCAAGTGCGAGGAGGAGCGCACCCGTACTATCGGTGATGACCAGTTCGATGCGAGCGGCTGATGCCAGCTCAGGGAAAGTCAGCGGACCGTTAAACGCTGCAGTCACGTATTCGAATTTCGGCGAGTGATCCGAATCGCTTACTTTTTCTTCGAACGATAACGTCCATGGACCATTCGTCTGCGTTCCATTCGGAGTAATGGTGATGACGCTTCCGCCGCACGTCGTGATCGACACCGGTAAATTGGTCGGAAGCTGATCGTCACTTGAGCTGTTCACCGAGGTCGGTTGTCCGGTTGATGGGTTTTCGTTCTCACTCACTTCTTGCGGCGCGCCGGGTGCGATTGCTCCCGACCCATTGATATCGCCGGCACTGGTGACAGTGATGCTGGGCGGCGGACCGGGATTATACACGATCTCCGATGCCGTCGAACTTAACGCCGTGACGAGCGTTACCGATGCGGTAATCGCACTTGCGCCGCTTCCGACCGTGACCGTCACGGTCGCTCCGGCGGGAACATTCTGCGTAAAGGTGAGGTCGACGAAACCATTCGCATCGAGGGTTCCCGTTCCGACGACGACACCATTATAGGTGACCGTTACCGGCTGACCGGCAGCCGTCGAACTTGCGACTTGCGAGGACCGCTTCGCACTGAACGGGAGGGCGCTGCCGGATGCGGCTGCGACCTTCACGCCCAGTTTCGTGCTGGTCGATACGGTCGGCCCGGACGGCGAATTTGGAGGAAGAATGTTTGAGGAGCCACTTGGCGCAGATGCCGAGCCACCTCCGCCGCATGCGCTCATTGCGACGATGACGGTGGCGAGCAGTGCCGGAAGGACCCGACGAGGGCTAAACATAGTGGTTCTCCTTGCGAAGTGATGGGATGTCCCTAATCTACCCGTCGTTGGCGAGTGAAATCGTTCTCGGAGGCTACCCCGCATTGATGACTTCCACTACAAGTGCTATGCGAGGCC
>VFSW01009970.1_pt1 | contig 13520 bp, 11 predicted proteins | sample 5358111 | NCBI WGS metagenome assembly VFSW01 (sample SAMN11554181, study PRJNA540505) | mine drainage metagenome | isolation source: sediment from site ElyBrook_90M | place: USA: Ely Copper Mine, Vershire, VT | collected 2017 | reverse complement strand
ACGTTTTTCACGGCCATGACGGTTTTGATCGTCGAGGTCTTGCCATCCTGGAATTTGATGATCGCCTCGATCCGTATCGAATCATCGCCATTGTACATTCCCTCGATGATCGACCTGTACTTCTCCTCGACAAAATGCCTTCTGACCTTTCTGGTGCGCGTCAACTCATCGTCATCGGGATCAAGCTCCTTGTACAGCAGGACAAACCGTTTCACCTTGGCGTTCTCGGGCAGTCCCTTGTTGACCTTTTCGACCTCCCGCTGGATCAGATCGACGATCTCCGCCTTGGAGGCAAGATCGGTATAGGTCGTGTAATTGACCCGGCTCTTTTCCGCCCAATTGCCCACAATGCCGAAATCGATGCAGATCATCGCGATGATGAAATCCCGGTTATGGCCCACCGTTACCGCTTCTTTGATATAGGGGCTGAATTTCAGTTTGTTCTCGATGAACTGGGGCGAAAACTTTACCCCGTCGATCAGGCTCATGACGTCCTTGATACGGTCGATGACGACGATGTGCCCTTCGGGAGTGAGATAGCCGGCATCGCCGGAATGCAGCCATCCGTCGATGACCGTTTTTGCAGTCTCTTCGGGCTGTTTATAGTACCCGGGAAACACCGCGGGGCTTCGGGAGAGGATCTCGCCGGTTTCGGAGATCCGCATCTCGGTCTCCGGGATCGGTTCCCCCATGGTATCCGGGTTGATATCGTCGTTTTTATGAACGCAGGAGATGCCGCTGATTTCGGTCTGTCCATAGATCTGTTTCAACGATATGCCGAGGGCATGGAAAAACTTGAACGTGTCGGGCCCCAAAGCCGCGCCGCCGGTGGTTGCGGAACGGATGTTGCTGAACCCCAGCCGGTCTTTCAGCGCCTTGAAGACCGCCAGATAGGCAAGGGTGTACAAAAGACGGAAATGGAAAGGGGGGGCCTTTTTCTCGAACTTGTATTCCGACCACTTCTGACCGATGGGAAGGCAGGTGTTAAATACCAAGCGTTTCAGGAATGAGGCGTCCATGACCTTGACCTGAACGCTGGCACACATGTTCTCCCAGACCCGCGGGGGAGAAAACATGATGTGCGGCCCGATCTCCCTTAAGTCCGCCTGAGCCGACTCGATACTCTCCGGGAAGTTGACCGTCAGGCCGAACAAAAGGCCGCTTGCCACGGCCATCATCTGTTCGCCTACCCAGGGGAGCGGGAGAAATGAGACAAACTCGTCGGTATCGTACTTGGGGTCAAATTTACCGAGATTGGTCGCCATGGAAACGAGGTTTTTATGGGTCAGCATCGCCAGCTTTGGGAATCCCGTAGTTCCCGACGTGGTGCAGATCCATGCCACATCTTCCGCTTTCGTCTGTTCCACGTTCCGTTCGAACTGACCGGGATGATCCTTTTCGTAAAGCTTCCCCATCTCGATGACGTCGGGAAAATAGGCGAGCAGGTCCGAATCGTATTTGGTCATCCCTTTCGGGTCGTAGTATATGATCTTTTTTACATTCGGCAGTTCTTCCTGCATATCGAGAATCTTATCGACCTGCTCCTGATCCTCGGCAATGACGAATTTCGTCTCGGAGTGGTTGATGATGTATGCGACTTCTTTCAGGATCGAATCCTGATATATCCCGGTGCCGAATCCACCGGCGGACTGCGCGGCGAGCTCGGCGATGATCCATTCGGGCTTATTGTCGCCGATGACGGAGATCTTGTCTCCCGGCTGAAAACCGAGGCTTATCATGCCGAGAGAAAAGTATTTCACTTTTTCCAGATACTCGTTCCACGTAAAGGACTGCCAGATGCCGAGGTCTTTTTCCCGGAGCGCGATCTTCCTCCCCCCGTACTTTTTTGCCTTTTCTATCAAAAGCTTGGGAAATGTATCCGCCGACATGCGTCCTCCGCTACCTTCCGAGAAATGCCCCATCCGACTCACCCAGATAGGCTTTGGCAACAACCGAGTTCTGCTGAATTTCTTCGGGGGTCCCTTCGGCAATCTTTTCGCCGAAGTCCAGAACCATGATCTTGTCGGAGAGGTCCATGACAACGCCCATATCATGCTCGATGAGCAGTACCGTCATTCCCCATTCGCAGTTGACGTCGATGATGAACCGGGCCATATCCTCGGTTTCTTCGAGGTTCATGCCCGCCATGGGTTCATCCAGGAGCAGGATTTCCGGCTCGAGGCACAATGCCCGCGCCATTTCCACGCGCTTCTGGAGTCCATAGGGAAGTGTTCCGACGGGTTTTTTCCGGATATGCTCGATCTCCAGGAAGTCTATGACATCCTCCACCCGTTTCCTGTGCTGAACCTCTTCCTGCAAGCAGGGGCCGAAATAGAACAATGACTTCAGCAGGCCGTATTTAATATGGATATGACGTCCCAGCATAAGATTTTCCAGGACCGTCATGTGCTTGAAGAGCTCGATATTCTGAAAACTCCGCGCAATGCCTATTCTGGCGATCTCGTAGGGCTTGAGGTGGGTAATCTCTTGTTCTCTGAAGATTACCCTTCCCTTCTGCGGCCGGTAAAAACCGTTGATGACGTTATATAAACTGCTTTTCCCCGCGCCGTTGGGGCCGATGATGGAAAATATTTCTCCCCGCTGCACGGCGAAACTCACCCCCCAAAGGGCCGTTATCCCGCCGAAGCTCAAGGTTATCTGTTCGCCCCGGAGGACGATTTCTTCCTTAATGCGGCCTTCTCCCACGCATGCCTCCTCAAGACACATCGTAAAAAAAGAAACCGAATCACGGTACCACGGTACGGAGACCGGGATTCTCAAGCCTTTTATACAGTCGCTCACTAATCGTGTCTGGAGTAATCCGAATAAATCGCGATCTCTATCGTCGCGTTTGGGAAGAGAATAGAAGGAGATCGCGATGAAAGGTTGCACTCATATCACAGGTCAGGTTGATACTGCAATATATCAATTTTTAAAAAATACAAGGGTGCCCCGCCGGCGACCGGCGGTCACCGCCGCCGGCAGAACCATCTTGTTCCGCCGTTTGTAGGGGAACTATTTTTTCGCGTAGGATTTCCCTGCAAAGATGGCGCGCACCTCGGTGGCAGTGGAGGCCTTCCTCAGCCGGGACTGACGGTCGTTCTCCTCGATTTGCAGGGCGCGCACGTTGGTCAGCACCGCCTCGAGCTTGTCCGCCGGAAATTTGACCGCACCGTCCTCGTCCATGTGGATGATCTCGCCCGGGGAGACATCCATCCCCGCCACGGATACCGGCACGTTCACCGCATACACCGCCATATCGCCGTGCCCCGGGGTGACACCGCTCAACAGGTACTGGAACTTCATCGGTCGAATCTCGTCGAGATCGCGCGAAGGGCCGTTTGAAACCACGCCCAGGCAGCCCACCGCCTTCATCGCCGAGGTCATGTTGCCGCCGGACAGCCCTACTTTGCCCGCGATCTCGGGCGGGAACTTCTGCTGCAACACGAGAATCGTCGGTTTCGGGGAGGCATCGAGCGCATCGATGACGTCCATGAAGGAAAGCCGCTTGAAGCTCGGATCGGGCAAACCGTAAACGCAGGTGACCGCATAGCCCACCGTCCGCCCCAGCTCGGGGTACATACAGCGAACCGTCTGGTCGGTATACCAGTTTTCGGTCCAGGGATTGTAAAGCCCCAGGCAGAGGGGGTTCGAAGGATAGGTGGCCACCACGTTGGTGATGGAGGGGGTATCAAAATCCTTGAGTGCCAGCAACATCTGTCGCTCCGTCATTTTTGCCATGCTCAGACCTCCTATGCAGGTGAAGAGCGGTACATTTTCCGCCCATAGCGGTCATTCTAAGCGACGTTGCGGCATTGTGCAAGGGGAAGAATTTTTCTTGAACTCGTCCCCGATCACGGATCTGAGCTGCCGGTGCTGCAAATATCCCAACAGCAACAAGATGGAAAGCGCCGTCAGGATCAGCAGCATCCCCCAGGCTTCGGGAACCGACGGCCGTTCGCCAAGCTCGATCGATGCCGCAATGGTGCCGATCACCGGCGTGGCGAGAGTCCCCATGCTTGCCATGCCCGCGGGCAGCTCGTTCAGGATGAAGAACCACATGAGCAACGCCAGGCCCTGGCTGATGACTGAACAGAAGAGGAGCCCGGCGATGAAATAGGGAGTCCATTGCACCGGCCGTTCCGGAACGATCATCGCGAGCGCGATCAGCGGCAGGGCGCCCAACAGCATCTGCCAGGCCGTCAGCGAGATGAGGTCGAAGGTGCCTCTCCGGTTCATGATCTTGGTCACGATGGCGCTGAGCGCCCAGGCCACACCTGCCAGGATGGCGAAGAGTTTGCTGATGAAGGTGCTCCGAAGGTGCCAGGGTTCGAGAATGATCGTCAAACCGGCAATGGCCAGGACGACGGGGACCCACTGCATCACGCGGATCCGCTCAGAGAGGATCGGCCACGCCATCAGGAGAACCCAGAACGGCATGATATAGACCAGAATCGCCGTCTTGCCGACACCGCCCGTTGCCAGGGCCAGAGTTACCAGACCGATGCAGAGCGTAGTGGCCAGAAAGCCCAGCAGGACGGTCATCCCGATGGCCTTCGGGCGCAAGGGGCGACGCTTCCAGACGAGAAGGACGAAGAGACTGGCGGTGCCGATGCCCGTCCTGAGCGCGGCGAAGTCGTAGACGCCGGAGTATTTCAGGCACTCCTTCATAACCACCCAATTGTATCCCCAGATCAAAGACAAGGCTATGAGGGCGAGCACGGCCCGCCGGGTGGAATGGCGTTTTGGATTCATAAAAGTTTTTATACCACGGAATGGTGGTTTCCTGAACGGGCGATCATTTTTTTCTTGACAATAGAACGAATGTTCTATATAAGTGGGGCCATGAAAGAAAAACGCACCATTCAATCGGTCCAAAAGCTCATCGCCGCCTTTTTCCGGGACAACCGGCGCATGCCGTCTTTTGCCGAAATGGTCGATCTTCTCGGCGTCGGTTCGAAGAGCGTCGTCAATTTCTGGATCAACAAACTTGTCGAAGCCGGAAAACTCGAAAAGGACGATAAGGGGCATCTGATCTTCACGAAACGCTCCTTTGCCATCCCTATGGTCGGGTCCGTTCAGGCCGGCTTTCCCTCACCGGAGGAAGAGTCCCTCTGCGACATCATATCCATGGATGAATATCTGGTAGCAAGGCCGGAGACCTCTTTCCTGTTGCAGGTCAGTGGCGATTCTATGATCGGCGAAGGCATCATGGCGGGGGACTTGGTCATTGTCGAACGGGGGAGGGAGCCCAAGAGCGGCGACATTGTGATAGCCGAAGTCGATAGCGAGTGGACCATAAAGTATTTCAAGCGAGAAGGGAAGCAGGTAGTCCTGGAAGCCGCAAACCCCAAATATCCCATCATCAGGCCCAAGACGGAGCTTCGACTCGGAGGCGTCGTCACTGCGGTGATCCGGAAGTATCACACTTGAATGTATTGAAGATCGTACGGCTTCGGGCCGGTAACATTTTTCGAGGAGAGTAAAAATGAAAATCTTCGCGCCTGTACCTTTACGAGTAGCAGCTTCAAGCGCCGTACGGCGGCCCCGGTCGGTGCAATGGAAAATCGCGTCAAAACGGGGCCTGCTCCGGCGCTTTCGGCATTTCGTCGAATCGAGTGGCCGGGTTGAACGGTACGTCTGCAATAAATGGATCGACGGGGCATGCATCGGCGTCATCGTCGGTTCCGTTCTGTATTTTCTTCCCATTCTGATGCCGTTGCTTTTGGAATAGATCCTTTAAAGGATGCAATTAATGGTAGCTGACAAGGACAGATTGTACGCATATACTCTCGTGTCCATTCAGTTTATTTGCATCGGCTTGATTTTGGTATCGGGCGGGCCTTTCGCTCGCTCTCTTCCTCTGCTGGTCATAGAAATTGCCGCAGTTCTGCTGGGAGTCTGGGCCATCATCGTCATGGGTTGGCGCAACGTGAATGTATCGCCGCTGATCCGGCGGGATGCGCGGCTGGTGACAACGGGGCCGTACGCCGTTATACGGCACCCCATGTACTCGGCGGTATTGCTCACCCTGTGGGCGCTGATCATCGACCGGCATTCGCTCTTCCGCCTGACAGTGGGGCTGATCCTGACCGTTGATCTGTTGGTGAAAATACGGTACGAAGAACGCCTCTTGAAAAACCACTTCCCGGAATACGCCGCGTACATGAAGACGACGGAGCGGCTGATCCCCTTTGTTTTCTGAGGGCGACGAACCGGTCCGTCACTTCGTGCGTTTGGTCTTGGCCGGGGCCTTCCTTCCGGCGGCAGCCTTTTTTGTTCGACCAAGCCATGACGGCCTGCGCTTCGCGAGAAAGGAGCGGATGCCCTCCCGGCCCTCCTGGGAGGCGCGCACCGCTGCGAGGCATGCAGCGCTCTCTTTGACGAGGTGGGGTGTAATGGGGGCGCCTGCCACGGAGCGGATCCACTCTTTAGCCAGCACCTGTGCCTCCGGGCCGCCTTGGATCAGATGGCCGAGGAGCTCGTTGATCCTGGCGTCGAGTTCTTCCAGCGGCGCGATGTCGCTCACCAGTCCGGTACGATACGCCTCGGCGGCGGTGAAGGGCTCCGCGGAAAGGAAGTAGCGGCGTGCGGCGCGCTCGCCCATCGCCCGTATCACATACGGCGCGATCGTCGCCGGGATGAGGCCGAGACGGACTTCGGACAGGCAGAACTCCGCCTCGTAGGCCGCCACAGCCATGTCGCAGGCCGCCACCAATCCTATGCCGCCGGCAAAAACCGGGCCGTGCACCCGGGCGATGGTCGGTTTTTTCAGGGTGCTGATGGTATGCAGCATGGTCGCGAAGTTCATGGCATCGGCACGATTCTGCTCGATGCTGCAATCGGCCATGCGCTGCATCCAGTTCAGGTCGGCGCCTGCGCAGAAGCTCTCGCCCGCACCGGCGAGGACCACGGCGCGCACCGATTGGTCATCGTCCAGGGCGCGTATCGCCGCGGTCATTTCCGCGATCACGATTTCATCGAGGATGTTCTTCAGCTTCGGGCGGTTCAGCCAGACGATGCCCACGCCGTGTTTGATTTCCACAAGCAGGGTTCGGTAGTCCATACACTCCGCTACTCCTCGATCTGGGTTGTCTTGCTGTCCACACCGGTGACGAAGATATGGGAAAAAGCGGAGTCCGGGGTTGCCCCGTGCCAGTGCTTTTCCCCGGCGGAAAACAGGATCACATCTCCCGGGAAAACGGTTCTCTCTTCTTGTTCCGTGGCGCAGATCCCTTTTCCGGAAGTAACGATGAGCACCTGGTCGCTGGTATGGGTATGGAACTTGTTTCTCACCCCCGCGGAAAAATTAATCTGGCTCATGACGAACTGCTTGCTCTGTTCGCCCGTTATCAGCGGCTGACGGGTAACAGGTCCGGTGAATAACCGCCCTCCGGCCGCTTCTGCGGATACCTGGGATACTTTTACGACCTTCACGGTTGCCTCCTGCTAACCCGCAATAGCTACTCGGCTCTTTCGGTTCTATTATGGCCAAATAAGCTTCCTTTTAACACAATCTCCGCCAAAAGTCACACCCATAAAATTCACCCATAAGGACTTTCTCTATAGAAGTTTTTCCTCTCGTCAGTAAAACGTCACCATTGAAGAAAATGCTTGATTTCATACTGCTATTATCTATATACAAATAATAGAATGTCAATCGCTATGCCAAGCCAGGCTCAGTAGAGGAGGAATCTCTTCGGCACTGATCAACAATGTCACTCTCATCATTGCGTTGAGCATTTTCTATAGTTTCATCATTCGTCGATGGAAATATGGGTCGCGCGCCAGCCAGGCAATCTCCGGTTTTCTTTTTGGCATGGTGGCCGTTGTCGGCATGATGAATCCGCTCATTATTTCACCGGGCCTTATCTTTGACGGCCGCTCCATTATCATCAGCATAGCGGGTTTCATCGGCGGCTGGGTCACCGCCTGTATTGCTGCCCTGATGGGGATAATCTATCGAGTCTGGCTTGGCGGACCGGGGGCAATCATGGGGGTTTCTGTTATTGCTTCGTCTGCCGCAATCGGTATTGCCTACCATTACATCCGTCGCCGCAGACCTTATGCGATCAGACCCCTGCACCTGATCGGATTTGGGATCATCGTCCACATCTGCATGTTGGCTATGACTATGACCCTGCCGTCCAGCATGAAGTACGAAGTTTTGTCTCGCATCGCTATACCAGTCATTCTTATATACCCTCTTGGTACACTTCTGGTTTGTGTTGTTCTCCTTGATCTGGAGTCACGCGTGCGCGCCGAAGATGCTTTGCGCGAGAGCGAGGTCCGGTATCGCGAGCTGTTCGAGAACGCCAACGAGGCGATTTTTGTGGCCCAGGATGACAAACTGGTTTTTCATAATCCCAGGACCGCCACGATGATCGGTTATTCCAGTGAGGAACTGATGTCGAGGCCATTTGTCGAGTTCGTTCATCCGGATGACCGGGGTATGGTTCTCGACCGGCATGTTCGACGGTTGGAGGGTGTCGAGCTTCCTCACATCTACTCTTTCCGGATTATTCGGAGGGACGGAAATGTCAGGTGGGCAGAACTGAATGCCGTTGTTGTGAACTGGAAAGGGAAACCAGCCACGCTGAATTTCCTGAGTGAGATCACCGAGCGAAAACAGGCGGAGGAGGTGCTGCGGGAAAGCGAAGCGAGGTTCCGCGCCATCTTCGAGCAGGCGGCGGTAGGTGTGGCCGAGATCGAAGTCGGTACGGGCCGTTTCCTGACCGTCAATCGGTTTCTTTGCGAAATGGTCGGCAGAACGGAGGAGGAGATGCTGGCAGCCACCTTCCAGACGATCACGCATCCGGATGATCTCCATTTGCACGAGGACAAAACGGCACAGCTGTTGTCCGGGAAGATCGGGCACTATGACCTGGAGAAGCGCTACATCCGGAAGGACGGGGAAATCATCTGGGTGAATCTCACATCATCGCCACTCTGGAAGCAGGGGGAAGCCCCTTCGCGAAACATCATCGTGGTTCAGAACATCACCGAACGTAAGCGTGCTGAGGAGGAAAAACGCCTGAACCAGGAGAGAGCCGAACGGTTGGCAGAGGAAATGTCCATGATCGCCGAAATCGGGAGAGTTGTCGGCTCCACCCTGGATATCAAGCAGGTATTTGAACGGGTAGACGCCGAGGTTCGAAAGCTGATCCCTTATGACAGGCTTCTGGTGAATCTGAAGCAGGGTGATAATGAATTTGTCGTCGCGTACGCATCCGGAGTTGATAGCACCGGGCGGAGATCGGGGAATGTGTACCAGAGCCAGGGGACGACGACTCGCCTTGTCATGACTACGCGCACAGGTATCCTCATCCAGCCGGCGGATGCCGAGGAAATAAAGCACCTGTATCCCAATCTCTATGCCACCTTCAAGACCGGGCTGCGTTCAACGATGAGCGTTCCTCTGATTTCCAAAGACGAAGCGATCGGGAGTCTGACCTTCCGGTCAAAAAAACTGAAGGCCTACAGTGAACAGGATCTCCGCTTGGCGGAAAAGATCGGGATGCAGATTGCCGGAGCGGTAGTCAACGCGAAGCTGTTCAACGACCTCAGCAAGACGGAAAAGTCACTGCGGGAAAGCAATGAACTGTTCTCGCTGTTTATGCGTCACTCGCCGATTTACACCTTTATCAAAGAGGTGACTCCCACCCAGAGCCTCGTACTGCAAGCCAGCGACAATTATGTACAGATGATCGGCATCCGGGGTGGCGATATGGTCGGCAAGACCATGACGGAGTTGTTTCCACCCGAATTTGCCGCGAAGATTACCGCAGACGACTGGGCTGTCGTCTCCAGGGGTGATGTGCTGCGACTGGATGAGGAATTGAATGGCCGGAGTTATACCACAATCAAGTTCCCCATTGTCCGGGGAGATAAAACCTTACTGGCCGGCTACACAATCGACATCACCGAGCGCAAGCGGGCGGAGGAAGAAAAGATAAAACTTCAAGGCCAACTGCTTCAGTCTCAGAAAATGGAATCCGTCGGCCGGTTGGCGGGCGGTGTGGCGCACGACTTTAACAACATGCTGGGGGTGATTCTCGGCCATGCGGAGATGGCTCTCGGGCAGGTGGACCCAATGCAGCCGCTGCACGTGAACCTGCTGGAGATCCGCAAGGCGGCAGAGCGCTCCGCGGACCTCACGCGCCAGCTCCTGGCCTTTGCCCGCAAGCAGACCGTTTCCCCCCGGGTACTCAACCTGAACGAGACTGTAGCGGGGATGATCAACATGCTGCAACGACTCATTGGCGAGGATATTCGTCTCAACTGGCTGCCGGGTATCGACCTGTGGCCCGTCAAGATTGATCCGTCGCAGATCGACCAGATTCTGGCGAACTTGTGCGTCAACGCCCGCGACGCGATCGTTGGGATAGGCAAGATCACCATCGAAACGGGGAACATCAGCCTCGACGAGGCCTATTGCGCCGATCATGCGGGCTTTGTTCCCGGGGAGTACGTCCTGCTCGCCGTGAGCGACGACGGCAGCGGCATGGACAAGGAGGTTCTCGACAAGCTTTTTGAACCGTTTTTCACCACCAAGGGCCTGGGGAAAGGCACGGGTCTCGGCCTGGCCACGATCTACGGGATCGTCAAGCAGAATAACGGATTCATCAATGTGTACAGTGAACCGGATCAGGGAACCACCTTCAGGATTTATCTGCCCAGGCACATCGGCAAGGACGAACAGGCGCGGACAGAAGAGCCAAGGGAACCGGTCATGCGCGGACGAGAAACCGTGCTGGTGGTGGAGGACGAGCCATCCCTCCTGGACCTGGGCAAGCTCATGCTTGAAGACCAGGGATATCGGGTGCTGACCGCCGGTACGCCGGGCGAGGCGATCCGCTTGGCCGAGGACCACCCCGGGGAGATTCATCTGCTCTTGACCGATGTGGTTATGCCTGGAATGAATGGCCAGGATCTGGCTAAGAAAATGCTTCCCCTCTATCCGAACCTGAAGCGTCTGTTCATGTCGGGTTATCCGGCCAATGTCATCATCCACAACAGTGTGCTGGATGAAGGGGTCAATTTCATCCAGAAGCCATTCTCCAGGAAAGATCTGGCCGCAAAGGTGCGGGAGGTGTTGGATCAGGAAAACGAAAGAGTAAAAGAATGAGTCGATGTAGACAAATATAAAAAGGCTTCCTCACGAAAGCCTTTGCTATTGGTGCCCCTGCCGCGATTCGAACGCGGGGCCTGCGGATTAGGAATCCGTCGCTCTATCCTACTGAGCTACAGGGGCTTTTCCGATGGATGAAAATCCGTCTAACACGCTTTGCGGCAGGTGTCAACAGATCTGTCTCCAACCGTCTTCGGGGACGCGGGTTTACTCGCCACACCTGCCTTCCCCTTGACATTTTTCCCGGGGTCGGTGAGAATCGATCCATCGATATGACCAACAGCTCTCGGAGGTACATCATGAGACAACACGGCAGGATCATCGGCATCACGCTGTTTCTCTTTGTGTGTTTTGTCTTTTCCGGATCCGCGGCGCCGCAGAAGACCATGAGCGTTCAAGTCAAGGAGGGGCAACTGCGGAGCACCCCTTCGTTTTTGGGCACGATCGTCGCGAAGCTCTCCTACGGCGATAGGGTCGAGATCATCCAGGATCAGGGAAACTGGAAGAAGGTGGCCGTCCGGAGCGGTGTCCAGGGCTGGATGCACGTCTCCGCCCTGACGACGAAGAGCATCGTCCTCAAGGCCGGAGCGGGCAACGTGCAGACAAGCGCGACGAGCGGAGAAATCGCCCTCGCCGGCAAGGGGTTCAGCGAGGAGGTCGAGAAGCAGTACAAGAAGCTCAACCGCAATCTGGATTACGCGTGGGTGGACCGGATCGAGCGGTTTCAGGTAACGCCCGCGCAGATGCAGGCCTTCCTGAAACAGGGGCACATCGTGCCCGCGGAAGGAGGTGCGCGATGACAAAGCCGCTTCTGATTGTTCTGCCGCTCCTCGCCTTCCTGACGCTGGTCTCCTGCGAGACGATGGAGTCCGCGACCAAGCTGGCAACGGTAATCGGTCAGGGAACGGGGGTGATCACCGGCACCCAGGCCGAGTCCATCCGGAAAACGGCCACGGCGGTTGCACGCAGCGCCGAGGAGTTCACGCCGGAGCAGGAATACTACATCGGGCGCTCCGTCGGGGCGGTCGTCCTCACGAAATATCCGGCCTTCGACAACGACCAGGCCAACCGGTACGTGAACCTCCTCGGCCAGACCCTTGCCCAGGCGTCGGATCTGCCGGCTATCTACGGGGGCTACCATTTCCTCGTCGTCAACTCGGACGAGATCAATGCTCTCTCCACACCCAGCGGTCTTGTCTTCGTAACGCGGGGCCTCGTGCGCTGCTGCAGGAATGAAGACGCCCTCGCGGCGGTCCTCGCCCACGAGATCGGGCATATCCAACTCAGGCACGGGATGCAGGCCATCGAAAAGGCGCGGGTGACCGAGGCCCTTACCACCATCGCGGCGGAGGGCGCCAAGACATTCGGGTCCCGGGAGGTCGCCGCGCTTACGGAGACCTTCGGCGGCACGATCACCGACATCACCAACACCCTGATCAACAGCGGTTACGCCCGTTCTTCCGAGTTCGCGGCGGACCGGGCGGCTGTGACTCTCGTGAAGCGTGTCGGCTATAATCCCGACGGTCTGGTGGACATGCTCACGGTGATGAAGAAGAACCTGAAGGCGGGCGGCCTTGATTTCGCCAAGACCCATCCGTCGCCCGAAGACCGCATTGCGGAAATTCAAAAGAACGCCCCGGCATACGCCGCGGTTCAGGAGCCAGCGGCGCGGCAACAGCGGTTCCAGCAGGCGCTCGGGGCGATATAGCGATGACGATTCCGTCGCCCCGGTTGAAGAAACTGCTGCTGGGCCTGGCGGCAGGCGGCATCGGGTTTGCGCTTGCCGTCTCGCTCTGGATCCCCGGGTGGCTGGACACGTGGGAAGGCAAAGCCTGGGACTGGCGGGTCAATCTTCTGGCGAGGCCGGGTCCGGCCACCGACAAGATCCGCCTCATCCTTCTCGACCAGAACAGCCTGGATTGGGGGAAGAGGGAGAACGCCCTCGGCTGGCCATGGCCCCGGGAGATCTACGGTGTCGTCCTCGATTTCTGCCGCCGTCAGGGGGCGAAGGCCGTGGTCTTCGACGTCCTGTTCACGGAACCCTCCACGTACGGCGCCGCCGACGATACCGCATTCGGCGAGGCGATCAAGACCGGTCCTCCGTTCGTCGGATCGCTCTTCCTGAGCGATACCCCCGGTTCCGCGGGGAAATGGCCCGCATCCTTCCCGGAGCCGAAAATCAAGATTGCCGGCCTGGCTTCCTGGCTGAAGGAAACCGGCGCCGGAGGGGGCGGCTCCGTCGGAGGCGTATTCCCCATCCCGGAGGTCGCCGCAAACAGCGCGGTGCTGGTCGATACCCGCCTCAATCCCGATCCCGACAATGTTTATCGCCGGGTGAAGCTCTTCAGTGTCTTCGCCGGCAGGGTCCTGCCGGCGCCGGCCTTGGGGG
>VFSW01009969.1_pt1 | contig 13520 bp, 13 predicted proteins | sample 5358111 | NCBI WGS metagenome assembly VFSW01 (sample SAMN11554181, study PRJNA540505) | mine drainage metagenome | isolation source: sediment from site ElyBrook_90M | place: USA: Ely Copper Mine, Vershire, VT | collected 2017 | reverse complement strand
CTCGGAAGCGCGCTCCGCGCCACGGGCCGCGCCGCCGACGCTGTGATCGAGCTCGGTCGCGCGCGCGCTCTCGACCCCGCGAGCGCAGCACGCCATGGCAACCTCGGGACGGCGCTGATGATGGCCGGCCGCACGAAGGAGGCGATCGCCGAGTACGAAGCGCGCGTGCGCATCGACGACGGCGATGCGCGTGCTCACTCCGACCTGGGGACCGCGCTGCTCGGGGGAGGCGAGGACGATCGAGCGCTGGCCGAGCTGGAACGTGCGGTGGCGCTCGATCCACGCCATTCGAGTTACCACTCGAACCTCGGCTACGCCCTGCAGCAAGCCGGCCGGCTGGATCGCGCTGTCGCGGAGTACCATCAGGCGCTCGTGCTGGATCCCACGCTGGCGAGCGCGTGGATCAACCTCGCGACCGTCCTCGCGCGCGACCCAAAGACGCGTCGCGAGGCGCGAGCCGCGCTCCTGCGCGCGAACACGCTTTCCCCCGAGGACCCGCGTGTGAAGGCCAACCTCGACGATCTGGACGCGTTGCAGAAGAATGCGCCCTCGGTGGACGCGGGCGCCACGCGATGATGCTCCGGATCCCTTCTTGACCTTCCGGAACGCCTTCCTCTAGCGTACCTCTGCCTCGGCGAGCAATCATCGGCGCCGAACGTAGTTGCAAGCATGGCGGCCGCACGCCCGTATGGGTTCGGCCGCGAACGAGATGCAAGTCCGAGCGGCGCCATGGCACGCGTGCGTACGGGCGGTAGAGAAGTGGAGGCATTCCGATGGCTGTGGGACGGGTCAAGTGGTTCAACGACGAGAAGGGTTGGGGCTTCATCAAGCAGGACGCAGGCCCCGACGTGTTCGTGCACTACTCCCAGATTCAGGGGGACGGCCGGCGCCGCCTTTTCGAGGACGAGCTCGTCGAGTTCGAGATCAAGGAAGGCCCGAAGGGGCTGCAGGCGATCAACGTGATGCGCCAGAACGGGGCGGCAGCCGCGAGCTGACTCGGTTCCCTCTGGCTTGGCGTTGCTTGCCGTGCTGCGCCCGGCCTCCGAAAGGGGCCGGGCGTAGGTCTTTAATCCGTCAGGCGGCTCGAGGCACGCTGTCGATGCGAAAGCCCTGCGCTTCCTCGCTGTATACGTGAGCCTGTGCCCTTGCCAGCGGACCGCCCTCCGGGTCGATTTCATACACGTGGAACGCTGCCATCCGGTCCGCCTCGTCGTGATGGAGCGACGCGCTCGTCGCGCCGATCTGCACCCAGCAGCTCCCCGAGCCGCGGAGTTCGCGCTGGATGCGGCGATGCAGGTGCCCATGCAGGATGAGTCCTCGGGGTGCGGCTTGCAGGCGCGCGACGAGCTCCGCGCCGTCGCGCAAGCCCTCCAAGTACGCCTTGTGCAACGGCCAATCGTTCACTGGCGGGTGATGAACGGCGACGACCACGACGTGCCCAGCGACGTCCGGGCAATCGAGGATGCGGGACAGGGCCTCCATCTGCGCGCTGCCGATTTCCCCCGCAGCGACGAACGGTAGCCGAGGCACCGCGCTCGACAGTCCCACGATCGCGACGGGTCCGCGGAGCTTCACCACCGGGAATCTTCCGCCGGGAGTGTCGGCTGCCAGACCAGGCAGGTCGCTCGCGAGGTACGGGGCGAGGGCGCTCTGGAAGCGCCGCGACGATCGCGCGCCCCGCGTATAGACGTCGTGGTTACCTGGCACGACGGTCACGTCCGAGGGGGCCATTCCGAGCTCGCGCTCGATGACCTCTCGCGCCAGGTCGAACTCGCTCTCGAGCGCGAGGTTCGTGAGGTCGCCCGTGATGACCGCGTGGTCCACGCGCAGCCGGGTGACCTCGCGCGCGATCGCGCGGACGGTCGCCGCGCGGTGCATGCTGCCCCGCTTCAGGCGGAGGTTGGCCCACCCGGTGAGCCGCTTGTTGAGGAAGCGCCGGGGAGGCACGCCGGCCAGGGCGAGCAGGTGCAAGTCCGAGAAATGGCCTATCCTGATGGCGAGGGGACGGCGGCCGCTCAACGGAAGCCGACCGTGGAGGGCCTCGTCAGAGCGGGCGTAGCTCGCGCAGCCGAGCGGAGCCATATGGGGGGGTCCTCGAACGATCCGCCGCGGAGGACGTGCAGGCCGCCACCTGTGGTTTTCGGCTTCGGGTCCACCTCGGGTCTATCCTCGTAGCCCATCGGGCGCCCCGTCGCCGCGTCCACGGGGAAGACGTCGGCGACCCACTCCGCGACGTTGCCTGCCATGTCGAGCAGCCCCAGCGGCGTCGCCCCGTCGGGGAACGCCCCCACAGGGGCCAGGCCGAGGAACCCGTCGGTCGCGTCGCTCCGGTCGTCGGCCCAGGCGCCGTGATTCGCGAGGTGCGGGTTGTAGAGGTTGCCCCACGGGAACTCGCGGTCTTCAATGCCCCGCGCTGCGTACTCCCACTCCGCCTCGGTGGGCAGCCGCCCTCCGGCCCAGGCGCAGTAGGTCCCTGCCTCCTGCCAACTGACGTGCGTCACCGGGAAATCCGGGCGCGCGTAGCGAGGGTCATCCGGCGGGAATTCGAGGGGCGCACAGGCGCCGGCCGAGACGCACCGCGTGTAGTCGCCGACCGTCACCTCGGTGCGATCCAGGAAGAAAGCCGAAATGGTCACCGCGTGCGCGAACTGCTCGTTCAACACCATCCGCGTGAAGTCGTCCTCGTGGCACATCGAGGCGTGGATCTCCCTCTCGCAGAGCTCGATTGCGCGGGCCATCTGCTGCGGCGACGATCCCATCACGAACGTCCCGCTCGGGATCCGCACCCGCCCGCGCGGCGTCGTCCGAAGCACGCCGATCCCCTCGGCGGCCACGACCGACTGTCCTCTCCCGAGCCCCAGCGACCACTCCTGCGCTGTCGTCGGCCGGTGGGCGCTTGCGTCCGTCGCGAAAAGTACCGTTGCCCCCGCCGCGGTAGCGAGCCAGGTCCCCCGCCCGATCACCGCCCGGCGCCTCACGGGTCAACCGGTGAGCACGCGCATCGGGTGCTCCACCAGCCGCCGCAGCTCCGCAAGGAATGCCGCGCCGACCGCTCCGTCGACGACGCGGTGATCGCACGACAGCGTCATCGCGAGGCGTTTGCCGGCCGTGACCGCGCCGTCCCGGACGACGGGCACGTCGCGGACCTGCCCGACGGCCAGAATGGCGCCCTCGGGAGGGTTGATGACTGCGGCGAACGCGTCGATCCCGAACATCCCCAGGTTCGAAATGGAGAACGTCCCGTCCTGCATCTCTTCGGGCTTGAGTTTGCGTGCCCTGGCGCGTGCTGCAAGCTCCCTGAGCTCCCGCGAGACGGCCACGACGCTCTTCTGGTCCGCGCTCCGCACGACGGGGGTGACGAGCCCGTCCGCGATCGCCACGGCGACCGAGATGTCGACGCGCTTGTGGACGAGGATCGCGTCCGGCGTGAAGCTCGCGTTGCACTCGGGCACGTGGACGAGCGCGACCGCGCACGCCTTGACGAGGAGGTCGTTGAGCGAAACTTTCGTCGGTTGCCCCTCACCGTTGCTCTTGCCGTCCGCGGCCAAGAGCTCGCTATTGATCTGCTCACGGAGCTGGACGAGCCCCGACGCATCGACGTCGATGGATAGGTAAAAATGCGGGACGGTCGTCTTGGACTCGGAGAGCCGCCGGGCGATGGTCTTGCGCATGGGGCTGAGGGGCCGCACTTCCGGCTCCTCGAGCAACTGCGCTCGCAACGTCGTCGGCGTCGCGTTGTTCACACGCGCGAGCGCCGCGGAATCCTTCGTCCCCAGGGACTCGAGATCCGAGGGGACGACGCGGCCGCCCGGGCCGCTTCCGTGCGCGCCTTGGAGATCGATGCCTCGCTCGCGTGCGACCTTGCGGACGTAAGGCGAGGCCAGCACTCGTGCGCCTTCGGCGCGGGTCCCGTTGCCGGTAGGCCCCGGCGCGTAGGCCGTGCGATCGAGGGGGCTCGCTGCGGCAGGCTTTCGCTGGGCGGCAGGGACGGGCGTTTCGAGCTTTGGATCGGCGTGCTTCGTCTCCGAGGCGTCCGTCGCCCGGGAAGCTTCGGCGGCCGGAGCCTGCTTGTTTTCCCGAGCCGTGCCGCCCGTGAGGCCCGCTTGCGCGGCGAGCGCCGACACGTCTTCCCCCGCGTTGCCCACGATCGCCACGGGCTGGCCGAGCTTCACCTGCGCCCCGGGGGCGACCAGGATCTTGAGGAGCGTGCCCTTGTCGAAGGCGCGAAACTCCATCGTCGCCTTGTCGGTCTCGACCTCGGCGAGCAGATCGTCGACCCCTATGGAGTCCCCCTCTTTCTTGTGCCACGACGACAGCACGCCCTCTTCCATGGTCGGCGAGAGCTTGGGCATGTCGAGGATCTTGGCCATCACGCTCTCCCATAGCCGAAAAGGCGCTTTACAGTGGCCACGACCCGATCGGGCTGCGGCATGCACGCGAGCTCGAGCTTCGCGCTGTACGGCATCGGCACGTCGAGCGTCGTCACTCGGAGGATCGGCGCGTCGAGGGCGTCGAACGCGAGGCGCTGGACGCGATCGACGACTTCGGCTCCGACGCCTCCGTAGGGCCAACCCTCGTGGACGACGACCATCCTGTGGGTCCGCTCGACGCTCCCCACGATCGTATCCTCGTCGAGGGGACGCAACGTTCGCAAGTCGACGACCTCGCACGAGATGCCCTCTTTCTCGAGCACCGCGGCAGCATCGAGCGCAATCTGCGTCATCCTCGAGTAGGCGACGAGCGTGACGTCCTTGCCCGGCCGAACGATCTGCGCCCGGCCGAGCTCGACCACGAATTCGCCGTCGGGCACGTCGCCCTTCATCGCGTAGAGCGTCTCGGACTCCATGACGAGCACCGGGTTGTCGTCGCGGATGGCCGCCTTGAGCAGCCCCTTCGCGTCCGCGGGGAACGCGGGCGCGATGACCTTGAGCCCCGGCACTGTGGCGTAGAAGTGCTCCATTGCGTGGCTGTGCTGGCTGCCCACCTGCTTGGCGCTCGCGTTCGGCCCGCGGAACACGACCGGGCACTCGAACTGCCCTCCCGACATCTGACGGACCTTGGCCGCGTTGTTCAGGATCTGGTCGAACGCGACAGCGCTGAAGTTCCACGTCATGAACTCGACGATGGGCCTCAACCCCACCATCGCGGCGCCGATGCCTACCCCCGCGAAGCCGGCTTCCGCGATGGGCGTGTCGATCACGCGCCGCGCGCCGAACTTCTCGAGCATGCCCTCGCTGACCTTGTAGGCGCCCTGGTAATGGCCGACCTCTTCGCCCATCAAAAAAACGCGATCGTCTCGCTCCATCTCCTCGATCATCGCCTCTCGCAAGGCCTCTCGGAACCGCAGCGTGCGTGCCATCGGGGTGTTCTCCTGGGAGGGTCGGGAAAGGGGCCTTACGAAGCGAACGGGCCGGCGTACGTGGCGGGCTCGAGGTCGGCCAGGGTGGGCTCGGGACTGACGTGCGCGAACTTCACCGCATCGACCACCTCGGCCTCGACCGCCTTCTCGATCGTCTCGATGCGCGCCTCGCTGTACCCATGCTCGACGAGCATCGTGCGCGCGTTGGTGAGCGGGTCGCGCTTCTTGTGTTCCTCGAGCTCCGCCGGCGTCCGGTACTTGGCCGGATCGCTCATCGAGTGGCCTCGGAACCGGTACGTGCGCACCTCGACCAGCGTCGGCAGCGATTGCTCGCGCGCTCGCTTCACGGCCTCGCCGATCCGCCGCTCGACCTCGAGGACGTCGGTCGCGAAAAAGCGGTCGCGGTCCATCCCGTAGCCGAGCGCCTTCAGCGACACGTCCTCCACGGACATCGAGCGGGAGAGTGGGGTGCCCATCGAGTACTCGTTGTTCTCGCAGATGAACACGATGGGCAGCTTCCAGAGCGCCGCGAGAGAAAGCCCCTCGTGGAAGCCCCCGATGCTGATGGCGCCGTCGCCGAAAAAGCACAGCGTCACCTGTCCGTCCTCGCGGTACTTGCTCGCGAACGCGACGCCCGCTGCGAGCGGGATGTGCCCGCCTACGATCCCGTACCCACCCAGCATACGGTGCTTCCGGTCGAACATGTGCATCGAGCCGCCCAGGCCTTTGGAACATCCGGTAGCCTTGCCGAAGAGCTCCGCGAGGAGAGCCCGTGGCGCCATCCCCTTGGCGAGCGCGATGCCGTGGTCGCGGTACGTGGTAACGACGTAGTCCTCGGGCTGGAGGGCGGCCACGGCGCCGACGGCCACGGCCTCCTGGCCGATGTAAAGGTGCAGAAACCCGCCGATCTTCCCCTCCGCATAACCCCGCGCGCTCTCCTCCTCGATCCTGCGTATCAGAAACATCTCGCGGTAGAGCCCCGCAAGATGCTCGAGCTCCGTGTTTGGACGAGGCTGCGACGTCATCTGCGGGGGCGAAGGGGTGAGCGGGGACGTGGGTTCGGCCGTCATCAGCGAGGGACCCGAGTCTAATGCGGTCCCTAGGACTGTCACTAGCTCTAGTAGGCTGGTCCCTCGCACGGGGCAACGTGACCGAGAAGCCTGGCGGGGCGCTTCCCCTCGTGCTAGACGAACGCGGCCCAATGCCGAGCGAAGCCATACAGTGCAAGCCCCTCGAGGTCGTCGTGAGCGACCGGGGGATCGAGCGTGCGATCAAGATGCTCAAGCGAAAGCTCGCCTCCGAAGGCGTGCTGCGCGAGCTCAAGATGCGCCGCCACTACATGAAGCCGAGCGTCAAGCGCCGGAAGAAGCAGGCCGAGGCCGCGCGGCGACGTCGCAAGCGCGCCAAGGTCGAAGCCATCGCGCCGAAGCCCTGACACGTGTGAGTCGTCCTGCGCCGCCTCCTGTGGACGAGGTCGGAGTCGAAGAACGGGTCGCCGCGCTCGCGAAGCGGTCGTTGAAGAGGGGCGCAAAGGTGATCGGGTTGTCGCTTGCCGTCCGTATGACGGATCTGACGACGCTGGAGGGAAAAGACACGCCCGGCAAAGTTCTTCAAATTTGCAGGAAGGCGCGCGTCCCCCTCGACCGCGACCCCTCCATCGGGCCCTGCGCGGCCGTCTGCGTATACCCCAACCTGGTCCCCGTCGCGAAGTCGGCGCTCGAAGGCTCCACCGTCAAAGTGGCGAGCGTGGCCGCTGCGTTCCCGAGCGGGCAATCGCCGCTCGACGTGAAGCTGGCGGACGTCCGGCGTGCATCGGGCCTCGGCGCCGACGAGATTGATATGGTGATCGATCGCGGCGCCATGTTGGCGGGCGATTACGCCAAAGTCTTCGACGAGATTGCCGCGACGAAAGAGGCGTGCGGGTCTGCGCGTCTCAAGGTGATCCTCGAGACCGGAGAGCTCGGGAGCTACGATCTCGTTCGAAAGGCCAGCGATCTCGCGATCGCCGCCGGGGGCGATTTCATCAAGACCTCGACGGGGAAAGTAAGCCCTGGAGCGACGCCCGGCGCGACGCTCGTCATGCTGGAAGCCATCCGCGACTACTATTACGCGACGGGGCAACGGGTCGGGATGAAGCCCGCAGGCGGGGTGCGCACGGCAAGGCAGTCGCTTCAATATCTCGTTCTCGTCAAGGAAACGCTCGGGGACGCCTGGCTCACGCCCGAGCTCTTTCGGTTCGGCGCGAGCGTGCTCTTGAACGACGTCCTCATGCAGCTCGCGAAAGAGAAGACCGGGGCCTACCAGGCAGCCGACGACTTCTCGAAGGATTGAGTCGCCATGAGCACGCAAATCGAGAAACGGACGCACCGACTCGCCGAGAGGGCAGCGGCTGCGCCCGCGCTCGACTTCGGGCGCGCATGGCCATACGCCCCTGCTCCGGAGGCGACCGACGTCGTCGAGATTGCGCCACGACAAGAGCTCTTCGTGGGAGGACGCTGGCGGGCGCCGCGCAGCGGGACGTACTTCCCCACGGTGAACCCGAGCACCGAGGCAAAGCTGGCGGAGGTCGCGGAAGCCGACGAGCGCGACGTGGACGACGCGGTTCGCGCCGCGCGCTTCGCCTACGACGCGTACTGGTCGAAGGTGCGTCCGGCCGAGAGAGGAAAATACATCTTCAGAATCGCTCGCGCCATTCAGGACAAGGCCCGCGAACTCGCCGTCGTCGAATCGATGAATGGCGGGAAGCCCATCAAAGAGTCGCGCGACGTAGACCTGCCGCTGACGGCCGCGCACTTCTTCTACTACGCAGGCTGGGCCGACAAGATCGACTACGGCCTCCAGGGGCGCGCCTGGCGTCCGCTCGGGGTCGCCGGGCAGATCATCCCATGGAATTTTCCCCTGCTCATGGCGGCGTGGAAGATCGCCCCGGCGCTGGCCTGTGGAAACACGGTGGTCCTCAAGCCGGCGGAGACGACGCCGCTCACGGCGCTCATGCTGGCGCGTATCGTGGAGGAGGCCGAGCTTCCCCCGGGGGTCGTGAATGTCGTCACGGGGGCAGCCTCTGCGGGCGCCGCTCTCGTGGCCCACCCGGGAGTCGACAAAGTGGCGTTCACCGGGTCGACGGAGGTGGGCAAGAAGGTTCAGAGGGCGCTTTCCGGCACGAAGAAGAGGCTGACGCTGGAGCTCGGCGGCAAGGCGGCGAACATCGTATTTGCCGATGCCCCCCTTGATCAGGCCGTCGAGGGCGTCGTCAACGGCATCTACTTCAATCAGGGGCACGTGTGCTGCGCCGGGTCGCGTCTCCTCGTTGAGGAGAGCGTCGTCGATCTCCTCGTCCGCAAGCTGAAGGACCGTATGGCGACGCTCCGAGTCGGGGATCCCCTCGACAAGAACACGGACGTCGGCGCCATCCACTCCAAGGCGCAGCTCGACAAGATCCGCGACCTCGTCTCCTCGGGAGAGCGCGACGGCGCTGATCGATATTCCGTGCCGTGCGCGCTCCCGACCAGCGGCTGGTTCTTCCCTCCCACGTTCTTCACCGGCGTCGCGCAATCGTCGCGTATCGCTCGCGAGGAGATCTTCGGGCCGGTCCTCTCCGTTCTGACCTTTCGCACGCCGGACGAAGCCGTCGAGAAAGCGAACAACACGATGTACGGCCTTTCGGCGGGCGTGTGGACCGACAAAGGGTCGAAGCTCTTCTGGATGGCGCAGCGGCTCAAGGCCGGGGTCGTCTGGGGGAACACGTACCACAAGTTCGACCCGTCCTCGCCCTTCGGCGGTTACAAGGAGAGCGGCTTCGGCCGCGAGGGCGGTCGCCAGTGCCTCCTCGCCTACACGGAGTGGGCATGAGCCTCCGGCGGGCGGCGACGAAGAAAGGTACGGCGAGCCTGCCGGCTCGCGTTGCAGTGAACAAGGTTTACAAGATGTATGTGGGTGGCGCGTTCGTCCGATCGGAGAGCGGCCATTCGGTCCGCGTGCGAAGCGTTCCCGTGAACGGGAGCGCAGACCCCGAGGTCGTCCACGTGCCGCGTGGATCCCGAAAGGACGCGCGCGAGGCCGTGGCCGCGGCGAAGGCGTCGGGGGCGTCATGGGCGGCGCGCCCCGCGTACCATCGCGGGCAGGTCCTCTACCGGCTTGCCGAAATGATGGAATCGCGTAGGGGAGAGCTCTGCGTTTCCCTCGAGCGAGGCGGGGACGACGAAGCGAGCGCGGCGAGAGAGGTGGACGCTGCCGTCGATCGGGTCGTCTACTACGCCGGCTTCTGCGACAAATTCCAGGCCCTCCTCGCGTCGAGCAATCCCGTTGCCGGCCCGCACTTCGCCTTCAGCATGCCCGAGCCGATGGGCGTCGTGGCCGTCCTCGCTCCGCCTCGTCCGGTGCTCCTCGGCCTCGTATCCGTCGTACTCCCCGCCCTCGCGGGAGGCAACACGTGCGTCATCCTCGCGGGGGCCGAAGACCCACGGACCGCGGTGGTGTGGTGCGAGTGCTTGGCCACGAGCGATCTGCCGGCCGGGCTGGTCAACGTTTTGACGGGTCGTGCGAACGAGGTGGCGCCGCACCTGGCCAAGCACCGGGAGGTTGCCGCAATGGATGTCTGGACGGCGGACGCCGAGCTTGCGGAGACGCTCGAACGCGAGGGGGCTGGCAGTGTCAAGCGGACCTTCGTGCACGGCGAAGAGGATGCGGCGGCGCTGCGCTCCGGTCGGGGACAGGGCCTCGGGTTCATCGAACGATTCCTCGAGACGAAGACCATCTGGCATCCGGTCGGGATGTAGGGCAGGAGGCCGTGTTTTCGAGGGGAGCGCGGCTCCCCTCGCAAGGGACCCGTCACGGCCTCCTAGCGAGCGCCTGCAGCTACGGCTTCTTCGAGAGTGAACGCCCCCGAATACAGCGCCTTGCCCACGATGCACGCGGCGGCGCCGCTCTCGGCCAGCCGTCGCAGGTGCTCCAGCGACCCGACGCCTCCCGAAGCAATGACGGGCGTGCGAGTGCTCGCCGCGAGCGCCGCAGTCGCTTCGAAATTCGGCCCGGTGCCGGTGCCATCTCGCGCCACGTCGGTGTAGAGGATGGCCGCGAGTGGCGCGTCGTCGAGCGTCGCAACCAGGTCTGCCGCCCGAACCCTCGTCACCTCCGTCCACCCGTTCACGGCCACTAGGCCGTCGCGCGCATCGACCGCGACGACGACGACGTCGGGGTGCTCACTCGCCAGAGCCCTCACGAGCGGGAGGTCGTGCACCGCCGCCGAGCCGAGCACGATCCGCGAGGCGCCGAGCCGCAAGCAGGCCTCGAAGCTCTCGCGCGATCGTACGCCGCCGCCAACCTCGACTCCCCGACCGAATGCCTCCACGACGGCTCGGACGAGCTCTGCTTGCACCGGCCGTCCCTCGCGCGCCCCTTCGAGGTCGACGACGTGAAGGAGGGGCACCTTCCCGCGCCATCCGCGCGCCCGAGCGACGGGATCCGCGTCGACAACGGTGACCTCGTCGTAGCGCCCTTGATGGAGCCGTACGGCCTTGCCCCCAAGGAGATCGATTGCCGGAACGACGATCACGACCCGAGGAACCTCTCGAGCAGCGCGAGCCCCGCACGCTGGCTCTTCTCCGGATGAAACTGGCACGCGAAAACATTCCCGCAGGACACTGCGCTCACGAAGGTCTCCCCGTAGCTCGTCGTCGAGGCGATGACGGCCCCGTCGCTCGGAACGACGACGAAGCTGTGCACGAAGTAAAAGTGCTCCTCGTCCCCCGGCGCCAGGAGCCCTCTTTCCTCGCCCACCGCCTGGGCGGTGTTCCACCCGACGTGAGGGATCTTCCGCGGCATTCCCGTCGCTCCGTCGGTTCCCGGCTGCAACCGCACGACTCGGCCCGCGAGCACGCCAAGGCCCGGGACGCCGGGCGCTTCCTCGCTCTCGTCGAAGAGCATTTGAAGGCCCATGCAGATGCCGAGGTACGGTCGCTCCGCCCGAAGGTGCTCGCGCACGGCATCTCCGAGCCCGCCCGAAAGCGCACGCGCATAATCCCCGAACGCTGCCTGTCCGGGGAGGACCAGCCGGTCCGCCGCGCGCACGTTCGAGGCCTCGCGCGTCACCTCGACGTCTACGCCATGCGTGCGTGCAGAACGCGCCGCCTCCGCCAGCGCCCGCTCGACGCTTCGCAAGTTGCCGAGGCCGACGTCGCACACCACGAGCCGCACCACTCGCCCCATACCATGGCCAATGGGGGGGCGACCGCCGTTCCGTCCTAGAAACGTCGCCTGACGGCCAGAGCAAGAAGAGAGCCTGGCGTCGGGCCTTTGACGCGTGTTATTGCGCGGGCGTCAAAGAAACGAGAAGGAGCCAAGATGATGCGGAAAATCTGGCGACACGTGGCGTGGCCCATCGTATTCGCGGGTCTCGCGGGTCCCTTCGTGACCAACTGTGCCGGCGCGTCAAAGCTCCCCGGCAACGCCAACCTTCCCGGCGGGTCGGGCAACTGCCCGGACATGACGAAGGTGGAGGCGATCGACTCGTTCGACTTCGAGAAGGAGTTCACGCTGAAGGTAGAGGTCGCTCAGAAGATCAAGGCGGGCGTCGAAGCCGCGGCGGAGATGAACGCGCTGAGCGCCAAGGTCGAGAGCGACCTCACCGCCGCCTGCGGGACCCTCGCGAAGGACCTAGGCGACACGGGTCGATACACCAACGCTCAGGACGCATGCAAAGCCGCGCAGAAGGCGATCGGTGATGCCAAGGCCAAGCTGGGGCCGAACGCGAAGCTGGTCGTCGAAGGCTCGGAACCGACCTGCAGCGCGGACATCAAGGTGTACGGGGACTGCGCCGCCCGTTGCGACGCGAGCTTGAAACCGGGAGAAGCGGACGCAAAGTGCGAGCCTGGCAAGCTCCAAGGGAAATGCAGCGGCCAGTGCACCGGTGAGTGCAACGCGAGCGCCGCGGCCCTGTGCTCGGGGGAGTGCAGCGGGACGTGCGACGCGGACATCAAGGGGATCTGCTCGGGAACCTGCAGTGGGAAGTGCGACGGAAAGGCGACCCCCGCCGGCGCGGAGTGTGGCGGGCGCTGCGAGGGCAAGTGCTCAGGCAACGTGAAGGCCACCTGCAAGGGCAAGTGCGGCGGGGCTTGCAAGCTGAGCGGCCACGCGAGCTGCCAGGGAACGTGCTCGGGCTCGTGCAGCGTCCAGATGGAGGCTCCGAAGTGCACCGGCAAGATCGAGCCGCCTAAGATGAGCGCCGAATGCAAGGCCAAGTGCGACGCGGGCCTCCAGGCCAACGCGGAGTGCTCGCCGCCGCTCGTCGTCGTGCGGGTCACCGGAGCGACGGACGCGAAGGCTGTCGCTGCGTTCGAGGCGGCCCTCCGGAACGACCTGCCGGGCCTGTTCAAAGTCTCCCTCGGGACGGCCAAGCGTGCGGGCGAGCTCGCGGAGAGCATGAAGGCGGTCATCCAAGGCGTGCAGGCGAGCGTGCAGGCGGCCGGGGACCCGATGGTCGTAGGCAAGCTCACAGCCTGCGTCGGCGCTCCTTTCACGGGTGCCCTCGATTCCGTCGGCAAGGTCCAGGCAAACGTCAGCGTGTCCGTCAGCGTGAGCGCCTCGGCCGGCGCGAGCACGGGATGAGCGCGTCCGCCCGCTGATCAGGGCCGGGCTTCATCCTCTTCGCGAGCGAAGAAGCGCCGACAACGCCTCGCCCGCTGCAGCGGCCAGCTGCTCCAGAAGCTTCAGCGCAGAAGGCGGGTCTCCGAGCCCGTCGGCAACGACGAGGGCGACGGGTTTGCCGTCGACCCTTACCGGCGCCAGCGCGACCTCGCCCATCAAGGCTTCCCGCAGCGCGGCGAGGAGGGGCGCGTGCGTCGCATCCTTGGGGATTCGTGCCAGGCGAGGCGCTTCTCCCTCCAGGGCCCCTGCGAAAACCACGCTCATCGCGATGGTCACGCGCGCAGCCCGAAGGTGCGCGTGGTCCGCCATCTCGGGCGAGCAAGTCCACCCCGCGAGCGTCTCCCGTTTCACCGCGAGCACGGCCACTCTCTCCGCCACGAGGCGCGCTCCCTGCGCCAGGAGCTCCAGGATCGAATCGCGGCCCGATGCATCCCGGATCTGCTCGACGAACCACGCCGCTTTGGTGTCGTGAGCGTCGCCAGGCGGGGTCGCGCTGCTGGGGGGCCGCGGGGGGAGGGGG
>VFSW01009968.1_pt1 | contig 13520 bp, 17 predicted proteins | sample 5358111 | NCBI WGS metagenome assembly VFSW01 (sample SAMN11554181, study PRJNA540505) | mine drainage metagenome | isolation source: sediment from site ElyBrook_90M | place: USA: Ely Copper Mine, Vershire, VT | collected 2017 | reverse complement strand
CGGCGGAGCTTCGCAGCGAGCCGGCGGGGAAGAGCATGAGCAACTGGGTGGCGTGGGAGCAGGTGTCGCCCTGACCGCCGGGGCTACCCCGTGTCCCGCTCCATCGCCGCGATCCGCTTCTCGTGGTCTTCGACGCGGTCGCGCAGCCTCAGGTCATCGCGGAACATGTCGCGCACCTCTCGCACGGCGCCGACGACGCTCACCAACTCGGTCGCGACGCGCACTTCCAGCTCGGTGGTGCGGCGGCCCATGTCGTCGCGCAGGGCGTCGACGCGGAGGTTGGTCTGCCGCACCTCCTCGCGAGTCTTCCGCAGTTCCTCGTTGGTCTGCTGCAGCCCGCCGCGCAACGCGTGCGTGTCCTCGCGGATGCCCTTGAGGATCTCGATGGTGAGATCGGTCGGTTCCATTGGCGTGGCTCCTCCATTATTGCCCCTGCTCGAAGCAAGGGCGAGGCCACCCGTTTCTCCCGAGTTTTTCGAGGATCGGAGGTGGCCCGGGACAGCGGAGGCGTGTCCCCTCTAGGGCAGCGTCACGGTAGGAATCGCACGGGGGGCGGCGGTCTCGGCGACGGTTGGCCTCAAGACCACGCGAAAGGTCGCGTTCACATCATCCTCAGGGGGACGGGCCACGACGCAACACTCGTAGCGCCCGGGGGCGACGACGAGCCGAACGCAGAGAGCCTCCTGGGGCGGAGGGCGACCGCCCTTGGTCCTGCAAGCGAACGTGTACGCCGAGTACGGCATCGCCAGCAGCTCGTCGCCTTCCGCTATGTGCAGGGTGCCGCACACCGTCCCGGCGGCGCAGACCTCGTCCCCCGCGAAGATGGATAGGGAGACGTCCCCTTCAACCTCGGTGAGCCACGCGCACGCCACCTCGTCGGCGGCGTCGCGCAACAGCTCCGAGGGGAAGTCGTACTCGAAGGTGTTGCTGGCGTGGCGGCGAATCAGCCCCGCGGCAGACGCGAGCACTATCAGGCCATCGTCATCGACGAGCTTCACCGTCTGCGTGCCGATCAACACGCCTCCTGTCGTACGCGGCTCAACGGTCCGTCGCAATCCTCCACGGACGGCGTCGCCGATGGCTTCGCCGCCTAGGATCGTTTGCTCGCCCTACCCCCTTGCGAGCTACTGGAACACGATCGCCGCCCGGTGCTCGAGCGACAGCCGCGCCGCCTCGTACAGCTGGAGCCACGCGGCTCGCTCGCGCCACAGCGGCGGCTGCGACTCCAGCTCGCCATTGATGATGTCCGCCTCCGCGTCGGACAGCTCCTGCCCGTGCAGCTTGATCCCGAGCACCGGGGCCACCTGCACGAGCTCGCGCATCAGGCGCGGTGTCGACCCGAGCATCCCACCGGTCAGCGACTCGTCGACGATGACACGCGCGAAGTCGATGGGCAGGTAGAGCCCCTCGGCGTCCGAGTGGGTGATGAGGTGCGACGTGAGCTCGTGGGCGAGGCGGTCGACGTCGGGATCATCGGCTCCGTCCTCGTCGGGTCGGAGCAGCCGCAGGGGCTTGCCGGGTCGCATCACGCAGTGGGCGTATGCACGGCGCAAGGTGTGGATCCAGCTGTACGGGAAGCCGTCGAGCGCGGCGCGCGACGCCTCGACCGGGGTCTGCGGCTCCTCGTGAGGAGGTAGGCCGTGGGCCGCCAGAACGGAGTTTGCCGTGGCCATCTGCTCGCGCAGCCACTCGGCACCCTCTTCGTCGTCCATTTCCGCGAGCACGCCCACGCACACGCTCAGCCCCATCGCGCGCACCCCTCGAAGCAATGGTAGACGATCATCCGCCGCTGCTGGCCTTGATCTCTCGGAGCATCTCGTCGAACGTGAGTCGCTGGCCGACCGGTTGGCCCCGGGCCTCGGCCTCGCGCATCCCTTTCAAGCGCAGCTGGATCTCGTCACTCCACTCCGGGGTCACCTCGTCCGGCACCGTTCCCCAGAGCTCTTCTGCAAGCTCGGCCCGCTCCTCGGTCTCCAGCTCGGCAGCGAGCTTCAGCACCTTGGCGACGCGATCTGACGGCATGGGTGGATCATGCGTCGGAGCGTTCCCCCTGTCGAGCGTGCGTGAAGTGACTCGGCGACTGGACATGCGCTGGCCTCCTCCGGCGCCTTCAGCAGGTGGCGTGCCGTCGTGAGAAAGGCGTTTTCGTCCGCGCCGCCGGTCACCCACCACGCGGGGGCCCATCAGCGAGATGCTGTCCGAAGAACTGGCCGTCTAGCTCCCAGCACGTTCGGCACGGATTCGGGCCTGGCGTCCAAATCAGCTGAACCACGCCCTCCTCATGGTCTATGCGATCAATCCGGAACGGCTCGCCGTCGAGCAGCAGCACCTGATCGCCTCGGGCCAGCTCGCACGATTCGCGCTCCGTCGCGACGACGCACCGCCCATCGATGCAGTGAACGAGCAGCTCGCCGTGGTACCGGTCGAACAGACCAGACTCGCGCCTCGGCACCGGCACGGGGAGAACCTGAATCCGAATGTGGGGCTCGGACGCCAGGTGACGACCACCATGGTGATCCAGAAGACGCGCTCGGAGAAACCGCTCCATCCGCACAACCAGGGTAGCGCACGCCGTCAGATCGGACGGCGCTTCCGTCCACGCTGAACGCTGGTCTTCCCTGTCGACGACCCGCCCGTCTGAGTCACCTCGGGCACTTCGCGCCGACGCCGATCGCCGCCCGCCTCGCTGCCGCAACCTGCTTCGCGTCTCGAATCGACGCGAACGCCTGCACCGCCGCGCAGGCCGCGCTTCGACGCTCGTCGAGTTTCTCGCCATCGAGCGAAGCCCGAGAGAGCAGGACGCCCGCCGATCCGGCGACGTCGCCCTTCTTCGCGAGGGCCTGCGCGAGCGCACCCATGCCAAACCCCGTGAGCGTGGCACGCTCCTCGTAGTGGAGTGGGTCGCTGATCCGCAGTGCCGCACGAAGCTTCGGGTCTCCGTACGCGGCGACGAACCGCCCGAGCACGTCGATCTGTGCATCCACCTCGCCGACCTGCCCGTAGGCGTAGGCGGCATTGACCGCCCCCTCCGGCGCGTCGTCACGCGCGGGCGCCGAGCGGAACACCTCCGCGTACGCCTCCGCCGCCTTGCGAAACAGCGCCGCGCGCTCGTCACCGACCGCCTTCAGCGCTTGCTCGAAGATGCTGCGCGCCTCGGCGTACGGGTCCGGCGGACCACCCCGGCCCTGGCATCCGCGCTCTTCGCCCCGCTGGTCCTCGTCGAACGCGCAGGACGCTGCGCGCTCCTGGTCAACCAGCGCCCGCACTTGCTCGACGTCATCGCTCAGGTTGGCCATGTCGAGAAGCCGGCTCCACGCGACGTAGCCGTTCCGATCCTTGCCACATCGCTCGTGCCATATCGTGCGGTAGAAAGGCGCCGCCTCCTCGAAGTGGCCGTAGAGGAAATAGTGCTCGGCAACCTCGAGCGCCCAGCGCTCTCTCGCTTCTTCGTCGCCCCAGCGCACCGGCAGCCGCTCGAGCAGCGTTCGTCGGGCTTCGATGGCCCCGACGACTTCGGCAGGAAGGGGCAAGACGACGACGCGCATGTGGTCCCCATCGTCGGTGGGCGGGCCTGTCCTTTGAACCAACCCGGCGTCATGGGCGCGAGCGAGGCGTGCGTCCGCCGTCTCGACGGCGCGCAGCGCGGCGGCACGCAATGCGTCGTCGGCCTCTCGAAACTCGCGCTCCGCCGTGGAGAGCTCGGCGCGAGAGGCGGATGCTTCGGCTTGCGCGGCGCTCGCCATGGCTTCGGCGACGGCGCGCGGGGTTGCAGCCGGCGCAGGCGTGCAAGCGGCGAGCGAAGCCAGGGCGAAGAGGAGCGTGCTGCGCACGGAAGGAAAATAGCGCGTCCGCACCAGAGATGCTCAAGGTGGCCCAGCGGCACGCGCAGTCGTCGTCTCGTGGGGCTGCCAGGGCACGCGGTACGCGAAGCGAAGGTTGATCGACACCGTCGCGTCGTCGGTCAGGCCAGCGCCGAAGGATTGCGCGCGCAGCACGCCAAGCGCACACGCGACCAACTCCGGCGGCAGCCCCTCGTCGTCGGCACCGACCTCCCGGGCACGCCCGTCGGGGCCGATGCTCGCCATGACGCGCAGCGTGCCCTGTGGACGATCGGCGCTCGCGCGTTCGAGGACACCCGCGTAGCACCGGGCCAGTGGCTCGATCATGCCGACGGCCGCGCGGCGCGCGGTGTTCCAGTCGACCCCGTCGACGGCAAGCGCCGCAACCACGACGTCGAGTCCGTCTGGCCACCAGGTGCCGGCGGGTGCTCTTCGCCGTCGGAGTGAACCTCCTCGACGACGACGGCTCCCTGGATGGCCCAGTCTCCCATCGCGTCACGCGTCTCGTCGCAGTCGGCCCGCAGGTGAGCCGGGATGCTCGCCTCGGCCCGTGAGTGCGGCACGAGAATCAGGGCCGCGTTCTCGCGCATCTTGCACTGGGGTGCATCGGGCATCACCGTGCACACGTGCTGAGGCTCCCAGCGAGTCGCTCCCTCGGGAGCCCAGGGATCGAAGGACGCGCTTGGGCACCCGGAGTTGCGATCAGGATCGGGACGCGCGAAGGTCGGCACCGATCGCCCTTCGTGCACGCACGCCACGAGCAGCGTCGACGCAACAGCCGCCCACGCCGTTACCCCACGAGGAGGCCGAGACGGGCACTGACCGCAACGCAGCCGAACGCAGGCCACGCCATCGCGGGCATGCTCGCGCGCCGCTCTCTCGACGAGGTGTCCGGCACTCGACGGGTCCGTGAGGTCCAGAACCTCGCGCTCGCACCGGCGGCAGTAGCGCCCCCGGGCGGTCGGCTCCATCGCGGCCCAGTCCTCGGCGCACGGCTGGACGATGCGCAAGCGCATCCTGCAAGTCTACGCCATCGACGTCGTGCGGCATCCCGTGCGTGTACGGCCCGAGACGGTTCTCCGGACGAAAGGGGCGGTGGTCACCCGGTGCCGTCCCCTCGGTAGTGCGTGCGGCATATGTCGGGCGCCACGGGCTCATGGCGACGAACGCGCACGTCCACATCCTTCGGCAGCGGCCCCTTCGAGTGGACGTACTCAGCCATCACGTCGTCGCACGCGGGCAGCGAAGCCGAGCTGTTCACGATGCAGATGAGATCGTAGTCCCGGTAGCCCACGCCTCCGTCGAGCTTGTACGCCTCGTGCAGGAATATGACGTCGCAGCCGGGCAACTGAATCGCAGGGGCGGCGCCCGGAGCGAAGGGTTCCCAGAGCACCAGAAGAGCCAGGCCGACTGCGACGACTGCGATCCCGCCCAGCACGAGCACCTTGTTCATCGGCCAGGCTCCGCCCCCGCATCCGACACCCCCAGAGCGTTTGCTCGCCCTACCCGAAAGCGGAGTTCCAGACAGCCCACCATCGCGCGTCAGCCAGACGCCGCCCACGTAATCGAATGTGACGGCCACGGCCCTGCCGGCCACGGCGATCCGCGCGCCGCAGGAGAAACCGGGCGCCGGGACGCCGCGGCGCACCCAGACTCGCTCGTCGAAGTCGATGAGGCTCCACACGTCGAGGGCCCAGTGCTCCTCGTTCAGCGCCGCGTAGGCGACGCCGCGGTCGGCGTCGCATGCCATCGCGTCAATCTCACCGTCGGGGCGATCGTTGAACCAGAACTTTCCTCGAAGGCCCGAGGCCCCTTTCCCTCGTCCGGCGACAGACGCAGCACCCTGTCGCCGAAGTTCAGGTACAGGCACATCGTGGGGTCGAGCGCGCCCGAGTGCGGCGCCCACATCATGTCGTGGACCTCGGTGAGCCCCTCGGGAAGCGGCTGCGTGATCACGCCTTGTCCGTCGAAGAAGAGAAGGGCGCCGACGGTCGCCGCGACCATGCAGCCCGGCTTTCCGGCGCGGTGCGGCTCGATGGCGACGGCCGTGACGTCGCCGCGGCCTTCGGGGATCTCGCCCCACCCCCAGCGCGTGTCTCCGCGGGCCAAGCGGTAGATGCGCTCCGTCGCCGCGAAGACCGTGCCGTTCGAAGCGGCGATGGACCGGGTGTAGACGGGCGCGTCGAACACCAGGCCGCCGCGCCACGCGTCGGCGGCGTGCTTCGGCAGAGAGGGGATGCGCTTCATGGGGATCTCCTACCATCCCATCGGCCATGGGTCGGGCGAGTTGCTGACGGTTGCACCCACCCCGGTCCTCCCCCGGTTTCGGGCGGCGGATTATCATCGAGTCCATGAACGCCCCCACCGCCGCGCACGCGGCCCGCCCGGCCGGGGGGGAGGCACTCGCACGCATTCACGCGGCGACCGCCGAAGACCCGCCCTCGGGGCGCGCGCACAGCAAAGGACCGAACTACGCCGCGGAAGCGGCCAGGGAGGCCGCCATCGAAGCCATGGTGCGGCTCGAAGCGGACGCCGATGCCCTCCTGGTCGCCGTCCTCGAGCACGTGCTCGGGCTGCTCCCGCGCGACAAGCGCGAATACTACTGCTGCGAGGCCCTGGTGCAGGCCCTCGTTCGTCGGCGTGCGTGGGGCGCGGTCGAGGTACTGCGCCGTATCGCGCTCGACGCCGTCATCGATGGGTGGGTTCCCACCCTCGTGATCGAAAAGCTCGCCAAGTGGGATGCGAAAGCCTTCGCGCCCCTCTTCCGGGAGGTGGCGACGTCCTCGACGAGCGGGCACGTCCGCTCGTGGGCGGCCGAGATGCTCGTCGAATCCGGTCGAGCGACGCCGGAGGAGATCGACGCCTTCCTCCAGGACGAGGACGAAGGCGTCCAGCGGCTCACGGCCCGGGGGCTCGCGGGGCTCGCCAACGCCGATGCAATCTCCCGGCTCGCGCAGCGCGCGACAGGGGCGCGCGACGAGCGTGCCCGATGGCAGGCTCGGCGCTTGCTCGACGGCATGAAGCTCACGGTCTCGCCTGGAGGGGAGTGCTGACGTCCATCGGCGCCACGACCTGGGTCCTCCATTACTGCGTCACTCGGCGCTTCCAGCTTCCACCAACACGCACGTGCTGAACGGGTTTTCGACCATGAAGGGGCCTCCAGTAGGCCGCGTGATCTCGCCACACGATCCGCAGCTCTGGCTTCCGCAAATCCACGACGTCTGCGAGGTGAAGCCGACATCGGTGGCGTACGTGAACCCCGTCGCGAACGTCAGCACGACATGGCAGTTGCCCGCACCCTGGCCATCCACGTACACCGCCTTCTCCGTGTACGGGCCCTCGCCGTCGAAGGACGAGGTGCAGGGGCCGGTCACACTGACGCTCGTCAAGTCTGCCGGAGCGCAGGAGAGGTCGATCGTAGCCGCTTCCGACCCGTCGCAAGAGCCGCAGCACGAGGCAGACGAGCCGCATGCGCCGAGAGCGTTGCCCACGCCGACGAGAGCCGAAAGCCCTGCCGCGATCCCCAGGGTGGTGAGCGCGCTCCGCACTTGCCAAGTATAGCCTCCGCAGGATTGACGACTCAGGTCGGACGGCGCTTCCGTCCGCGCTTGACGCTGGTTTTCCAAGGCGTCATGTGTGACCCCCGTTTCGCGGCGTCGCCGATGGCTTGGCCACCCAGGACGGTTTGCTCGCCCCACCCGCGCGCCTACCCCTTCAGAACCGCGATCGGTTCCAGCCGCACGCGCCGCAGGACGAGATCCTCCTGGTCTCGGAGCACCTTGGTGATGTCGCGGTAGGCGGCGGGCGCCTCCTCGACGAGCTGTCGTGCCAGGTGCTCGGGGTACGCGACGCGCCGCATGGCCTGGGCAAGGGAGCGAGGTCCAATCCTCGACCGAGCTTCCTTGCGGCTCATGACTCGCCCGGCACCGTGAGAGCACGAGCCGAAGCTGGCCTCGCATCCGAGCCCCTCGACGATGTAGCTGGCGGTGCCCATCGATCCTGGGACGAGTGCCTTCGTCCCGAGCGAGACCGCGACCGCCCCTTTGCGGTGTACGAGCAGCTCGCGGCCGAACCAGAGTTCACTTGCGACGAAGTTGTGGTGGATGTCGATGTGCTCCCCCTGTTCGAGCGCAACGGCCAAGAGATCGTGGAGCACTTCGAGAGCAAGCGTGGTCAAGGCGTGCCGATTTGCCCGCGCGAAGTCGAGGGCCCAAGACATGTCCTTGAGGTAGGCCCCGCCCGACTCGGTGCCCACATCGAGACCCGCAAGGTCGTCCGCGCCGCTGCCGGCAGCGACGCGAGCATGGTGTGCTGCGACGGCCGCACCGAGACCTCGCGAGCCAGAGTGAACGAGGAGCCACAGCCCACCTTCGACGTCGCGGTCGAGCTCGAGGAAGTGGTTGCCGCCCCCCAGGGTACCGAGGTGACGAGGCGCGAGAGCCTCTCGGGTGTGCTCCAGCGTCCCCGTCGAGAGCGCGGGCGACAGTAGATGGTCGGGAACAGACATGCCGCGTCCCCGATGAGTCGCTTCTCCGACAGGGATTGCGCGTTCAAGGGCACGGACCGCTGATTCGAGCGTTCGCCGGTCGAGTCCCCTCGTATCGGCCGCGATCCTGAGGGCCGACATGCCGCAGCCGAGGTCCCCGCCGAGGGCGCGGGGAACCACGGTGCGCTCCGTAGCAAAGACGCTGCCTACAGCGACGCCCTCGGACACGTGCGCGTCCGCCATGCCTGCTACGAACTCGACCACGTACGGCTGGCTCGCGAGTCGCTGGAGCTGTCTGGTCGTCTCGGGTGATGTCGACCGTGCCCAGAGGCGCACGGGGACACGCTGCCCCTGTTCCGGGTCGAAGATCACCCGGAACATGACGTACCTCCCTCGTCCCGCGAGGATGCGACTCCATCGAACACGAAGCGCAGGTCGGGAACGCGCTTCATCTCAATGGCCTCGGCGAGCCGAGCCCGCAGGAAGGGCTTTGCCCGTCCCAGGGCCAGCTCGGCTGGACGGCGCGCGTCGGGGGTTCCGTTCAGGACGAAATGGACCCTCGCGTTGCGGTAGTCCACCGACAATACGACAGCTGCAACCCGCACGTTGGCGAGCGCGGGATCAGAAACGTCATCGCGCAATAGCGCGCGAAGCTCCTCGAGAACAAGGCTCTGCACACGCAGGTGCCGGTGGCCGGCACCATCTTCATCTCGTCGCATGACACACAGCTCCAGGGCGGCAGCGATGCCGCAAAGGGAACTTCACGCTCCGCGCGCTGGCGGCTGTGTGACCCGGCCTGTGGAGGACGAGGCGCTAGACGCTGCGAGCGGAGGGGCCTGAGGAACCGCGATGTGCAATCGGCTGCATGGTCCACCTCCTGGCTGCGAGAGTGCAGCGCGCACAAGCTGACGCTGACGTGAACTGCTGTCAAGCTGGGAGGCCGCGCTCCGCCCAGGCCGGCGAGGCCTGTGAGTCTGCTGAGGACGCGATCACCAGTGCACGGGGCAATGGGTTCTCGTTTGCAATCGCGGCCCGGCAGTCGACGCCAGCGAGGCTGGACCAAGCTCCGATCTGGTTGTGCTGTAGCGGTTGTGCGTTCTTGTTCAAGGCCCCGGCAGGGGAAGCGACGGAGAAGACCTTTCACGTCGATTCCTCACCCCCGGGAGCGAACGTGACCGTGGACGGCAGGTCATACGGCCAGACGCCAGTGGATGTGTACTTGCCTCGGGAACACGGGGTAACCATCGTCGTGACCAAGGATGGGTATCAGGAAGGAGATCTGGTGCCGCATCGGCATCCTGACCTGCCATGGGTCATCTGGGATGCTGTCACATGCATCGCTTTCTTCGTCTGCATCATTCCGATCCTCGCGGACCAGGCTTCCCACGCTTGGTCCACTTACGATGGCGACTCAGGATCGGTGCAGCTCAAACCTGTTCCTCCTCCTCCTCCTGCCATCTCGCCCGCGGCTTCGCCCCCCAGTCCTTGACGCTCCCGCTGACGCCGACGCCCGCGCCGGAGCGCCACGAGCCCCCGGTGGCGCTGGGTACGTCGTTGAAGAGGACGAGAACAAGTCGATGGGCTGTCGCGCCATTGAGCGCCCAGGCAAGACTGTGGGAGTGGGGGGCGAGCCGCTCGCTCGCGGTTCGGGGCGGCCTCCGGCCGCTGTCGCTCTCCGCTCTCCGCTCAGTACTCGAACCCCGACCCCCCGATGAACTCCCTGAGTATCGACGTCGGCGGCACGTGGTCCGGATAGATCGTCACGAACCTGTCGATGAGCCTCCGCAGCCGGTACGCCGTCGTGTAGCTCTCGTGCTCCCGCGGCACCTCGAGCAGGTACCGGTCGGCGTACACCTTGAGCACCGACGGCTCGTACGCGAGCGAGCTGTCGAACACCACGTCCGCCTGCGGCAGGAACGGGAAGATGTGCCGCCGCTCGCCGTCGCGCACCGAGGGCCAGCGCTGGATGCTCTGGGCCGCCGACCAGTTGCGACCGTGGCGGTCGCGGACGATCCGGCGCAGCAGCCGCACGTCGGCGGGGCTCACGGAGCTGAGGCGATCGATGGGCAGGCCGATCATCGGGTGGATGAAGATGCGGTAGACCTGTGCAGAGGACGCGGCGGCGCCGAGCAGCGCGGGGTTCAGACCGTGGATGCCCTCCATCATCAGGATGTCGCGAGGGCCGAGATGCAGCGTGGGGCCGCCGTCGGGCTTGCTCTTGCCGGCGACGAAGTCGTACTTCGCCGTGCGCAGCTCCTCGCCGGCGAGCAGGCGCGTGACGTGCGACTGCAGGCGCGGCAGGTCGATCGCCTCGAGCGCCTCGAAGTCGAGCTCGCCCGCCGCGTCTCTCGGCGTCCTGTCGCGGTCGACGTAGTAGTCGTCCAGCGAGATGGCCCGGGGCGTCAGGCCGTCGATCTGCAGCTGCACGGTGAGGCGCTTGATGAACGTGGTCTTGCCGGACGACGAGGGCCCCGCGATGCAGATGATGCGAAGGGTGTCGCCGCGCCCGGCCACCGCGTCGGCGATGCGCCCGATGCTCTTCTCGTGAAAGCCCTCGGCCACGCGAATGAGCTCCGAGACCTCGCCCGTGATGCAGCGCTGGTTGAAGCCGCCCACGCTCTCGACCCCGAGCGTCCGCAGCCACGCCTTGTGCTCGACGACCATCTCGGACGAGCGCGGCGTACCGCCGTTGGTGGTCCCGCCGGGCATCGAGGGATCGCCCACCTCGCGCGAGCCCGCAGGCAAGAACGGGAGAATGGCCCGCCCGAACTGGATGAGCAGCCCGCCGGCGTGGACGACGATCGACAGATCGTCGAGCATCCCCGCGCGCGCGAGCAGCGGCGCGAGCGACAGCACGTAGACCTCGCCGCACGTGACCAGCGGCACCGTGGGGTCGCGCCACAGGCGAAGCGCCGCCACCGCGTCGTCCCAGCCTCGCCGGGCGAAGTGCGTGATGGCCTCCTCGACGGCCCAGACCTCCTCGATGAACGCCAGATCGCGCGAGGCCAGATCGCGCACCTCCGCCTGCAGCTTCTTCGCGAGCTTCTCGAGCTCGGCGGGGTCGCGGACGTCGGGCGTATCGATGACCTGGGCCGACGACAGCGAGGGACCGATCCGCAGCACGAGGTCCGGGGCGACACGAGCCGCCGCCTCGAGCACCAGCAATCCCGCGCTGCGCCGCACGACCTCGCGCCCCTCCCACGAGCGCGTCGACAGCGGCTCGACGTGCGCGTCGGCGAGCAGCGGCGTGTCGAGCGACACCGCGCGGCGATCGACGAGCGCCGCCGCGACGAACGCGCCATCCTCCGGGGGCGGCAGCACGTCGGCGACGCGGGTGGCCATCGGGACGGTCGACTTCCACCCGGCGACGTCGACCTCGATGGCGTCACGGCGGGGCAGCGAGCGCGGACGCACGGACAGCGGATCGAGATCGTCGGGGCGCATGGCTCGGGCCAACCTAGCGCAGCCGCGCTATCCTCGCCCCGTGCTCAACGCCAACGCCCACGTCCCTCCGCCCACCAACGAGCGTGTCCTCGACTACGCCCCCGGCAGCCCCGAACGCGCGGCGCGGCGCGCGCAGCTCGACTCCATGGCCCGGGAGACCCTCGAGCTGCCGCTCGTCATCGACGGCAAGGAGGTGCGCACCGGCAAGCAGGGCAGCGCCGTGATGCCGCACGCGCACGAGCATCTCCTCGCCCGCTTCCACATGGCGGGACCCGCCGAGGTGCAAGCGGCCATCGACGCCGCCGTGAAGGCGCAGCCCGGATGGGCGGCGCTCCCGCAGACGGCTCGGGCGGCGGTGTTCCTTCGCGCCGCCGAGCTGCTGGCCACGCGCTACCGCCCCATCGTCAACGGCGCCACGATGCTCGGCCAGAGCAAGACGGCGCACCAGGCCGAGATCGACGCCGCGTGCGAGCTCATCGACTTCCTTCGATTCAACTGCCACTTCGCCGAGCGCATCCTCGCCGAGCAGCCCGTCAGCTCGCCGGGCACCTGGAACCTGCTCGACACGCGGCCGCTCGAGGGCTTCGTCTTCGCGGTCTCGCCGTTCAACTTCACCTCCATCGGCGGCAACCTGTGCACCGCGCCGGCCGTCATGGGCAACACGGTGGTGTGGAAGCCGGCGTCGACCAGCGTGTACTCGGCGCACTTCATCATGCAGCTCTTGCTCGAGGCGGGGCTGCCGCCCGGCGTGATCAACCTCGTGTACGGCTCCGGCGGGCAGGTGGGCGATCTCGTGCTCGCGAGCCCTCACCTGGCCGGCATCCACTTCACCGGCTCCACCGGCGTCTTCCAGGGCATGTGGAAGACCGTGGGCGGCAACATCGAGCGCTACCGCACCTACCCGCGCCTCGTCGGCGAGACGGGCGGCAAGGACTTCATCTTCGCCCACGAGAGCGCCGACGTCGACGCGCTCGCGGTGGCCATCGTCCGCGGCGGCTTCGAGTTCCAGGGGCAGAAGTGCAGCGCGGCCTCGCGCGTCTACCTGCCGAGCACGATCGCCGGCGCGGTGCGCGACCGCGTCGTCGCCATGATCAAGGAGATCACCGTCGGCGACCCGCGCGACTTCAGCCACTTCATGGGCGCGGTCATCGACCGCAACGCCTACCGCGATCACGTGGGCTACATCGAGCACGCGCGCAAGGACGGCTCGAAGATCCTGGCGGGCGGCACCTACGACGACAAGGTCGGCTACTTCATCCAGCCCACGCTGGTCGAGACGCCGGACCCGCGCTCGAAGCTGATGCGCGAGGAGATCTTCGGCCCGGTGCTCACCTGGCACGTCTACGACGCGAAGGACGTCGACGGCGCGCTCGCCCTCTGCGACGGCACGTCGCCCTACGCCCTCACCGGCGCCGTCTTCGCGCGCGACCGCAGGTTCATCGAGAAGGCCTCGTGGGCGCTCCGCAACGCGGCCGGCAACTTCTACGTCAACGACAAGCCCACCGGCGCGGTCGTCGGCCAGCAACCCTTCGGCGGCGCGCGCGCCTCGGGCACCAACGACAAGGCCGGCTCGCTCTGGAACCTGGTGCGCTGGGTGTCGCCACGCTCGGTGAAGGAGAACCTCGCGCCGCCGACGTCGTGGAAGTACCCGTACATGTCGCGGGAGGGGTAGATCACGCGGTTGCCCCCCTCCCGGCCTCCCCCCGATGCCTGGGGGAGGGGACCTCGCTCCCAACTTCGTTTCTCTCTCT
>VFSW01009967.1_pt1 | contig 13521 bp, 14 predicted proteins | sample 5358111 | NCBI WGS metagenome assembly VFSW01 (sample SAMN11554181, study PRJNA540505) | mine drainage metagenome | isolation source: sediment from site ElyBrook_90M | place: USA: Ely Copper Mine, Vershire, VT | collected 2017 | reverse complement strand
GGCTGGTGCACACCGCGGGCCTGGGGGGGGGGGGGGGGGGGGGGGGGGGGGTTCCGGTGGGCGGGGCGGCGGCACCGGCCGGCGAGTTCGCCCGCTCGGCGGACGCGGCGCTCTCGGCGCTCGCGCATGCGCAGCGCTGGCTCGCATCGGAGCGCGATCCGAGCCGGCGCCAAGCCGGTGCGCGCCGCTTCGCGCTCACGGTGGCACGCGCCCTGCAGCTCGGCCTGCTGGTGGGCCACGGCAGGGCGTTGCGTGAGGAGCCGGAGCTGCTTGCGAGCCGCGACGCTTGCCGGCGGCTGCGTCGCCGCGGCATCGACTCGATCCGGGACGAGGAATGAGGGTGACGGCGACGGGCTAACCCGCCGGCGAAATCCCGCTGATTCAGCCTCCGGGCGGGCTGGCGTGCGTCTTCACGTCCCCGCGCCGTTCGCGTTCGTAGTCTTGCAGCTTGCGCCGCGCGGCTTTGAACGCGTCGCGCAAGGCCACGTAGACGTCCTCGTGCGCATGACTGCCCCGATTCTCGGTGTTGATCGCGATCTGAGCCCCCGGCGCCGTGATATCGAGCCGCACGTCATACAGGTTGCCCTGATGATGATGATGATGCGGTGCGCTGACGATCACGTGACAGTGCATGATGTGCGCGCTGAATTGTTCCAGCTCCGCGGCGAGGTGGCGGATCCGTTCCTCGAGCGCCGCCGAGGGCTCCATGTGACGCAAGGTGATCTGAAGCGGCAATTGCATCGTATTATGCCCCTGAGGTGATGTGCCCCGATGAGGTCAGGTTGCCTCGTCGGCGGCCGCCGCGCCAGCCGTAGTTATACGGATCGGGGCCGATTGCATCCGGGCGACGGTCAGCGCGCGAAGAGTTTCCTGAAGTATTGGTCGCGGAAGCCGACGCTGATCTCACCGCCGTCACGCACCACCACGGGTCGGCGAATCAGCGCGGGATATTCCTTCAGGAGCAGCGCCCACTCGGGATCGCTCGACGGGTTCTTGCGTTGTGGCAGCAGGCTGCGCCAGGTGGTTCCGGTCTTGTTGATGAGCTTCTCCCAGCCGCCCAGCTGCTGCGCCCAGACCTTCAGCGTGGCCGACGCTACGGGATCGGCCCGGTAGTCGACGAACTCATGGTCGACGCCGGAGCGTTCGAGCCATTTGCGCGCCCTGCGGCAGGTCTCGCAGTTGGGCAGGCCGTACAACGTGACGTTCAAGCAACCTCCTCGAGGTGACCTCGCCGCGGGGAGCATGCGCAGTGAAGGAATGCCGCAGCGTAGCGCAGATTCTACCTATTGCACCGGCAGTCTGCCGCGCTCATGTTTTCCGGATGAATCCGGCAGCGGCAATTCCCGTCCGCGAGGTGTCGATTCCCTGCGAGGCCGCGAGCCTGCAGGGCTTGCTGCGCACGAGCGAGCGGCGGCGCGGGATCGTTCTGTTCGTGCACGGCAGCGGCAGCAGCCGCTTCAGCCAGCGCAATACCCATGTGGCGGAAGTCCTGCGCGAAGCGGGTTTCGACACCCTGCTGTTCGATTTGCTGACCTCGGCCGAGGAGGCGATCGACGAGCGGACCGCCGCATTGCGATTCGACATTCCGCTGTTGACCGAGCGGCTGCTCGCCGCGTCGCGCTGGGTGTCCGGCCAGCCGGATCTGAGCCGGCTGCCGATGGGCTACTTCGGCGCAAGCACCGGCGCGGCCGCCGCGCTCGCCGCCGCCGCCTGCACCCCGGCGGTCGCCGCGGTGGTTTCGCGCGGCGGCAGGCCGGACCTCGCGGGCGGCGCCCTTGCCGAGGTGCGAGCGCCCACCCTGCTGATCGTCGGCGGGGAGGACTCCGACGTGCTGACGCTCAACCGCCGCGCCCAGGCGCAGCTTCGGTGCGAGGTGCGGCTGTCGATCGTTCCGGGTGCGACCCACCTCTTCGAGGAACCGGGTGCGCTCGACGCGGTGGCGCGTCTGGCCATCGACTGGTTCGCGACGTACATGCCGGCGCGGCCCGGGCAGGCGTGAGCGCCTGCGACTCCGGCGCCTACTCGAGCTGCGGGTACGGGCCTTGGCCGCCCGCGGCGATGAATCGATCGATGCGCGCCGACAGCACCGGAAGCGGCACCGATCCGAGCTCGAGCACCGTGTCGTGGAAGGCCCGCAGGTTGAAGCGCGCGCCGAGGGCCGCCTCGGCCTGGGCGCGGGCCCGTAGAATCGCGTCCTCGCCGAGATAATAGGAAAGCGCCTGCGCCGGCCAGGCGATGTACCGGTCGACCTCCGTCTCGATCTCGTGATCCGGCAGCGCCGTGTACTCGCGCAGGTACGCGATCGCGCGCTCGCGGCTCCACCCTTGCGCGTGAATTCCGGTGTCGACCACCAGCCGGGCGGCGCGCCAGATCTGATAGTTCAGCATGCCAAACCGGTCATAGGGAGATTCGTACATCCCCATCTCGAGCCCCAATCGCTCGCAATAGAGCGCCCAACCTTCACCATAGGCGGACAAGTAGGTCTCGCGGCGGAATGCCGGCTGTTGCTTGTGTTCGAGTGCGAGCGGCATCTGGAATGCGTGGCCGGGCGCGGACTCGTGCAGGGTGAGCGCGGTGAGATTGTAAAGGGGACGGCTCGGCAGATCATAGGTGTTCAGCAGGTACAGCCCCGGGCCGCCGCGTCCGGCCGTGTAGAAGGGTGCGAGATCGTCCGGCACGGGCCGGATGGCGAAGCGCTCCCGCGGCAGCAGCCCGAAGAATTGCGAGGCCTTGCCGTCGAACCGCTTGGCGATCCAGGCCGCGCGCATCAGGAGCTCCTCGGGAGTCTTCGCCCGAAATTGGGGGTCGGTGCGCAGAAATTCGAGGAACGCGGGGAAGTCGCCGGTGAAGCCGCTCTCCTTCATGGCGGCGAGCATCTGCGCATGCAGGCGGGCAACCTCGGATTCGCCGAATGCGTGAATCGCCTCCGGACTGCGATCGAGCGTCGTGAACTCGCGGATCTTGGCCCGGTAATAGGCCGCGCCGTCCGGCAGATCGTAGGCGGCGAGGGAATCCCGGGTGCCCGGCAGGTATTCGGTGCGCATGAAGGTCAGCAGCTCCCGGTAGGCCGGCTGCACGGACTTCCGAATGACCTCGATCGCCTGATCCCGAAGGGCGGCCCGCTCGGCCGGCGGCACGGCGGGCATGTCCTTGAACGGCGTGTAGAACAGGCTGGCCTCGGGCGTCGCCTCGGTGACCGCGGTGATCGAACCGTCGCGGCCCGCCATGGTCACGCGCGGCGGGGTGAACCCGCGCCGCTGGCCCCGGCGCATCTCGTCCATCTGCTCGTGAAAGTAGCGGGGGACATCCCGCATCTGCGCGATCCAGTTGCGGTAGTCGCGCGGCGTGCGAAAGGGCCGGCGCGCCGTGTAGCCCAGAGAGGTCCAGAAGGTGGTGTCCGCGTTGGCGGGCATCTCGAAGTCGCGGAATTGCTGGTCGGCGATCAGCGCCTCGATCTGCGGGCGATACACGTCGTAGTTGAGCCGCTCGGCGGCGGACAGAGCCGCCGGGTCGATGGCATCGAGCTTGCGCAGCACGCCGCGCCAGGTGCGCAGCCGCATCGCCTGGGTGGCCGGATCGACCTTCGGAAGGTGGTCCTCGACCGGCTTCTGTGGATCTCCCCGGCTCGGGATTTGCTCCTCGCGCCAGCGCCATTCGGCCGTGTAAACCGCCCGAAAGCGCGCGTCGGCCGGGTTCGCGCCCGCTGCGCCGGCGCAGATTGTCAGACCGAGCGCGCCGGCTGCCGCCAGAACCCAGGGAGAGAGTGTGTGCATGACGGACCTGCTAGCGGAGGAAATCGGGTGTGCCAAAACGTCGCAGATCGAAGGCCCCGACCGGCAGTCTCGGGGCGCGCGCCGCCACGAGGTCCGAGACCAGCTCGGCGGTGATGGGGGCGAGGGTCAGTCCGATGTGCTGATGTCCGGTCGCGTAAAAGAGCTTCGCGGGGCCCGGCGCGCGGCCGATGGCGGGCAAATAGTCGGGCAACACGGGACGCGCCCCGACCCAGTTCGGGCAATCGGCATCGCAGGGGTAGCCGAGTGCGCGCACCTTCCGCTGCAGACTGGCAATCTTGCGCGGATCGGCGGGCGCGTCGGCGGCGCCGAATTCCATGTAGCTCGAGGCGCGCAGTCGCCCCGTCATGGGTGTGACCACCACGTGCTCGCGCGAATACACCACGGGGGCGTCCAGAAGCGGCGCCTGACCCTGGATCTCGACGTGGTAACCCCGCGCCGCCTGCAGCGGCGTCCGCAGCCCGAACGGGGCGAGCAGCGGCTGCGAACCCATGCCCGCGCATACGACCGCGGCCTCCACCAGGAATGCCGGCTGGTCGCTGCGCACCTCGACCTTGTTGCCATAGGGGCGCAGCGCCCGAACATCGAGCCGCCGCACTGTCGCCCCATGCGCCACGGCGGCCGCGGCCAGCGCGTGCACCGTTTGCAGCGGATCCACCACGTGGGCCGAGGCCTCGAACCATAGACCGGCGGCGGTCCGCGCGTGCGCCGCGCGCTGCAGGGGCTCGAGCTGTTCGGCGGGAACCGGCCGAGTGCGGATGCCCAGACGCTGCATCGTCGCCGCCTGCGCGCGGATGAGCGCCGATCCCCGTCGTCCGAAGCCGACCTCGTAGTGCCCGTGCCGGCGCAGCAGGTCGGGCCGCCCGATTTCCTCGAGCCAGCGCGCCCACGTGGACGCGGCGGGCAGCACCAGCGGCGCGAGATGGCGGGAGTGCTGCGCGCGCCGGAAGGCCGCCGCCGCGAAGCGCCGCATCCAGGGCAGCATGCGCGGCACCTGCCGCGCGGGCAGGTCGAGCGCTCCGTCGAAGCAGTACAGCTCGCGCCAAAACCCGAACAGCAGGCCCGGGGAAGGCAGCGGCAGGACGCTCTCCGTGGCGATGTGCCCCACGTTGCCGAAGCTCGCGCCCGCGATGCCGGGCTCGGCGCGGTCGAGCAGCAAGACGCGGCGTCCCTCGCGCGCCAGCGCGTAGGCCGCGGCGGCTCCGATCACTCCGGCGCCGATCACGGCGATCGTGTCTTGCTCGGTCATGGAGCTACCGTATACGATCTACGATCCTGCGGGCAACCGCGGATGACGGACCGGAATACCATGGCGACGCCTCTCTCATGCACTTGGTCCGGCGTTCTGCCGGCCGCCACGACCCAGTTCGACGCCGCGCTCGGCCTCGACCTGCCGGCCACCCAGAGGGTGCAGGACGCCCTGGTCCGGGAGGGCGTCCATGGCCTCGTGCTGATGGGCACGGTGGGCGAGGGCAATTCCCTGGCCGCGGAGGAGAAGCTGCGCGTGCTCGAGGCGGCCGTGGAGGCCGCCGGCGGCAAGGTGCCGATCATCGCCGGCGTCTCGGAATTCACGACGGCGACCGCCGCGACGTTCGTCCGCAACGCCGAGCGCATCGGCGCCAGCGGATTCATGGTGCTGCCGGCCATGGTCTACGTGCCGACGTCCGCAGAGCTCGAGCACCACTTCCGCACGGTGGCGGCGGCGACCGGGCTGCCGATCATGCTCTACAACAATCCGCCTTCCTACCGGGTGAACATCGACATCGCGACGCTCGAGCGCCTTACCGACGTGCCCAATATCGTCGCGATCAAGGAGTCCTCGCCCGATCCGCGGCGTTTCACCGATCTGATCAACGCCTTCGGCGAGCGCTTCGTGCTCTTCGCCGGGCTCGACGACATCGCCTTCGAAGGCTTGACGCTCGGCGCCCGGGGCTGGGTCTCGGGACTCACCAATGCCTTTCCGGCGGAATCATTGAGCCTGTATCGGGCGCTGCGCGACGGCGACCTCGAGCGGGCGCGCAGGATCTACCGCTGGTTCATGCCGCTCCTTCATTTGGATTCCGAGCATGATCTGGTCCAGTCGATCAAGCTCGCCGAACAGATCATGGGGCGCGGCACGGAACGGGTGCGCCCGCCGCGCCTGCCGCTCGCGGGTGCGCGGCGCGCGGCCGTGATCGCCATGGTCGAACGGGCCCGCGACACGCGCCCTTGAGACATGCGTACCATCCGCGTCATCGATTCTCATACGGGCGGCGAACCCACGCGCCTCGTGCTCGAGGGCGGGCCGGATCTGGGCACGGGTCCGCTCTCGGAGCGGCTGCAGCGCTTTCGCGCGGGCTTCGATGCCTATCGCTGCGCGATCGTGAACGAGCCGCGCGGCTCGGAGCCGCTGGTCGGCGCGCTCCTGGTCGAACCGCACCGCGCCGGCTGCACGCTCGGCGTGATCTTCTTCAACAGCGTGGGGTACCTCGGCATGTGCGGCCACGGCACGATCGGCCTGATCGAATCGCTCGCCCACGCGGGCGAGCTCGCCCCAGGCGCGATCCGGATCGACACGCCCGTCGGCCCCGTCGAGGGGGAACTGCACGCGGATGGCCGGATCAGCGTGGCCAACGTGGTGAGCCATCGCCACGCGCACCGGCTCGCCGTGGACGTTCCCGGCCTGGGGCGGGTGGTCGGCGACATCGCCTGGGGCGGCAACTGGTTCTTCCTGATCTCCGAGCACGGTCAGCGGATCGATCCGGGGAACGTCGAGGCGTTGACCGATTATTGCCTGCGCGTTCGCGCGGCGCTCAATGCCGGCGGGCACCCTCTGGTCGATCACGTCGAGCTGTTCGCACCCTCGGATCGGCCCGATGCCGACAGCCGCAACTTCGTGCTCTGTCCCGGCAAGGCCTACGACCGCTCGCCCTGCGGCACGGGCACGAGCGCGAAGCTTGCGTGTCTCGCCGCGGACGGCAGGCTCGGGGAGGGCGAGCCATGGGTGCAGGAGAGCCTGATCGGCAGCACCTTCACGGGCCGATACCGGTGGCATGATCGCGCGAGGGGCGAGATCCTGCCGACCATCACCGGCACCGCCCACGTGACCGGCGAGGCCGTGCTGCGTCTCGACCCCGCGGATCCATTTTGTTGGGGCATTCGGGCGTGAACCAGCCGCTCGTTCAATCGATGACCAGCCAGATCATTGTGCGCCTGCGCAACCGCATCCTGGCCGGTGCCTATGCCCCCGAGTCGGCGCTGCGCCAGGACGCGCTCGCCGCGGAATTCGGCACGAGCAAGATTCCCGTGCGCGAGGCGCTGGTGCAGCTGCAGTCCGAGGGGTTGGTCGACATATTCCCCAATCGGGGCTTTCAGGTGCGCCCGCTCGCCGTCGCCGAGCTCGATGAGGTCTTCAGGCTGCGCATGCAGATCGAGCCGACCGCCGTGGCGCTGGGTGCGAAGTTCGCGAACGCCGAGGACCGGGCCGCCGCACGCGAGGCGCTCGATCGATTGAACGATGCCTCGGCGTCCGGGGAGTTCGCCTCGTCGGGCCAGCTCAACCGGGAGTTTCACCTGCTGCTGGTGGTGCCGCGCATGCAGCCGGTCGCCGCCGACATCCTGAACCGGCTGCACATGCTCGCCCAGCGCTACGTGCAGGCGCACCTGCGCCCCGAGGGTCGCGTCAAGCGCGCCATTCGCGAACACGCGGCCCTCTACAGGGCGTGGAGCACCGCGAAGGCGAAGGAGGCGCGCGCGCTTATCCAGACCCACATCGAAGCGACCCGCGACGATCTGGCCCGGGTCGCACGGACTTAGCCTAGACGCGCAGGCTGCCCAGGTATTCCTTGACCTTCGCGCGATGGCCCTCGCTGCTGGTCACGGTCGCGCCGCCGGCCAGCACCAGAATGAAATCTCCGCGCAGCGTGCGGTTGACCTCGGTGAGAAACTTCACGTTGACCAGGCACGAGCGGCTGACCCTGAGCATCGGCTGATCCTTGAGCGCCTGCTCCGCCTGCATGAGCGTGCCGCGCGCGTGATAGGTGTCGCGGCCGACCCGAATGCAGACGTAGTTGCGGTCCGCCTCGAGCATCTCGACCCGGTCGGCATCGAGCACGTGCAGGCGGCCGTTGAATTCGGCGAGCAGGCGCGGCCGCGCGGCGGGCTGGCGCGCCTGCCGTTCGAGCTCGGCGAGCAGATCGGCGAACAGTGCACGCCGCTGCGCGGCCGGGGCGGTGTGCCGCGGCCGGACGCGCTCGAGCGTGCGGCGAAAGCGCGTTTGGTCGAATGGCTTCAGCAGGTAGTCGACGGCGCAGACCTCGAACGCCTCGAGCGCGTAGGCGTCGTAGGCGGTGACGAACACCACCGAGGGCAGGAACGGCGGCTCGAGCGCCCGGGCGAGATCGATCCCGTTCAACGGCTCCATCTGCACGTCCAGGAACAGCAGGTGCGGTGGATTCTCACGGATGGCCGCGAGTGCGGCCGAGCCGTCGCGGTACTCGCCGACGACGCGCAGGTCCGGCTCGGTCGCGCACATCTCGCGCAGGGTGCGCACGCCCGCCACCTCGTCGTCGACGATGATCACGTCCATCACGTCGGCGGCCCCGGCGAATCGGACAACAGCGGCAGCGAAATCTCGGTCACCCAGCGGCCTTCACGCAATCCCGCGACGACGGAGGATCGTCCGGGAAATTGCACCGAGAGGCGCTCACGAACGTTCGCGAGTCCGATGCCCGTGCCGGTGGTAGGCCTTCCCGGCGCCACGTCGTTCGCCACGCCGAGGGTCAGCCGGTCCGCCGACACGGCCGCGCTGACCTCGATCGACACGCGGCCTTGATGGCCGGCGAGGCCGTGCACCACCGCGTTCTCGACCAAGGGCTGCAGGATGAGGCTCGGCAGCCAGAGCCTGCCCGGGCCGTCCATGCGCGGCAGGGAGAATGCGAGCCGATCCGGAAAGCGGGCCTGCTGCAGCTCGAGGTACGTGCGCACGAACTGCAGTTCCTCCGCGAGGCACACGAACTCGTGTTCGCCGGCGTTCAGGAGCCGGCGCAGCAGGTCCGACAGCCGGAGGATCATGGACTGCGCGGCCTTCGGGTCCCATTCGATGTGGCCCCGGATGGTGTGCAGCAGATTGAACAAGGTGTGCGGCGACAGCTGCATCCGCAGCGCGGCGAGCCGCGCCGTGCCGAACGCGTGCTCGAGCGCGGCGACCTGCAATTCGGCGTCGCGAAAGCGCGTGTACAGGGCGAGGCCGGTGACCAGGGCGAGGCCGAATCCATAGGCCGGCAGGAACGTCACCCAGCTGGCGAGCCACAGCGCGCGGAACAGCGGCTCGCGCCAGGCGGCCGCGCCATGCGACATGACGGCGCCGTGCAGGCTGGCTTCGCCGCGCAGCATCTCGGCCGCCACCATCGCGGGATAGGCGAGGGCCGCGAACACCACCCCGAGGGAGATCTGCAGCGGTATGCCCGCCCACAACGGCCGCCATCGCACCCGCAGCGACGCCCAGTAGGAGAGCAGCAGGAACGGCAGCAGGATCAGATGCTCGATGACGCGCACCTGCCAGCCCGCAAACAACGGCACGTCGACGATGCGCCCGAAGCCGGTGCTCATGCCGTACGCATACAGCACGTTCGACACGGTCACGTATGCCCAGAACAGGCAGGTCACGCCCAGAAATTGTCCGCGGCTCAGGCCGCCCAGAGCGCCGTTCGGCGGCGTGGACGTCGACACCAGTGTGGCCATGGCGTGCAAGACTAGCGCAATCGGGGGGCGGTGCGGCGGTCCGTCTCGGGCGGCCGGGACGAATTCGTCGATGACGGGGACGGGCTCGATGCCGGGCCGCAGACTCGGCGCCGGCAAGGGCGTTTGATGGCGCGGTCGGAACCATCGCCGAGGAGCCACCCATGAACATCGTCGACCGGAAATCCCTGGATACCTCGAAGTCACTGGATACCCCGAAGTCACTGGATACCTTGAAGTCCCCGCGCGGCGCGGCCGGCCTGCGGATCGCGGTGCTGCTGATGCTGTGCGGCACGGTCGGCGGGTTCGCCGCCGGCGCCGCGAATGCGGCCGGTGCGCCGGACGAAGCGCCCAGTGTCACCGTCCAATACGACCCGCGAACCCTCGACACCGATCGCGGTGCGGACGCCTTGTACCGCCGGATCGCCAACGCCGCCGCGGACGTATGTCCGGCCGCGAGCCCCCGCGAATTGGCGCGATACGCGGTGACGGAGCGGTGCCGCAGGCAAGCGATCGCACGGGCGGTCCGGCAGATCGACAGTCAGCGGCTCGCCGAGGTACTCGCGGCCCGAGCGACCCGCGGCTGACGCGCAGCGCCACGGCTGACGCGCAGCGCTACGCCACGGCTGCCGCCGGGTCAGCCGAGCCCGCCGCCGGGCGCGGCGGCAGCCGCGGCCAAGCGCCCGTCGCGATAGTCCGCGAGCGCCTGCTCGATCTCCTCGCGCGTGTTCATCACGAATGGTCCGTATTGCACGACCGGTTCGCGCAGGGGCTTCGCCGCGAGCAGTAGAAATCGCACGCCCTCGGCGTCCGCGAGCACGCGCACCTGGTCGCCGTCGGACAGCACGCCGGCCGCGCGATGGGGCAGGGGCCTGGCCGCACCGGCGGCGCCGATCCGGGCGCTGCCTTCGTAGACATAGAGGAAGGCGTTGCGGCCCGCCGGAATCGGTGCGTCGAATTGCGCACCGGCCGGCAGCCGCACGTCGAGATACAGGGGGTCGGTGCTCAGTGCGCCGTCGCCGTTGACCGGCCCGCGGGCGACGGTGCCGCCGTGCGCGAATGAGCCGGCGATGACCTTCACCGCGCCGCCGTGGGGCAGCGCGACCGTCGGGATGTGGTCCGCGGGGATGTCGCGATAGGCGGCGGGCTTCATCTTCTCCTTCGACGGAAGGTTGAGCCACAGCTGGAAGCCGCGCATGCGGCCTTCGCTCTGCTGCGGCATTTCCGAGTGAATGATGCCGTGCGCGGCGGTCATCCACTGCACGTCGCCCGGGCCGAGGTCGCCGCGGTTGCCGAGATGATCCTCGTGGCGCATGTGGCCGTCGAGCATGTAGGTGACGGTCTCGAAGCCGCGATGCGGATGCGCCGGGAAGCCGGCGAGGTAGTCGTTCGGATCGTCGGAGTAGAACTCGTCGAGCATCAGGAACGGGTCCACGTGCAGCCCGCGCTGACTGCCGAGGCTGCGGCGCAGCTTGACGCCGGCGCCGTCGGAAGTCGGCATCGACTCGATGACATGGAGCATGGTGCGGGTGTTCATATCATTTCTCCTGTTGGCGGCCGTTCGTCCGCTGGTCACGCGGCCAGGCGTGCGATTTCGGCCGCCGCCCTGGCAAGGCCCTCCGCCTTGCTCTGCGGGCTGACGGCCAGGCCTTCAGCGTAGACGAATTGCACGTCGGTGATGCCGATGAAGCGCAGGAAGTCGCGCACGTAGCCGGTCTGCGTGTCCATCGGCGTGCCGGCGTAGAAGCCGCCGCGCGTGGCGAACACGTAGGCCTTCTTGCCGGTGAGCAGGCCGACGGGGCCCGTGTCGCCGTACCGGAAGGTCACGCCGGCGCGGGCGATGTGATCGAAGTAGGCCTTGAGCTGCGAGGGCACGCCGAAGTTGTACATCGGCAGGCCGATCACGATCACCTCGGCGCGCTTCAATTCATCGATGAGCGAGTCCGAGTATGCGATCACCGCGTGCTGCGCGGCGCTGCGTTCGCCGGGCTTGGCGAGGAATGCGCCGAAGCGCTCGCCATCGAGGTGCGGGATCGCGCCGGCCGAGGCGACGTCGCGCAGCACGACCGAGACGTCCGGCTGGCGCAAGCGGAACGCGGCGATGAATTGGTCGGCCAGGCGGCTCGACTGGCCCTGGTCGCTGTTGATGCTCGCATTGATCTTGAGCAAGGTGGTCATGAATGCATCTCCTGGCAATATCCGCATCGGGACGGTAGCTCTTGGGGCAGGAGTCATTTAAGTATTGATGGATTGAATAAAAAAGCGGAATATTTCGGGTCTAATTATCGGTTTATTGGATAGATGTCGGGCCATCCGAGAATTTCCCTCGAACAATGGCGCTCACTGCTGGCGGTGGTGGAGGCGGGCGGCTATGCGCAGGCGGCCGAGAGGATGCACAAGAGCCAGTCGACGGTGACCTACGCCGTGCAGAAGATGGAGGGCCTGCTCGGCGTGCGGCTGTTCGAGATCGCCGGCCGCAAGGCGCACCTGACGCCGACCGGCGAAGTGCTGTACCGCCGCGCCAAGGCGCTGCTCGACGAGGCCGGCGCCCTGGAGGATGCCGCGGCCGGCCTCGCCGCCGGCGGGGAGCCGGAGCTGCGGCTCGCGGCGGAAATCATCTTTCCGACCTGGCTGCTGCTGCAGTGTTTCGGCCAGTTCGCCGAGGAACGGCCGCAGACGCGGATCGAGCTGTACGAGAGCGTGCTGAGCGGCACCGAGGAGGCATTGATGCAGCGGCACGTGGACCTCGCGATCTGCTCCCGGGTGCCCCAGGGCTTCGCGGGCGATCCGCTCGTGCGGCTGCGCTTCATCGCCGCCGCGCACCCCGATCACCCGCTGCATCGGCTGGGGCGCGAGTTGACGCTGCAGGACCTGCGCAAGCATCGGCACCTCGTGATTCGCGACACGGGCAGCCGGCGTCGCAGCGGCGGCTGGCTCGGTGCGGAACAAAGCTGGACGGTGAGCCACAAGGCGACCTCGATCCATGCGGCGACCATGGGGCTGGGGTTCGCCTGGTTCCCCGAGGAGACCGTGCGCGATGAATTGGCGCGCGGCGCGCTCAAGCCGCTGCCGATGCGCGAGGGCGGGGAGCGCTGGGGTGACCTGTATCTGGTGTTCGCCGATCGCGATTACGCCGGGCCCGGTGCCCTGCGTCTGGCGCAGATCATCCGCACGAGGGTTCAGGAGCTGTGCGCGCAGTCGAAGGAGCGCCCATGAGCAGGCGCGCTGCGCCGCGGCCATGCGGGTCGACCGGCCGGGCAGTGGCGGTCTGGCTGATGATCGGCACGGGGGCCGCGGCCGCCACGCCGCCCGGCGACGGCGGCTGGCCGGTCTACGGCGGTGACGCGGGCGGCATGCGCTACTCGCCGCTCACCCAGATCACGCCGGCGAACGTCGGCTCTCTGCGGGTGGCATGGACTTACCGTACCGGCGAATTGGGCGAAGGCGTCAGGGACTGGGACCGGGCCGCCTTCGAGGCCACCCCGATCTTCCACGACGGAGCCTTGTATTTCACCACCAGCGGCACGAACGTCGTGGCGGTGGATGCGGCGAGCGGAGTCGAGCGCTGGCGTCACGATGCGCACGACCGCCGCGACCTGCGTCATTCGGATGGCGTATCGCGCGGCGTTTCGCTGTGGGTCGACGCCGCGACCGCCCCGAGCGCGGTCTGCCACGCGCGCATCTTCGCGCCGACCCTCGACAGCCGCCTGCTGGCGCTCGATGCGGCCACCGGCAAGCCATGCCCGGATTTCGGCGCGGCCGGCGCGATCGATCTGCGGCAGGGCATCCGGTCGGCGGAGCCGCCGAACGACGGCTGGCGTAATTACCTCGCGACCTCCCCGCCCGCGATCCTGAACGGCAAGGTGATCGTCGGCTCGTCGATCGGCGACAATCGCGCCGTCGAATCGGAGCCCGGCGTGGTGCGGGCATTCGATGCCCGCAGCGGGGCGCTGCTCTGGAGCTGGGATCCCATCCCGCGCAGCGCCTCCGACCCGATTCATGGCGAATGGAG
>VFSW01009966.1_pt1 | contig 13522 bp, 11 predicted proteins | sample 5358111 | NCBI WGS metagenome assembly VFSW01 (sample SAMN11554181, study PRJNA540505) | mine drainage metagenome | isolation source: sediment from site ElyBrook_90M | place: USA: Ely Copper Mine, Vershire, VT | collected 2017 | reverse complement strand
ACGAAGATGTCCGGCTTTCCTGAGCCGGAGAAATCCGCCGCGACCGAAGAGATTCCGTTCTTTTTCTTAACTACTCCCGCTTCGGCGCTCACGTCCCTGAAAGTGCCGTCCGGCTTCCGAAGATACAGCACATTTTCGCCATATGGATAAGCGCCGCGTACGATATAAATGTCATCGAGTCCGTCGCCGTTAAAATCGGCGAATACCGCGCCGATGCCGTCCTTGCCCCCCTTGTCATTAATACCGGAGGCATCGGTTATATCTTTAAACCTGAAATTACCCATGTTCCTGTACAGCCTGTCTTTCCCCTTCACCACTGGGATGAATAAATCCGGGAGGCCGTCGTCATTCAGGCAACAGAAATTCACTCCCTCGGAATACTTGAGCGATGGTATGCCCGATTTATCCGTCACGTCCTGAAACCACGCGCCCTCAGCGACTTTCAACGGCTTTGCGAGGCTTCCCTGGGCCGACTTATCCACCCGCTTTACCTGCCCCGCCAGGCCAATTCTTCCCGGATTATATACCCGCCCCGACCGCCCTGTCTGTCCGGGACTGCCAACGGTGATAGCGGCCACAAGGAATGCCGCGGCGAAGGATACGGACATCAGGTTTTCATTATCCTGACTTTCTTGAGGTCTATCTCGCCTTGTCCCAGCTTGGATGCGTTAAGTATCCTCACTGCGTCAAGGATGTGAAGGTTGAATTTCACAACGGTGTTGAGCTCGGCTATGTCGATGTCTAAGTCGTGATGGATGTTTCCCCGGTTCCCGCCCAAAAGCCCCATGACGTTTTTCAGGCACATGGTGAGCCGTGCGGCGTTGTGGTGCTTGGCTATCGGCACGTTTATCAGCTTGTCGGCCTCCAGCGCGGGCCTATAGAACGTCCAGATCGGAATGGTCTTGCTGTTCCTGATGGGCAGAGTCTCGAATTTTCTGTCGTCCACGAACACGATTACCGCCGCCGGATTGCCTATGGATTCCACCGCGCCCAGTATCCCGCTCCGGTAGTAGCATCTTCGCGGGTCGTTGCATGGACGGTCCAGCACGCGCACCTTCTTCGCGCCTGCTTCAAGGCACATCTTTACCACGGTTTTCACCACGTCCGGGTTTGTGTTCGCGGCCTGTTCGGGTATGCGGTCCCAGCCTATATTCGGCTTTACCACGACCACGTCGCCACGCTTTACGAACTTCCCCATCCCGCCGACTGCCCGCACCGCCGCGCGCGTAAGCGCTTCCGGGTTACCCTTCGACGCCACGGCCACAATTGACTTTGCCGTCCCGGCGAACGCCTCCGATACCAGGCCCAGCGGGTCTATTCCTTCAAGCAGGTTCACCCCCGCCGCCGCCGCGGAACAGGATGCGGCCCCTTTTATGAATTCGCGCCTGTCGAACTTTTTCACATCTGCCTCCCGAAAAGCAGGGGTGCTATTCGTCGCGCCCGCGGGCTCAATGATCCCCTGCAAATGTCATTGTATCCCGCAGTCCTTGACCGGCCCCTTGAGGAACGGTATGAACTTCGCCTTTCCGAGGGTATCGTCCTTGGACTTGTCGTAGATCAGCGCCTCGATGGCCGCCGCATCGGTGGTGCCCCACCAGTTATTCTTAAAATCTATATCCTGCTTCTGGTACATCCCAAAGTTTATGTTGTATTCCCTGCTGTCCAGTATATCGTTGTCGTAAATCTTTACGGAGTTCCATGTCTTCCGCACGGGGAAAAAGGTCTGCCCGTTCCCCCGGAATAGGTTCTTTCTGATGGTGGTGCGGGAGCCGAGGGCCTCGAAGCGTATGCCGAAGTCGTTATTTATAAAATTATTATTTTCTATCAGGACGTTCGTGGTGGAGAACCTCATGCCCTCGAAGTTATTGGTGAAGAGGTTGTCCCTTACAATGCCCGTGGAATAATGCACCTGTAAACCGGTGAAGGCATACTCGAACTTGCAGTATTCAACCACCGAGTCCTTATTCATCGAGACCTGCACGAACGTCCAGTCCTTCTTCTTCGGCTGCGGCTGTGCGGAAGTGAACAAAATCGGTTTATCCTTTGTGCCCTTTGCGATAAGCCGCCCTTCTACGGTAAGCTCACCGTCGCCTATGCCATTTTTATCTTCGTCTATCCAGGGAAACTTGATTATCGTCCCCGGAAGGATCGTCAGAGTGCATCCGCGCTTAACGACGTTCTGGCCTTTTAAAATAATCTCGCCGCTCCAGGTCTCGTCGTGCTGTATGTATGCCTTGTTATATATTGCCGGGGCCGCCCAGACCTGCCGGGCGAACATCGCGAGCATAATAAGGGCTATGGTCCCGGACTTCATTGCGGTATCCTCGAAACCGGTATGTCTATGCCTTTTAACACCTCTCCGGTCTTGAGCTTAACGGAGTGGTCGCCCGTGCCCTCGTAGCAGCCATACCACTCGCCGAAGGCGGGCGTGCCGCCGTAATTCGCGCGGGCGCCGATGTAATAAGTCCCGCCCTTGGAAAGGTTAAGATTATAGACCCCGTCTTTGTCCACGGGCCTGGAGATAAACTCCGGCCTCTTGTGGGCCATCACCTTTTCCACGTATGCGAATGCGTAAACACCTTTTACGGGCTTGCCATTGTCGTCGAGTATCTTACCGGTGACGTGCGTCCCGGTGTCCCTGAACAGGCTGGCTTCCCTGCCTATCTCGCCCGCCTTGGATATGACTCCGAAATCGACCTTCGCGACCTTCCCCGCCTTCACAGACACGGGGTTCGCCACATAATATCCGAAGTAGTCGCCTTCCTTCAATGGCCCGGCTTTTTTGCCGTTTTGCCGTTTCCGGGCTATGAGGAAGTAATCGGTCTCGGGCAGGAACTCGATGTCGAATGCGCCGTCCTTGCCCGTCTGCGGCGAGGCTGAATAACCCTGGCCACGGAAGTTGTCCTTGCCGTCCATGTAAAGCGTGACGATTGCGCCTTTCACCGGCTGGCCGCTCCAGGTAACGATGCCGGTCAACGTTCCGTTGTCTTTGTCGCTGGAATCCGAATACGAGACGGAAGCCGTATATTTCACCAGCGCGAACCCGACGTGCGTATACTTCCCGGTAACTGCGGTTATGGGGTTGCTACCCTGGAAACAGAAATAGTCGCCTGTCGCGAGCGGCCCGTCATATTTCAGGCATCCGTCGGGATGTCCGGCATCGGGATGTCCGGCGGCAGGGACTTTGGCGAGTTTTTTCGCCGCAAGGTAATAAGTCCCCGCCGGGCAGTCCATCTTCCAGCTTCCGTCTTCTTTTGTTGAAGCCGATACGGCAATCGGCCTGTTCGCCAGCATGTCCTTGAAGCTTTTGTATACATAAACGCGGGCTCCCTGGAATACCTGGCTGTCGCATACTACACGGCCCTCGAAGCCTGTTCCCGCCTTCGCCTCCGGCGCCGCGTTCCCGGCGGCAAGCGCCGCCAGTGGCAGAACCAAAAACAGCGCGGACAGGACGGCAATATGATATTTATTCATGGTATGCACCTATTGCACCGTCTCCACCATTATGTTTATGTCCTTCAGCTTCTGGCCCGTTTTAAGGTTTACGGAATGGTCCTCGTTCCCGGCATAGCGTCCAAGGAGATCGCCTTTCTCCGCAGGCCCGCCTATGGTGTTCCGCGCGCCGATGAAATACTCGCCGCCCCCGGAGAGGCTGATAGAGTATGTCCCGTCGGGGCCTGTCATCTTCGATATAAAATCCGGCTTCATCGTCATCATGGAATCGCGGTATGCGCTTGCGTAGACACCGGACACAGGCTTGCCTTTTTTATCCGTTATCTTTCCTTCTATCACCGTCTCGCCCGCCTTGACCGTCCCGCCAAGCGTAAGCTCCTGCCCGCCCACTTTTACCTTAACAAGCTTTTTGACGCAATTAATGGATATGACTGAGTAGTTGTCCTTTTCCACCTTCACGGGGTTATCCGGGGAGAAGCCGAACATGTCGCCCACGCCCAGGGGGCCCATGCTGTCTCCCGCCGCGCGCTTCCTCGCGACGACGAAGTATGAACCGGGCTCCAGCGAAAAGGCGAACTGGCCTTTTTGGTTAGTGATAATGGAGGCGTAGCCTATACCCCGGAAGATAGTCTCGCCGTCCTGGTACAGTGTGACCCGCGCGCGGCCCAAGGGCTTTCCCCCGAAGAAGACCTGCCCGCGTATGCCGGTGCCGCCGGGCTGTTTGCCCGGGGCCTTGACTATAGGGGCGCAGTTGATGCCGATATTGATTGTCTGGCCGTCATCGACTGCAACCGGATTTCCGCCGTAGTAGGCATAGTAATCACCCACGGAGGGATTATCCAGTGTGCCTTTCACGGGCTTTTTCGCGATCAGGTAATATCTGCCCTTCGCCGCCGATATGCTGAAAGAGCCCTTGTTCACGGTCGGCCCGGCCTGATAATCCGCCGACCCCTTGAACCCGGTATCGTATTTAGAGTAAAGGTATACGTAGGCCCCTTCCAGGGGCTTGCCCTCGCAATTGACTTTTCCGTTTATGATACCCGCGGCAAAGGAGCTGTGCGGAAGAAGGAGAAGTATGGAAAACAGGAGGAAAAATTTTTTCATTAATGCCCCTTTCGTGGAAACCTAACATCGCATAGATTCCCGCTTTCGCGGGAATGACGGACAAATTTTCTAATTTATTCCCGCATTCTTTATTTTTGTCTTTTTCCAGCCGTCGTATTTTATGCGGTCTTCGAGATATATTCCAGAGTAGCCCTTGTAAGTGCGCGTGGGGCGGTCGTAGCCGTCCGTGAAGCTTTTTATGTTTGCCTGCGGCCCTACCCTGTCCATCTCCTGGGTAACGTCCGGCCCCCACCAGTTCCCGGTGGCGTCCACGCTCCCCATTATTTTCGCCCCGTCGGCGACGTTCTGAAGCACCGCCTTCGCGCGGCTGGCGAGATTAATATTCTGGGCCTGGCGCCCCCTGGTGGGTTTTTTCTTCACCCGGCGCTCCCAGTCCGAAGACATGTTGCCAAGCTCCACCTGAATTTTATTGTTCCAGATGTTGTTGCCGTTTATCAGGGCATATGAAGACAGGTGCAGATATATGCCCTTGTCGTTGCCGTGTATGTTGTTCGCGGTTATATCCGGGTGAGAGATCTGTATGCAGAGAATCGCTTTTTTGTTCTTATAAAAATCGTTGTTCCTTACGGTGGGGCTCGATGCCCGGAAGCATACAAGCCCTTCCTTGTTCCCGGTAAGTTCGTTTCTCTCGAACAGCGGAGAAGTATACTGCTGGCATACCGCGCCGGTTTCGTTGTCTATGAAATGGTTGCCCCTGATAGTCAGCGTATTCCCGGCGGTGCTGGCAAAAAGCCCGCACCTGTCGCCCTTGAAAACGTTCCCGTCTATAAGCTGGGCGCCCTGGACAGAGAGTCCCGTATCGCAGCCGGTGATGGTATTATTCTTGATCAGCGGCTCCGAGTTCTGCGATGACACGATGCCGCACTGTTTGCACTTGTCTATGGTGTTCCCGGTTATGGCCGGGAAGGCCCCCATCTGGCAGTTTATCCCGTTACCGGTAATGTCCCGGATCGTATTCCCGGAAATCACTGATTTCGCCTTTCTCGCAAGGGCTATCCCCTGCGCGCCCCCGGTAATCACGCAATTCCGTATCGCCGGGGAACACGAGGCTATGCTCACCGCCGCCGCATAAGATATTACACACCTTTTAAGGGCGGCGCCTTTACCGGATTCGCTGAAGTTTATGCCCGGCCAGCAACCGGGTGCGGGGGACTTGTCTTCGGAGGTGAAGGTGACCGGAGAGGATTTCTTCCCTGCCGCCTTCAGAACGCCTGCGACGATCAGCCCCGCATTATCCCTGAATTTAACGACCGCACCCGGCATAACCGTAAGCGTGACCTTCTTCGCCACTTTAACTGACTGCAGGACGCTTACTTTCCCGGACCAGACGGCATCCTTGCTTATAACAGGCTGGTTTACCGTCAAATCGGCGGAGGCGGAACAGGAAATCAACGCCACGGCGATAAACCCTGCTACGGCAAAAGAAAATTTAAAAAACTTAAAATCCATCTAAAAACCTGCTTATAACCTGCTCGGCCTTTTTCGGTTTCCCGCGGAATGACGTCATTAGTGGTTAAATGCAATTTTTATGCCCTGGCACTTCTATTCCGAGATGGTCAAGGCATAGAGAAACCCGTCGCGGGACGATGCGTATGCCGTAGCCCCGCCCACGCCGGAAGTTAGTCCCTGGACCGCATTGCCTGCCTTGAAAAATGCCAGTAATCCCCCGGTGTTAGGGTTGAGACAGTATACACCGCCGGAGTTGTCCCCGTAAAGTATTTTCGCTTCAAAACCCGCTCCGCCGACCCGGTCCGATGCGGCTTGAGCCACCCTGGCCAGGACGGGTGACGAATATATGACACCCCCCCCGGTGAATTTCCAAACGCCTTTGCCGGTATCTTTATTTACAGCATGGAGTGTTCCGGAGCAGTCGCCGATATAGACGAGGTTATTAAAAATCAAGGGCGAGGAATATACGATTATGGAGCCGGTGGAATATTTCCAGCGAATCTGGCCGTTGAGTTCGTTAAGGCAATAAAGCCTGCCGTCGGCGGAACCGAAATAAATACATGAAGTTATGGTGCCTATGTTATCGGAAGCGGGAGAGCTGTATACCGCTCCGCCAGTTTGGACTTTACGATATACATGGCCGTTTACCAGGCTTAACGAATATAAGGTTTTATCGCCGGATCCGGCATAAATGCAGGGGAGCTTGCTGGGTGGGGCCAGACCTGCCGCCGCCCATGACGATAAAAGAAGTTTGCTCCTTATCGGCCCCTTTGTGTTAAATTTCCAGATTTCTTTTCCCGTCTCGGCATTCAAGGCATATACAATACCGTTGAATCCGCCCATGTATACGACCTTATTATAAACCACCGGCGAGGACTGCCTGTGGTCGTCGAAATTGCTTCGCGGCATCCGGAATTTCCAGGTCAGTTTTCCGTCTTTTGCGTTCAGGCAGTAAACATACCTGTTCCATGAGCCGAAATATATTTTCCCGCCTGATATTGCCGGGGTCGAGTCCACGCAGTCTCCGGCATTAAACTTCCATATCAATTTCCCGTTGTCCGCGCGGACGGCGTAGAAGTTCTTGTCCCAGGAACCGAAATATACCGCGCCGTTATCCTCCACCGCACCGCCGTCCACATACGCCCCGGTCTTGAATTTCCATTTTATCTTTATCCCCGGCCCGTCCGGCCCCGCCCCAAGTACCTTCCGGGAAAGCGGCAGGATAATACTCGCCTTACCTATGGCCGGGTCCGAGGCCCTGTCGTAAATTTTCTTTTTAATCTCGCTTAAGTCCGCGCTACCCCACCAGTCTTCGGCGAACTTCACGTCATCCTTGTGGAAATCGCCAAGACGGACGTTCATTCCGCGATTGTCATGGATGTTGTTGTGTTCGATGTCGCAGGCGGAGTCTTTTTCGTTTAAGAATATCCCGTCCAGGTTGTCAGTAATATCGCAGAAGGTTACATCGCCCATGGAATGACAGAAGTTCAGTCCCTTGCCGGAATTGTGTTCTATGTCGCAGTGGTCGAAGCTCGCCCTGCAAAGCCCCAGGCGGCTCCCATCCTTGTTTTTGGTGATGACACAGCGGGAGACGGACAACCTTGAGAAATGGGCGTGGATGGTATAGGCGGAATATTCAAACCGGCACCGGGAAAAGACATCCCCAGTCGAGTGGTCGAGGAATATACAGCCCCAGTCGCCCGGTGCGGGTCGACCCGCCTCAGACTCGGCGGAGGTGAAGGTTATTTCGTTTCCCTTTTAGCCCCGTGCGATTATATTGCCCTCCACCCGTATGCCGCTGCCGGGAATCAATATCCTGGACTCGTTTTCGGCATTTTCCGGCGGCGCGGCAAGTTTTTTGAAGAGAATCTTCGTCCCCGGAGCGATTTTAAGTGTTATTCCCTCCGGCACGAACACCACGCCGCCAACCAGGACCGTCCCGCTCCAGACAGTATCGGCCTTTAATGTATATCCGTCTTTATATGTGATTCCTTCGGAAGAAAATGCGGGCGAGGAGACTATGGACAGCAGTAAAACACAAAAAATCGCAAATATGACATGCCGTGAACCACCTACCGCATATATGGCAGGCCGGGGGCCGTTTCGATACGTCACTTTTCACCCACCACGTCCGCCGTTATATCGAGGCCTTCCTGCGTTTTCCCGGCCTCTATAACAATGGAATGGTCGGGGTTTTCGTCATATCTCCCCCAGTACTGGCCGTCGTCCACGGGTTTGCCGAGGACGCTCCTTGCGCCAAGATAATATTTGCCGGAAAACGGCACCTCCAGCCGGAATACGCCGTCGGCGCCGGTCTTGCCGGAGACTATCGCGGGCCGGTTGGTCATCGTGCCGTTTTTGTAAAGGCAGGCATACATCCCCTTCAGCGGTGTCCCCTTTTTATCCTTGATGGTCCCGGAGACGATAGTAAATCCCTGCCCGCCCGGCGCGGCCTTTTCCACTTTCATCATCACCGGGAATTCCACGTGCAGCACCTTCCCATTGTGCACCACCAGCGGGTTGATGTCGAGGTACCCGTAGTAATCCCCTTCCTTCAAGGGGCCGGTAACCTCCCTGCTCATACGTTTCCTCGCCACGAGGTAATATGTCCCATCGTTCATCCTCATCTTGAAACGGCCATCAACGCCCGTGGGCGGCGACATGTAATATCCCAGGCCGCGGAAAGAGCTGTCCGAGTCCAGGTAGATGTAAATCGTCACGCCGTCGAGCGGCTGGCCGTCAAGGGTGACCGTCCCCTCTATGCCGCCTTTCCCCTTTTCCTCGCAAGCGGTCGGCTCCTGATTTTTTGGCTTTTTCATCAGGTTTATGGTTATCTTTGCCGTCCTGAAGGGGTCGATTATCACCGGGTTCCCGCCGTAGAAGGCGTATAGGTCGCCCGGGGCGGGGCTTTTGCCCGGCCCGGTGAGCTTTTTCATTGCCGCGAGATAAAACTGCCCTCGCGGAAGCTTCATCTTGAATGTCCCGTCCGGGCCGCTGGTTACCGGCGGCGCGGAAGAACGCCTGAAAAGCTGCACGGGATCGGAATAGGCGTATACCACCGCACCGGGCATCGGCTTCGCGTGGAACATTACCTTTCCAGTAACGAAGCCCGTCTGTCCGGCGGAAGACACAGCCGGAAAACCGAGTAGCAACAAACCGCAGATTAAGAGAAATGACGCCGCGTTTTTTATTGTTGAATCTTTCATGTTGCTCCCCGCCGCTTTTAATATAAGGGCGTTACAAAAACAGGCCGCCTACGGGCTGCACTCATCCCATAGGCGGCTGATTTATTTCACGTAAATCTTAAGGGCCATCAAAATTTTGCAAAGTAGAGGGTCTAAATTTGCTCCCTCTAAAAATTCGGCGCGCCGAGGGCGTCGCGCCCTACCTTCCGGCCACCTATACCCCCTTAGAACTTCGCGCACGCGCTCGCGTTGAACACGTCCATCCCGCCAGGGTTGTACGGCGCGGCCACGGCTACGGAGAGCGGATACCTCAGGTCCTTGTCCGCCAGTGCCATCGGGTAAAGTTTTTTCTGCATGGCCATGGACCTGGGCTCGATTATCTTTATCCTCTGCGCGGTATGGACGTTAAGCTTGTAGGCTATAAGCCCGCTTGGGAACACCGCCTCTATGTCGTAATTATGCCTGTGGTTCACGCCGAAGTGCTGGGTGAGGGGGTTCTGGGCGCAGAAGCCCGTCGCGGTCTGGACTTCGCTCATGCCCCTGTAATGCCTCATATCGCCCATATGCCCGGCATCGTAGACCCTGATCTTGGTGCCGACACCGTCCATGTTGCTGACTGTTCCCTTGGCGTCCACTTCTATACAATTCTTGTTGACGTTCAGGTTCTTGAGCAGCGCGGCTGGCTCCGCCCAGTTCACGACGTAGAGGTCGAGAGACCCGTTGCCGTAGATGTCGCCGCAGGCCACGCCCTTCTTGCGGAAGGCAGTCATTTTGCAATCCGGGTTCTGCTCGGTGATGTTCGTGAACTTGCCGTTGCCGTCGTTTAAGTAGAGTTGGCTTGCGAACTTGCAGTCCGCCTCGTAGAGAGAGGGATAGCCGGAGTTGTTGATGTCTGCCCAGCACGGGCCCTTGCCCCAGTGGTCAGGTTTGTCGTCGAGCTTCGCGAAATGGGTAACGTCCGTGAAGTGGCCGGTGCCGTCGCCCTTCATGAGCCTGTTGGGGCCGACATAGTTCGAGATATAGACACTCATGTGGCCGGAATGGTCGTAATCCGCCCACGCCGCGCCGAGAGTCCAGTTGGGGTCGTCGAGGCCGGACTGCTTTGAATAGTCCGCGAACCTGATATGGCCCGGTGTGCTTACGTTTAAGTAGAGCTTGTTAGGCTCGCCCGCCGGATAGCGGCCCCTGCAAACGTAGAGGTCGTCCCATCCGTCCTCGTTCACGTCCACCGCCTGCGCGCTCCAGCTCCAGCCGTATTCGTTGCCGAGCCCGGCCTGCCTGGTGACGTCGCGGAACTTGATATGGCCTGGGGTAGACTCGTTATGGAAGAGCCTGTTCTTCTTGTCTACTCCGTAGTTGGAGAGGAAGAGGTCGAGCTTGCCGTCGTGGTCGAAGTCGCACAACAGGGCGCCGTAGGTGAAGTCCTTGTAGCCAGCCAGCCCGGAGGACGCGGTCACGTCCTTGAACTTGCCGTTGCCAAGGCCCTTGTAAACCTTTACGGAGTCTACCTCGTACCTTCCGCCTTTGGCGACTATAAGGTCTTCGTGGCCGTCGTTCGTGAGGTCGCCCATCACGGACCCCATCGAGAAACCGGTGTCCCACAACCCGGCCTTTACGGTCTCGTTTGTAAAGGTGCCGTTGCCGTTGTTGCGGTAAAGGACGTTATGGCCGCCCTTGTTGGACTTGAAAATATCGACCCGGCCATCACCGTCATAATCGAACATTATGACGCCCTTGCCGTGCCCATTGTCGTCAACCCCCGCCTCTTTCGCCACGTTCTTGAAGAAGTGCAAGTTCTTTGCCGCATTGGCGGATGCGGCGTAGACTACCAGCCCGACCAGCAGGGCCAGCATCAGCAGTCTGCCTACAATTTTCATAAAACCCTCCTTTCAGGATTTAAAAATCACCAGACCTTGTGCACCGTTATATCCAAGTCCTTTATTCTCTGCCCCTTCTTTAACATCACGCCGGACGGGTCCACAGTCCCTTCGTCATACCTTCCGTAAAAATCGCCTACCTTCGGCGGGCCTCCGAATGTGTCGCGCGCCTGAAGGTAATAAGTCCCGCCCTTGGGGAGATACACAACGAATTTACCGTCCGGGCCCGTCTTGTCGGAGACGTATTTGGGCCTTTCGGACATCTGCGCATAAGTATACACCTGCACGCGGAAACCCATCATCGGGTTTCCGTCGCTGTCAAGGATTTTCCCCGATATGGAGGTATCCGATGGCGCCCAGGCGCCGAAATATTTTTTATTATCCGTCTTCGTCCTGATGACGAGGTTCTGCGCCTGAATGACGCCGCCTTTCACCGTAATATCCACCGCTGGGCTCTTCTTGTCCTTGCCCTTCCTGAGCGGGCTTCCCGGCTCGCCGTCCTTGTGCTTGCGGGCGACTATCGTGTATTCGCCGTCCGGCAGACCGACCTCGAAGCTCCCGTCGGCCTTGGTCGGTTCGGACATCACGTAGGGTGGGCCGTGCGGCTCCGCGCCTTTCTCGTAGACGAATATATATGCGCCCTCGACCGGCGTCATGACTACTCCGCGCACACCGGAATTGGAGGCCGTGCCGACAGAGGCTTCGCTGGCCGATGTCGCACACCCGCCAAGCCCTATCAATGCAATAACCATGACTGCCGCTGCGGCGGCATATGCGATAATTTTAAGATGAGCGCTCAAATATTCCGCATTCCCTCTAAACCTTCCGCTCTCCACTATACTTACCCCCCGTGCTCTTCCGCTACTTACTATCCGCAATAATCGCCTGATGAATCAGCTACATTAATATATTGTTAACAGAACTGGCCAGTCACGTCAACATAATCGGAAGAATGCAAAAATCGAGCCAATGAGTAATATATATTGGCCTTATTTAAAGCTTTGTTATCAAACAGATACGGACTTCCGACCCTATATGTCGCCCAGGAGCTGATGAAATTCCAGCAACAGGTGCGCGTTATTGCACAGCAACCGAACCTTCCGCGCCCTTGCCCGATGGCAGGATATTGTCTATCCTGGCGGAAAAAAACCTTAAAAAGCGTAATGGTGCGGGCAATCCCTGTCCCGCAGGTCGTAGTATTTCCTGGTCATACCAGGGGAAAGCCAGGGTTCAATTTCCTTTAACGCGGCCTCGAAATGCCTCATCCCGATGACCCGTTCGCCGGTTTTCACGGCGGATAAACCCGCGCGTTTGCAGAGCGATTCGATGTCCCATCCGACGTATCCTTCGGTCAATTCAGCTAAGTGTCCTATGGTTACATCGTCTTCCACCTTCTCGTAAAGCTTCATCTTTTCGAAGTAGACGTTCAGGATGCCTCTCCTGTCGTCCACCGTTGGCGGATGCATGAACACCTTGCGGTTAAACCTACGTTTTTCCTTGATTATCGCCTGGTCCACGGTATCGATGCGGTAGCACGAGCCGACCAGAGCAACGTCCCGGACGCCGTGGAGCTGGTCTATTTCCTGAATAAACGCCTCGGACAACTCCTTATCCGCGAAAGTCGGCGGAATCCCTCGGAAATTGCCGGCCTCCCACTCGTAATCCGCACCCTTTCTGGGGCATAGCCACTCGGTATCGGAGATAAAAAGGACGCAAGGGGCCTCATGGCGCGCCTCGTGGAATGCGCGCCTGAGGGCCTCCGGCTTCCCAAGCATTTCCTGGCCGGAAATGTAAACATATCCGACATTTGCCTCGGACGCGCAGGCCTCGGCAAGCATGGTGATGCCCACTCCGAGCGGCCCCCAGATCATTACGCCGGTTGGGATTTCGACGTTCATATCGAGAAGCTCCTGTCCCTTTGTGAGGGGCAGGCAGACCATCTCTTTTAAGACGGCCTTTATGTCCTCGAACCCGCCTATGTCGTCCCAGGTCATTCTGGGTTCGCGGACTTCGTAATATATGTTGGATAAAAGCTTGTGCATCGAGTGCTTCTCCTGAATTAAAAGATTTTACAGGAAAAAATAGAGCAAAAATCATACCAGAAAAAGCGGGAAGTATCAACGGACAATTTAAGATTTCCCCGATAAAAGGATTTTTTGCCGGTCGAATAAAAGGTTGTTTATTAATAGACGCCGGGACGTGAAAAATCGAAAAACCGGGAATGGGAGTCTTTATTTTTCAATGGGTTAGAGAAACCAAAATCAGATTCTTCGCTACGCTCAGAATGACAGATTATACGGCGTAACTTCCGGTAATATAAAAATAATTTGCCTGAAAACCCATAAAAAAAACATGTCTCCCCCGGGCCCCCGGTTGCGGCCGGGGAAGTGGGGCGGGGGGGGGGGTGGGGGGGGTGAGTGGGTGGGGGGGGGG
>VFSW01009964.1_pt1 | contig 13524 bp, 16 predicted proteins | sample 5358111 | NCBI WGS metagenome assembly VFSW01 (sample SAMN11554181, study PRJNA540505) | mine drainage metagenome | isolation source: sediment from site ElyBrook_90M | place: USA: Ely Copper Mine, Vershire, VT | collected 2017 | reverse complement strand
CAATGCTTGTTGAACTCTATGGAATTCTGTTGATTCTAAGTGATTCTTGTTGAATTCATTGCGGCCTGCTTGTTGAACTCCGTTGAATCTTATTGAAGTTTGGTGCTTTCGCAGTTACAAAATCGTCTACATTTCTGAAAATGGTCGATCTCGGAACCGTTTTGAATTTTTGTTGAACCACAGCCATCTGAAGCGACTGGTCTCGGAGTATGTTCGCTACTACAACGAGCACCGCACGTATCTAGGACTCGGGAAGGCATCGCCCTCCGTAGAATTCGCTCCGTGGCATCGAGTCGCATCCTTTGTCCTGAGCGGCTCGGCGGATTGCACCATCGTTACGATCAGGCCGCCTAACCCAAGCGTTTAACTCGGAAATCGCTGTGCTCGAACTCCATCCTTAACAGTATGTATATGTGCTGGACCTGTTCACAGGCTGCTGGCAGAGAGCATCGTGGCGTCGGCGAAGACTCCTGGTTCAATTCGCATTTCCTGTTCAATTGTTCGCGGAGGGAATCGCTCTGTTTTTGGCACTGACTACATTTTGGCGAAGGACAGGGGAGAAACATATAGGCTGAACCTCCGGAGTATGGCTCTTGTTCTCGACCTAACCAGGACTCGGTCTCGCGCCTTGGATCTTACTCGACGAGCTGCAGGTTCAGCGCGATTCGCACTGTGTTCACAAGCACGATGCCTTGATCCACAAGTCGCTGGTTGGTGATCTCCGCATCGGCAAATTGGCGAACCGCCTTTCGGGGAAGGATGTACTCGATCGCTTCGGAGGCGGAATGAGGCTCCTGGGATATCTGATTCAAAACTGTGAAATCGAACGCCTGGAATTCAGCGTCGCCCGGCGCGTTTTCCAATAGGTCTTTGAGCTCAGGCGCAAGAAAGAGATCAAAACTCTCGGCGGCGCGCCGGTAGATGGAACTTTTGTCACGGTCGAAATGAACTGGATTGCGAATCGTGATTTGCAGAATCATCTGGTTATGAAAGATCGCGAAAGAGGGGGGCGCGTAAACCACCAGATGGAACTTCGCCACGCCGTCTTTGGCAAGCTTGTCGAGATTCGCCTGGAATCGAGCCTGAAGCCGGTCCACGTCCGCCTGCGCAGGCGGCGCAGTGGCGAGAGGACCTTCACTTTCCGGTTCGGGCGCCGCTGAGGTACTTGAAGGCGTCTTAGGCGTCTCCACGACAGGACTGAGTCCCGCCTCCAATCGCAGGGTCCGCGAAAGCAGATTCGAGGCGCTCTGCGGCGACTGGTCCGCAACGCCCGCCGCCGGGGTTTTCTTCGAGCTCGATCGCCCGAGCGCCTCGACGTTCAGCGCCTCGTGCCCGGTGAGTGCCAGCCCAAACGAAGCTCCATTCAAGTACACGTCCGAACGATTCAGAATTTCCTGCTTCTCGGCCTCGGTTGCCGCTTGCGAAAACGCAATCGCGTCGTTCTTTTCAAACACTACGACCAAAATTTCCTTGGCTTCATAATCGTAATTGCTGGTGTTTGTCCGCGAATGGTAAGAGATCTCGAATCCGATGGCGTCGCAAGCCGCATCCCGTGGAATTTGATTTGTTACGAGCTGTACGATAGGAATGATGACTTCATGAAGGGTGTGGCTGGCACGCTCATTTTGAGTCAGACGGCCGGCGTTGTAAGCGGCGTTATAATTTCCCGTCACCTTGAGCACGATTCGGTCGTGGAATTTTACGAATTCCAGCCCACGGGAATCGGCATCGGCTTGCTTCGCCGGGTCCAGCCCCACATACCGGCTAAGGAAAAAGGAGAACGGGAATTTCATCTGCGCGATCGAACGGCTAAGCTGTATGAGCTGCGGAAAGTACTGAGCCTCAGCCGCTTTAAGATCGGGAGCCACGATTTCGGCAGGACTGACTTGCGCCATGCCCCGTGTCGCACCGCTCACGATCCAAATCACGGCCAACCCGGCGGAGAGGAACCAGAACCGCGCAGCAACAAGCGGAAGTCTTCTGTCTTCGGGTTTCATATTTTCCTGCTTCTCCGAGTACGGCGCCCTGGGTTGCTCCAGCACCCGCAAGGCTGCGATCTACTGACGTTTTTTAGGCTGGTCCGACACAAGTTCCGGGTGTTCCGGTCGAAATGTTTCGGCGATGTGACAATTCCAACAAACGGGCTTGTGTGTCTCCAGCACTTCAGGCAGTCTTTCGGCCGGAATCTCGTCCCACAGGATAGTTCTTCGATCGGCACCGATTAGAGCCGGCTTGTGATCGTGCCATTTTATCTCTCCGAAAAGTTTGTGGCAGAAAGCACACTGCCGCCCTTCGTACCATTTGGAAATAATCGTCGACACCATGCAATCTTGCGGCGCGGCTTCCATCTGCCGCAGGCATTCTTGTCCACAGTTTTGACGATCCGGCCAGCGCGAGCATTCACTGAGTCGCAAATGATGTGGGCCAGTTAGCGCTTCCATGGCTACAGTTCCGGCAGCCACTTCGACAGCCGCAGCTTTCTTTGTCTCCGGACAGGTGACCAATCTTTTTCCCCGAAGCTTCAGGTAAAGACGCAATCCACCAGCCAGCCGATACGTTACGTATGCGATGGCCAAGGCCAACAGCACCATGAGGAATTTTGCTATCATACGCTCCTCCGCAATTGCGACTCCGCAAGGCAAGGGGCCGGAAGTTGTCCGGCATTGTTGACATCCTCGAGAGTGGAACCGGTCTCCGCCGAAATCTGCGCGTGCCAGGCGAGGACATCACCGGCTGCCATGCGATTTGACAATATACATATGGGCCTGTACCGGAGTATTACCTTTCCCGAAGCAGAAGCCGGATAAGTGGCAACCGCAAAGACTGCATTCGCCCACGCAACGCGCGCATTGCACCTCCCATACGCCTGGCTCCAAGCGTATGCAGGGCACATGCTCTTTGCAATCGTCGCAATAGATGTAATCGACCTTCGGCTGCATTTCCTTGGAAATCATGAAGGATTCCTTTCCCCGGCCGCAACTGGCTACCAGCTCTGGTTGTTTCCCGCCTTATCGTTACCCTGCACCAGGAAAGTGCCCCGAAGGCTCTCGTGCTCGGGGCTGCATACAGTCCAGCACAGGAAGGTCAAACTACCCGCTCGGGTCGCATCGAACGTGACGTCCACTGTATGTCCGGCCGGCACGTCCACGGGCCCCACATGCAGGAGAGGAATGGCGAAACTGTGGAGCACATCGGCACTCCTCGCACGAACGACCACATGGTCTCCCTGGTGCAGGCGTATTTCCGTCACCCGAGTGGGCGTTTTTCTCCAATAGTTATGACCTAAGACCTTATCCTCGGTCCAAATGCCATCTTTTGCGACGGCCGTCAGTGTGATCACTTTTGTCCCAGCGGGATAGCGATGCGGGACGATAACCGCCTGCCAATACCATAGAAGCAGCGGCAGACCAACCAGCACCAGCACTACCGACGCCACACCGGCTATTTCCTTCCAGAGCATTTTTTTTGTCATGGCCTCACCCGATAAAAAGTTTCATGAATACCAAAGTGACCCCCAGCAAGAGTACTGCTGGAGGAATCAAGCTTCTGCGGAGCTGGACCGGATCGGAAAACAGTCCCCGGCCCACTTTGTGCAATCCACGCAGGCCGTAGTAGAGACCGGTCAACAAGATTGGCACCTGGAGATATGGCACCCAATTGGGCTTGAGCGGTGTCCAAGGGAATTCCGCAGTGCCGAATAGGTTCATCCCCCAACCCATCGGATCGGAGATGACCGAAATGATGTAAGAGCCATTGACCATGATCAGCGGGATGCTGAACGCGATCCAGGCCAGCAGCCCCATCGGAACCAGCATGTAAGCGTATTTGAGGAAAAGTTCCTTGGTTGGGATATTGTCGGCCTTGGCGTACCACTTCGCCAAACGGATGGTCAGGTAATAGATGCCTGGAAAGATCACCAGCGCCAAAAGCATCTGACCGAACGCATAGGTTGCAAATCCTCCATAGTTATGCATCTCCGTGACATTGGCCCAGTTTTTGAACTGGCCCCAGGGACTCAACAGCACCAGGGAATAGCTGAGCGCCAATACCAGCATGATGCACGCTTTCCAGACTTCATCGTATCCGTGCAGAAGTACATCGCTGGTGCCAAAGGGCCGGGCGAAAAGGGAAATGTTGTCATTGGGGCAGCTCTTGACGCACTCAAAGCACAACCCGCAATAGTTGTTGCGGTCCAGCTTCCCCATGTAGACGCCCCAGGGACAAGCCCAGCCCTTTTCACTGCCGCGAATGCAGGACTTGGTTTTGCATTTCAAACATTCGTCCTTACTCACTTGACGCAGTTCGATGGTGGAGGTCATCGCGTACAAACTCAGGAATCCGCTGATGGGGCAGACATAGTTGCAGAAAGTCCGCAGGCGATATACCAGCCCCATTCCCGCGGCCAGGATAATCATGAAGGCAAACAGAATCATGCTGACCATGGGCCGCGTCACCAACAGTGCGCTAAATGTGGCCAGTAAAAGAAATCCGAAATTCTGCAGCCAGATGTTGCTCAGCTTTTTTGGCCAGCGTTTCTGCAAGCCAAAGAACTTATTTTCGGTTCCAGGGCTCTTGCCAGAGCGCACTCGGATCACAGCCCGGCGCTGCAACCAATCGCCGAAGAATGGCAGCGGGCACATGGTGCACCAAGCCCGGGAACCCAGAGGCACCAGCGCCGCGATCAGCACAACCCACCAAAGGATCCATACGAAGACAATAATGATGTTCCGGTTACCCACCGGCGTGCCGAATACTGCGCTCATCAGAAAGAAATAGAACAAGGCCAGGTTCGGCAGGATCAACAGAAACTGGAAGCTCCTCATCCGCACGAGGCGCTTCATCCATGGCCAGCGTGCAAATATGTCAAAGCGCCATGGCTTCTTTTCTATTGTCGCATCTTGGTCCAGCACGACGAGTTGTGGGTTCAATTGCGCCATTGCGGTCTCCTTACTTGGAAGCAGCGCCCTTGGCACGCCGTTTCTCCTCGAGTTTCACTTGGAGAATGCGGACGTGTTCTTCCTCGAATTCGGACAATTCTCGAAACATCTGCTGCAATTGCGCGTCGGTGGCCCGCAATGTTTCCTGGCGGTAAAACTCCCGGGCGCCCTGCTCGGCCCGCAAACCCATTTCGAGAGCCTGTTCCACGGTCATCGAATCGAAAATAAGGGCTTCAGAGTCTTCCAAATCGGGACCTTCTATCACTTCCTTCGGCTCTTTGGTTAGCGCCGGCACTAAGCCGAACCTCCCCCGGTAGCTTTCTTCGAGCATGACGCCATGTTGCCGCTCCTCGGCCGCCATCTCCTGAAAGATGGCTTCCACCGAGGCGTCATAGCCTTGGAAAACGTTCGCCAATGAATCGTAGATGGATCCGTTCCGGCGCTCGATCTGGATGGCCCGCAACAGCGTTGCCGACGCACCACATGAACCTGTAGCACTCATTATTTTCCTCCCGGAGCTGTCCGTCGGAAGCTCCATAGCAATCCAACAACTAAGCCCAGAGACAGCCCAATGGAAGTGGGGAACAAGTAATTCGGCTCGACGATCAGCTCTCCTTGCATGAATGGGTGCATGTAGCCGCAGGTCTGAGAGCACCGGTAGCGAAACTTGCCGTTGCGATTCGCGACGAAGTTGACCTCCTCTACCTCGTGGTAGTCCTCTTTCAGGGAGGGCCGCCGAACCCAGAAGCTGGTATCCATGGGCCGGGCTCTGGCATCCAGGTCATACCCTTCCAGGTAGAAGCCGTGGGTGACATCCTTGGCTACCAGATGGATCCGCACTCGGTCGCCTTCATTCACATGAATGACGGGAGGATCGTACGCGTATTTCTGGCCGGTGATCGTAAAGCTGCGATCCTGCGGGGCGGCCTTGTGGAAGTAAACGGAGAGAAAACCCGCCGATCCGCCCAACAACAATACCAACACCACCAGTATGCCGTTCGAAATCCGGATCCGTTTCATCGCGCCTCCTCCTTCGCTTACTCACCAAACAAATCGCCTAAAAGCTTACCGATACGCTGCCGCTCGCTGGGACCTTCACATTCTGCTTTTTCGTTTTGCCCTCGTACCAGGCCATTACGACATAGTCGCCCGCCGGCACGTCGGCGATGCGGAATTTGCCGCTGTGATCTGGCTGGGCAAAGTACGGATTCTGGAGTACTAGGATGTACCCCTGCATCTCGGGATGAACGTTGCAGAGAATGTCCACCTCGCCGAGCTTGCTGAACGTGCGTTGGGCGCCGGCGCCTGTCCCGTAGGTGCCCAGATTGAATTGGTCCGCTCCTACCCCGAAGACGTTGTGCTGCACGCTGTCGCTGTTGTGGAACTCCACGGAGGTTCCCAGCACGACGGGCAGCACGGACGGAACGAACGCCTTGTGGTCCTGGTCCATCTTCGCGTGCCCGCCGGGGAAGGTCCCCGCGACCTTCTCCACGTATACGACCGCATTCTCGGGTTTGGGCGCGCCGATTGCGCCCTCGATTTCTCCGGCCATACTGGAATGAGCCAGCAGCAGAACGGAAAAGAACATAATTGCAAGAAGTGATGCTTTCTTCGGAAGATTCATCGTAGTTCCCCTTTCAAACATATTCTCGGTTCTTCCCAGTCGGCCTGGTGAACCCTAAAACGCAAAATCAATGCCACCCACAAAGGTGTTCGGCCGGAAAAACAACATGCCGACCGGGCCAGCATAAGGCTCCCCCCAGTGATGCTCGTATTCACCAATGAGCTTGATATTGGCGCGAACGAGCAGTTGGAAACCTGGGCTGTAACGGTTGCGCGTAGCGTACTGAGAAACGCCGTTGGCAAAGTCGGCCGGTGAGTTCACGAAGTCATAGCGCATGTAGGCGATCATCCAGGGGTAAATCCAGAAATTGCTGCCCGCGAACCCCCCGGTGTAGTTGACAGCGGGCGCGTTGGCGATGGTCTGCGCGACCGTGTCTACTGTTTGGTTATTGTCATGACCTACCATTCCGACGCCAAACAGCTCCATCTTGCGGTATTTGAAGCGAACATCCCCGCCGGCGCGATAGAACGGGTCTTGAATCGTTCCCAGGAAGCTGTATTGCGAGCTGCCGAAGTTCGATTCGTTCGTGCCGTGATAGTAGAAGGCGCCGAATCGGATGGACGTGTGATCGCGTGGGCCCGTCGGTCCCGCGGCCTGCACATCCTTGCGGCTCTGGGCGTCGCGTTCCAGGTTGAATCTCTGCGAGACGCGGACATAGACATCCTTCGTGTTCCGCGCGGTGAGAACGGAGTCGAGTCCATAAGCCGAATTAGTTCCGTCGACAAAGGCTACCGACCATGTGAAGTTATCGTTGTTGGCATAGCCGCCGAATTCGATCCCGCGTTGCGGCGTCCCGAGGAAGAAGGGGTTGTTCGCGGTCTGAAATACGGTCTGGCCGGGAGTCGTTGAGGGCTGGGCCACAGCCGTCTCACTGAATACATCATAAACAGACGGATAAATTGACCGCGCTTGCGTGAAAGGCAAATCCAGCTCGAATTGTCCGAACCGGACGTTTAGCGCATTCTTCGGCAGGCCAATGTAATGGCCCAGGTCGTTGAACTTCAGGTAGCCATCCCCCAGCCCCCCATTTGCCCCTGAACCGGTCGCAGAAATGTCGTCGTCAATCCAGAAAGAGATATTCTGTCCAAATGTGCCCGCAGCGATGATGGTGAAAGTATTGGGCGCGAATAGATCCGTTCGGGTAGTAAACCCGGCAGCGGCGAGAGGGGCCGGTTGTTGGGAGTTGTAATTAAAATTGCCGGTGTAACGGAACGCGATCGGAATGCTCCCCGGAATATCGCCGGGATAAATCGCTTTGGGAAAGATCTTTTTATAAGCCGGCGCTCCTAGCAAGACCGGCGGCTCCTTTACAAAGGAGTCATCGTCCTTCGGGAATTTAAAACCGTTCTTTTTGAAGGCTTCGCCGAAATCGTTCAATTCCGGATAATCGCTATGGCAGGTTGCACAAGAGGTTTGATATTTCCGTGCGAACGCCGGAATCGCGCGTGCCGGTTGCGAGAATAAAAAGAAAACGAAAACAACAGCGGTCCCGACAAAGACTGTTCCAAAGATTGCATTGCAGCGTTTTCCTGTCACGCTCATTTCTGGGGAACCCCTTGGTCGTGGCGAACGTTTTTGTTTTCATGCGTACCGGAATTCATGTCGAAATTCACACTCACTACTCCATCCTGCGGAACAGTAATCTCCTCTTCCTGCGCCGGTAACGCCTCATTCCAGAAGCGCAATTGGTGGCGTCCCCCTGGAACGCCGGGAATACGGAAGCTTCCGTCGGCAGCGGTTTTAGCAAAGTAGGGATTCTTTAGGACCACGATGTATCCAGACATTTCCATGTGAACATTGCAGAGCAATTCGACGATTCCAGGTTGGTCGAACCGGATACTCCGTTTTGTGCCTCGCCCGTACAGACCCAGATTGAAACGCTTGGTCTCAGAGATCGAAAAGACGTTATGGGAAACAGGATCGTCATTGGGAAAGTTGACTGTGGTCCCGGCCACGATCGGCAGCACATGAGGCACAAACCGCAGCCCTTTTTGGTCCATTTCCTGCGTTATCCCTGTCTCTGTGGGAGCCGGGAATGGGCCTTCAATGTCTTCGACAGATACCACGAAGTTGGACAGGTCCATCGTCGAGTCTCCGCTGCTAATCCGTCCGTTGATGGTTCCGCTCCATACCCGCTGCACCGATAGCAGGCTGACGAAAGCCCACATCACGACCACAAGGTTGACCGCCTGCCTTTGCATAGTTCGTTCTTCTGCATCCGAGAGGAGCAATCGGAGTTCCCATCGGTCAGACTTTTCGATGTCTTACTAGGCGGCTTGTTTCTAATGGGCTGCAGGAAAAGCAGAGAAGAGGGCGTCCGCTCGGACAAGCCGTAGAATGCTACGCGGAGGTTACAAGTGTATAGCCGGAGTAACAGTTCAAGAAGGGTCGGAATGCGACGAGGATTGAAATGGCCGCGTGTCAATTTCCAGCCGACGGAGCATTTCATAGACCGACTTGCGGCTGATTTGGGCCTCGCGGGCAATCGCGGAAATGTTGCCGTGATGTCGTTGTAACAACGAGGTCAGGTAGGACCGGCCCTGATTTTCCAACCATTGCTCGCGCGCCGCCTTGTATCCCATGGCGGCATCGATCTGCTTGCCGAAGCGGGCTTGCTCCCGGAGATAATCGGGCAAATCTCGTACTCGCACCGTATTGTCGTCGCAGAGCACGACGGCACGTTCGATTACGTTACGCAACTCGCGGATATTTCCCGGCCAATGATACCGCTCTAACAGGCGCTTCGTTTCAGGCGTAAGGTGCGGGGTTAACTTGCTGCTGGCCATCGAGAACTCCCGCAGGAAGTGTTCCGCCAACAGAGCCACATCCCCTGCTCGCTCGCGCAGTGGTGGTGGAACCAAAGCGACTACATTCAGACGATAGAGAAGATCTTGCCGGAAGCGGCCCTGCTGAGCTTCGACTTGCAAGTCTCGGTTCGTGGAGGAAATGATTCGAATGTCCACGGTAATCAGCCGTTCCCCGCCAAGGTGCCGGAAGCTGCGCTCTTGTAGTGTGCGCAGGAGCTTGGTCTGCAATTCCAAACTCAGTTCGCCAACTTCATCGAGGAAAAGAGTTCCCTCGTGAGCCACCTCCAGTAATCCGCGCTTTGCCTGGTGAGCTCCGGTAAACGCTCCTTTGTCGTGGCCAAACAACTCGGACTCCAGCAGGTTGGGAGGCAGGGCGGCGCAGTCCACGGCAATGAGGGGCCCCGTGCTTCGGTTGCTGTTCGCGTGCAGCGATCTAGCTACCAGTTCCTTGCCCGTCCCGCTTTCTCCCATGATCAGCACGTTGGCATCCGAGGGAGCTACTTTCGCGACCGTGGCCAGCATTAATTCCAAAGCCGAGCTCTGGCCGACGATTCGGTGGTTGGGACAACATTCTTTCAGCTCCTGACGCAGCCGTATGTTATCGCGCACCAACTTGCTGTGTTCCAGGCCTTTGGCTACGGCTGTCGCGAGCTGGTTGGCAGTAAAGGGCTTGGTGATGTAATTAAAAGCTCCCTTCTTGGTGGCTTCCACTGCGGATTCGATGGTCCCGTAGGCTGTGAAAATGATTGTCACGAGGTCTTCATTGATTGTGACCGCCTCGCGCAGAATTTCGATCCCGCTCATTCCCGGCATCTTCAAATCCACTAGGGCCAAGTCGAAAGAGTTCCGGCTTAGCAGGTCCAACCCCATTCGGCCATTCGAAGCGGTGGCCACTTCGTAGCCTTCGTCTTCGAGAATCGTCCGGCAAGTTTGCAAGATCGCCTCGTCATCATCAATGACCAGGATGCGGTTCTTCATTCCCAATCGCCTCCCCTCGGAAGAACCACAGTGAACTTAGTTCCAGCTCCGACTTGGCTATAGGTCCAAATCTTTCCGCCATGATCCTTGACGATACCATGGCTAATGGATAGACCCAATCCCGTACCCTTCCCGGGCTCTTTCGTCGTAAAAAAAGGATCGAAGATGCGATTCAGGCTTTCCGCGGGAATCCCGCAACCTGTATCGGTAACTTCCACGCGAATCCCGCCCCCGTTTTCGATAGTGCCGAAGGCGCGCACGCTAATCGTGCCGCCGATTGGCATCGAGTCGATTGCATTGTTGAGCAGATTTACGAACACTTCGGTCAGGCGACCCGCATCCCCCAGGATTTGCGGAAGAGCGGGATCGATTTCCCGCACAAGACGAATATCGCCGTTCTTTACGCGGTGTTGAATCAACGTGAGGGCCGTCTCCAGGACCTCTCCCACATCGACGTGGCTGAGCTCGATGCGGGATTGCCGGGAGAAAGCCAGCAAGTTTCCGACAATTTTAGCCACCCGCTGAGCTTGTTGCACAATGACTTCCAAGCTCTGGCGTTGCGAGGGCGCCAGGGTCGCGGAGTTGCGTCCTTCCGAAAGATGGCTGGCCAGCGCCAGAATGCTTGTGACCGGGGTGTTGATTTCGTGTGCCATTCCTCCCGTCAACTCGCCGATGGAGGCCAGCTTGGCTGCCTGAGCAAGTTGCTGCTGTGTTTCTCGCAATTCGGTATATTGGCGGTGAAGCCGTCGATCCGTATCGGTAACGATGATTCCAATGATGAGCGATGCGACCCCTACCATGACGGTGAACAACGAATAGATCAGGATGATGTACTTTCCGATATATTGGTTGATGTAGTCCATCGTGCTGATGAACTCGATTCGGTCGTTCCGGTTGGTTTCGTCCTCGATGGGAAGACGGATCATTCGAAAACTGCCGGGAGGCTGCGTGGCCGTTTTTTCCTCCTGCGCTGCTGTCAATGACACGATCTCCTCTTTGATTTCCCAGTCTGCGGTATAGCGAAAGCTGGCGCGCTGCTTATCGAGATATACGTTCACTGTGCGCAATTCGGGCAGTCTCCCGAACTCCACAACCACCCGCCTCAGCACCTCAGGGTGCTGAAAAATACTCCCCAGACTGTCACCTTGCTCTCGGTAGTAAAGAACGTGTCCCCGAAGGAACTCGGCCAAATCCATCGAACGTTCTTCAGAAAGACGAAAATATTGATATTTTACCATGCCTGCAGTGATCAACATGATTAGGCTGGCGAGAACGATAAAGGTCAGGTTCAAGCGAACGAAGACTCGATCCAGAAGGTTGCGTGATCGTTCTCCCGCCGCCCAGGCAAAAGCCAGCAACGCGGCCGAGAGCAAATGTTCCTCTGCGTTCCATAGGAGAATGCCTGCGTGTTGTGGCAAAAACAGGAAAATGGATTGCAATAGGATAGCCGAACCTATGGTGGCCAGCGCAATCAAGCTGGCTCGTCGTCCCTCGCGTTCAGCCGTCAGGACTGCTCGTAGGCCGAGCACCAATCCCAACAGAACAAGCAGATCGTTGATCAGCATACCCGTGGGATGTGGACCCTCTCCAGTGGGCAGCTTTGACGAATAGAAAAGGTCCGCTAGCACTGTCATTGCCACTGCAGCACAGCCGCAGAGTATCCATCGAACCCAATACTTCTCTTTTTCTTTTGCGGACTGCAGGTATCCCGCGATCACGACCAAAACCGAGCACGCTAGAAATCCCTGGGAGAGAGGCTCCAGCCCCGGCCATTCCAACTCTTTGTGCAAGAAGAACTTGACTCCGAAATATAAACTCAGAACGACAAAGTGGATCACTAGAAGGAAGAAACCAAGCGGAAGGATCCGATCAGCCCATGACATCCTCATCAATGAGCGGCGGCCGCGGAAATGATGTAGCAACACCAATAAGGTCAACCCAGCTAGAAGCGAATGAAACAGATTAAAGATGAACTGGGTTTCAGGCGTCCGATTTGCTAACTGCCAGAACAGAGATTCCATGATGTGCTACTTCATCCTGAGAGATTTTGACTGGAATTTTCGATTTCAACTCTTTCCTTGAGCAAAACTCTATGTGTTTAACGCCGGATTTTTTGGACACTGGGCTGAGTGTATTCATGCAACGGCTCCGTGTGCAAGGAGTTTCTGGCGAGCCTGCGCTGGCGTGAGGTAGCCCAGGCGCCGGACGATCCTGTCCCTAACAAAAAGTCCGTTCTTCTTGTAGCGGTTGAATTTGTGAGTCTGCGGTGTGCAGGCTGCCAGAGCCATGTTTACCCTTTTCGTTTTTCTGCTTTTCTCCGTGCCAGCCTGCTTCCGAACTCGGGCAGCTTTGCAAGCTGAAATCCTTGCCATGCGTCATCAGCTCTTGGCTCTGCAGCGTTCCAGCCGTGGTCATCAGCTCCGCCTCAGTTCAGCTGACCGAGCCCTCTGGGTCTGGCTATCACGTCTGTGGACTGAATGGCGATCCGCATTGATTATCGTCAAGCCAGAGCCCGTCATCGCCGGGCATCGTCAGGGATTCCGGCTGTACTGGCAGTGGAAGAGCCCGTGCTCCGCAAAAATTCGATGGAGCCGCAGGATCGCGCATTTTCAAGGTTTCCACTGACCAACAACAATCTCGACCGGCATGTCGCATCCCCACATGCAGCTCGTGCACTTTTTCTGGTATGTCCGCGCCGCAGGTCGCCGATGGCCGCGTTCGCAGTAGATGGGAAGAGGCGGTGGAATACCGCTGTAGTCTGCAAAAAATCTGAACACTGAATCACGGGTTCTTTCTTAGCTATCCAAGTTCAGCAATGACAGGTAACGGCCGGACAGGCTGGCAATTTCAGATGCGGATAGAATTTTGGCGAAGGACACCGTTGCACGTTGGCGCAAATCGAAGTCTGCCCCTTCGTGATAGCTCACGCAGCGGCCATCCGACTCCAATTTCTAGCAGACTCAGAAAGATTCGGGTCTATTTCCTGCGTCGAAAACAGACTGTAGACGTTTTTGTGACAGCTCAGGCAACCTCTTAGCTGCTAGAATTCCTTATTTTTCGCGCGTTTTCGTACCCAGTCACCTGGGCTGAAACCAGGAGGTCTAGTCACAAGTGATCTAAATTATTGAAAAGAATGGTCGGGGCGAGAGGATTTGAACCTCCGGCCTCCTGGTCCCGA
>VFSW01009963.1_pt1 | contig 13525 bp, 11 predicted proteins | sample 5358111 | NCBI WGS metagenome assembly VFSW01 (sample SAMN11554181, study PRJNA540505) | mine drainage metagenome | isolation source: sediment from site ElyBrook_90M | place: USA: Ely Copper Mine, Vershire, VT | collected 2017 | reverse complement strand
GGTGCGGCGGCCGACATACAGCTGCTCATGAGCTGGCAGGCGGAGGAGCTGCGGGGCATGGGCACAACTTTGGACGTCGTGCTCCTCGATCGAGATCGGGCGTGGCTCGGCCATGTTGGGGACAGCCGCATTTATCGTATTCGCAACGGCAAAGCGGCCCGGGTAACGAAAGACCACACCCGCGTTCAGCAAATGCTTGATGACGGCCTGATTACACCGAAAGACGCTGTCGATCACCCCCACCGCAATGTGCTCAGTCGTGCCATCGGCCGCGGCAAATCGGTGGAACCAGACATTTCTGAAGAGCCGCTTCCGCTTGCCAACGGAGACGCACTGCTCATGTGCACTGACGGCCTTTACGACCTCGTCTCCGACGATGAGATTGCTTACATCGTCGACCGCTATGATCCGCAGCGAGCCTGCAAGAAACTCATCGATCTTGCGAACAGTCGTGGAGGTACGGATAACACCACAGTTCAGATCATTTTCAATGGGAGAGCGCGCTCGTCATGGGCACGAATGGCGACGGCCATCTCAACCCGGGAGCCCCACGGAAAATCGAGACGCCGACGTGTCGTGCGGGCTCGCATTTTCGCGATTCTGGTGGCGACAGCAGCGATCGGAAGGGGGTTATGGCTATGCCTTCATTTCTGGAAGCCTCCGATAGTAACGACGAGGAGCTCCGCGCCGTCGGCCACGACACGTCAAACCCCACAACCTAACAGCGTTGGTCCGGCGAGCAGCCACAAGGACTCGGCTCGGGCCACGAAGCCGTAGGAAACGATGGCCATTATCGGACGCGAGCCGCCAGCCGACATTGTCATTCCGATGCCCCAGGTGTCCGCTCGACACGCCGAGGTGCAATCAATTGGCTCCGATCGCTTCTCTCTCGTCGATCTCGGGTCAACGAACGGGACATTCGTGAACGGAAAGCGAATCGAGTCGGCAACGGTGACCTTCGCAGATAGGATTTCCCTTGGACAGCTCGAGATCAGCCTCTACTCGTTCCGCGATCAACTTGTTGGCATACCTCAACGATCGGCCCCAGAAGAACGCCACGCGGCTCGATCCCGGCAAGCACAACCTCTAGCTGTGCCGAGCCCGCCGGCTCCAATTCTCTCTCAGCAGCCCCAAATAGCGGCGGCGAGCGATGGCCGGTATCGCGAGAACGGCATGGGTACCGAAGTTGCCGCCGCCGTCGCGGCGAATAGGTCGCTTGTCGGCTCGGCCTTCTTTACCTGGATCTTGTACTGGCTCTTCTGGGTACCCGGCGTGATAGCGAACGTCATGTACCTTGGCGAAGCCGGACGAATCAAAAAGCTCTCCGGACAATCGCCCAGTGGCACCGGCTGTCTATGGTTTCTCGCCGTGACTCATTTGTTGTTGCCTCTCGTGATTGTGCTGTTTGTGGTCATGACAGGCGGCGTTTTGCTCGCGAGACTCCGATCGCTAATTCCGTGAGGGTCATCAATGGCCAGAATCGAATAATTCTGCGAAATCAGGGTGGAGCAAGGATGAGAACCATCGGACAGTACGAACTGATCGAAGTCGTCGGACGGGGCGGCATGGGGGACGTCTTCCGCGCCCGCGATCCCCGATTCGACAGAACTGTCGCCGTCAAAGTCCTGCAGCAGCATTTCGCGAATGACGCAGAGATCGTGGCCCGCTTCAAAGCTGAGGCAGTCGTCCAGGCAAAGCTCAATCATCCGGGGATCGCGACCGTTCTGGACTTCGTCGCTGACGGCCCTGACCTTGCGATCGTCATGGAGTTCATTCACGGGGAAACCCTCGACGTCGTCATCAGTCGCGAGGGCTCACCGGGCATTCCGCAGGAGCGAGCGGTCCGCCTCTTCTTACAAATCCTCTCCGCGGTCGAATTTGCACATCAGAACGGCCTTGTCCATCGAGACCTGAAGCCCGGCAACATCATGATCCAGAGGTTTGGCACGACGGAAGTCGCGAAGGTAATGGATTTCGGAGGCGCGAAGATTTTCGGAGGTGAAAAATTCCGGACCGCAACGGCAGCGAAAATCGGAACGCTGGCGTACATGTCACCAGAGCACATCGAAAGTCCGAGGCGGGTCGATGCGCGTTCCGACATCTATTCACTCGGCGTCATCCTTTATGAGGCGATTACCGGACGCCTGCCGCTCGACGCGGACACCGAGTACGCGTTGATGCGGCGCATCGTGCAGGACACGCCAGATCTGACACTTCTAGGCGACAGTAGGGTCACCCAGCCCATTGCGATTGCGCTTTCGAAAAATCCCGCCGAGAGATTCTCAACCTGCGACGAGTTTGCGAGCGCGCTACAAAGCCTGACAGCGTCACCGTCGCCGCAAGCGCACCGGATCGCTTCACCGCTTCTACCGCCTCCGGCCGAACCTCCGTCAGAAACTCCCCGCAAATCAAAGCTGCGGCCGGCGATGATCAGTGCCCTGCTCGTCGGCAGTCTGGCGTCCGTGATCGGGTGGTTCGCGATCAAACGACCAGGCCACCATTCTCAACTGCCCGCGATAAATCCGCCCGCTGTTGTCCGGCGGGAACCCGGGAGCGCTGCAATGGCGCCGGCCTCCACGATCGCTCCGCCGTCTGCCATGCCGCCGGAATCTTCAGCGCCGGCAAGAAAACGACCGACAGAAAAGAAGACGTATCACGCCGCCGAGGCCTCAACAGTCGATGCCCAGATCCGGGCTGCCACGATTATGACGCTGCGGAAGAAGATTGCAGATGCGATGCAAACCGCACGAGCCGATATCGCTGGAGGGAACTTCGATCCTGCGCGCAAGACAATCCGGGAACTCGTCCTCGAGGCTTCTCCTTACAAGTCGCAACTGGTGAACGAGCTTGCCGACATGCAGGTGCTCCAGAATCAGATCGATGACGCTGAAGTCGCCGCAAAAGTAGCGGCAGAGTCTCGACAGATGGCCGCGGACGCGTGGAAACGCCGGCTTTCGGACATCCAGGCCCTGATCGACAGCGGCAAGCTCCCCGAGGCCAAGACTCTCGCTCAACAGGTGATCAACGCGCCGGAAGCACCGCCGGACGTAATCGCAAGCGCACGCGGCTTGGATCAACGCGCCGATGAGGCGCTCCAGAACATTTTCAAAAATACGACGTTCAAGCCAGCGACTTCAGCAATCAAAAAGCCGCATTAACAGGAGGTTTCACGTGAGGCAACTAATCGTATTGATGTTGGTCGTAACCATAACTGTACTTCCAAGTTTCGCACAACAGGCTACTGATACGGCGGCGCAGCAATCGCAAACCACATCGACTGCTAGTACTGCTACTACGGCCCCTCAACCAACGGCGTCACTGGCTGCCGTCAATGCGCCGGTGGTCCCGAAGTTGACGGACGGCGGTGCAGCGCTGGTAAAAGCGGCGGCTGCGCCTAAGCGATCGAAGCGCGGCGCGATTCTTGGGGCAATAACGGGAGGACTAGCCGGCGCTGTATCGGGGCTGCTGGTCGGTGGGGGGACGCGGGAGATACTCCAACGGGCTGCAATCGGAGCTGCAACGGGGGCCTTAATAGGGTTTGTCATTGGAAAGCATCAGGACAACCTTTACGCTAATCGGGACCAAGCAGTCCAAGAAGCCGGTTATGTACCCTCGGATGGCTTCATGCTCCAAGTCGAGCAAGTGAACGTTGAGCCCGGCGTTCTGAAGCCCGGGGTAGAGACCATGTTGCACGTCCGGTATCTTGTCATCAGCCCTGACCCGAATGAAAAGATCACGATGAAGACGACGTGTGGTCTCCGTTATTCTGATACCTACTTGGCGACCGATGGCCCAAGCCCTTTTACGCTGACAGGCGGAGGGATTGTCGACACGACGGTTCCGGTGACGGTACCGAAGAACGCACCGGCTGGCACCTATACAATTGAGACAATCGTGGAAGATTCGCAGGGTCGAACCCACGATACGGGAACAAACGCGGCCATCATCGCGGCCTCTTGAATGAATGGCGACTCTTACGCGCCACGGTACAGCAACAACGCGAGAGCCTGACGCGGTATGACGCAATTTGTCGGAGCTTACGAAGTCGAGCAGTTGATCGGCGATGGTGGAATGGGAACGGTCTATCAAGGTCGCGACCCGCGATTCGACCGAGACCTGGCGATCAAAGTGCTCCACCCGCACTTCGCACGCGATCCGGAGGTCGTCGCTCGATTCAGGAGCGAGGCGATCATCCAGGCAAAACTCAATCACCCGAACATCGCAACGGTTTTTGACTTTGTTGCGGACGGCAACACGCTCGCGATGGTGATGGAGTTTGTCGATGGCCCGACGCTCGAGCAGGAGATCGCCTCGCACGGGCCAATTCCCAAGGAGAGGGCGGTCGGCATCATGACCCAGGTGCTGTCGGCGGTTGGGTTTGCCCACAGCAAGGCCCTCGTCCATCGCGATCTGAAGCCCAGCAATATCATGGTTCAGAGGCTTGGCGGCGAGGAAGTCGTGAAGGTGATGGACTTCGGCGTGGCAAAGATTCTCGGCTCCGACAAACTTCGCACCGCCACGTCGGCAAAGATCGGAACGCTCGCGTACATGTCACCGGAGCACATCCGGAGTCCGAGAAGCGTCGACACCCGCTCCGATATCTATTCGTTGGGCATCGTGCTTTACGAAATCCTCACCGGGAAGCTGCCGCTCGATGCAGATTCCGAGTATGAGGTCATGCACAAGATCGTTCAGGGGACAATCGATCTAGGAGGTATTCACGGCCCCTTACGTGATGTAGTCGCGATCGCGACCCACAAGGAACCGTCGCGGCGATATCAGAACTGCGATCAGATGAAGGTAGCGATATCGTCGCCGGTTCGTCCGCAGGGCGTCGCACATTCCTCTTCGGCTCCATCGTTTCAGACGCAAGAACTACCTGGCCCAAGGCCATCGCCTCAACAAACAACTTCAAACTCGCAAAAGCATCAGCGGGTTGTCGTTATCGGCCTTGCCGGCGCGCTAGTGCTACTCACGTATCTGCTCTTCCATTCGCTCGGTGGGCCGCACTCTGTAAAGACTGGCCCGGCACGAGCCATACCTACCTCTCTGAATCAAACCGCCACCGTCGACACTTCCAAGAGCCTGGGCGATGTCGCTGCGACCGCGACAATATCGCACCAGATCGCCCACGTACCGACGTCCGCAACATCGCCTCTGCGACCAGCCGCGGAAAATAGCGAACGCCCAGTGGTGAAGTCAGCCAGACAGCCGGTAACCCCCGCCTCCCCAGTTTCAAAAAAGGAACGGCCGCGAGAGCGCCAGAAGATGGACGATAAAGCGCACATTGCCGCGGCTGAACGTCCCACGACGATTATCGAATCGGCACCCAGGAAGCAGATCGATCAAGCGGACGCCGGCCCAGCGGTTGACTCAGACACTTGGGTGCGCAAGCTTTCCGAAATTCAGGCACTGATCTACTCTAAGAAGTTTTTGGACGCGGAAACGCTCGCCGAAGGGATCATCAACGCCCCCGACGCACCTTTGCACACCGTTTCCACCGCACGCGACCTGGAGCGCCGAGCCGATCAGGACCTTAGTGAGATCGCGAGCGCTTCGCCGCCTAGTGGTGACCCGCGGGTCTACGCCGTGTTGGCATACGGATACGTACCGTCGGATGGCTTCGTTCTAAAAATAGTTCGAGTGAACTTCGATCAGAACGTCTTGAAGCCAGGAAGTCAAATGACGGTGGACGTTCGGTGGGTTGTCATCAGTCCTGAACCGAACGAAAGGATCACGATAAAGACGACGGCAGGTCTCCGTTATTCTGATTCTAATAATACCTACCTCGCGACCGTTGGCCCAAACCCTTTTACCCTTACCGGCGGAGGGGTCGTCGACACGATGATTCCGGTGACGGTACCGCAAAATGCACCCGCTGGTAAGTACACCGTTGATGCAATTATCGACGATGGCCAAGGGGGCGCCCACGATAGAGCTTCTGCATCAGTAAGACTGCAAAGGGACTGACGTGCTTTCGCCGCCAACTACGCTGGAGCGGGTTTCATGGAGGTTAACAGACATCAAACTCCTGCGCCGTGTTGGATCGGCGTAGATCCTTGGTGTTACTGTATGTCGCCCGATATAGCGCAGGAGCTTTCGATTCAGATCGAGGACCGAGATAGTATGCCCTGCTGGATACCTGCGGACAAGCACAGAACCGGGTCGCGGCAGTCGAGCGACTGGATTGGCGGTCTTTTCGTAAAGGCAACAGGCCGCTCGTCCGAGTAGGGGAATGTACATCCGCAGCATTCGTCTCGAAGCCTGGATCGTTCGATCGCATGCGCCGCTCGATCCAGTACGGCTTGATTCCGCAGCTTGATTCTGGCGCGCATCCGGCGCACGTCCACACCAGCGCGATTCCACCAAGACTTCGTAGAGCTTTAGTGCTCTGGGAACTCTCAAATCCAGGTGAGTTTAAGTCTCCGCATCTTGATCGCGAGGCCGTTTCGCGAGATGCCGAGCATCCTGGCAGCCAGGCTTTTGTTGCCACGTGCCGCAACGAGGGCTTCCTGAATCGCCTCGCGTTCAACAGCATCAATTCGCTGCGTTAACTGCTGGGACTCCCCGACCGCTTCTCGGGTGGCGGCGAGGTTTGGTGTCTCGACCGGCGGCCGGGCCGATTTGCGCTGGGCGGCCCATTTGATCGCCCCAAAATGGTCGGCCTGTAGCGTGCTCCCGGGAGGGCATACGAGGACGGCGCGTTCCACTTCGCTTTTCAGCTCGCGCACGTTTCCCGGCCAGTCGTGCTCCGCGAGCAGGTGAACGGCTTTGCGGCTGACCCCTCCGATTCGCCGGCTGTACGAATCTGCGGCGCGGGTAGCAAAGGCGAGAAGGAGGGGGACGATGTCCTCGCGCCTGTCCCGCAGCGGCGGGATGTGGAACTGCAGCCCGCGCAGGCGGTAGTAGAGGTCGGCACGGAACCGGCCTTCTTCGGTTCGCTTCAGCAGATCGCGATTCGATGAGGCGATCACGCGCGCCTCGATTTTTCGCGGCGCCGTCGCTCCCAGGGGCAGCACTTCGCGTTCTTGCAGGACTCGCAGAAGCTTCGCCTGAAGCGGCTCTGCCAGCTCACCGATCTCGTCGAGGAAGATCGAGCCGCCGTCGGCCTGTACGAATAAGCCGGGGTGCGGGTCGACGCCGGTGGCCACGCGCCCCTGCACGCCAAACAGCTCCGATTCCAGCAGTTCGCTGGGAATTGCGGCGCAGTTGATGGCAACAAAGGGGCCTGAGGCCGTTGGCCCGGAGGCGTGGATCATGCGGGCGAAGAGCTCTTTCCCGGTACCCGTCTCGCCCCACAGCAGCACGTCCATGCGACTGCGAATCGTCGCCTTGATCTGCCCAAGCAGATTCCGCATGGCGGCCGACTCGCCGATTACCATCCCTTCCGGGATCTTCAGCTCGCCCGCTTGTTCCGGCAGCGCTTCGCTCTCCTGCGGTTCCTCGATGTCGAGAAACTTTCGCGCGGCGAACTCGAACAGATCGCGTTGCCACCCTTCGAGGGAATCAGGCGGTTGTTGAAGCATCGCGGCAAGACATCGGATGCGGCCACGGCCCGGCGTGCGCGCCGTCAGAACCGTCCGATCGAGAAGCACGCGCAACGCTGACGGCTGCGGTTTGCGGTCGAGTTGTACTGCCGACGCGATCCGATCGATCAAGGCATCGGACGGTAAGTTGCCAGCCGACGCAAGGATGGCCTCGTTTGCCTGATCGATCTGCAGGAGCACGAGAGCATCGGCGTGCATCGCCTCATGCGCGGCAGCCATCCATGATTGCAGGTCTCTTCGAATCCGCCGCTTCCCGGCGAGCTCGATCTGCCGCATGAACCGAAGCGCGGCCAGCGCGGGCGCGCCGTTGCCGCTCTCAGAACCGGTTTCGCGCGAGGCAACTCCGCTGCTGTCGGAGCGTCGAGGGAGAGCGAGCCCGATCTCGACATCAGACGTCGAGACATCCTCGATGGTGAGAAACGCCCTCCCCATCTGCACAGGCACTCCCGCGGACAGTGCAACTTCCTCGACGCGCTGGTCGCCGACGAACAGTCGATTCTTCGAGCCTGTGTCACGAATGAGAAAGCCGTCCGCGGTCGGGACCAGCAACGCGTGCGCGCGCGAGACTCCAGGAAACGGGATCCGAATGTCGTTCGATGACGAGGAGCCGAGCCGTGCCTCCGCCCTCGGCAGCGGATACAGCACCGACTGACCGTCGAACCGGGCCACTAGACAGCGCATGAACTACCTCGGATTGTTGGGCGACCATTTCGATTCTATGACGCCCAGCGCCCAACGCCTAGCGCCTCGACGAGGCGATGACCAGCGTCATGTCGTCCTTCTGCGGCGCGGAGCCGACGAAGGCGTCGCCCGCGGTGGCGATGCGCAGGCGGATATCGTCGGGGCGGACGCCGTCCTGGAGCAATGGCTCAAGGCGGTCGTTGCCGAACTCCTCGCCCGCCTCGTTTTCCGCCTCGGTGATTCCGTCGCTGTAGAGCACCACGGTCGATCCCGCGGGAAAGGGGCGCATTTGCGTGTGGTAGGTCGACTGCGCCAGCATGCCGATGGGCAGCCCGTGCGACTTCAGCGTCTCCTGCCGCCCGTCGCTGAGGACGTAGCCGGGATTGTGCCCCGCGTTCACGAACTCGAGCGTCTCCGCCTCGCGATCGATGGAGACGATGATGAAAGTGATGAACTTGTTCTCCGCCGACCATCGGTGGATGTGCCGATTGAGCTCGGTGGCCACTTCCCCCAGCTCGCGCCCTTCAAGGACGAGGAGCTGCACGGCGGCGTGCAGCGCCGACACCAGCAGCGCAGCCGGGATCGACTTGCCGGAGACGTCGGCCACCAACGTGACCAGTCCGTTTTCACGCTCGAAGAACGCGTGATAATCGCCGCCGACCTGGCGCGCCGGACGCGAAAGCGCGGCAATCTCGATCCCTTCGATCACCGGAATCAACTTCGGCAGAATGTCGCGCTGGATCGTCGCCGCGAGCTCCAGATCGTGCTCCATGGCCTGCTTCTCCAGCGCCTCGCGGTGCAGCCGCGCGTTCTCCAGCGCGATGCCGACCTGGTTGGCGAACAGCGACAGCAGGCGCAGCTCATTTTCCTCGAACGAGGCGATCCCTCCCTCGCGCGTCTCACGATCGGCGGCGGCCAGGACTCCGATGACCTCGTTGTTTCCCCTGATCGGTACGCCGACAAAGGTGACGCAGGACGGGAAAATGCAGTCCGTCTCCGCTTCGAACGTGATCGGGCGTCCTGCTTCGACGATCTGCTGGGTCAGCTCTTCGTTGAGGAACTCGGAGCGAACATCGCCATACGACCGGTAGGCCTTGAACTGCGCACCGTCGCGCAGAAACAGCGCCGCGCGGCGCGCGTTGATCAGCGAGATCATCCGAAACAGGATCTCGTCGGCCAGCTCTTCGATGTTCAGCGTCCCGGCGATCGACAGCCCGATGTCGTAGAGCGTCTCCAGCTCCCACAGCCGGTACTTGAGCTGAAAATCGCCTTCGCGGGCCTCCTGGGTCAGACGCTGATTGACGATCAGCGTGCTCAGAAACGCGGCCGCGGCGCGGAGGACGTCGAGATCGTTTTCCGAATAAGCGCCGGCCGCCAGCGCCAGAACGCCCAACGGCTCGCGCCCGCTTCGCAGCGGCACGATGATCCGGTCCGGAGAGGTGATCAGATCGGCCGGAGGCTCGTCGTCGAGAATCTCGGGGGCCACGAACTGCTCCGACTTCGCCGCCAGCCGCAGCGTGGCATCGCGGCCGCGCAGATAGATTGCCCCTCCGGCAAACGGCGTGTGGCGGCGGAAGGCCTCGAGAATCGCCTCGGGCGGTGTGGCCGGGGTTCTCTCGAGCTGCTGGAGTTCGTGGAGAAAGTCGGTGAAGGCCATCACGGGTAAGGACGTAAGGATGTAAGCACGGTGAGAGGCGGGGAACCCCCACATCCCAACATCCTTACATCCCAACTATAACGCGAGCTCCTTCGCCGCTGCTTCTTCGCTGTCGAAGATCGCGGCATAGTTCGCCAGCCCCATGATCTGGAAGGTTTTGTGGATGACCGGCGTAAGGCAGCAGAAGGCGATTTTGCCGCCTTTGTCCATCATCTTCTCGATGATCTCGATGAGGATGCTGATGCCGATGGAGTTGACGATTTTCGTTTCGCGCAGGTTGAGCAGCAGCGTGCGCACGCCGCCGTCCATCAGCTCGTAAGCGCGATTGGCGATCTCCTCGCCCCCGACATTGTTGATGTAGCCGCGGGTGTAGAGAATGGCCCCGTTCGTCCTGCGCTCGACCGCAACTTTCAATTCCTCTGTCATGACTTCTTCTCGTGCTTCACCATGTGAATGGTTGTGCCGCCATCGCGCGTGGTGGAAATGTCCACCTCGTCCATGTGCGCTTCGATGAGCTGAAGTCCGCGGCCGCGCTTGTGCGCTTCGCCGGGGGCCGGACGGTGGGACCGCGCTTCCTCAGGATCGAATCCTCTTCCGTGATCGGTGACCCAGACGTCGATCCTCGCGCCGTCGCTCTGGGCCGAGCCGAGGAATCTTAAATAGATGCGGTTGTCCGCGCAACCGGAATGCTCGCGCGCATTGATGCATGCTTCGATCACGGCGTGCATCATTTCATCGATCGATTGCTGGGTCATCCCCAGTTCGCGCGCCAAATTGCCCAAGGCTCGCGCCGCCGCGATCTCGATGTCCTCGACCATCGGGAGCGTCAACTCCATCTGCCGCTCGGCGGTTTGCGTCATCCCTCTGAACCCTTGCGCCGCGAACGAGTCAAAAGGACAGAAACAGCGCCACGGCCGACTTCAACCACACCGGGATCTGGCCCAGACGATCGAGCGCCAGGAGGGCAAACGTATTCAGCGCCAGCAGTGTCGGCAGCGAATATGCCGAGACGATGGAAACGACGTTGCTGCGGGTTTCGGCGGCCGGATTCATGACCCGATTCATGGCAGTGACCCCCCTCAGTTGATCGGCTATCGCCATCGCAACCGAACTGCCACCGGTTCCAAACCTGCAGTTTCACGCCTAAGCCTCTGATGTCACAAAGTTTACACGATTCCGTTGCGAAATGAGGCAATTTGCCCTTATGTGGCAAATCGCCACACTCATTCTCCCCAAAAGCTACACTGGAAGTTAACTCTCACAATTAAAACCGCTTATCAGTGAATGTCCCAATTCTCCTCAGATGTGGCTATTTGGGACAGTGATGCGCGCATTCGATAGAGAGTCTTTCGGTCGACACCGAGGATCTTGGCAGCCTGAGACATATTTCCGCCGGTGAAGGCGAGCACGCGGGCCACATAACGCCGCTCGAGCTCGCCAAGCGGAGGGAGATCGGCCGACAGCCCCTCCTCCGGTTGTGGGCTCTGGGCCTGCGGGAGCAGCAGGTCGCCGCTGTCGATGACCGGGTCGGTGGTCAGGGCAAGCGCCCCCTCGACCATATTCTCGAGCTCACGGACGTTTCCCGGGAACGGGTAGCGCACGAGCTTCTGCAGTGCGTCCTGCGTGATGCGGACGTCGTGCAACCCTTCGCGTTTCGAATATTTGTCGAGAAAAAAGCGGACCAGCTTGGGGATGTCCTCTCTCCGCTCCCGAAGAGGCGGAAGGGAGATCTCCACGACCTTGAGCCGGTAATACAGATCCTGGCGGAACTCGCCGCGCTCGATCATCTCCTCCAGCCCGCGATGCGTGGCGGAGAGAATGCGCACGTCGATCGGGATTCGGCGGCGCCCGCCGAGCTTCTCGATCTCCCGTTCCTGCAGCACGCGCAGCAGCTTTGACTGCAGGGCAAGCGGGATGTCGCCCACCTCGTCGAGGAAGACCGTGCCTCCGCGGGCCAACTCGAACCTGCCGGGCCGCGCCTCGACGCCGGTGGCCACGCCGCGCTCGATACCGAACAGCTCCGATTCGAGCAGCGTCTCGGGAAGCGCGGCGCAGTTGATGGCCACGAACGGCCCTTCTTTGCGCGGCGAACTGCCGTGGATCAGCCGGGCGACCATTTCCTTTCCCGTCCCAGACTCTCCCCGGATCAGCACGCTGGCCTGACTGTCGGCTACGCGAGCGACGAGGTCGATCACCCGCTGCATCTTGGGAGAATCGCCGACCATCAAGCGGTCGGAATAGTCGCGCTGCATCCGCTGCCGCAGGCTTCGATTTTCATCCTCCAGCGATTCGCGCAGGATGTTCAGCCGGTGGTAGTTCCGGCTGTTGTCGATCGCCGCCGCGGCGATCGCCGCAAGCGACGACAGAAATCGCAGATCGTCTTCGGCAAATCGCCCACGTTTGTCTCCCCGTTCCTCTTTCCCACCGACGCCGAGGATGCCGACGACCCTGTCGCCGGCGGTCATCGGGGCGACGAGAAGGTCTCTGGCCGGCCCGCCGAGGAACTTCGGAACGGCGATCGATACGGCCTCGCGCGAGGCGAGCACCTGCCGGATCGCCGGCTCAGCAACGATGGAGTCGGGGACATCGGGCAGATCGATCCCCAGCGCAAAGAGATGCTGAACGCCGAGTTTCTCGTCGAGGGAAAAGGCGAATCCAATCATCGCATCGAGCACGGCGATCGCCCGATGCATCAGCTCTTCGAGAAGCTCCCCCTCCGGCCGTAGCGTGTTCAGAGCGCGGCCGATGTCGTAGAGCGCTTCGAGCTGAAGCAGCTTGCGTCGGAGTTCGAAGTTCCCTTGCGGCATCGAAAAAAGGATGAAGGCTGAAGGATGAAGGATGAATCCCGGCCGCCCGATTCATCCTTCATCCTTCATCCTTGCATCCTCACTCCTTTCCGAGCGCCCTGCGACATTGCCCCAGCAAAAAGTCGCAGCTCCACGTATCGTAAAACGCCGGATCCATCCCGTAGATTCTGACCAGCATCTTCGAGGCCTGATCGAACCGGCCCTCCTTCATTTCCGTTCTGGCGAGAAAGTAGACCGCGTGAAGGGTTTGCGGCTCCTTCCTGTCCCGGTCGACGATGGCCCGAAACCCAGCCTCGGCGGCAGCGAAGTCGCGGCGCTGATAGGCGCAAAGGGCCTTGGCGAAATCGCCCCTCAGCCCGCAGGTCGTCGGGGGAGCGGCGAGCAATGGCAACGCTAACGATGCGACAATCATCGCGACAGCCGGTTGTCGGGTTGTCACGTTGTCAGGTTGTCATGCTTAACGGCTGTTGACAACCCGAAGACCCGACAACCCGACAACCATGAGACTCGGCATCATCGGCGGCGGGCGTGCCGCCTGGGCGTTCGGCTCGACGTGGCGGCGCATCGGCTGGCCGCTCAGCGGGATTGCCCTCCGTCACGAGGCCTCGATTGGCGCCCTGCTCCATGCCGAGCGGCGGCCCGTGGCAGCGCTGGCCGCGGACTCGGAACTGCTGCTGGTCGCCGTATCCGATACTGCGATCCCCACGGTCATCGAATCGATTCCGCGGACGGAGGCGATCATTTTTCATCCGAGCGGATCGCTGCCCAGCGTCCGCGGAGGCTTCTCACTCCACCCGCTGCGAGCGCTTCCCGCGGTCGGTGAGCCGTCGGAC
>VFSW01009962.1_pt1 | contig 13525 bp, 7 predicted proteins | sample 5358111 | NCBI WGS metagenome assembly VFSW01 (sample SAMN11554181, study PRJNA540505) | mine drainage metagenome | isolation source: sediment from site ElyBrook_90M | place: USA: Ely Copper Mine, Vershire, VT | collected 2017 | reverse complement strand
TCATGGCCTTGCTCGCATAAAGCACGACCGAGGAAGTGCGACCCGGAACATGACTCCATCCCGATCAGGCAGGTCTGCAGGTTCGCGGTGAAGGTAATCAACTGCTTCTGGGAAAACTTCCTCTTCAGCAGCACCTTGCCCTTATCGCCAAGTGCCACCAGGTGAAAGCTCGTCTTGCCAAGGTCAATGCCAACTGATCGAATCTGCATGTCGATGATCCTCCTTCTATCTGCCTACAAGATGTCCCAGATGAAGATCAAGCGGCGGATCATCCTAGTAAAGAGGTCTTCGTTGTCTGGATGTTTTGGGTGTTGCCATTCATCATCAGGTCTGCCTAAGCCAACCGTTCGGCGGTACCCTCCCCAATAGTCGTGAAGCTCTCGCAATTCGAAGACGAACAAGCGATCTCGATCGGCGGCGTAGCGGCGTCCGCTGAGTTTGAGTAGGAGTACGAGGGATACTGCACCACGCATTCTCGGGAAAGGTCCCGGTGCGTTCTAGTTGTGGAGGGTCAAGAGGTTGTTCGATTCAGGCCTGCGCGAGAGGCTGGAGGCTAAGGTGGCGGCATTCCTCGGCAATGGCCTCTGCCACGTAGGGAGTCACGAGCAAGAGGAAGTATCCCGGCGGACGGCCCTTCATCGCGACTTCGGATTGAGTCTTGATTTTGGCGAACGCAGTCCGCCGGTCTAAGTTCTTGTTCTCCACCAACAGCAGTAGCTTTTGGCCATCCAACTCCGGGTCGATTTGCGCGTCGAATCCAGTGTCATGAGGTTGGTGCTTCCGCCGCCGGAGTTTCACGGCTACCCCTATTTGGGTCCGGAGCGACTGCAAGACTTCGTCGAGCAATCGGCGTTCGGTTTCGCGGAGATATGTGGAGGGCTCCGTTCATGATTCACGCTTGTTCTGGCAATGTGAACAAGAGAATTCGTGGAACAAGACGGACACGAAACCGATTATCTACTCCACTATTCCCTGACCAGAACGCAAAAAAGCAAAGGTCGAAATTCATTCCCGATGCGCACTCAATAGCCCGTCCGATGCGGACCCTTAAGTCGCTGCTACTACCGAGATGGCCAAACGCACACCGAACATCCGCAATCAACCCAAATTGTCCCGAGCCATCCTAAATCTCTTGCGTCATTGCATCCTTACCCGCAATCACTTTCGCTGACTCCTAACCATCTAGCTTTATAGGGTAAGCGGCCCTGAATGGACCTCGTCGGCAGTTCGATCCCATCATCGGCAAAATGCTATATTCCTCCGACCATAAGAGAAAGTAGCTGTCCCATTTGAACGGGCGCCTCCCTCACAGTGCCTGCGGGCATATCAGGGCGTATCAAGAGCGCCTGTCCATAACCTTCTTGCCACACGAGAAAGCTTGCATTTCTTGAGCCGGGTAGGCGCTCCAGATTCAGATAGCTCAGGTAGGCGCCCATCTCTGGGTCTACCTGAGAGCCTGCGTCGTCAGGTTGCGGCTCGAGTTCCGGATGAGAGAATCGCGCATCCATAGATGTGGCCATACTTCGGGGTGTAAACCCCGCCACCACGATTTGAGGCTGTGCGCGCCGGAGGGCCTCGCGTACTGTCCACTGGACAAATGTTGTTGCCTAGATCTGGGTACCGGAGCCGCCGGAAAACAGGTCCAACACAAAGGTTCGCAGGACAACGTCCTTCACTGAGCCCAATCCCATCTCTTCCGGAGTGACATAAAGGAGCGCCTGGCGAAGCGCATCCGGGCCGCCCGGCGAACTCTGCCGCGCACGATTGAACATGGTGAGGAGTTGTGTACATGTCGTACGAAGCCCATCGTAAGAAAGCGACACGATTGTCTCTGGATACTCCTGATCGAATGTGGCGCCGGAAAGATACCAGTGAGCATAGGGTTCGGGGTCCGTCAGGGTGCGTGACAACATCCATTTACGAAGCGCGTCTGCGCCATGAGCATCACTAGCCACAGGGAAAAATGTACCGTACCGCCGCAGCTTGCGGAACAAGTTCGATGGTGTGGCAGGGCCAAGCAGACGCTTATCCATGACGATAACGACACACCGCGGTTTACGTTCCGAGTCTTTGGCTTCGATCTCTTGCATAGGCGGAACAAGCCTTTTGGCTGCATCACGAAATGCGTTGATCTGGTTCGATGCCCACAGCTCGGCCGTCATTTTGCCGCCGAAGCCGGCGGGATCCCGTTGCCAGTCGAGACGCTGAATCTCGCTTGAAAGCCGCAGCGATGCACAACCCTGGACTGCCTTGTCCATCTCTCCCGATCGCGGAAGCTGCAGCGACCTTAACATCCTGTCCAACTCGAATTTCTAAACTGGAAACGACCGGTCGGCGCGCGCAATCTGCTGCATTAAAATGGTGGCCAGAGGAACAGGCGATGCGAGCAGTAGTGGCATTTGCCTGGACCGCAGCGAGCTTGGCGTGTCGTTTTGAGTGCTCACAGTCCGAGTTCTCCGATGAGTTTGCCGCGCGCCATCCGCGCATCACATCCGAGCAAAGCAGCTACGATGGGAGCGAGGTCGATCGACTCGACCGGCCGCTCGACAATGGTGTTCTGTCTTACATCCGGTCCAAGCGCCATCATTCACGTGGTACGTGAGAGAGCGTCGCCGGTGTGAGGATGCTGAAACCCGTTCCCGCCTGCGTCCCCATCGGAGTCGCGTCCGAAGTCGGGGAGGATCAGGAGATTTGTTCTGTCCTTGTACTCGGGCTCGCTCTGGATCGTGCGCCAGAGTTCAGCGCAGATCGTGTCTGACCGCCGGATACCGTCCATGCAGAGGGAAAACGCTCCGGTATGCGCCACGTCGATATCGTGCAACGTTACCCACAACATGGCAGGCGACACTTCACGCATGATCAGCCGAGCGACGAAGAGGGACAACTCATCCGGACTGCTCAATGTCCTGGCATGGGCGGCGAAATCGGTGACCGAAAGTTTCAACATGAGCGTTGTCTGCGCAGACGGCAATTCAGAAGCCAAAGCGATTGGAGCCTGGATGGGAGGTTCATAGTTGTCATTGAGCAGGTGTTCGAGGCCACTAAAAGCGGGAGTACCGTCGGCCCGCGCCAGCAACCGCTTGGAGAGCACGACGATCGCGCCATTTCCGCCATAAGTCGACTGTGAACTCTGTCCGATCCGGTTGAAGCCATCGCTCGGCGCGACTACCCACACGTCGGTTGCCGGCCTTCCGGTCTGCTGTCGGAAATAGTCAAAGACTGTGGGGTTTTCAGGCGAGACGTCTGCGAAGTTGTTGAACTGTCCGTACACGCCCGTCGCGAGCGATGCGGTTGCGACATAATGTCCAAGGATGCCGTTGTTCAGAACTTCCGTAAAGAATGCGGCCTGCGGCATAAGCTCGTCTAGCATGCGCGGGATGTTCGCCTGGCCGTCCAGCGCAAATGTTTCCTCGTCCCTGGCTTCTCCGCCAAAGGTGACGACCACGACTCAGCGTTTTTGCAGGGCACCTGCCCACGCGTCCAGCGGAAGCACACTTGAAACAGTTGTCGCCAGTGCAGAGCCGCACAGCCCACGCACGAACTCCCGCCGGTCCAAACTCCGAGAGGCTGCGATGAGGTTCGATTCATTGCTCTGTCTCATCCCTCACCACCCGACGTGGAAATGAAAAGAGTCGCCCCATCGTTGTAATGATGGGGCGACTCAGGGTTATGGATTGTTAGAAGGTTAGACGACCGGCGACCTGGATGACGCGGGCATCGGGGAGCAATCCGCTGAACCTCGTCGACGTGATTTGACCGGCGCTGCCTCCGGTAATGCCGTTGTTCGGATCGCCAAAGGAAGGGGTGTTCATGACGTTGATTCCATCTGCACGCAACTCAAACGCAGCGTCATGGAAGGGCAACCTAAAGCTCTTGAAGAGAGACATGTCGAGCCGGTTGAAGCCCGGTCCAGCTACTGTCAGCCGCCCCGGCTGTCCATACGGCAGCGTTCCTGCCTGGCTTAGCAGGACCGCATTGCCACCTGCGGCGACGGCTGCGTTGTATTCCGCCACGGTCGCGTATGCGGTGGGCGCCTGGGAAAAGGCACAAGGGTTGAACCAGTGCGCGATCGTTTTTGTCTCCGTTGCGCACTCTTCGTTATGCTGGGTTACGGGATTGGGTGTGCCGCCCGGAGCGAAGGGGTTGCCAACGCGGAACCGTTGCGGCAACGCGATCGGCGTGCCGGTCTGCACCTGGAAGATGGCAGTGGTTTTCCAGCCGCCTACCAGTTCGTCGACAAGGCCACCGTGGTTCAGGAACTGCTTGCCTTTGCCGAACGGCAACTCGTACTGCGGCGCGAAGGTGAAGCGGTTACGCACGTCCGTGGCACTGGCACCGTACTCGTACTTCAAACCGAGAAACCCGGGATTGCCGGCTTGGCCGCCGTCGGTCCCCTGGATTGGCTGGACGGCATCGTCGAGACTGTGCGACCAGGTGTAACCAGTCAAGAAAGACAGGCCATGCGAAAACCGCTTGTCGATCTTTGCCTGGAGGGAGTTGTACTCGGCTACGCCCTCGTTGGTGACTTCCACGATATTGCCGAAGTCGTAGAAGGGCTGATAAAGCTGGCTGTTCGCGCCGTTTGGAGTGACGCCAGGAAATTGGTTCGCGGCATAGCTAACCCGCAGGTGACGGGTCACATTGCCCTGATAGCCGAGGGTGAACGAGATTGTCGGCGTGATCCCTTGCTGCACGCTCAGATTGTACGATTCAGTGTAGGTGCTCTTCGCATTCTGGTCCTGACCGAAGAGCGTAGGGAGCTGCGCATTTGCTTCCAGCGCGGCATTGGACGTGGCCGCTGCTCCGAAACCGGTCTCGAGCGTCTGGCCGTTCGTGGGACATACGATGCCTGTAGACGCGGTGTTGTAACACTGGTTCGGGACCGGGTTAATAGAGCTGGTGAGGAAGAATGGCGGGTTGTTGTACAAGTTCAAGCCCAACCCGATGTTCTCCTGACCGCCGTAGAAGAAACCGAAGCCTCCGCGAACGACAGTCGTGTCCCTAGGTTGATAGGCGAAGCCGAGGCGCGGCGCGATCTCGTGGTGATCGGGGTTGACCAGGGACCGGTTGGAGGTGTACTTGACCGTGATGTTGTCGTTAGCAAAGTCGGTCGTAAGGAACGCGGGAAGCGGATAGCCGCTCTGCGACTGGGGGATGTAGAACGTCCCACTGCCCTGATTCATGCCGGCGAAGTTACCAGCGAAGTTTGCCTGGAAGTCGTGCAGTTCGACGAACGGTTGGGTATATTCCCAGCGCAGCCCTAGGTTGAGCGTGAGGTTCGAGCGAATCTTCCAGTCGTCCTGGACATAGGTCGCGTTGTACCAGCGGAGATCGGTGACTGGCGTGACGCTGTTCAGGGCGGCGTAATTTTCCAGATCCAACTCAAAGTCGGCAAAGCCCGCGCCCGTTATAGCGCCACTGACGTCGCCCGGGTCACTGGTGTAGGTGCCAGAGAATCCCTGGTACCCGGTAGAGTTGGGCGACTGCAAACCATAGAAGCGGGTGTGCTGGATGTTGGCGCCAATGGTGAAGTTGTGCTTGCCCCAGACCTTCGAGACGTTATCGATGAACTCAATCACGTCCTGCTTTTCGTCGGACGGCTCGTAGCCCGGGATTCCAATTCCGACGTTGGAGCCGCCGCCGTTGAAGTAGAGGTCCGGGAAACCGCCAAGGGAGGGGCCGAAGGGGATGCCGCCCAATCCATATTGTGCCGCTACATCGGTCTGCGCGCCTGCTGACAAATAGGATGCGTGCAAATAGTTGTAACCGACACGGAATTCGTTGGACAAGTTCGGGGAAAAGAAATGGGTCTCGCTGAACACGCCGCTCTTGGTGTAGTTGGTATCGAACCCGTCCGAACCGAACCCGCCGCCATCCAGTACGCCCAGGGGTGGGGTATAGATCGACGGATTGTTGGCATAGCTGTAACGCGCAAATGCCTGATCTTTTGTGCTGAGGTTGAAGTCAACCCGGACGTCATACTGGGTGGTGTTGTTCTGAGACGCTGTTGCTGGAACGGTGTAGTTTTGCACCACCTGGCCCGGTACTCCCTGGTTAGGAAGAGGGAAAAGATTGAGGACGGTCTTTGCGACGGTATCGATATTGCCGGGGCAGATGACGTTTTGCCCGGGGATCGAAGTCTGATAGGCAGGCGTGGCTCCGGCGCAGGTAAGGTAGCGGGCCGGATCCTTGCTGGTCTCCGCACCGCCGATGCTCGGCGTCACGTTGCCGCCCGTCTTGTACAAGGTGATGACGCCGTTGCCGTTGGTGAGCGCGGGATTGAGGAATTGCGAGAAATCACCATTGCGCTCAGCGGCGGTTGGAACGGTGTAGTTCGTCTGCTGCGGTTGATAGACGCTGATGCGTGTCCCCTGAGCATCGGCAAAGACGAAGAGCTTGTTCTTGAGGATGGGGCCGCCGAGCGTAGCGCCGAAGATATTCTCATGATAGGCCGTGCTCGGTTCCGGCGTCGGAGCGTTGAAATTGAAGTTCAAGGCAGTCAAGCGATCGTTGCGTAAGTACTCCCAAAGGGAGCCGTGGATGATGTTGGTTCCTGCCTTGATCGAGGCATCGACCGCAGCTCCGGTCGCTCGACCAAGTTCTGCGCTGTAGTCGCTGCTCACAACCTTGAACTCCGCCAGCGCTTCCGGCGGAGGGCGCACGGAATAGGTCGCACCGTTGAGGAAGTCCTGCAGGTTGGAGTTGTTGTCGACACCATCGAGAATGAAGTTGTTTTGTGAGACTCGGCTACCGTTCGATGAAAATGCGCCCGACCCGGAGGTCTGCGTGTTGCCCTGGTTCGGCGCATCGACGCCCGTCGTAAGCTGGGCCAGAAACAGATAATTTCGGTCCAGCAGTGGAAGGTCCTCAAGCTGGGATGTGGAGAAGACCTGTCCCGTAGAAGCATCTTCTGCCTGGAGTTCAGGGGCCGATGTAACCGTGACGGATTCGCTCACCGCGCCAGGTTTGAGCGAGATATTTAGACCCACTACCTGGCTTACGTCCACGCGAATATTCTCCTGCTTGCGCGTCGAAAAATTCGGCGCCGAAGCCGTCAGTGTGTAGCGTCCGATCTTGATGGGCGAGAACCGGTACGAGCCATTGCTGTCGGTCGTGCGCGTGAAGGAAAGATTCGTATCCTGGTTTACCAGCGTGACCGATGCCCCACGAATCGCACCTCCGGTCGTATCTGTGATGCTGCCGGTGATGGCGCCCTGGTCGGCTTGCGCCAGGACACGTTGCCCTGTCGCCATTCCGAACACTACTCCGAGAACCACCAACAGCGTCCTCACTTCACAGCAGATGCGAGCCTCAAAGCGCATAACGGTATCCTCATTTTCTGTCGCAAGCGGTTGTTCCCTACTTAGCTCGAAACAACTCTGGTAGTTCTCAGGCGAATGATGAATTTTCTCTGTGAAATGATTATCTGTCAATGAAAAAATCACTTTCTTGATTTAGTAAATAGGCGATGAGATAAATGCAGGAGTGAGCATCGCTAAACGCACCTGGTTTTTGCTCAGCTTGATTACTTAAGTCCATTAACTGGCAAGAATGGAACAATCCAAGTGGCGCTTTCCCCGCAAGCCCGCTCGTTCGTTTGCTGTTTTCTGCAAGCTCCAAATCGTACGACAGACGTCATAGACTTTCGATTTCTACCAGGACGATGGGGATTGGCTCGCCGACAATTCTGGCCGCAAGCGACAGCAGAGTCCGAAGGGCAGCTGAAGAATGCCCTCCTCACCGGCGCCGAAATTGGAATTGTGCATCACGGCCTCTGAGGGACGAGCATCGCCATCGCACCGCTGCGCCCATCCTCGCTAAGAAACTCCTGCAGCCTGAAAGGCAGCTAATCGGAGACCGTTTTTACCAGGTCCCGCATTTCAGGTAAGAAGGTGAAGCGGACGAGTGCCCTTGGCTTTTCAATTTCGTCGAGGGTCTCGATCTGCTTCTGCGTCCAGGCTGCCGGGGCCTTTTGTCCGTTGGCGAGATACTGCAGCGCCTCTTGACCCATGGCTGTGAGTTGCATGAGCTGATCGGCACGCACGGAGACCTCTTCGAGGCGAGGTGAGGCGAGCATTTGCTGGCGGGTGGCGGGCACAGCTTCAGAGAGCTGGGTGAGCCGGGCGGCGAGCGCGATGCGATCCGCGGTATCACCCCTGGGGTCAGCGAGGAGGCGCTTTACGGTGAGTTCAAACCAACGACGTGAGGGCGGATCGGGGCGAACCGCATCGACGAAACTCTCCAGTGGTGTTAGCTGATCCGTATGTTGGATATGGGCCCGCTCACCGAAGCTGACGGGTTCGAGGACCGAAGCGAAGGTGCGGAGAGCGTCGATGTTCTCTGTAGCTGCAAGCTCGCGCAGGCCGGCATCCTCTGACCCAAGATGGGTCAGACCGAGACTCTCGAGTTCGATGGAGGTTGGTGCAAGGCGGCGATACATGTCGTTCACATCACGCACGTTTTCAGGCGACCAGAAGCGCTCTGCTATCGCAGCGGTTCTGGGCCAGATGCGCGAATCAATCGTGCGCACGTAGACGTGCTCGCCCCACATGCAGACCTCGCCACCAAGGATGAGCTTGCGCTGCTCAGGGGTGAGGTCGGAGGAAGAAGGAAGCGGGTCAGCCAGGTAGTGCACGCCTGCTGGCCGCATGCCATCGAGATAATAGGGAGCAGAGAGGACGCCTTCGTATCCCAGCTTCGCACCCTCGAAGAGCGATGCCTCACCGCGCCATGATTGCACGACGACGTCCTTGGGAAGTCCGGGTGTGAGGATCTCGTCCCAGCCCATCATATGTTTATGCAAGCGGGTGATGATTTTGAGCACGCGGCTGTTGAAGTAGGCTTGCAGCGCGTCGTTATCTTTGAGGTCGTGCGCCTTCATGAAGGCAAGGATGCGGGGATTGGTCTTCCAGTCGGGGGCCGGCGCCTCGTCGCCACCGATATGCACGTAAGCGTCGGGAAAGATGGTGGACATTTCGGCGAGGAAATGATCGATGAACACATAAGTCGCGTCGCGTGTGGGATCGATGGCGAATGCGCTGACGCCGAACTCCCGGCGAATCTCAATGGGGTTGGTTCCACTGGCCAACTCGGGATAGGCAAGGAGCCAAGCTGCGCTGTGTCCGGGCATCTCGAACTCCGGCACGACGCGGATACCGCGCGCGCGCGCATAGGCAACAACGTCCTTTGCGTCCTGCTGGGTATAGAAGAGACCGTCGGATCCCATGGCCGTCAGTTTGGGATAGATTCGGCTCTGCATGCGGAAGCCCTGGTCTTCCGTAAGGTGCCAGTGGAAGACGTTGAGCTTGACGGCGGCCATGCCATCGAGGTTGCGCTCGATGACGGCCACGGGCTCGAAGTGTCGGCCACAGTCGATCATGAGACCGCGCCAGCGGAAACGAGGTGTGTCGTGAATGGTGATGGCGGGAATGACGTAGCCACTGGCGGTTGGCTGCACGAGCTGGATGAGAGTTTCAAGGCCATGCATGGCGCCGAGTTCGGTGGGAGCATCGATCTCTGCGCCGGAAGATGTGACCCGCAGCGAGTAACTCTCATCCTCGTCGATGGACTGGACGGGCGCGGAGGGATGATCGACTTTAACGATGAGCCGGGTCGTTCCTGTGACGCCACGTCCGGCATGCCGCAGGCCGGCGACCATCTCGATGCGTCGCACCGCGCGGCTGATGGCGTCGGTGAGGCGAGCGTCGGAGGCACCCGGAACAGCGACGGCGAACGTGGAGTCGAGAGCGAGAGCGCCGGAACCCAGAGACATCTCTGTGGGCTGTGGCATCAGGTTGTTTTGAAATTGCATTTGCGCCCTCGCCTCCGCACCGCAGATTGCTACCGCAAGTGCTGCCGTCATGCCGAGTCTCAATGCTGTCAAAATAATCACCTCATCCTGCGAAATTTGTTTTGCGGCAGCCTGGTTCATTCGTCTTAGGCTGGTCTTTGCAAGTAATTCATCGTGCATGACCGTCGGTCCGTTTGCGAAGACATTCGCTAGAGCTTTTGCAGCAGGATCTCTCCGCTGGCGGCTCCCACAATCTGTCCGCTCACTCGAACAGTTTCGGCCACGCCGGTGATGTCGAGGATGAGTTCGTCCGGCTTCCCTGCAACCGGCTTTATGAAGTTAGGCTCGACGACATCGTGCAACTTGAGCTCGAGATTCATGAGTCCGGTGACCCTTCCCGTGTTGGGAACAAAGCGAAGACGATATTGTTTTGCAGCGTCGATTTTTGAAGTCAAGTCAAGGGAGAACGCATGGTTGGTCCAACGGCCGACGAGGTTCGCAGCCCAGATTTGCGGAGCCGCGTTCCAGTCGCTCGGCGGCTGTACCCCGGTTCGGAAGACGGCCACGCTGCGGAATACCGGCGTCCCAACACTTTTGATCGTCACGATACGGAGCGCATCCACCGTGATCGGCTCAACTGGCTGAATACGCTTATGCCCGATAGAGGTGCCTTCGCCGAGCAGATGCCAGGTACGATTGGCACGGCCTTCGATGCGGTACTGCCGTACACGTTCGCCCTTCGCAATGTCTTCCTGGAGGATGATGGTATCCACCTGCGTGGGAGCGTCCAGCTTCAGTGTTACCTGGGCGCCATGGCCGGCGGTCTCGGCCACTGGTTTTCTGAAACGGCTTTGGATCTCCAGACCAAATGCCTTGGCCGAGGCGCAGTCGGGATCTGAAAGCAGACCGTCGCGGTTTGCGGGAATATTGAGTAACAGCTGAGTGCCTCGCCCGACGGAGCGATAGTAAACAGAGAGCAATTGGCTGAGGGGCAACACCTTGCTCTCGTTCTTTGTACTCCAAAACCAGTCCGGGCGTCGGATGGAGACATCGGCCTCGTTCGGCATCCAGAAGTCTCCATCGGGATTGCTGTTCAGCGAGGTGGCCGTGCCGGTCTTCGCCTCCGCGCGATCGATGCCGTTCCAGCAGGGGTTCGGCGCAAAGCCGTCCTCGTTGCCAACCCAACGAATGGTCGCTGAAGGCCCCTGAAAGACCATGGCATGAGGCTGATATTTCGCGAGCAGATCGCTGACGGGAGTGGCTGTCGATCCGTCGAACCATATCTCGACCAACTCCCCATAGCGGGACAAGACCTCAGTGAGTTGCTGACGATACATTTCGTCGTAGCGGACCTGTAGTTCGGGCGTCTTGCAGATGCCACCCGTCTTCGCGCCGAAATAATCGTCGCGCGGACAGACATAGACTCCTAGCTTTAGCCCATATTTGCGACATGAAGCAGAGATGTCTGCGAGGACATCGCCATGGCCTCCTCGCCACGGAGTGTTGCGGATGCTGTAGTCAGTCGTCTCCGTCTGCCACATGCAGAAGCCGCCTTGATGCTTCGCCACAAACACGATGTATTTTGCCCCTAAGCTGATCGCGGTTTGCGCCCATTGGTCGGTACTCAGATCCTTTGGGTCGATCGCGGAGAGTGACGTGGTGAGATTGTCACTTTCCGTATCTTGCCAGGTGTTGGGCGCGAAGTGAACGAACATACCCACTTCAAGATCTTGCCATGCAATCTGATCTGCTGAGGGGAGGGCGCGTAGAGTCGAGAGGACGGATTCTGCCGGCGCCGAACGCGTGATCCCGGCCCATGCAGCGGGTACCGTCCAGCGCAATGCAGACGCCAACCCAAGCTGGGCGGACCCGAAGATCATTTGACGTCTCTTCATACCTCATGCCTCGTGGTCAATTTGTATCGCCCCCATATGAATGACAGCATCAGATTTGCTCGGGCAGTCCCCTTCTCGCATCCGCTTCATTGATACGATCCTCGAAGCTGACTTGAGGGCCAACACCTGCGCGATCCAGAAGGAGCCGGCCGGAAGACCGCTGTGGAGCGCCCAATTTCGACAGCAAAGCAAGTGTCATACCATGTCCATGTTTCGTCAGTCAAATGTCAAATGACAACTATTGTGATCATATGATACATAAAGTGTCACCTCACATGGATCAAAGGAAGGCTTTCGCCTGTCCGATAGACTGAGCTTCGATCAACCGCCTTGTTCTCGTGTAGTCCACGAGTCTGAGGAGTGAGGACCAGGAGAGGTATGCCCAAGAATCGAGCAATGAAACCCTCAACAAAACCGGCAAAGAGACTTACCTATGCGACCCCCGCTTTAGACAAAGGGCTCGACATCATTGAACTGCTGGCGCATCAAGCCGCCGGTCTTACGAAGAGCCAACTTGCTCGCGAGTTGAACCGAACGGTATCGGAGATCTTTCGTATGCTGCTGTGTCTGGAACGACGCGGTTATATTGCGCAGGTTGAGGAGGAGCGATACTCGCTAACGTTAAAAATGTTCAAGCTGGTGCAGGAACATCCGCCCACCGAACGCTTGATCGTCGATGCACTTCCCGTCATGAGCCGATTGGCCCATGACACGTTGCAATCCTGTCATATGGGCGTAGTGGAAGGTGGCCACGTTGTCATAGTGGCACAGGTCAACGCGCCTTCGAATGTGGGTTTCTTTGTGAAACTCGGGTCAACCGTGGACATTATGGAAGCCGGCAGCGGATATGTCATCCTTGCACATCAGGTAGCGGCACAGCGTGAGCGAACACTGGCGGAATGGAGCCGGGAGACCGGTAAGCGACCTCCTCGTGATCTTGAGATGCATCTCGAGGGCATCCGCAAGTCGGGTTATGAGAAGCGTGAAAGTTACCTGGTAAAAGGTATTGTCAATATCAGCTTTCCGATCTTCGACGATAGAGGTTCGGCTCTCGGAGCTTTGACTGTACCGCAGATTGAATATAGTGAATCGGCAAAGCGTAGCATCCAGGTGATCAATCTCGTGCGCGACGCGGCGGAACAGATTACTGCGTCCATTGGCGGCAAATGCCCCACTGGATGATGGCGAATAGGACTGGTGTGGGAACGATGAGAAGTTTAGCGCAGGAGCGTGTATCCAGGCGGTAGACACCAAGAAGTGGTAGCCGACGGACCTACGGCTACGACCACGGACGTCTACATGCAGGAGATTCCAGCGAGCGTTCAATCGACTATCAATTCCATCAATTCGGAGTTGAGAAAATCTGACGCGAAGACCCGGAAGAAGTCGAAAGAACCGGCTCCAGCCGGAGCGGTCGTCAGCAGTCGGCGCAAGCCTTCCACGCGCGTGACACAAAATTACACAAAGTCACAGAGAGGAGGGAGTGACCGCCTCCCGGCATATGCTTGATTTGTAAGAGGTTGTTTGGTGGACCTGATCGGGATCGAACCGATGACCTCTTCCATGCCATGGAAGCGCGCTCCCAGCTGCGCCACAGGCCCACTCTCTAGGAAGGACTTTCTTATTCTCTCGGATGCTGGGCGGCAAGTCAAACCGATGTTGCGGAACAAAGCCACCTGGGGCGGTGTCTAAGGAAGGCAGAGTGAGCGAGCACTCGGCCGCCGGCGGCGCAGTATTTTGCTCGGGCTTGACGGGGTGTCGACGGGTTGGCAGGACGACGCTGGACAGAAAGTATTGCGTAAGCCTCCTGTAATAGCCCGAATGGGCTGGGATTTTCCCG
>VFSW01009961.1_pt1 | contig 13525 bp, 10 predicted proteins | sample 5358111 | NCBI WGS metagenome assembly VFSW01 (sample SAMN11554181, study PRJNA540505) | mine drainage metagenome | isolation source: sediment from site ElyBrook_90M | place: USA: Ely Copper Mine, Vershire, VT | collected 2017 | reverse complement strand
TTCTCCTTCATTCGTTTCATATTAGTAACCATCTGCCATAACAGCTTGGCTTCTGTGCCCTCGGTCACTTTTATATTGCTGAAAATGCCGGCTGCTTCTTTTGAGATTGAGTCATCGTGAGTCAGGTTGTAGACGACGCAACCGGGGAAGTTTTGACTCATCCTGATTGCCTCAATCGGGTCCGGATAAGTTGGTATTCCGTTACTTTTTGCCAGCTTGATACCGGGAGAATCCTGATTCGAATCGGCGATAGCAATGACCTTGACCATACTTTCTTCAAGGAACATCTCGAGCAGCGCCGATCCACCTCTTCCTGCGCCCAGTATTAATACAGGGAATTCCGGGTTTCTTATTTCAGGCATGAGTACTCCCCCACTTTGTTTTTAATGAATTTATGACGTACATCGCGTCACAATTCATACGAGATAACTCAGTCACAGTTGCCTTCTAGGCCATCTAAAGCTGCAACATTACCTGATATTAACGTGCTTCAAGAAATCTTCTGATCATCATCCGAGGGCATTGTCGTGAGTGCCAGTTCAAGGTTAGAAGCAAGATTGTTAGCATATTTTGCCGCCTCCGATAACCGAAGTGATTCGTAGTATTTGGCTTTCAACCGGAAGAAATCAACATCACCCAGCAGTATTTTTCTTGTTTCGTCTTTTTTCATCTCGCCACTCCTAAGCTTGGTTGACATGGGAACTGATCGACAATATACCCTTGATTAAATTGGTTCCACAAATTTGCCTGTCATCGCGTGCGTAATAGTGTTGACGAACGCGATTAATAGAACGCGGAATTTCGGGTAACGGGTGGAACAATGCTTAGTGAATCGTCAACAACGATTCAGCGATCACTCAAGTGTCTTTTTATTGCGCAAGAATTCTTCTATCTTTACAGCAGGCACCCCCGGACTGAACAGGAATCCCTGAATCTCGTCGCATTTAAGCAGCCGCAACAATTTTGCCTGTTCATTGGTCTCCACTCCTTCCGCGACAACCCGCAAATTCAGCGAGTGTGCCAGGGAGATTATGGCAGAGACAATGCTCAAATCATTCGCATTTTCAGTCATATTGATAATGAATGAACAGTCAATTTTTAATGAATTGATTGGCAATTTGGCGATATAGCTGAGCGATGAATACCCTGTACCGAAATCGTCAATCGCCACTTCCACTCCCATCTCCCGAATTGCATGAAGCTTCTGGATATTGATCTCGATGTCACGCATGATCAGGCTCTCGGTAATCTCAATCTCCAAACCACCGGACTGCCCCCCTAAACCGCCAACGACTCGCTCAATCGTACTGACGAAATCCTTTCTTTGAAGCTGAACCTGTGAAACATTGACGGCAATGCGAGGTGAGGCCAAGCCTTTGGCCTGCCATGCACGGGAATCCTTCATCGCCTGAGTCAGAGCCCAAGCACCAGCATCAATGATCATTCCTGTTTCTTCGAGTAGCGGAATGAATTTAGATGGTGGAACCAGTCCGGTTTCCGGATCATTCCAGCGCATCAGTGCCTCCAACCCCACTATCTGATTGCTTTTGAGATCGACTTTAGGCTGATAATGCAGTACCAATTGCTCCCGCTCCAGTGCCCGTCGCAGTTTATTTTCAAGTGTCAGTTTCTCGGCGACCCGTGCATTGAGTTCGGGGGTATAGAACAAATATTTGTCGCTGGAGAGCTTGGTCTTTTTCAAAGCCGCTTCGGCGTTGCGGAACAAGGTATCGGCATCCTTCCCGTCGTCAGGGAAAATGGCGATGCCCGCTCTGACCGATATACGCAATTCCTGCCCTTCCAGTTTGAATGGCTTGTTCACAACGGTAGCGACCTGGCTCTCAAGGAAGCGAACTACTTCTGCCTCCTCCCTGATATTGCATAAAACCATGGCGAAGCAATCCGCGCTGATACGTGCAAGATGATCCACCCCGATTCCTACGGTTATAAGACGTTCAGCCATCTGCTTCAGCAGCGTATCGCCAGCGTGCCGACCGAATGTCTCGTTGACGACCCTGAACCGTTCCAGATCGATTGCCAGAACCGCAATCGTTTCACCGCTTTGCGCATCATGCAGGTGCTGGCCCAGACGATCGTAAAACAGAGAACGGTTCGGCAGGCCGGTAATCACATCGTAGTAGGCGAGATAATTAAGCTTCGCCTCCTTTTTGAGGTTATCTATGGCGAATGAAATATCACCCGCGATCTCGTTGAGCAGCCGCATCTCTTCATCATCGAACACACCAGGTTCCGGCGCATAGAGCACGAACACGCCGACCGGCTTGCTCTCCAGAATGAGGGGCAGCACTACCACTGAATGATAGCCTCGGCTCAATGCCTCGCTACGCAAGGCTGCCATTCGCTCGTCGCTATCGATGTCATTGCAGATCACCGGCTTCACATCGACCAGCGCTTGAGAAACCAGCTGGCAATTCCCGTCAGTATCCTTGCGCGAGGTCAGATTGATTGTTGCCAGGTAACCGTCGTCGCGGCCTGCTTGGGCGACCGGCGTCACCTGCGTGCTGTCTGCATCAAATTTGCCTATCCACGCAAAAATAAATCCACCATGCTCGACCGCGATGCGACAGGCTTCGCTGAATAGTTCCTCCTCCTCGTGGACACGCACAATGGTGGTGTTGATACCGCTGAGCACGCTGTAAATCCGGTTGAGGCGCGCGATCCTGGCTTCATTTACCTTGCGATTAGTGATGTCATGTCCGATAGTGGAAAAGTACGCCAGCGATCCATCCGGTCCCTTGTGCGCGATGACTACTTGAAGGACGGGAATTTCTTGGCCATCTTGCCCGAGAATTGCTGCTTCCCCGCTCCATGATCCGTGAATGAGTGCATGCGGAATGCCTTCTTCCTGCATCAGCTTTTCCACCCATTTCGGATGGTTTTCCTGGACGTGATCCGGCAATCTGTCGCTGCTTTCCGAAAGTCCGCGCATCCTGCGGCCAGCTCGATTGATATACAGCGGACGACCGTCCGCCGTAGCGGTACCAACGAAATCCGGTGTCGCTTCCAGAATCGCCACCAGTCTCGCCTGTTCTTCCTGAATACGTTTGCGCTCTGCGATTTCTGCACTCAACGCAGAAGTCCGTTCCTCAACCAACTGCTCGAGATGTTCGTGCAGTCTGGCACGCTCCAGCGCCACCGCCACCTGATTGCCAACGACGGATAGCATCTTTAATTCTGCTTCGTCGAACAGACCCTGCTCCGCTCCGACCAGGTTCATGATTCCCATGGTCCTGTCGCCAGTCCACAACGGCACACCGGCGTGATAACGCAGCCCGTGCATATCGCCATTAGCCTTAGCGAATCGTTCGCATTCGAAGATATTGCATTCTGAGTTGAGGTGGTCTGAGAGCAGCTGATTACGGCATGTGCAATCGCCGTCCAGCGCACTGGGGACCATCAGCGCCGGCGGGAGGTTACGCATAGCGGCGATTCGGAAACCGGATTCGCCCTCCCGCATCGCGATCCAGCCCGCCTGGATTCCAGGCATCTCCAAGGCCCGTTCCAGTGCTGCCTCCGCCACCTCACGTTCGGTAAGCGCATGATTAAGACCTGCTACGATGTTGCCAAATCCATTCAGCACCTGGTTGGAATGCTTCAATTCCGTTTCGCGCAGCTTGAGCTCACTGTTGATATGAACTGCCTCTTCGTAAGTTGAAATCAACAAATCCAGGATTTGCTGCCGTTCCGAGTTGATAAAGTATTTCTGGCCGCCGAGATTGATTTCCACACCCACGCGCATCTTGTGATCCTTGCGCATATCAAGGTTCATCAGCAAGTAGTTGATGCGCGACAATAGATAGCGCTCGTCATAGGGCTTGCGGATGAAATTGTCCGCACCGCACTCCAGTCCGCGAATCACGTCATGCGAATCGGAAAGTGTGGTGACCAGGATGACCGGAGTATCTTTCAATTTTTCGTCGGACTTGATCGCCTTGCACAGTTCATAACCATCCATTTCCGGCATCACGATATCGCTGATGATCAGAGTGGGCTTTTGCGCCTGAGCCGCAAGTAAGGCCTGTTTGCCATTGGCCGCGACTGTCACCCCGTAACCATGCTGTTCGAGCAGGTAACTGAGTTGCTCGGCTTGGGTACGGCTGTCTTCCGCGATGAGTATGTCGAGACCGTTGTTGCTCATCTGAGATTTCATCACCAATTCTCCTTATTGTTTTTTGCCGGTTGCCAAACCAATCAGCACTGCGGCAATCTTGTCCGGGGCCAGAATATACGTCGCGGCATCGAGTTTGATTGCCTCTCCCGGCATGCCATGTACGACGGAACTGTCTTTGTCCTGGGCAATGGTAACTGCCCCTTTTCCCCTCAACAGCCCCAACTCTTCCGCACCATCACGTCCCATACCGGTAAGCAACACGGCAGCAGCTTTGTCACCGTACACCGCAGCAAGTGAGCGGAATAAATAAGAGACTGAAGGGCGCAGCCCATTCTCCGGATCATCCTTGGTGAGAACGATTTTTCCGCCGAGCTCCACCCTCATCTGGAATTCGTCGGGTGCCACGTAGACATGGCTGGGAGCAATGTACTCACCGTGCGTGGCAACATGCACCGGCAGGTTGCATGACTGCGCCAACCATTCGACGAATGAGGTCACGAAGCCGGATGCTATGTGCTGGACGATCAGTATGGGCAAAGGGAAATCCCTGGGTAGCATCGCCAAGATCGTTTGCAGTACGGGCGGCCCACCAGTCGAGGCCCCCATTGCAATCACTTTGACCTTTGCCGGTTGCTCCATCACCGCCTTCGGGGTCGATAACAAGGCCGACCGAGGTCGCGTTTGCGGCCAGCGTCGCACCACTTTTACTTCCGACATCAGCTTCACCGTCTGCACCAATTCCCTCGCGGTGGTTTCATGATCCGGGTGACCAATACCTGTCGGACGTATTAGTACGGCCAAAGCTCCCGCTTCCACGGCGCGAAACATTTTGGTGTTCTCATGTGGATCAGTGCTCCCACTCACGATCACAATGGGGGTCGGTAACGTTTCCATGATGTGACGCGTTGCCTCTATCCCGTCCATTTTAGGCATATGGATATCCATCGTGATCACATCCGGCCGATAGTGCCTCACCGCTTCAATCGCTTCCTCTCCATTGCTGACGCTGCCGATCACCTGGATGCTGGGATCGGCGTTAAGAATATAAATAAGAAACTCCCGTATTACGGGTGAGTCTTCAACCACCAGGACTTTGATCATGCTCATCCTCTGAGTCTTAGATCAGCCGCTGGATGATTTCCAGCAGGTTGCTCTGATCGAAACTGCTTTTTACAATATATGCGTTGGCACCTGCATCGATGCCGCGCTCGCGGTGTTCGCGCGACTCCAGTGCCGTCACAAGTATCACCGGCAATTTGGCAAGCTGTTTGTCCGCCCGTACCTTGACCGTGAGATCAAAGCCGTCCATGCGCGGCATTTCCACGTCCGACACGATCAAATCAAACGTTTCGGTCTTGAGTATCGAGTAGGCGTCCATCCCATCCACTGCAGTAGTGACACGGTAACCCGCCGACTCCAGGATGTTCTTGAGCAATGCCCTTGACGTAATTGAGTCTTCTACCACCAGAATGGACCGTCTTTCTTTCACCCATTTTTCTTCAGCAGTAACCTGCGACGGTGCAGCTGTCGCACGATTTACCGCAGATTTCAGCAGATCCGACACATTGAGTACTGCCACCACTTGACCGGTCCCCAATACACTCGCACCCGCGATGTTGCGCACGCGCGTGAGCTGTCTTCCTAGCGCCTTGACCAGTACTTCTTGCTCTCCGAGAATTTCGTCCACCTGGAACGCAACACACTGACGTCCTGTGCCGAGAACAACAACCGTGACCTGCATCGAGGCGTTAGCCGATGAATTCTGACGCGGGAGCTCCAGCGCGTCACCTAGGCTGACCAACGCAACAGCCTGTCCGTCGTACGAGATGGCTGTGCGATTTTCAACGGTCTTGATGTCCTGTTGAGCCACTCGCATCACTCGCTCGACGCTCAGCGCAGGAATAATAAAACAATGTTCGCCGACGCGGACCAGCACGCCGCGAAAAGTGGCCAGCATCAACGGCAGCGTGACAATAAAGGATGTCCCACCTTCTTGGTGCGATTCCAGCGCGACAACGCCGCCCAGTCTTTCCACCTTTTCCCGTACGATGGCGAGTCCAAGGCCGCGTCCGGAAATATCCGTAATGATTTGACTGGTAGAAATGCCCGATTGAAAAACGAGTGCCTGCACCTCGTGCTCGTTCAGTTTCTCCGCTTCCTCCGTAGAGATCAGATTAAGTTTCAGCGCCGACGCTTTCACCTTGGCTGCATTTATACCCGCCCCGTCGTCGACTACTAGTACTTCGATTTTTCCGCCATCTTTTTGCACAATGGTGATTGCTATATTTCCGCAATCAGGCTTGCCCTTGCTCTGTCGCATGGCCGGCTGCTCGATGCCGTGATCCACACAATTCCGCAACAGATGCATTAGCGGATCTTTCATTTCTTCCAGAGTACGCCGGTCGATTTCAATTTCGCCGCCTCGTAGCACGAGCTCCACCTGTTTGCCCTGTTCGCGGGCAAGCTCGCGGGTGAAGCGCGGAAAAATCTCGAGCAGTGTAGAAAACGGCAGCAACTGCATTTCCTTCACGTCATGCAAGAGGCTATCAGTCATGCCTGCCAAGGTACGCCGGTCGTGCGCGGCAAACTTGCTTAAACGCAACAGTCCGGCCTCGATCGTTTTCATGAACAGATGCTCGGACTCCAGATACTCCAGCAACTTCGGCAGTCCTTTCGTCGAAAGTTCCGACAGTTCTCCGGCGACTCCATTGCCTCCGCTCCCTTTTTCGACATAACGCTCGATCTGCCGCAGCACGGGCCGCATTCGTGCCCGCTGTTTTTTCCAGGTTGCGAAGGACACGGCAACCTCGCGCAACTCCTTGGCACGCTGCACCGAGGCCAGCCGCGGCACCAGCAGCTCCTCGACCTGCCGCATTACCGCATCCAGTTTCTGCGTGGCAACTCTGACCGTTCCTGATGCAAGAACAGAAGTCTGGAAAGGCATTTGCGTGGCAAACGCTGCGGATGCCTCTGTCTTCGCATCCTGTAGAGGTAGGATTGAAGTTTGTTGCGCCGATGGCGCCGGCTGAGCTGTTGTGGATTGAGCCGTTGCAGGGTGGTCTATCGCGGTGTTGGCATATCGCCCCTGTAGCGCTTCGTCCAGACGCTGGATCAAGGCAGCAATCGCAGACTTTTCTGCAACGGTCATCGCCCCACCTTCCGCCGCAAGGAGCGTGCTCAAGTTATCAATCGCTTCTTGCATCAGATCAAACAATGGGGGGGAAACGGCGAGCCGTTTTCCTTTCAGCGCCGCAAATACACTTTCCATGGACTGGCAGACAGACTCGATCTCCTTGAGATTGACCGCCCGTGCTGCCCCCTTCAGACTGTGCGCCTCGCGAAACACTATCTCGACGATTTCTGCATACCTGGCTTCGGCAGGGTTATTTTCCAGTTCGATCAATCCCGCCGACATCGCTTGGAGATGTTCGCCCGCCTCGATCCGGAAGGTCGCAAGCAATCTTTTCAGAAAATCACCGTTCTGCTTATCCATGATCCGATCCGTACAAGCCGGAATCAAGCAGGTAGCCAGAAAGGCGCATAGCAGAATCCGGGAAAGCATCCCGCCGCATTCCAAGATTCCGGTCTTTGCGCCGCAACCGGGCGGCCAGCCTGTTTCGCGCCACCCAAGGTATTAAAGGACAGAGGGACTCCTCATAATTTGTGAAGAGTGAAGTCATGCGGACCTGCCTCCGATCATGTCGCTTAGCTTCTGCCCCAGTTCATGCAGGCTCTGCGCGGCGACCTCGGCCTGCTTGGTTCCTGAAACGTTCTGTACGCTGGCCTGTTTGATGCTCTCCATCGCCAGCGCCACCTGATCCATGCCCACCATCTGTTGCTGGCTCGATGCCGCGATCTGGGCCGCCGCCTGCGCCGCTTCCACAATGCTGTCAGCCAGCAGACGGATCGATTCGCCGGTTTCCGTAGTTTGCTTTACTCCTGCTTGCACTGCCTTGTTGCCCTGCTCGGTGGCCAGTACCGCAGCGCCGGTCGCACGCTGGATGTCGCCAAGTATCGTGCGCACCTGGGATGTCGCCTGCTTGGACTGTTCCGCCAGACTCTTGACCTCCTGTGCCACAACCGCGAAACCTTTGCCCTGTTCGCCCGCCTTGTTCGCTTCGATTGCAGCATTCACCGCAAGCAGGTTCGATTGCTCAGCCAGATCGTTGACCGTGGCGATGATCTCGCCTATGGATTGACTCTGCTCGGAGAGCCGCACGATGCTCTCGGCAATGGCTTCCATTTGTTCCTGAATGCGCTGCATGCCCTGCATCGCTTCCTCCACCGATTTGCGCCCGCTCTGGGAAACCTGCGAGGCTTTCTGCGCACTGTCGGAAACCGAACGTGCTTTCTGGCTCGACAACTGCGCCGTCTGTTTGACTTCTTCCACCGTCGCTGTGGTCTCACTCACCGCCGTCGCAGTCTCGGTTGCACCGGAAGCGACCTGCGTCGTGGTGGCCAGAATCTCGGCAGAGGATGTGGAGAGTTGGTCAATGCTTGCCCGGAGCTGGCGCGTGAGGGTGCGGGTGATCCAGAAACCAACCAGAATCAATAGTGCAAAAGCGAACGGAATACCGTAAACAATGAAAAAAATCGTAGTATTGGAACTTGCCGTCATCTCTTTGCTACGCTGTTCCAATAACATCCTTTCTTCATTACCCATCTCGGCGATTACCTTCCGGGCATCGTCCATTGTCTTTTTTCCGTTATCTGTCCGTACCACCTTTAGCGCAGCATCAAATCCCCTGACCTTCCGCAGATCAATCGTTTCTTTAAGCTCGGCGAGTTTAGTTGCAATCAGTGGCTCAAGCACATTCAGCCGTTGCTGCTGGGTTGCGTTATCCGCCGTCAATTCCCGGAGGCTCTGGATGGCTTGATTCACGGCTGATATCCCGGTTTTGTATGGCTCAAGATACCGATCCTCTCCTACTATAATGTAGCCGCGCTGGCCAGTTTCGGCTCCTTCCAGGGTGGAAAGTACTCTTTCGAGATTTTCGAGTACTTGGTAACTATGTGCCCTCATTTGTGCTGCTTCGATGAGTCCGGTCGTGTTCCGGTAAGAGAGTACGCCAAGGATAAACAGAATCATTAACGCCAGAGCATAGCCAGCACCAATCTTTGTTCCAATAGACCATTTCATTTTGTTCTCCTTGTTGTTCTGCCAAATTCGAACCGGAATATTTCCTATCCAACCACTTGTTCCTGCACGATGAGTTTTCCGTCAGTCAAAAGCTTTTCAGCATCGAGTATGACCACGCGCTCCGCCGTCACCCCTAGCAAATAGTCCTCGCGGATACCCGTCAGTGTGGGCAGGGACGACTGAATGTCGGCGCGTAAAATGCGGCGCACACCGCTGATGGCATCGGCCACAATACCGAACACCATATTTGCCGATTCAAGCACGATCACCTTGTTGAGATCGGTCAGGCCTTTTTCCGGAAGATCAAAGAATTTCTTGAGGTCGATAACAGAAAGTATCTCGCCGCGCACATTGACTATGCCGAGCACAAAAGAGGGGGTGCAAGGTAAAGGTGTCAAATCTTCCAGAGGATCGACCCCGCGAACGTATTCTGATGCAATGGCGTACCGCTCATGAGCGAGGAGAAATTCAATGACCTCGATACTTGCGTCGGCAGTCTCCGCCGGCACAGCTTCCCGTGCGAGAACCGTTGCCCTTTCTCTCAGAATCCGCTGGGTATCCTCGGCCGTTGGCGCCCAGATACGCTCTACTGCGACGCGCGACGCTTCCATACGTCGCCCGATCTCGCGCCAGTCGATTTCCATCTTCGGGTTTTGCAGGATCGTTTTAGGTTCGTTCATGGATGCCCTCCTCTTACGCATCCGTCGTCGCAGATTGCGGCAGGCTCGCCAGCAGGGATGTGGCTATCTCGACCATCCGCCCCGCCGTCAGTCCCTCAGCATTTTGCAAAATCTCTTCCTGCGGGTGCTTGTGCAACAGTAGCAGCACGTTGCCGAAATAGCGTCGCGCCTCCCGGTAGCGTCCTTGCGATTGATACAAATTCCCCAGAGAAAAGTGGGCGAGCACGAAATCGGGATCGAGATAAAGCGCGCGCATCAAGGACTGGATGGCAATTTCGTGCTGCCCCTGTTCCTGCAAAATAGTGGCACCGAGATAGTGGTGCAGCGGATTCATCTTGTCGGCCGCGATCGCCTTATCGCACCATTCCAGCGCTTCGCGGAGCCTGCCCTGGTTCGCGCAACTACGTGCCATGCGGGATGGAACGTCACACTCATCCGACTGCAGAACCGGACGCTGACAGACTTGCTCCGCGCGAATTTCAGCCGCCGCTGGCTCTTCCGGCGAGGCCAACGACGACGGGGGCGCAGCCTCTGTCCCCCTGAATATCTGCAAAACCTGATGCTCATGTATCTGTGACTGCGATTCCGCGTTTACCCTCTTCCGGTAAAACACCGCTCCCGGAAAATCGACCGGCAAGAACGGAGAAAGCAGGCTATTCGAAGATTCCGCTGGACTGACGATCAACCACCCGCCGTCAACAAGCGCGCGGTAAAAATTGCCAGTGACCTGCTTTGTCCGTTGCGCGGTGAAATACATCAGGACATTGCGGCACAGAATCACGTCCATCGCGCCGGTATTGTTCCATAGCGATGGATAAACATCTTCGGCAAAATTGAGATAGGAAAACGTGACCATTTTCCTGATGCGGGGATGTATTTCAAAGCGCCCGTCGCTGCATTTTGTGAAATAGCGCTCGCGGAGCCAGGCTGGCGCATCGCGGAAGGACCATTCTCCGTACACGCCCTGCGCCGCCTTGCGCAGAAATTTAGGGTTAAAGTCCGTTGCCAGAATGGTGATATTCCACTCTTTGAGATCGGGAATGAGTCTGTCGAGCAATATCGCGATGGTGTACGCTTCCTCGCCCGTGCTGCAGCCCGCACTCCAGATGCGCAAACGCCGCTCATTCTGGCGGCGCGATTGCAACAGTTGCGCAATAACCTGCTCACCGAAAATCTCTAAGCTCTGCTTTTCCCGGAAAAAATAGGTTTCTCCCACACTCAGGTGGTTGGCAAGAATTTCGTTCATGTGACGTGTCAACGGAGCTGACAACAGCCAGTGTGCGCAGGACTCGCGATCCGAACAATTGAAATCCGGTGCTGCCGCCGCTATTCCCCGTTCGAGATCACCCCAGCGTTCCTGCGGGTAATAAAGGCCTGTCTGCGTGGCGACAAATTCGCTCAGCCGCGACAACAACGGAGAGGAAAGTGTGGGGTGCGTGTTTTTCATCAGGGCGCTTCCAGTGCCCGGTCCAGAGAACTTTCTTCTTCAAGGGAAAGAAATTTCTCCAAGTCGTGGATAAAGATTAAACCATCGGTCAGTTTTACCACTCCTTCCACATACTCAAGCTTTGGAAAGATATTTGCAGTCGCGACGAAATTCTGTTCAGAACTCGCGATGACATCCAGCACCGAGTCCGCCATCAGCGCCACAGCCCTTCTCGCCGTATGCGCGACGACCAGTTGGTCGGTCAGCGCAATCTCGCGTTCCGGAAGGCGAAAGCGACGCCGTACATTGATCACTGGGATGACTCGCCCCTGAAAATTGACCACCCCAAGAATGATGTCCGGTGCGTTCGGCAAAGGGGTGATGGCTACCATGCGCACAACTCGTTCCGCAGCATACAAAGGCAATGCGTAGCGTTGATCGTCCAAAGTAAAGATAACAAGGAAATCAGATTTCTTCATTGCCACCTCAGGATGATGTTCGAGGGCATCTGTAAGACGTTACACCGTACACCCAAAGCGCGTTTATGAAAATATGCCAAACGGCCTAGATACCTAATGTCGAAGGGGTTTCTAGCAACAGTTACCCTAAACAAATTATCGGCCACAGTTTAGTCGAAGTCCGGGATTTCGTAATTGACTCGTACGCGCAATTCATTGCCTGCTCTGAAATACGGCACGTCCTTGGCAGGTACATTCCGTCGTTCCACGACGTTTAGCGTAATGCTGCCAGACGCGCGTTGCTCAGCAACAGTTCACGATAGGCCAAGGCCTGGATAGCGGCAGTTTTAAGCTGGTGCAGATTCCATGCTTGGCGGCGTGCATCGGAGCGGAGTTCGCTGTTTGCCCAATGCAGATGGAGCAAACTTTGTACTTCCGCCTCATTGATAGCTTGCGCCAGTATCGACTTGCCGGGATCCTCGCTGATCAAGATGCGGGCTATCTCCGGATGGATATGCAGCACCTTGCTGAGCAATTGGATGCCATCCATATCCGGCAACTTTTGTGCGGAGATAATGAGGTCGCAAGGGTTGTTTTCCATATGCGCAAGGGCGGCCTGTGCGCTATGAAAACTGTCCACTACGCATTTGAATTTGTTAGCTGGGACTTCATGTTTTATTTTTTGCTTGATCACGCCATATAAATTCTCGTGCCAATTTTCATCGGTGAGTTCGCGAGACATTAAATTAAGCAAATGATCATCGCGATCTACCAGAACGATACGGAAGGGTGAGTGATCCTGAAGCGTTGGCGCCGCAGTATGGCTTTCGCGGTAGGCATCCGCCTGACGACGGCTTTCCAAAATTGTGTCGCGGTAGGCCAGTGCTTGCTGGATGCTGGTTAGCAGCTCGGCTTTTACCCACGGCTTGGCGAGAAAACGATAGATGTGCGTTTCGTTGATCATGCGGATCAGCGCATCGATGTCTGCTTCTCCACTTAACACCAAACGCGATGCATCAGGCTGTAGCTGCTGGAACTGTCTGAGAAATTCGATACCGTTTATATTCGGCATGTTGTAATCGGCGACCACCAGATCGAATTGGGTATTTCGGCTATGCTCAAGCGCTGCGGCAGGATTGTCGAATGTTTCGATATCGTAGTGATCTTTTAACTCACGCCGAAGCGCATTGAGCACGCTTTGCTCGTCGTCAACCAGCAATATCTTCTTCATGGCTTCTCCTGTACAGCAACTTAAATATAGGAAATGCGTATAAATTAGTTAGACAACCGATACTTCCTTCGTGACGACACACGCTTGCAAAACTCTGATCCAACCGCCGTCCATTGGCTTCGATAGGAATGGGGTTCGATTCTGAGCATAACCCTTATTTGCTTTCGGACGTTGCGTCCATCCATGTTTGCAGTTTTTCAGCCGGTATATTCATCACGATGATGTAGATGCGTTGATTGTGTGAGCTTAGCTGCGTATGCCAATGAATTCTGCCACCTGTCCCGATGAAATATCCGCCAATAATTTCAACTGCGAATTGTCATATGTCAACGTGACTGAACAATGTCGTGATTAGAACGATTGCTTTGCTTCGGCATATAACGGAAGTTGATCGTGTTTTAGCACGAGGTGGTGCTATCGACACGCATTTGACGTTCAGTCTCCAGACTTCGCCTTAT
>VFSW01009960.1_pt1 | contig 13528 bp, 12 predicted proteins | sample 5358111 | NCBI WGS metagenome assembly VFSW01 (sample SAMN11554181, study PRJNA540505) | mine drainage metagenome | isolation source: sediment from site ElyBrook_90M | place: USA: Ely Copper Mine, Vershire, VT | collected 2017 | reverse complement strand
GGTTAAGGTAATGATGCGATCTCTTGCTCAACAAAACGAGCAGGCGTATAAAGACGTTGTTAAAAATCTTAGAGAGCATTTTACCGAAGAAGAATTACAAGATATTTTGCCTCAATGAGCAAAAAACGGTGCAAACAAGCGCATGCACCCGACTGCCTACCACTCAGTTTTTCAAAGGCTCTGTGGCCACAACCACACCTTTGATTTAGGTGAGTCTTGCTGGCCCGGCAGTGGGTAATGCGTGGCGTTAGGCGGCACCTCCAAACCAAGCCATTGCCATCGATTGAGATTGAGCCTAAGTAAGTTCAGCACTTTTGTGTGGAGACACAATGCCCAGAGACCTTCCGATCACTGAGACCAAGGTTGTCGAATTTCTCAAACGATTCGAAGTTGCGAGCGCTACCGGACTCTTCGTCAACGTGGCGGGGATGATTCATCCGAATGCATTGTTCCGATTTAACGATGGAGACTACCACGGACTTGAGGCAATCCAACATGCTTTCGAAAGTACGTGGACCCAAGACGTTAAGGATGAACGGTACTACTTGTCAGACATCGAGGTTGTGAGTGTGGATACAAGCTCGGCGGCGGCAACGTTCCACTTCAATTGGTCGGGTGTAGGACCACACGGGCCATTTCAAGTCGTAGGTCGTGGTACGAGCCTTCTCGTTCTGCACGATGGCAGGCTCAAGGTCATGGTGGAGCACCTAAGCCGATGAACCAAGTTCCGCCTAACACCGGCTCCAGTGGACGGGCGGGGCTGAACCCACCTGAAGGGATGCTGCGCGATAATGGTGTTGCCGGGCCAAGGAAGTCCCGCTCTCCCGCTCGCCGTTGAGCCATATCGTTGGGCGATTCACTCACCTCTGTGTTCTGTAGCATCAGAAATGGAAGGAGCCTCTTATGACCAATTCTCTTCCACCAGGCAAATCCGTGAAATGGGGGCGGCTTATAGTCGGAGGAGTAGTATCGGTCCTAGTAATCGCAATGGATTTGCTCTTGTTGGCCTTTAAGTAGGACCCAGGCTCTATAATAAAGTTTTATTACAGCGTCATATACGCAATAAATATTGGCGACGGGGGCATCATATCTGGCACACCATGTACCGCACCATGTGTCTTAGGAATTCGAGCTGGAGAGACCCAATTTGATCAAGTAATGCCTACTTTAGATAAAAACGGTATTGCGAGTTCTGTTTGTCTCACAGAACCAAACGTCTCCTGGTTCCTTTTTGACTGTGGTGTGGGCAGACTCAATGTGCAGGTAGATACACAGACACAAATTGTCAATGCAGTTTGGTTCCGCCCAAATGTTCCAATTTCCTTGGGAGAGATCATTGAAAAATATGGAGAACCAAATTATGTAACAGTAGATCAAGAAGGCGCACCCGGCACAATCCATCCGAGATTCTATTGGAATTCGATAAGAATGTTAATTACCCTGCCAGAGATCTCTGGAAAAGCTTACGATATCCAAAAAATAACTGAAGTGGAAGGAATCGACTTTTCAGATGAAAATCTATATCGAACCTCTGGTAAGGCGTCTGACCCGTATTACAAACCCTGGGATGGCTATGGCATGTATCACCCGCAACCTTGACGCCGTAGGTGATAATGTAGATTGTTATGGCAAAGAAAATCGTTATTCCCGAGAAATATCGGATTTGGATCGAAGTGCGCAGGCGATACCATCTTTCCGATGCGCAGATCCAGATGGCAAGAGAATTGGGGCTCAATCCACATAAATTCGGAAAAATAGCAAATAAAAAACAAGAGACTTGGAAGATTCCCCTGCCCCAGTTTATCGAATCGATTTATTTCAAACCGTACCACAAAAACCAACCGGATGTCGTTCAAAGCTTAGAAGAGATGATTAAGGCCCAGCAAGAAAAGAATGCTGAGAAGAAAGCCCGTAATGCTGAGTTAAAGGAGAAATCAACGAGCATCGGCACTGATGCTTCCTCTACTGAACAAACGAAGCTGTGAAGAATAGAAGAAGAACTGCCAGACTTACAGGATTGGCTTCCTGAAGACTCGTCAAATCTTCAGGAAGCCTGTATTTATGCGGTCATAAAGACTCTCTACATTTCTTACTCCTCTCCCCATATGGATAATTGACCAGGAAAAGCATGGTTTCCATGCTTTCCATTTCTTCCACTCGCAGGTCTTTTACCTCCTATCGAATGCTGTCGCAGCCACTCTTCCCAGGACTGGGACACCGGTAGCACCGGCACCATGAGCGGGCTGATTTCGGTCGGGCTGCCCAGCGGGGAGTTAGAAACCTGCATCTCATCGGCAAACAGCGTTTGCAGATCTGCCAGTTTTGTCCCGTTAAGCACATCCCTGGCCAGCTGCGTCAAAAAGTCGCCGTCGTCTTCAGGGACTATAGCGCCGCCCACCTCATCCCCAAATAGGAGCTGAGCCGCTTTCATCTTGCGGCCAATCAGTGAGAGAGCTTTTGCTTCCATCGTCGATGAATAGATCGAGAAGACCGCTTTGACAGGTTGGGATTGGCCCAGCCGCCAGACACGTCTCAGACTTTGCCATAGAGTATAGAGGCTGTATTCGATCTCAAAGTAGACCACCGTCGAGAAGAGAACCAGATCCAACCCGGTTTCGACGAGTCGAGGATTGCATATCAAGGCGTCGATAGTGTTGACCCGTTTGAGGATCCAATCTTCCCGCTTGCGCGGATCGATGTTTCCGCCCAGGATCGCCACCCGCAGGCCAGCTGATTGCAGGGGCATCTGGACGCGGTCCTGAATGTCGCGGGTGCCCGTCTGTCGTACATAGACCAGCACCTTACGCCCCTGTTGCTTTTCTGTCCTGCAAAAGCTGGCAAGCCAGTCCTCTTTCGGCAGCCATTTGTGCCCATTTGGATTGATGGCTGGCAACTCCATTAGCGGGACTTTTCTTACTGCGCTGCCATCTTCGCCATCGACTTCATCCACCATCACGACCTCATCCCGGAAGGCCGAATTCGGTCTTGCCAGACTCCACTGGAGCCAGGTGGAGAGATAACGGCTGGATTGGATGGCCAGCTGCTTGAGGCTGCTGTCCATGCTTTGATACTGATGCCCCTGGTCATCCAACATTTCCAGGGTGACGACTTCCTCTTTGTAGCTTGGTAGTGCCAGATTCAAATCCTTCAGGCTGAGAAAGATGGTCGTATCAAGCAGCCGACTGACAATGGCCGGACTGATGCCGGGTTGTTCCTTGGCCTGGTTGCGGTAGCGCCGGTTGCCGGTGAACACGCCATCTTCATCGGCATCTTCGTTCCGCCTTCTGCGGCGGGTGGTTTCCAGCACTCCGTACAGACGTGCCCAGCGCTTTTCGTCGTGAAAGGCAAAGTCACGCCGGACGCCGTGGTTCAGGCGGTGCAGAAGCCAGAAGATCGACGTGCTTTTTCCACCGAAGAACGTGCCCGTGAGGGTCAGGGTCCATTTGGCAGCCGTGACCAGCTGGTGAAAGGCCACGCCCCGGTCGGAGGACTTGGACTTGAACTGGTGGACCTCGTCTCCAATGAGCAGCTTGAATCCGCCAGTAGCATGTTTGGCGATGTATTCGGCGATGCTGTGCCGGCGAGCGCCGTTGAACTCGAAGAGGGGAGTTCCACAAGGTCGAGTGCCCCAGACAGGTTCGTTAGTGTCATCCCGTTTGATCCTGCCATCCGCATCCAACTGCCAGCCAGGAACCTGGCTGCGACAGAACTGGCGTTTATCGGCAAGCTCAGCCGGATCGGTCACCGGGACGATGATCCCGTCCTGTTCGGCGCTGACGATCTGCCCACAGTTCGGGCAGGAACAGGCGTTAACTACCTTACCGGTCATGGGGTGCCTGGCTTTACGCGAGATCACTGCTGGCTGCCAGCCCGCCCCGAACTTGGCCGAGGTGTGGGCCACCACCGCCACAAATTTTGGCAATGGATCGCGCGTTTGCCTGGCAGACTCGCAGGCTTCGGTATTTTGATCCAGAAAGGTTCTTACATCATTCGCGTCAAACGCCTCATCCGTGTTCCTTCCAATTCGCCGCAGCTCACGGGCGTGTGCGCCAGGGATCGTCTCTTCAATCTCCCGGATCCATTTAGGTACCAGGTGTGGAGGGCAGATCACCAACGCTGGATAAGCATCTAACAGCTCGATGACCGCCGCTCCGATGATCGACTTTCCCAACCCCATCTCTCCTTGCAGGTTACCTACCCCGTTCTTACGGATCGAACGTGCCATGGCTGCGGCTGCATGTCGTTGGGCTGGGAGCAACCCGGATCGATCCTGGCCGGGTAAGGGCTTGCGCCCTGTTCCAAGGGTATCCAGAATTGCGATTTCCTCCTGGGTTGGGTCCAGATTATAGAGCGGCTGGTAGGTTTCCAGGACATGAGCGGCAATCTTTTCACCGTGTGTCTTCATGAAATCCGACAGTCCTTTCACGTCCTGGATTACCTGGATTCCGTCCTGCTTGAGAACTGACACAGTCGTTACAAACTTATCTTTGTAAGTTTCAACGACCGTACCGCTGTCCTGTGGATCAGGGTGTTCGCTTTTCTCGATTACCTTGACCACGCGCCCTTTGATCAGCATGGGATGGCCGTTTTCATCGGTAAGCCGCACCGTTCCCATCATGCCAGAGGCCATCATCATGGCGATATGGCCTTTCTTGAGCGGCATCACCGGTTGGGTGAGCTGCGCCAGGCCGCGGGTTGGATGGATCAGGTCCAGCCACTCTGTTGTTCGTTGGACGCCGGTCGCAATTGTAGCTTCGACTACTTCCTCCGGTTCCCAATCTGTACGCTTGAAGACGATCGGTTTATCATTTGCGCCCCGCAAAGGAGCGGGGAGCAGTTCGTAAATCGGTTCTTCAGCAGGCTGGATTGGTTCCAAATCGGTAGTCGCCAGGGATTGCAGGGAGAGAACCTCCTTGTCGATAGGCGGCTGGTAGGTTTTCCGCTTGTAGGCGAAAACCACCACCTGGTTGAATTTCTCGAACAACCCATCCGGAAAGCGGTAGACGGAAAGGGCTTCGTAGCGCCCGGCCAGCAAGCGGGCGACCTCGACCATCCCCAGGATCTTCTGCGGGACGATGTAAGTCAGCAGGCCGCCGCGCACCAGTTTAGGCGTGGTAGTCTTGAGAAAATCCCATTCCAGACGTTTTTGGTTATCGAAGCGGTCAAACTCATATGGTGGATTGAGATATAGCCAGGAAATGCTCTCGTCGGTCAGAACGCAGGCCTGCCAGGGCGCCTGGTAGACCTTATCCATCACCTGTTGAGCTTTCTCAGCCCGCTCCGGGGAGAGTTCAACTCCCCAGGTTTCGAAGATTAGCGCTTTACCCAGGGCCGCAGCTGCTCTTCCTTCCCCGGCGCAGGGATCAAATAACCGCCCTCTTTCGACAGGCGGTTTCATGTAGGTTTGGATGATCTCGACAATCGGATCATCGGTGGGGTAATACCCCATTCGTTCGATTGCAGGGGGTCGCATGTTTGGCTCCTTTGAGGGACATAAAAATCCCCGAAGGAGCCGCATTTCACCCCCACGAGGGGAGTGAAGTGCGCCCCTCCGGGGTGATTGGGTCGATATTTTTCTTTTCAGGTCAGGTCGTCAGATGGATCTCCTCCTGTTTCAGCAAATCGGTCAGCAATTCTTGCCAGATTGCTTGCAGGTCGATCCTGGCTCCCAGGATGCAATCGCCGCCGGTCGTCAGGTTCTGGACGAAGTTTTGATCGCTGGCTTGTTTCCAGAGGGCAGCCGCCCACTCGTCCAGGATCGGAATTTCCAGCGCTTCCTTGAGCCGCTCCATAAACAGGCGGATCAGTTCATTCTCAGCGTCAGGTGTTCCCCGGTATACCAGGACATAGGCCGCCAGGTCATCCGGTTCCCACTTTACGGGCAGCGCCAGCCGTGAGACAAAGCCAGCGTGATGGCTGGTGTACTCCGGCATAGCCTGCCAGGCCTGTTCGTATTTGTCGATGGGATTGAGCATGACGTCACCCACCCCATCCTGAACCATCTGGAGCGATTTACCGGCCATCAGAGTCACTTTGAGCGACTCCAGGCTGGTCTTGTAGCCAACCAGTCCGACGTAGGCCAGGTTGCGATCGCTGTCATAGGCATAGCCGGTGACGTGCGCCAGGGCCTGCCCGTTGCGCAGCCGGGGTACAGCATCCGCAAAGAGCCTATTTTCTGGTCTGGTCTGGCCATCCTCCTTTGAGGTGATCTTCCAGATGACAATCCCGGCATTCACCCGCGCTAGCTCTTCGTTCAGCTCACGCAAGACTTCGTAAAGCCCTTTCCATGTCTGAGCGCCGGTGAAGGTGACGCTGGTCTCGCCGCACTGGATTTGGATCCTCCTTTCCTGCACGTGGAGCGTGGCTTCGGCCAGGACCAGGGGACGATAGCTTGCCAACACGGGGGACGGTGTCTCGCCCGGTTTTGGCGTGAACAAGTATGCGCTGAGCTCCGAGTCGTACTTCAAGAAACCGGCTTTCCCAACCGCATAATCGTACGGATAAGCTGCCCGAGTGAGCTCTTGACCGAAGTCCTCCCTGGACGGCAGTCCGCTCCCATCCTTATAGGCCGCGATGACGATCTGACCTTCTTTTTGCCTTTCAATGATGCGGTTGACCTTTTCGCGCAGGTATTTGTCTTCATAGGTTTTCATGTGTACCTCCTGTATTGGTGCGTTTTATTACCAGGATCGGTCATCCAACCAACGAAGGAGGCTTTCGACTGCCTGATGATCCTTTTCCGTGCGCTGCCTGACCTCCTCCATCGATGGTATGAACTGAATTTGCTCGATAAAGTTCTGCAACAGGTCTTCAAAATCGTCGGAGGAAAGCAAAACTTGTCCGGCCAGATTCGGTATGACTTCCCATTGGCCAGCCACAACGGTTTCTGCGTCACAGGTTTTTGCGATATAAGCCTTCCTTTCCTGTAGATCGACCACCAGGCGGTATTCCGCCGGGTCATCGGAAGACCCCAGGTTGTATATTGCCAGGTGGTGGTAGATAGATTTGTAATGGATGAACGCCAGGTATCCGGCCCAATGACCGGTGAAGGTCGTGAAACCATCGGACACCATGGCCTCGTCGCCCGCAGGCTCCCACCAAAGAGCCAGGTATCGGGCGTTGTGGGTGTTTTCATATCCTACGGCCTGCTCCAGGATCGGGGCAGGCGGCACAGGGATATCCAATTGAGTGAGTTGAGGGTTCATCGTTCTCCTTATCAAAAAATAGTCTTCAAGTGGATAGGTATCCGGGTCTGGGTTCAGGTCGTGTTTCTCGGCTTCGAATTCAACCCAATCGGAGAGCTCATCCAGCTCCCAATCCGTCATGCGCGGCGGAAGGGGAAACCAGTCGCTCCAATCTGACTCGGGCGGCCGTTCTCCCAGACATTCCGCATCGAAAGGACCCAGAATGAAATCATCTAAGGTCAGCCTGGATTCTGCCCAGGTCTCTTCAACCTCAGGGTTAGCCAGGCTCCAGTAAACTATCTGTTTTTCGTGTAAAAGCATCTTTGATCCTCCGCATGTTGAGTGATGAGACGCAGGAAGGTTCTCTGTCCTGCGTCTCACCGAAACGTCCATCAATCTTCAAAGAAATCAGCGGATGCGCCGCCATCGACCCAGTAACCCTCCTCATCACCCAACCGGGTGGCGTTTTCGAACTGTTCGGTGAAGACGCCTTCGTCCGGTTCCTCGCTATCAATGAAACCACTGTCCAGGTTGGTGAGGCGGACGTGGAAATTCTCTCGCCAGCGCAAGGTATCCTCTTTGTAGAGGGATACTTTCACCTCTTCAATCAGGTCGATAAGGGTTTCATCGGTCACCTCGTCTGGCTCGATGCCATGGTCGACTAACACGTGGCTGAGCTCCCTGGCAATCTGCCCCCAAGTGATGGTGTATGCGGGCATTTCCATGTTGTAGCTGGCGTGGGCCAGCCGTTTGGCTACCTCAAAGCCTACATTGAGGTATTTTTCTTTTTGGATAGCTATCGATTGGTCCATGTTGATTTCCTTTCCTTGTTGTATAAGATCATGAGAACCCAAGCCCCTTTTCCTTCAAAGATACCCAGCGGGAGAGACCACAAACGATGTGATCCACCACGCTGACATCCAAGAGCTTGCCCGCCTGGACGATGGCTCGGGTGACGGTCACATCTTCCGGGCTGGGCGTTGGATCAGAGGACGGGTGGTTGTGGGCGACCAGAACTGAAGCGGCATTGCGCTGCAGGGCTGGCTTGAACACCTCACCAACCCGCACCATCGAGGAATTTAAACTCCCGTGATAGACCTCTGAAATATCCAACATGCGGTTGCGGGTATCGAGCATCATGACCATCAAATACTCCTGCTCGCGGTGTGCAAGCATAGGCATCAATATCTGGGCGGCGTCACCCGGCGAATGGATCGTCGGGCGGTCGTCCTCCGGCTGGAGCAGCTTGCGTCCTAACGCAAGGGCTGCCTTCAACCTCAGTGCTGTCTGGTTGCTAATGCCTGGCACTCTGGAAATTTCATCCACGTGGGCCTGAGCGATCTTGCGGATCGAGCCGAACCTGCCCAGCAGCCACTCGGCTGCCTCGATCTGGGTCGAGCCGCCTATAATGACGGCCAGCAGTTCGGCCAGGCTGCAGGCATCTGAGTCCCTGGCCACCCGAAAAGCGGGCTGCTCCCGGATTGGCAGCAGTCTCAGCCGCGGGATGGCATAGGGCTGTGTGATTTCATCGTGTAAAAGGGAAAGTTGTTGATGGGGCATGTGTCTGTCTCCTGTGTTATGAGGGGACAGACCACCCCCGGAGGGGTGCTGCCCCCTCCGTTGGGGTAAACGATCAAATCATTGGGTCATCAGTAAGCTCAGGAATTGCCTTCTGGTTGGCCGTCTGGCATTCTTCCCAGGTCATCAGCTCATCCCGCCGAACGCCGGGATAACCGGGCGCAGGCGGGATCAACCAGGGGTTAGCGGCGAGCTGCTGCTTGATCTTTTCAGCCTTAGCTTCCAGGAAGTGGCGCAGGCCGCCTTTTTCGCAGCGCCAGCCCAGGGTGCGGGTGTATTTACCGTCCCAGTTCCGGTCCCGGTAAGTCTTGCTCCCGCAGATTGGACAGTGAGGCATTCCCTCGGGATCGGGGGCGCGTAGTCCCCCGGCTTGCAGGTACTGGTGCACGGCTTCGATCGCTTCGCAGTATGGCGCGCCGCACGAGCACTCCTTGTTCTTGCTGACTTTGTGGAAACGGGGACTGCTTCCCTGGCCAAAATCGACCAGGTATTTGTTCCCCTGGATGGATACTGGCAATGCAGAGACCTCGATATCCGTCTTTTCTCGAATGAATGACCGCTTGGGGATTGGGGTATTCCTCCTTTCCGTTCGATCAAGCTCATTCGCTGTAAGTCCGGTCTTCATAAGCGCTCTCCAGGAACCAGTCTGGTGCCGGGATATTGGGCTTTATGGCTACCTCTTCACCCAGCTCCTCGTCCGGAACCCTTTCCAGGTGAACATCCCGCACAAAAGGCAGCGGGACAACGAGGGTATCGTCCTGGTAAGGTCCCCCGTGGCTGATCTTGGTGAAGGGTTGCAATCCGCCCAGCGCTTTGACCCAGGCCGTGCCCGGACGAGGACCTTTCCCAAGAAGCTCGACCGGGATATCGGCATCGCCGTAGCAGGTACCGATGGTGATCATTCCTACAACCATGTGATCCTCCTTGTGGTTAAACAAAAAGAAGGACACACTGAAATCAGCGTGTCCTTCTCCGTGGGTTGATTGAAACAGTAGTAGCAGGTTTAGAATGGGATATCCGCACCTCCTACGCCGGCAGTAGCCGGTTCGCTCTCATCTTCGTGATTTTCCGAACTGGAGAGGAAGCGCACGGTGCTTGCGCTTACCTCGAAGGCCGTGCCGGGCGTACCGTCCTTGCGAGAATACAGGCGAGGACCGCCCGTTTCAGGGTCGCACACCAGGCGGCCTTCGACCAGCACCAGGCTGCCTTTGTGCAAGAATTGGTTACAGTTTTCGGCTGTTTTGCCCCACACACTTACCTTGAACCAGGTGGTTTCTTTGACAACCTGGCTGTTCGAGTCGGTGAACTGGCGGTTGGCAGCCAGGTTGAAGTTGGTGACCGCCTGCCCGGCCGGCGAGTAGCGCATTTCCGGTTCGCGTCCGAGGTGGCCGACGATGATAATCGTATGGAAAGACATTGAATTTACCTCCTTCGATAAATTGGATTACTTTTTGCCGTTGCTCCTGGCCGACCAGGCGCGGAGTACATCCCGCGTGGCTGGAGCCAGGCCTTGATGGTCCGTTTTGAACGTGTTAAACGCGGTCACTTCCGCCGTGTTGCTCATCTCGACCGCCGTCCCATCCCGATATTGCATAACTTCGGGTTGAGTTGGGGCGGCAGGCGGAATGGCGGATGCAGGAACCGGTGAGGTTGTGTGTGATGAAGGTGGTTCCGGCGATTTATTGCGGGTTGCTGTGGTTTCTGCACCGTTCCCGTTTTCAAGCCCGGCTGTTCGAGCAATCTCTTTATCGTACAAAGAATTGCCAAACTGTTCTCCGGCTTGGCGGAAACAGCGCTTCAGGCAGTCCGTTGCCGCGCCGGCAATCGCCATGTCCAGGGCTTCTGGAGTGTCGCCAGAGAAAACGCAGCGCCCGACGTCGGCATGGCTGTACGTCTTTCCGCCAAGCTCGATGGTGACCCTGCCGGTCAGGTAGACGATGCCCGCAACCTCGGTTGTGGGTTTGCCGTCCTCACCCAGGACCGGGACTTTCTTGCGGACATGCTGATCGTAGAAGGTGATCACCTTGTCCCAGCGCATTACCTTGGGCTCGGTGAGCAGGTCGAATGACCAGCGAAACAGGAACAGGTCGTTGGCCATTTCGATCACATCAAACCCTTCAAGGTAGGGGACTGTTCCCTGGCCAGGTGCCTGGCGGCGCTTGACCCGGTTCATGTCCAGGGGCTGACGCAGCCGCCAGATCACCTCGTCGGTGGGCGGCGCATCCATGCCCATTTGAGCGATGGGCAGCCCCTGACTGGCGGTTTCAAGCGCCATGGTGGGTGTTTGGTTCATAAGATCCTCCGTGTGTTGTACAGGTAAAGCATTTTTCGTGTTGGGAAAATCGATACTGCCTGCCTCAGCAATCTGCCTGGTTTCCAGGTAGCGGATCGCCTCTATGTGCTTGCAGAGGAGTCCGAAGCGCTGGCATCTTCCGGCGAAATCCGGGCAGGTGCAGCCCCAGGCGTCTCCGTCCAGTGTGACGGTGTACTGGCTCTTCTTCCCCTTTGGGGATGTACCGATGCTGACCACGATCCACTTGCATGGATCGACAGGCAGCACGGCCATGTCGCCGTTTTCGAGAGCCGTTTGTGCCCGGGCTAGCCGTTCGTTCTGCATTTGTTCCTCGAGCATCAGGGTGGGGTAAGTCATCGTGTGTTTGGTATGCCTCCTTTGTGAAATCAGCCAACGTATGGGGATTGGTTTCTAGCGTTGACGCGCCGATAGAGATCCGCGCATCCAGCCAACGTTTTTGCTGCTCACGTGCTCATCCATTGGATGGGCAAGGCAAGACAGCAAACCTTGACCTCCGAAAGAGATTCGGAAGCCAAAGTTTGCCGCCTTGATCAGGCGGTATGGCTGCCCGGCCGGACTACATTCGACCGGCCAGGCAGCCTGGTTTCCTTTGATTGATCCATGTTATGAGCCTGACCTTTGCGGACGACTTGTAACAGCGCTTCTCACGATCTACCCCCGGAGTAAGGGGTAGCGGCCACCGCCTGCCAGGGCAGAACGTCACGCAAAGAGGCTTTTTATTAAGGTGCTCGCTGCTCGTGTGAGCAGCATGGCCGTCATCCCTCCCTCCTGGGGGAAGCACACCGGCCAACGTATCAGGCAACGCAGTTGCCCGTCACAGATATTCAATTGTTTTCCGTACCTCCTGAACCTCCACCGGCTGGTGGCAAACTACCGTATGTAAAGCTCGTATTCATGAAAATTACCGTTTGGTTCCGCTTTGCTGGCTCATGATGCGCCGTGCGATCACTTCCGTCGTACCGCGCGGGGCCCGCAACACGGACGGGTCCAGGTCTTCCGGCACCGGCAGCTCTGCACCGCGCGCATCCTTGAGAAAATCCGCCAGGCTTTCCTGGTAATCCCGGCTCTGCAGAAAACCGTGAACCCGGATGTGGTAGTTCTTCTCGACCACCACTGGCGCGCCCAGGTTGCCCTTGGGCACCCGTACGGTGACGAAATCAGCCGCATCCTGGATCTCATTGAGCGGTTTCTGCGGAAGATCCGGGTCGCGGTAGCACGCCAGGCGGAAGAGCAGGTCGTCGGCGTACTTCCACGCCTTGACAACAATCCCTTCGAGAACAACATCATTGATCATGGCAGCCTCCATTTGACAGGTACTTAAAACAATGCGGCCGGAATACTTCTCCAGCAGGAGTATCCGGCCAACGTGTGTGCGGCGTATGTTACGCCAGGCAGATTAAGAGTGGGTTGCCTGGGCCCGGTAGAGACCGTGTTTCATTGCTCAGGCTATGGTTATCATACAAGATTGCGGATTGAAAGACGAGGGGCAAGTGTCCCGTCGAGGGCGGGACACTTGTCCCGAATAATTCAGTCTCTTTTTACTTAACAGATAAGGTAACTGCTCAGCTCGTACCATGGACTGAGCAGTTACCATTTCGCTGCAATACAGTGCTCTTTCTGGTTAGGGTTTCTCGACCTGATTCAAGTAATACAAGATCTCTTGTGGAGGTGTATCAACTCGTTCTTGCTTCAATGTTCGTAGATGTTGAGAGACAATCGACCTTCCATCCACCAAATGATCTGTTCTTTCCCGTAATAGGATATACCCCGTTTCTTGCTCAATCCAGGTTTTAAGTTCTGTTTGAGCGACAGTCATATCCGTTCCGGCAAACTGAATTGGCGGGTTGTTGTCATACGTCATCGTGATGAGCCAACAGCGTTTACCATCCTCAACCGTTTCTTCCATACGTACCTGTGCCCCCTGACGAGTACCATTTTCAATATCTTCCGGCAATTGATCTCGTTGTGCCTGTTGGATCATGTTTTGATCTTCCATAGCGGTTTGTGCTGTAAAGTTCACCTGCTTTTCACCCACCCGGGCGATCGTTTGCCACACAGCGCCGTTGGGATCTTTGACCACCAAGGCATACTTGGTAATCTTCCCATCCGCGTCGACAAATTGCCAGTATTCTCCAATGGTATGTTTTGGTCCCAAGAAACCACTGTTATCTGATTCGGTATTTTCTGTAACAATATGCACCCAGCCTGACTGGCCATATAATGCTGAAAACCCTTTTTCAAGTAGCGGGAGAACCTTCTCGGCAACGGATTGCTGGATGACCGCTGTTGGCGTCGGCGCAGGTGGAACGGGCGTCTGCGTAGGCGTTACTGTTGGTATTGCCAAAACCTCCGGCGAAAGCGGTAAAGGCTGCCAATTAACCTGCCATGGACATTCCACAGAGACCATTATGGTTTCCACTCGAACTGAGAAAGGCTGGTTGGGTATAGTAAT
>VFSW01009959.1_pt1 | contig 13528 bp, 12 predicted proteins | sample 5358111 | NCBI WGS metagenome assembly VFSW01 (sample SAMN11554181, study PRJNA540505) | mine drainage metagenome | isolation source: sediment from site ElyBrook_90M | place: USA: Ely Copper Mine, Vershire, VT | collected 2017 | reverse complement strand
CCGCCTCGGCCGTCTCGAGCGCTCGCCGAAGGGCGCCGTGGGACGCCGGTGCGTACGACCACCGCGGTCGTGCCGGCCTCCCGGACGCCACGTCGCCGACGAGTCTCGTGCGCTCTCGCCGCGCGCCGAGCGGCGTCAGTGTCGCGAGCACCTGCACCTCCCGCGTGGCGTGTGTGACGAGTCGATCGACTCCGAGCAGGCAAGGAGGCAGCTTCCCGAGGCCCGGGAGCGGGGCCGGTTCGGCCTCGCGCGACGCGTCCGACGTAGCAAGAGCGACCGGCCTGGAATCCACGCTAGAAGTCATAGCGGAAGCCTTGCACTATTGCGCTGGCCCGCGGCACCGCCTGCGACGCCGGAAGGATCGACCCTCGAACAAACCGATGAAGAAAAACTACGTCCTTGACACCAACGTGCTCTTGCACGACCCGCAGGCGATCTTCCGCTTCGAGGACAACAACGTCATCATCCCCATCTACGTCATCGAGGAGGTGGACCAGTTCAAGCGCGAGGGCTCGGAGAGGGGGCGCAACGCGCGGTCGATCGCGCGCGTGCTCGACGAGCTGCGCGACCGCGGCGGGTCGCTCTCGAAGGGCGTGCCCCTCGACTCGGGCGGGACGCTGCGCGTCGCCGTCCCGACGAAGCGCCTCGAGCTGGCGAGCGCCATCGATCACACGGCGATGGACCAGGCCATCTTGCAGACCGCGTTCGACGTGCGCGAAAACGACGGTGGCCGCGCGACGGTCTTCGTCACGATGGACACGAACCTGCGCATTCGCGCCGACGCGCTCGGGATGGTCGCGCAGACGTACGAGAACCAGCGCGTCGAGGTCGACCAGCTCGCCAGCGGCATGGTGGAGCTCGACCTCGACGGGGACGCCATCGACGCGTTCTTCCGCGAAGGCCGCGTCGCTCCGCGCGACCCGCCGCCGGCCGCCAACACGTGCCTGCTCATGCGCGACCGAACGAACCCCTCGCACACCGCTCTCGGCCGCTACGACGCCGGGAAGCGTTCGGTCCTGAGCCTGCGCGTGCCGCGCGAGGGGGTGATGGGCGTGCGGCCGAGGAACAAGGAGCAGAGTTTTGCGTTCGATCTGCTCCTGGACGAGTCGATCCGCCTCGTCACGCTGGTCGGCAAAGCCGGGACGGGCAAGACGCTGCTCGCGCTCGCCGCGGGTCTCAAGCGCACCGTGGAGGACGGCGCGTACACGCGGATGCTCGTCTCGCGCCCGGTGATGCCGCTCGGCCGCGACATCGGCTTTCTCCCCGGCGACGTCGACGAGAAGCTCAACCCCTGGATGCAGCCCATCTTCGACAACCTCGAGTTTCTCTTCTCGACCGGCTCCCGCAAGGGCCCCCGGGCGTACGCCGAGCTCCTCGAGAGCGGGCAGATCCAGGTCGAGCCGCTCACTTACATCCGCGGGCGCAGCCTGCCGCAGCAGTTCATCGTCGTCGACGAGGCACAGAACCTCACGCCCCACGAGGTCAAGACGATCATCACGCGCGCCGGCGACGGCACGAAGATCGTGCTGACGGGGGACCCGGGGCAGATCGACAATCCTTACGTCGACAGCGCCTCGAACGGGCTCACCATCGCGGCCGAGCGCTTCCGCGGCGACAAGCTCGCGGCTCACATCGTCCTTGCAAAGGGCGAGCGCAGCGAGCTTGCGGAGCTCGCCGCGAACATGCTCTGAATCTGAGACGAGTCATGTTTCGAGGGGAGCGAGGCCGCTCTCCCCCGACTACGACAAGTGAAAGGTCTGGCCGATTTCCGGCTCAGGCCCTGAGCTCCGTGACGGGTCGGGACAGGCGCCGCGCCATGGGGTATTCTCATGTAGCAGGGGCATGAATCCGTCCCGCTCGGCCGTCGTCGTCGTCACCGCTGCGGTCGTGGGCTCGATGCTCGCGACCGTCGCTCGGGCGTTGACCGATGGGCTCGCCCCCGCCGCGTCCTCGGCCGCTCTTGCACCGCCACCGAGCCCTGCTTCCGCGGCTCATGAGGACGTCGAGCCCGACGAATTGCGTCCGCCCTCCGACAACCCGTACGACGATTCTCCTCGGCCCCACCCGACCGTCCCTCGCCAGCACGTCACGCTGCGCGACGGCATGCTGCGCCTCCCAGGCGGGCGTTTCGTCATGGGGTCCTCCAACCCGCACGCGCCCCCGAACGAGCGCCCGGCGCGTCCACAGTCGCTGCCGCCGTTCTGGATCGACCGCACCGAAGTCACCGTCGGCGCCTACCGGTCGTGCGTGGAGGCCGGGCCGTGCGCGCGTCCGGCAAGGACGAGCGCGACGTGCACCTTCGACGCGGGGGACCCCGAGCGCCCGGTCTCGTGCGTGCATTGGCGCGACGCGGATGCTTATTGCCGGTTTTCGGGCAAGCGCCTGCCGAGCGAAATGGAATGGGAGTACGCCGCGCGAGGCCGCCTCGCCGTGGCGTTCCCCTGGGGCAGCAGGGCGTCGTGCACGGAGGCGGTCACGCTCATCAACGATCAGTCGGGCCTGAGCTGCGCGAAGTACCCGGCGCGCGTGGGTACGCACCCCGCCGGGGCGAGCGTGTTCGGGGTGCATGACATGAGCGGCAACGTCGAGGAGTGGACGGCCGATTGGTACACCGAGGCGCGCGGCCCCTCGGCGGCGCCGCGCGCAGGGGCCGCGTACGGGCTGCGTGGGGGGGGCTGGCTGTCGTCGCCGTCGATGAGCCGGACGACGTCGCGCAACTGGGGCTCGGCGCTCGAGGCGGGGCCGAACGTCGGCTTCCGCTGCGCCAGAGACGACTAGTAACTAAATTCCGCCCACTGCTCGAGACTAGCGCGGCGGCTCCACTGGCGGCGGCGGCGGAGAGCTCCCCTCGTCGGCGCGGATCGAGTAGCGGACGAGCGCGCGGAGGACGTCGTTGCGTTGCACGTTGCCGACGACGCGCCGGATGTCCTCGTAGATCGTCGGGTCGGCGAGCAGCCCGCCGATCGTCCCCTTGCCCTCGCGGACGTTGCTCACGATGACGCGCATGTCGCCGCTCATCGCGTCCAGATTCGACATGAAGTGCTGCGACTCCTTGTCCCCGTAGAGCAGCGTGTGCGCGATCCCGTTCCCCTCGCGGATGGCCGCCAGGTCCGTGCGGATCTCCGAGAGCGAACCATCCACGTCCGCGGACATCTTGTCGTCGTAGATGAGCCCGTGCGCGAGGCCGGGGCCGTTCTTCACGCGGCCGCTCATGTCCTGGAAGTCGGCGAAGATCGCGTCGAGGCGGCCGGTCGACCGGTCGAGGTTCGCGAGCACGGCGTCGAGACGGTCGGCCTCGGTGTGGTCGTAGAAGAGGCGATGCATCGACCCGTCCCCGTGGACGATGGTGCCGAGGAGCTCATGGGTTTCCGCGGCGGAGCCCTTGAGGTCTTCGGCGAACTTCGGGTCCCCGAGGGCCTGCGCGAGCGGCTCGAGGCGCTCCAACGCCTGCTGCGTGGCCTGCGCGACCTTGTTCGCGGCCGAGAACACGTCGGACGGCTCCTGCGAGGGCATGAGCGCCTTCGGGTCGAGCACCGCGGCGTTCGGGGACCCTACGCTCAGCACCACCATCTTGTCGCCGAGCAGGCCCTTGCCCTGGATGCCGGCGACGGTGTCCGTCTTGATGCGGTCGACTTCGGCCTTGTTGATCCGTAAGGCGACGAAGATCCGCGTGTCGCGCGGATCGTTCCCGTGGTCGACGCTGGTGACGTCCCCGACGTCGAGCCCGCCCATGCGCACCGGCGAGCCCGGCTTGAGCCCCGCCACGTCCTGGAACGCGGTCCTGTAGCCGATCTTCGGCGTCCAGAGCTGCGAGGTGCTTCCGATGAGGAAGATGGCCACCATCGTGAGCGTGAGCCCGGCGATGACGAAGAGGCCGACCTTGAACTGACGTGACATGGGGGAGCCCTCTACGAAGAAGAAAGGAGCGCGGCGACGTCCTCGCTCTCAGGCGCGCGGCCCTCGATGAAGTCGCGGACGCTCGTGTTGGCGGTGTGACGAAAGTCATCCTTGGTGCCCGCGAGGAGGACGCGGCCCTTGCCGATCATGGCGAGCCGATCGGAGACCGAGAACGCGGTTCCCATGTCGTGCGTGACGACGACGCTCGTCACCTCGAGCGCGCGCTGGATGCCTCGTATGAGGTGGTTGATGCGTGCGGTGTTGACGGGGTCGAGGCCGGTCGTCGGCTCGTCGTAGAGGATGACCTCGGGCTGGAGCGCGAGCGTGCGCGCGAGGCCGACGCGCTTCTTCATGCCGCCCGACAGGTCGCTCGGGCGCATGGCCTGGATGCCGGGCAAGCCGACGAGCTCGAGAGAGCGCTCCACGCGCTGGAGGATCTCCTCGTTGGTCATGGTGTTCCAGAATTGTTCGCGCAGGCCGTACGCGACGTTCTCCCCGACGCTCAGCGAGTCGAACAGGGCGGCGCCCTGAAAGAGGTAGGCGATGCGGCGGCGAACCTCCGTCAGCTCCGTCTCGTTCATCTTCCCGACGTCGCGCCCGTCGATGAGGATCTCTCCGGCGTCGGGCCGGAGAAGCCCGATGAGCATCTTGAGCATGACGCTCTTGCCGGAGCCGGAGGCGCCCATCACGGTGATCGTCTCGCCGCGAAGCACGTCGAGCGTCAGGTCGGCGTAGATGAGCTTCTGGCCGAAGGCCTTTTCCACGTGGACGAAGCGCACGAACGGCTCGCCCTTGCGCTTGACGGCCTCTGCCTTGATCGGCTCCTCGCCCACGCCGCGCAGCTTAGCGTGAAGTGCGCGACCGAATGAGAGGATGTCTAGAGAGGACCGCTGTCCTTCTAAGCGCGCTCGGCTGCGACGAGGCGCATCTCGATCGCCGCGCCTCCCGACCACGTGTCCCGTCGAAGCGCCCCCACCACGCGTGCGCGCTGTCCGGGCGTGATGTCGGCGGAGAGGTGCCCCATTTCTCCGCCGAAGCACGAGAGCGGCGTCCCGGCGACGTCGAGCCAGAGGCGCAGGTGGCCGCCGCGCACTTGGCGCACGCCGAGGACGCGCGCTCCGTCGATCGCGATCCGCGGCGCGGGGTTGGCCTGGCCGCACGGCTCGAAGCGCCCGAGGTCGTGCACGACGCGAGCCGGAAGGTCGCCGGCGTCCAGGACGGCGTCCGCGTCGTGGGCGGCGCGCGAGTCGGGCACGCCGAGCAGGTCGCAGGCGTCGCAGAAGCGCTCGCGCAGCAGGTCGACGCGGCTGCTGTCCACCTCCACGCCCGCCGCCGCCTGATGCCCCCCGAAGCCGAGGAGCGCCTCGCGCGAACGATCCAGCGCGTCGTAGACGGAGAAACCGAGGGGGGCTCGCGCCGAGCCGCGCCCCGTCGCCCCGTCGAGGGCGACGACGACGGCGGGCTTGCCGAACCGGGCGACGAGCCTACCCGCGAGGATTCCGACGATCCCCGGATGCCAACCTTGCTTGGCGAGGACGATCCCCGGCAGCTCGCGAAGCGCGGGATCCTCGAGCATCGCCAGGGCCTCGGCGAGCATCTCGCGCTCCACCTCTTTCCGCCGCGTGCACTGCGCGTCGACCTCCAGCGCAAGCCTTCGCGCCTCCTCGTCCGTCGTCGCCAGCAGCAGGGCGAGCGCCAGGTCGGGCTTCCCCATGCGCCCCGGGGCGTTGATGCGCGGGGCGAAACGGAAGGCGACGTCTTCTCCCGCGGGGGTCGCGGCCGCGCCGCCGGCCAGCTCCGAGAGCGCTCGGGTGCCCGGACGCGCGCCTCGTGCGAGGAGCGGAAGACCGGCGCGGACGAGGGGACGGTTGTCGCCGTCGAGCGGCGCGACGTCGCCGATGGTGCCGATGGCCACGAGGTCGAGCCACGGGCGGAGATCCAGGCTGGAGCCGAGCTCCGCGCGCACGCCCGCGCAGACCGAGAGCGCCAGGCCGACCGAGGCGAGCCCCTTGTACGCGAATCCGCACTCGGGGCGGTGGGGATTGAGGAAGGCGAGTGCGGGCAGCGGCGCCGCGGGGACGCGGTGGTGGTCGATGACGACCGCGTCGACCCCCGCGCGTCGCGCTCGCTCGAGGCGCTCGTGATCGCTCGATCCGCAGTCGCACGTGACGAGGAGCGAGGCGCCGGTCGACACGACCCGATCCAGCGCCGGATCCGACAACCCGTATCCCCCCTCGAAGCGGTTCGCCAGAAGCGTCACCACCTCCCCTCCGAGCGCGCGCAAGACGCCCGTCAGGAGGGCCGCCGAGGTCACGCCGTCCGCGTCGTAGTCTCCGAAGACGCAGACGCGCTCCTTCGTCCGCACCGCGTGCGCCACGCGCGCCACGGCCTCGCCGCGGTCCCTCATCGCCTCGGGGGGCGTGAGGTGCGCGAGGCGAGGCTCGAGGAAGCGCAGGCCCCGCGCGGGTTCGTCGAGGCCCCGCGCCAGGAGCACGCTCGCCGCCGTCCGCGTGACGCCGAGCTCCCGCGCGAGAGCGACGGCGTCTTCGCTCGCGGGCCCCGGCAGTTTCCACATCGCGGTGCCGCACCGAAGCCCGCGTGCGTGCCGGCGTCAACCGCCAAGCCGGGGTGGCTACGCCGTGAGGCGCCGCTTGACGTCCTTTTGCTTCGTCATCCGCTTGTCGATCCACTCGGTGAGCGGCGCGGCCACGTAAATGCTCGAGTACGTCCCGGCGATGATTCCGACGACGAGCGCCAGCATGAAATCTTTGATTACGCCCGTGCCGTAGACGAAAAACGCCAGCACGCTGAGCATCGTGGCGCCCGAGGTCAGGATCGTGCGCGAGAGCGTCTCGCTGACGCTGAGGTTGATGATCTGCGCGAACGACTTGCCGCGGTGCTTGCCGAGATTCTCGCGGATGCGGTCGTACACGACGACCGTGTCGTTCATCGAGTAACCGACCACCGTCAGCACCGCGGCGATCGTCGAGAGGGTCACCTCCTTGTGCAGGACGATGAAGACACCGATGACGACCATCGCGTCGTGGATGCACGCGACGATCACCCCCGGCGCGAAGCGGAGGTCGAAGCGAAAGGCGAGGTAGAGCATGATGAAGACGATGGCGATCGCCACGGCGTTCCGGGCGCTGTTGCGGAGCTGCTCGCCGGCTTTCGGGCCGACCCACTCCACGCGCAGCGCCCGCTCCGGCACCACGTCGGCGCCGAGCTTCTGGCGCAGCCGATCCATGAGCTGATCCCCCTTGCTGAGGAGCTGGATCTCGACTCGGTGGTCGCGCTGATTGAGCATCTCGGGGTTGTTCGCGCCGGCCCGCAGCTTGATCCCGGGCACGCTCAGCACCTGCTGGCGGATCTTGTCGAGGTCCGGCGCCGAGTCGTAGCGCGTGCTGATCTTGTCGCCGCCCGCGCTGAACTTCACCTCAGTGGCCTTCGCGTCGTTCGGGCAAGCGGCCGGGTCCGACAGGGGAGCCCCAGGGGAGTCGACGAAGCAGAGCGCGCTCTTGAGCGCCTCCTTCTCCTGGTCGTCGAGCGCCGTGACCTCCTGGACGCGGATGAGAAAGTGCCACGGGTTGTGCGCGTCCGCGACCTGCACGACGTCGGGCGCCTGGAAGCCGACCGATTGCACGGCCTTGCGCACTCCGGAGGCGTCGATCCGCTTCTCGAAGGCGAGCTCCACCTCCGTGCCGCCCCGGAAGTCCGTCCCGTAGTTGGGGCCGGGGTAAAAGCTGAGGATGATCGACGCGACGACCAGGACGAGGCTCAGCGGGATCCAGAACACCCGCTGCCCCATGAAGTCGAAGACGCGTCCCGGCTTGAAGAACTCCATGGCTCGTCAGAACTCCGCGCCCACGCTGAGGCGCTTGACCTTCGCGCCGCGGACCCACCAGTCGAAGACCAGGCGCGTGCAGAAGACGCCCGTGAACACGCTGCACACGACACCGACGATGAGCGTCACGGCGAACCCCTTCACCGGGCCGGTGCCGTACTGCGACAGGATGAGGCCCGAGATGAAGAGCGTCGCGTGCCCGTCGATGATCGACGGCAGGGCCCGCGAATACCCCGCGTCCACTGCCGCCCGCACGCTCTTTCCGTCGCGCAGCTCCTCGCGGATGCGCTCGTTGATGAGCACGTTCGCGTCGATGCTCGTGCCCAGCGTGAGCGCGAGCCCGGCGATCCCGGGCAGCGTCATCGTGGCGCCCGCCGCGGCGAGGAGCGCCATCTGGAGCATCAGGTTGTAGAGCACCGCGACGTCCGCGACCACGCCGGCCTTCCGGTAATAGAGGACCATGAAGACGATGACCGCCGCCGAGCCGTACAGGGCTCCGAGCACGGCCTCGTGAATCGAGTCCCGCCCGAGCGACGGCCCGATGATCGACTCGTTGCTCAGCGTGATGGGCGCCGGGAGCGCGCCGGCGTGCAAGTTGTTCTCGAGCTGCCGCGCGTCGTGCAGCTGCTTGTCCGGGTCCCCCGCGCCCATCGTGATGCGCGCCGATCCGCCGGAGATCTTGTAGAGGATGTTCGGCGTCGAATCGACGACGTTGTCGAGGATGATCGCGAACCGCCGGTTGACGTTCGCGCCCGTGATCTCCTCGAAGCGGTCGGCACCGGCCGGCGTGAACGACAGGGCCACGTAGGGCCGTCCGAAGTCGTTCTGATCCTGCTGGACGCTCACGTCGGCGATCGCGTCGCCAGTGATCTCCGCCCTCGAGAAGAGATACACCGTCCGCCAGCCGACTTGCTTGTACTGCACCGGGTCGGTCCCCTCGACGGCCTCGGTGACGGCCTCGAAGCCGATCTCGTGGTCGTCGGGGACGTTCAGCGTCTTCGCCCAGGCGCGGAAGCGCCCGAGGCAGTCGTTGAGCGACTCGGCGGCATACTTCTTCGGCTGGCACGACATGCGCGCATAGAACGTCTTGACGTTCTTCTTGTGTCCGCCCGCGTCGAGGCCGTCCGGCGCCGTCTCCGTGTAGAGGGAGATGCCCTCGGCGTCGAGGGCTTCGTCGGGCTTGAGGCCGCCCAGGGCCTTTTCGCTCCCCGCGTCGTCGACGAGCTTGAACTCGAGCCGCGCCGTCTCGCGGATCGAGTCCTTGATGTCGTTGAAGCTCTTCTCGTCGCTGCCCGGGACCTCGAGGATGATGTCCTCGTCGCGTGTGCTCACGCTCGACTCGCGCAGGCCGAGCCCGTTGACGCGCCGGTCGATCGTCTCCTTGGCTTGATTCACCGCATCCTCGCGGATGTGCGACTCGTCCTCGCCGCGGAGCTTGAAGGTGATCTCGCTATCGCCGGGCCCCGGGGCCTCCGAGAGCTCCGACAGGAAGGACTTGCGGAAGCGCTCGTCGAGCTTGCCCTTGTCCGCCTTGTTCTTGAACTTGAGCCGGATGATCGACGTCTCGGGCGTCGACAGGTGCACGCTCGCGTCGAGCTTCGAGAGCTCCTCGCGCGTCACGCGGCCCTCGCCGCTGTGCACCCCGAAGAGCGTCGCGAGCTTCTGTCGCATGTCGTCGGCCAGGTGATCGCGCTTGTCGCGGATCGCGTCGTCGACCTCCACCGTGTAGACGAGGCGCATGCCGCCGCGCAGGTCGAGCCCGGGGGCGATGGCGAAAGAAAGACGGTCGCGCACGTAGGCGGGCAGGGGGATCTTCCCGCCACTCATCTGGTTCAGCGTCGGCCAGAGCGCGACGGCGGACCCGAAGAAGGTCACCGCGACGAACCCCGCCCGCAGCCTCCACGATGCGTCCATGATCGGGAGCAAGCCGAAGGCGGCCCACACGAAGATGAGCCCTGCGATGACGAGGCCCGCGAAATTGTCGAAGTGCTGAAAGAGCGCCGCCGAGCCGGCGGAGGTGGCCATGAGGAGGAGCGCGTTCCGGCGCGCCGGCCGCGACACCCCCCACACGACGGCTCCGACCGCAGCCGCCGACGCCCCGAGCACGGACAGCGGATCGCCCCGGAGGTAGACGGCCAGGCCGACGAGGCCGAGGGCGGCCACGCCGCTCAGGATCGCGAGGACGTTCTTGCGGGGCATCGAGGAAGACAATCGAAGCGTCGGGAGAGCCGGAGGCTCACTTCTTGTCCGAAACAGCCTTGGCCTCTTTCAAATCTTTGGTAGGCGGCGCTTTCTCCGTCTCCGCCGTGAAAGGGGAGACCGTGTTCGCGACGATTTGCACGTTGACGCCCGGCGCGATCTTCACCTTGGCGACGCGATCGTCCATCTCGACGAGCTCCCCGATGAGGCCTGCGTTGGTCATCACGCGGTCGCCCTTCTTGAGCGACGCACGCGCCTTCGACTCTTTCTTCTGCCGCCGCGCCGACATGTAGAGGATGGGGACGAACACGAGCATCATGAGCAGCGGGAGCATGAAGCCCGCGAGGGGAGAGGGCGGCGACTGCGAGCCGGCGGACGGCGCGGGCGAAGGCGTCGAGTCCTGCGAGATGCCCGGCGTCGCGGCCTTGGGCTGGACGTTCTGGGCGAGGAGGAGGTCGTTCGAGAGGAGGGGGGAAGACACGCTACGGCTCCTGGCGAAACGGCCGCGGAAAGCGGCGGCCGCGGCCGGGGTGGGATAGTCGCAGACGGGGACCCCGTCAACCGCAGGCACAAGCCAGCCTGAGCGAGCCGGAGCCGTGGCTGAGCGGCGTACACGGCGCCGCCGACCCTACCAGAGCAGCCCGACGGCCTTCTCCCGCCCGCCCGCGGGGTTCGGGTTCGGCCACCAGTGCTCGGTGCTCCCCTGCCTCATGACCGTCAGCCGCAAGAGGTCGATCTCGAGCGCCGCGGTGAACCCCGGCGACGAAGGTACGCCGTCGAGGCTCCACGCGGTCGCGCCGACGGCGAGCTGAAAGCCCCATGGCGCCCCGAGCGTGAGCACCCCCTGGAGCGGCCAGTTGCCGTACGTGCCCTGCCCCCACGACCGCCACAGCGCCCCGGCGTCGAGCGCGACGCCCCAGTTGCCGCGCGCGAAGCTCCCGGTGCACCGCCGCGCGGCGACGCCCACGTCCGTGCCCAGGGTGATCATCGTCGTCCCGCGAAAGAGGACGCCTGCGACGAGGGGGGCCAGCGGAGAGCTCCCTGCGCCGACCGAGTACGTCAGCGCCGTCGCCCAGTCGCGCGACGATGCACCCGACGCGAGCTGCGTCGTCGCGCCGCCGCCGCCCGCGAGCCCCGAGCTTACGTCCGCGCGCGCCGAGGCGGGAACGCAGGCGACGGCCGCAGCCGCGGAGAGGCCGGCAAGCAAGCGGAGACGCACGGGCGAGGAACCGGTACCACGCGCCGCCCGCGTTTCAAAGGCGCGTCTTGACGCGGTCGATGACGATGCCGGCTGCGCGGTCGCTGAAGAGAAGCGCGTTGTGGCCGCAGTTCGGCACGACGACCACGTCCCCGACGCCGAGGCACGCCGTTTCCACGCCGACGACCACTGTGTCGTCGGCCGCGACGATCGACGTGTGCGGGACCGCGCTTTCGTGCGCCCGCTCTCGGAGGCGCCGCAATAGCTCGCTCTGGGCGTGCACGTCGGCCCCCACGAGGAGGGGAGGGACGGCCATTCCGCCGAAGGGGCTCGCCAGCGAGACCGTCCGCGCGAGGCGTGTGTGGCCTCCGAGCTCCTGGACGTAGTAGCGCGCGACGATGCCGCCGAGCGAGTGGCCGACGACCGTCACGCGGCAGCTCTTCGGCATGCTGCCCACCAGCTCGGCCAGCCTGCGCGCGATCTTGCGCACCCCGACCAAGGGGGCGTGGGTGAACGTCGCGACGCGCGCACCGGTCTCCCGCTCCAGCCTTGCCCGGAGGGGGCGGAACACGCCTGCGGTCGCAAGAAACCCGTGGACCAAAACGACCACGTCCTCGCCGGCGCGAATCGTGGGCACGACGTCGGACAAGTCGAGGGGCACGAGGGCGACTTCGCGCAGCAGCGCGAGGCGCTCGAGCCCGATGACCTGACCAAGGGGGCCAAGGGGTGCCGCAAACCACCCCCGTCCTCCGAAAAAGGCCGGGAGAGCCATCAGCCTCTTTGGCGCAAGCACGAAGCGTGCGAGCAAGTCGCCTCTTCTTGTCCTACGCTCGCGTCGCCGTGAACCCCCACGAAGACCGCCGTGAGCGTGACGTCTACCGCCACACCTTTGCCGTCGCCGAAGGCGACATCGATGCCCTCGGTCACGCGAGCAACATCGCGTTCGTCCGGTGGATCCAGGACGTCGCGATCGCTCACTCGTCCGCCGTAGGGCTCGGCTTGGAGGCCTACCAGAAGCTCGGCGCCATCTTCGTCGTCGTCCGCCACGAGATCGACTACCTGCGTCCGGCGCTTCGCGGTGACGCACTCGAAGCGCGAACGTGGATATCCAACGTGCAGGCGGCGAAGTGCCAGCGGTCGACGGAGCTCGTCCGCGAGCGCGACCGCAAGATCCTCGCCCGCGGCCTGACGACCTGGGGCTTCATCGAGATGTCGAGCGGGCGGCCGAAGCGCATTGCGGAAGAGGTGCGCGCCGCCTTCGAGCGCTTTATTCACTGATGGGGGAGGAGGGTCCGAGTCGTGGCGATGGACGGAGACGAGAAAGACCGGGCGGACTGGGACGCGGTCGAAGAGGCGACGGAGCTCCTGCACGAGGAACGCTACCGGGAGGCGATGATCGAGCTTCGCCGCGCGCTCCAGGCCAATCCGAAGAACGCATACGCGTATTACTTTCTCGGCGTGGCGATGTTCGAGATCGGCGAGCTCGAGCCCGCGCGCGACGCCTACGCCGCGTGCCTCAAGCTTTCCCCCGAGTACCTCGGCGCGCGCGTCGCTTCGTGCCACGTGCTCCGGCTGACCGGGGACGTGCGCGGCGCCATCCGCGAGGGCCTCGCGGCGCTGAGCCGGGCGCCGGGCGATCCGGACGCGCTCCACGCCGTGGGGCTCGCCTACAACGCGCGCGGCGACGACGCGGCGACGCGCAAGTACTTGGAAGCCTACCTCGCGACGAGCCCGGAGTTCGAGGTCGCGCTCGAGACGAAGGCGCTCCTCGCTTCCCTCGGCGGCGGCGGAGAGGCGACGCGAGACGAGGACGAGGACTCCTGACGCCGCAGGAGGATGCGGGTGGTGCGCGCTACGGTGACCGAGGCCGAGCGCGAGCGCGGGGGCGAGCGCGGGGGAGACGGACGCCGGATTGGGAATCGGAGGTCGGATCGCGGAGGACGGATGTCGGATGGCGGATGGCGGAGGGGGGCTGAGATCCGCATCCGCATCCGTCGTCCGTCGTCCGTCGTCCGATTCCGTCGTCCGGGTCCGCATCCGAAGTCCGTCGCCGTCTCCGTCTCCGCGACCGTGACCGTCGCGGTGGGTCGGTTTGGCTTGCCTGCCCGAGCGCGAAAGAACCGCGCCAGCGACCCGCGTAGCCCAATCGAGCCCGGGTCGCTGTCACGGTTCTTTCGCTGGGGGGGGCATGCAAGCCAAACCGACCCACCGCGCGTCCTCACGCTTCCTCGTCCTCGATCTGGCCATCCAGTGCATCGAGATCCTTCGTCCCGTCGTCGAAGTGGTGCACCGTCGAGACCGCGACCTCAGCGATCAACTGCGACGGGCCCTCATCTCCGTTGCTTTGAACGCGGCGGAGGGCAATCGCAGCCAGGGGGGCCACCGCATCG
>VFSW01009958.1_pt1 | contig 13529 bp, 13 predicted proteins | sample 5358111 | NCBI WGS metagenome assembly VFSW01 (sample SAMN11554181, study PRJNA540505) | mine drainage metagenome | isolation source: sediment from site ElyBrook_90M | place: USA: Ely Copper Mine, Vershire, VT | collected 2017 | reverse complement strand
CCGTCGACCTGCTTGGCCCCCGCCCGGGCGGCCAGGACCGAGTTGGCGACGCCGAGGCCGAGGTTCTCGTGGCCGTGGAAGCCGACCTGGGCGTCGTCGCCGAGCTCAGCCACCAGGGCCGCGATCCGGTCGCTGACCCCGTCCATGATCAGCGAGCCGGCCGAGTCGACCACGTAGACGCACTGCGCGCCCGCGTCGGCCATGATCCGCGCCTGCTTCGCCAGGACCTCGGGCGGCTGGCTGTGCGCCATCATCAGGAAGCCGACCGTCTCGAGGCCGATGCTGCGGGCCACCTTGAAGTGCTGGATGGAGATGTCCGCCTCGGTGCAGTGGGTCGCGATCCGGCAGACCGAGGCGCCGTTGTCGGCCGCCTGGCGGATGTCTTCCGTGATGCCAAGGCCGGGCAGCATGAGGAAGGCGATCTTGGCCTGCTTCGCGGTGGCCACCGCGGTGGAGATCAGGTCCTGGTCGGGCACGGCGCTGAAGCCGTAGTTGAACGAGGAGCCGCCGAGGCCGTCGCCGTGCGTTACCTCGATCACCGGCACGCCGGCTCCGTCGAGGGCGGCGACGATATTCCGCACGTTCTCGACGGTGAACTGGTGCCTGATCGCGTGCGAGCCGTCGCGCAGCGAGGAGTCGGTGACGCGGACGTCGAGGTCGGCGCTGTAGGACATGGGACGTTTCCCTTTCAGGCGCGCGCGGCGAGGATGCGCGTGGCGAACCCCTCACCGACCCGGGTCGCGGCGGCGGTCATGATGTCGAGGTTGCCCGAGTACGGCGGCAGGAAGTCGCCCGCGCCCTCAACCTCGACGAACACGGCGACGCGGGCCCGCCCGCCGCTCATCGGGGTGGGGTCGTCGAACTGCGGCTCGGTCCGCAGCCGGTAGCCGGGCACGTAGGCGGCGACGTCGGCGGCGATCTCCTTGATGGAGGCCGCGATGGCGTCCCGGTCCGCGTCCTCCGGGATCGCGCAGAAGATCGTGTCCTGCATCAGCATCGGCGGCTCGGCCGGGTTCAGGATGATGATCGCCTTGCCGCGCTGCGCGCCGCCGATCGTCTCCACCCCGCGGGCGGTGGTCTTGGTGAACTCGTCGATGTTGGCCCGGGTACCTGGCCCGGCCGACGGCGACGCGACGCTGGCGACGATCTCCGCGTACTCGACCGGGACGACCCGGGAGACCGCGTAGACCATCGGGATGGTCGCCTGACCGCCGCAGGTGATCAGGCTGACGTTGGGCGCGTCGACGTGCTGGCCGAGGTTGACCGCGGGCACCACGGCCGGCCCGAGCGCGGCCGGGGTGAGGTCGATCGCCTGGATGCCGAGCTCCTTGTACTTGGGCGCGTTCTCCCGGTGCACGTAGGCGGAGGTGGCCTCGAAGACCAGGTCGGGGCGCTCGGTGGCCAGCAGCCAGTCCACGCCCTCGTGACTGGCGGTCAGGCCGTGGTCGGCCGCCCGCTTCAGCCCGGGGCTTTCCGGGTCGACGCCGATCATCCAGCGCGGCTCGATGACGTCGGAGCGGAGCAGCTTGTACATGAGGTCGGTGCCGATGTTGCCCGACCCGACGATCGCGGCGGTGGCCTTGGTCACGGTGTCTTCCCTGTTGCTCGAAGCCGGCTAGTTGAACGCGGCGGTCACGGTGCCGAGCCCGGCGAACTCAGCGCGGAACGTGGTGCCCGGCTTGGCGTCGATCGCCCGGGTGCAGGAGCCCGGGATGATGAGGTGCCCGGCCTCGAGCTTGACCCCGAAGCCGGCCACCGTGCGCGCCAGCCAGGCGACGCACCAGGTTGGGTTGCCGAGGACGGCACTGGTGTTGCCGCGGGCGACCGCCTGGTCGCCGGAGTACAGCACCGCGTCGATATTCGCGATGTCCACTCCCCGCCGCGCCAGCTCGGCGGGGGTGCGGCGGGCCTCGCCGAGGATGACGCCCGCCGAGGACGCGTTGTCGGCGATGGTGTCGGGCAGCTTGATCTGCCAGTTGGTGATGCGGCTGTCGATCAGCTCCAGGCTCGGCACGATGTACTCGGTGGCGGCCAGGACGTCTTCCTCCGTGCAGTCGGCGCCCGGAAGGGCGGAGCCGAGGATGTAGCCGATCTCTACCTCGATCCGCGGGTAGCAGTATGCTCCCGCCGGTATCGGTGCCCCCGTGCCGAGGACCATGGAGTCGAGCAGGTGCCCGTAGTCCGGCTCGTCGACCCCCATCATCTGCTGCATGACCGGAGAGGAAAGGCCGACCTTGTGACCGCGCACCCGGGCGCCCGCGGCGATCTTCCGCCGGATGTTGATCAGCTGGATCTCGTAGGCGTCCACCGCGTCGATGCCCGGGAACGTCTCGGTCAGCGGGTCAATCGGCGCCAGGTCCCGCTCGGCCGCCCAGAGCAGGTCGGCCGCGGTCGTGCGCAGGGCGTCGTCGAGCATCGGTGTCCGTCTCATGGTCGGTGTGTCGGGCGGCCTTAATGTAGCCCGACGGAGCCGGGGAAGGGGATACTTCGTTCCCGCTGAGTGGGACGTCCCGGTCATTGGAACGCGGCTCTTTGCCTGTTCGCAAGCCCTCGTTAGGCTGTCGGAACTTACTATCTGCGTGGAGGCGTCCAGTGCCGGAAAGCCCTGTGTCGGTGAGCTCCGTGTCCGGGAGTCCCGCACCCGGAAGCTCTGATCACCAGTGGGACGAGATCTTCGACGTGGTGGTGGTCGGCAGCGGCGGGGGAGCGCTCACCGCGGGCCTGCTCGCCGCCCGCGGCGGCGCGAGCACCCTGGTCGTCGAGAAGGACGAGTTCTTCGGCGGCACGACCGCGGTGTCCGGCGGCGACATGTGGATTCCGAACAACCGCTTCGTCAAGGACCGGGACTCGCGGGAAGACGCGCTGAGGTACATCAGGCGCCTCTCTGACGGCCGCGCCTCCGACCCGCAGCTGCAGGAAGTTTACGTCGACACCGCCCCGGAGATGCTCGAGTACCTGATCGAGACGACCGGGTACGACTCCGAGCCGCACATTCAGCTCGACGACTACTACTCGGTGATCGGCGACCGCATCCCCGGCGTCCGGCACTTCCCGCGGACCTGCGCGGTCAAGCCGTACCCGGCCGGGGCCGAGCTCGGCGAGGAACTCGCGCGGAAGATCGCCTCGGGCCCGTGGATCCCGCCGCAGGAGGTCAGCTTCCCCGAGCAGCGGCGCGGCCAGGTCGGAGCCGAGGAACTGGCCAGGCGGCGGCGGGAGGTCTGGCGGGCCAAGGGCGGCGGGCTGATCGCCCCGCTGATGAAGGGCGTGATCGACGCCGGCGGCGAACTGCGGGCGTCCACCCCGGCGGTCGAGCTGGTCACCGACGCCGCTGGCGCGGTCGTGGGCCTGGTCGTCGAGGGCGCAGGTATCGATGGGGCGGGCGGCACCCGCCGGATCGGTGCCCGTCGCGGCGTCGTGCTGGCTTGCGGCGGCTTCGACCACAACCCCGAGATGATCAAGACGTTCATCGGGTACGAGGTCAAGCCGGTGACGCCGGCGCCGAACACCGGTGACGGGCACCAGATGGCGATGGCGGTCGGGGCCAAGCTCGGCTCGATGAACACCTTCTTCGGCTACGGCGTCGTCTACGAGCCGTGGGACAAGGGCCGGGACGGCAAGCCAGTGCCGCAGATGATGATGGGCCTCGGGGCGGGGTCGATCATCGTCAACCAGCACGGCAACCGCTTCATGCACGGCGGTTACACCTACAACGACTTCGCCCACCCGTTCGGCTTCTTCGACCAGCGCAACCCCGGCTTCACCAACCAGCCCCCCGGTTGGATCATCTTCGGCCAGGACATCATCGACGCGGGCATCATCGGGTCCAAGCCAGGCATCGCGATGAGCCTGACCGGCCCCGACGGCGAGGAAGCGCCCGACTGGCTCAAGATGGCGGGCTCGGTCCGCGAGCTGGCCGAGCAGACCGGCATCGACCCGGACGCGCTCGAGGCGACCGTCGAGCGGTACAACACCTACGCCGAGAAGGGCGAGGACCCGGACTGGGGCGATCCCGGCCAGACGCACGTGCTCACCGGGCCAGACACAGTCAACCGCAAGCCGATCACCGGCCCGACCTTCGGCGCCATCCAGCAGTGGCCGGGCACCCTCGGCACCAACGGCGGCCTCCGCGTCGACAAGGACGCGCGGGTGCTCGGCTACCGGACGCCGGTCATCGACGGGCTCTACGCGGCGGGCAACACCGCCGCCTAGGTGCTCGGCGCGATCTACGGCGGCGGCGGCAGTTGCATCGGCCCAAGCGTCACGTTCGGCTACATCGCGGGCCGTCACCTGGCGAGCAAGCCCTCGCGCGACATCGGGACGGTGAAGGGCCAGTGACCGAACTGCTGTCGTTCGAAGAGACCAGCCGGTACCTCGACACCCCCAAGGGCAAGCTCCACTACCACGTGGCGGGCGACGGCCCGCCGCTGCTGCTGCTGCACGGCTCGGGTCCCGGTGTCAGCGGCTGGGCCAACTTCCGCGGCAACCTGCCCGTGCTGGCCGAGCAGTACACCACCTACGTGCTCGACTTCCCCGGGTTCGGCAAGAGCTACTCGCCCGACGCCAACCCGCTGGCGGTCGGCCCGGCCGGGGTGCTCGACTTCCTGGACGGGATGGGCCTGCCCCCGCTGCCGGTCATCGGCAACTCGATGGGCGGCAACGTCGCCGCCCGGATCGCCGCCGATCACCCGGACCTGATCACCCGGCTGGTCTGCATCGGCGGCGTCGGCCTGTCGCTGCTCAGCCCGTCCCCCCCGGAGGGCATCAAGCTGCTGGTGGAGTTCGTCGAGAACCCGACCCGCGAGCGGCTGGTGCAGTGGATGGAGTCGATGGTCTACGACACCGCCATCCTCACCGACGAGTTCGTCGAGCTGCGGTGGCAGTCGGCAACTAACCCGGCAGCCTCAGGTGACATCAAGAAGCTCTACAACCGGCCGATGCTTGAGGGGATGCGCAAGGGCCGCGCGTTCGGCGCCGTCGACGCGGTCTCGACGCTGACCAAGATCCAGGCGCCCACGCTGGTCATCGTCGGCCGGGACGACCGGGTGACGCCGATGGAGGGCGCGCTGGCCGCGATGCGGCTCATCCGCCAGTGCGAGCTGCACGTGCTCTACGACTGCGGGCACTGGGCGATGATCGAGCGCAAGGACGAGTTCGAAAGCACCGTGCTCGCGTTCCTGGCCCGCGACCGCCAGGCCTAATCCCCGCCGGGAACCCCCGAACCGCGGCGGGAACCCCCGAACCCCGGCGTATGGTTGCGCCAGCGATACGCCTATAGCCGTATCGTTGCGGCAACCATCGGTGCGGCGACCCGCTTCGGGGCGATCACGAGGACGAAATGTCATAGTCTGGTGACACGCTGCACACATGCAAGACCAAGAAGCACGGCGGCTGCTCGCGCTGATCGAAGCGCAGAGACAGGTGGTTTCCCGAGCTGCGGGAACTCATCGAGCGGGCCGGGCTGCCTCAGCCGCTGTTCAACCCGCGGCTCTACCTGCCCGACGGTACCTTCCTCGGCCGCCCCGACGTGTGGTGGGCGGAGGCGGGCTTGGCGGTGGAGGTCGACTCCAAGCGCTGGCATCTGGGTCCGGACGACTGGGAGCACACCAGGGACCGGCACTCCAGGTTCGGTGTGCACGCCATCGTGACACTGCACTTCACCCCGCACCAGCTCCGGGCCGACCCGGCATCCGTGACCAGTTCCGCGATGAGAACCGCCTACCAGGCGGGATCGCCCGGCCGCGCCTGCCCCTCACCGCTCTCCCGGCCGCGGCCTGACCCCCAAAGTTTCGATGACCGCTTGGTCAGCGGCCCGGCTTGCGTACCCAGCCGAAGTCGTACCAGACGGTCTTCAGGCTGGTGACCGGCGTGCCCCAGGTCTCGATGTAGGTGACCCCCTCGGGGCCGGCGGTCATCGTGTACGGGGTGCCCGCCCGGCTGGTGAAGAAGCAGCCCGGCTTCACGATCACGTGCTGGCCCTCGGCCGGGTCGCCGAACTCGATCTTGTACTCGCCCTTGAAGACGATGATCGTCTCGTCGATGTTGTGCAGGTGGCGCGGGACGACGAAGTTCGGCACCACCTTCAGCGGGTTGCGGTAGAACGTCATGAACTGGATCGGCTTGGTGCTGACCCACATGTTCTCCGCGAACGTCGCGTCGAAGTCAACCGGCGCGTCCTTCAGCAGGCCGCCGTCCTCCCAGAAGTAGGTCGGGCTTTCCTGCTGGCCCTTCAGCGACATGGGGATCCAGTCGGCGTCGGTTAGCAGGCTGTCTACAGAGAATGGCATGGGGTCAATATAGGAGCCGCGTCCTTCGCTGTCACCATCGCCGTTCTGTTATTCGGGACGCAGAAAGCGCAGGTCAAGACACGTCCCATCCAGCGGGACGTCCTGGTTGACCAGCGCCGCCGGCTGGACAAGCATGGGCGGGTGCCTATCTCCTTTTTCGATCTCCTCGCCGACGAGGGCTGGGAGCCGCTCGAGTTCTTTCAGGGCGACCCGACGTTCTACTGGAGCGATGGCGGATTCATCGCGAATGCCCCGGTTGACATTGCCGCCACCCTGGACGGCGCGATGTGGCGGTCGACCAACGTCGAGCCCGCCTTCCGGTGGCAGGGGCGACGCATCCGCCCGGACTTCACTGTGCCCAAGCGGCACGTGAACCACCCGCAGCTGATGATCGTCGTGGGCGGGCAGCTGACCGTCGAGTACGGCGCGGGCGGCGAGGAGACCAGGCAACTCGGTCCGGGCGAGTTCTGGACCGGCGACGCCAAGGTGCCGTTCACCATCACCTCCGGGCCCGAGGGCGTGACCTACCTCGAATGCTGGGATCTGCAGCCGCTCGGCCTCATCGAGACCACCTGGCACGATGACGGCCACTGGAAGCGCCGCGAGTCCGGGTCGAAGAAGTTCCCCCAGCCTTAGTCCCGCCAGTCGCGAGGAGAATCTCACAGTGCCAGTACTTTCGCTCGGCTACCTCCGTCTTGACGCGACCGACCTCGACGCGTGGAAGACGTTCGCCGGGGACTTCCTCGGGCTGATGCCGGTTCACGAAGAGGGCGACGAGTCGCTTCGCTACCGGATGGACCACTACCCGGCCCGCCTGGTGGTGTCGCCCGGCACCGAGGCCCGGGCCACCGCCATCGGCTTCGAGGTGCTGAACGAGCGGGACATGCGTCAGGTGGCCGCCGCGGTCGCGGACGCGGGCATCAAGGTGACCGAAGGCTCGGACGACGAGGCCGACGAGCGGCGGGTCACCGGCTTCGTTCGGTTCGACGACCCGGGCGGCAACCCGATCGAGCTGTTCTACGGCCCCGTCCTTGACCACAAGCCGGTCCGGACACCCCACCTGGTGAGCAAGTTCGTGACCGGCGACATGGGCATGGGCCACGTCATCGTCACCGGCGAGGACGGCCGGGCGCTGAAGGAGTTCTACACCGAGGTGCTCGGCTTCTACGAGCGCAACACGATGGGCCCCCGCGAGAGCACGGTCTGGTTCATGAGCTCCAACGACCGCCACCACACCCTGGGCGTCACCTCGGCGCCCGGGCGCGGCCGGCTGATCCACCTGATGGTGGAGACGGAGTCCTTCGACGACGTGGGGCTGGCGCTCGACCGCCGCGAGAAGTACGGCATCCCGTTCATGAACACCCTCGGCAAGCACACCAACGACGAGATGATCTCCTTCTACGTCTACTCGCCCGAGCGCTACGCGATCGAGTTCGGCTACGGCGGCCTGCGGGTGGACGGCCAGCAGCCGGTCTACAAGATCACGGCCGGGCAGCACTGGGGCCATAAGTTCTTCCCGCCGCCCGGCGCGCCGACCCCGCCCGCCAAGTAGCACCGGAGGCTTCGATGACGGACCTGAGCGGTCTCGGGATTCCCACCCTTGAGTGGGGTGAGGTGTTCCACATGGGGATCCGCGTGGCGGACCTGGCGGCGGCGCAGCAGGAGCTGACCGATGCGATCGGGGTGAGCTGGACCAAGCCGGCCACGATCCCCATGAAGGCCTGGGCTCCAGGCACTGGCTACGGCACCTACGACCTGACGATCTCGTTCAGCGTCGAGGGCCCGGTGCACATCGAGCTACTCTACGGGTCGCCTGGCAGCTACTACGACGTGCGCGACGGCGGTGCCGGGCTGCACCACGTCGGCGTCTGGGTGGACGACGTAACGAAGGTCAACCAAGACCTGGTCGCCCAGGGTTACACGGTCGAGCTGGCGGGCGCGTCACCCGAGGAGGGGTACGGCGGCTTCACCTACGTCCGCTCGCCGGGCGGGGTCCTGTTCGAGCCCGAGTCCGGACTGCACGGGTCCAAGGAGCGTTTCGAGCGGTGGTATGCCGGTGGAAGCCTCTTCTAGCGCCTTCCGTGAGGCCATGTCGTCGTTCCCGAGCGGGGCGACGATCGTCACCACCAGCGACTCCGACGGCCGCTGGTGGGGCTTCACGGCGAGCTCGTTCTGCTCGGTGTCGATGGACCCCCCGCTGGTGCTCACCTGCCTCGCCAACACCGCCCAGTGCTTCCCGGCGTTCGCCGAGGCGCCCCGGTGGAACATCCACGTGCTGCAGCACCGCCACGCCGACCTGGCGATGCGCTTCGCCACCCGCGGCGCGCCCAAGTTCGACGGGGCCGGCTTCCAGCCCGACGCCGACGGCCTGCCGTTCCTGAAGGACGTAAGCATCGGGCTACGCTGCACGACCTACTCCAAGGTGGACGGCGGCGACCACCTGGTGCTCATCGGCCGGGTGGAAGAGGTCAGCCAGGCCGAGGAGATGCCGTTCGTCTACTTCCGCCGCAAGTTCCACTCGCTGCCGGTCGCCGAGGAGAAGGCGACGTCCGCGCCTGCCCGCCCGCAGCCCCCGGTGGTGATCGAGCTCGACCTGGGCTGGATGTAGCGGGTGATGACCCCGGGATTCCATCCGGCCTAGCGCCAGAGGGTGCGGATCTGGGTCGTGACGGCGAAGGGGTCGTCGCCGCGGGAGACGGCGAGGATGCCGGTACCTTCTGGTGAGCCGCTGTAGAGCAGGTCGCCCTGGCTTACCCGGGCATTCCATGACCGGGCGAAGATCGCGGCTGTTTTCTTGTTCGCGCCAAGGACGGCCGGCACGGCGTGGTAGACGACCGTGGCGGGAACATGCCGGGTGACCAGGCGCCGGACGGTGAGCAGGAAGGCGTTGAAGGCGCCGGACGGGCAGACGATGTACCGGGGAACGATATACCTGGGCTGAGCGAGCGGCGCGAGCACCTCATCGAGTGCGCTCGCGAAGACCGCGGATTCCTCATTGGTGACGTCAGCTAGCCGTGCGCGGTAACCGCCGTCCGGTAGCACTTCGACGTGCACGCTGCCGGCGCCGCGGGGGGTCAGCCCGGCGGTGCACAGCGCGTCTGCCGTCGCCATGGCGATGTCGTCCAGGCTGGCGGAGGGCCAGCGGCCGGTGCGGCCGAGCGGCGCCTTCGCTCGCGCGGCGGTCGGGGGCGGCTCGGCCATGGACCGGCGTGTTACCACGGTGATGGTCGCTACGGGCTGATCGGCGTAGGGCTCGCCGATGGCCCATCGTTCGCGGCTGGCCATGCGGTCCTGTGCAGTCCGCTGCTCCTTTGGGATGCTGATCGGTGATGCAGACCACGGCCCAGTTGTTGGCCACCTTGCCCGGCCAGGCGGGGTCGAGCCGCAGCGCGCGCCCGCGTGCCTGGACGACGGAAGTCGGTGTGGTGGCCGTCGTCAAGTCGACCACCACGTTGACGGCGGGGGCGTCCCAGCCCTCGCCGAGCAGCGCGCGCGTGCCGACCAGGCAGCGGGTGCCGCCGCTGGTGAAGAACCGGGTGATGAGCGGGACGTAGCGACGCGGCTCCCAGCCAGTTTCCGCGGCTACCTCCACGACCGGCCCGGACGCCGTCACGCGCGGGACCAGCCCGGGGTCGGCTTCGCGGAGCCAGCGCAGGAGGTTCTCGGCGGTCCGCGGGCCGCAGGCGACGCGCTGGCCGGTCAGGAGCATGGGATCGAGTCCGGGCGCGGACTCAAGCAGCGCCGTCAGGGCGAGCAGGGCGCCGCCGGCCCCAGCGTCGATGACGCCGGCCAGCCGAGCCGGTACCATCCCGCCGGCCGCCTCGAACTCGCACAGCACCAGCGCGCGCAGGCCCAGTCCCAGCTCAGCGGCCTCCGTCTGGACGATCTCGGTGACGGCCCGGACCTTGCTCTCCGAACGGGCGAGCACCCGGTCGATCGGTGATTCCGCCGCCCGTATCCCGGTCTTGGTGAGCACGTACCCGATCGAAGGCAGCGCCCGCCGGATCGCCTCGCGCGCCGCCCGGTCACCAGCGTCGCTGCTGGGGGCCAGGCAATGCCGCACGTAGTCGCCGATCAGCGCGACCCAGTCCGCCGCGTCCGGCGGACGCCGGTGCTCCTCGTGCAGCCGGGCGCCGTCCGGCAGCGCGAGCAGCCCGGCGGCGTGCAGCCGCAATGCCGCGCCGGCCAGCGGCGGCTCGTCCTTCTCGAAGCGCTGCCACGACACCTGGGCGCCCCCAGACCGGCGTTCCACCACCCGGGCATCCAGCCATTCAAGGAACGGCGTGCTCGCGAACCCGGGATCAAGCAAGTCCGTCCGCAGTTCCGCGAAACGCGAGCCTTCCTCCCGGATATAGTCCGCCTCCGCCGACGTCGGCCCGGTGAAGTAGGCGAGCTCCTGATAGGGCGCGAGCCGGCCGTCGCGGACCAGGGACGGGACGGAGATCTCGATATCGATCGCGCCGAACAGCTCATGGTGCAACTGCGCCTGGTCGGCGGTCATCATGTGCGGCGGGGTCGCCGTCAAGCCGATCAGGTGCGGCCGGCCGAGGCGGCCGACGACCTCGCGCAGAGACCGGCCCCAGACTTCCAGCAGATGGTGGCACTCATCGAGAACCAAGGTCACCGGGCCGGACTCGGCGAGCCTGGACAGCAGCCATGCTCCGTCTTCATGGATGGCGGAATCGGTGCAGACGGCCTGGTAGGTGAGGACGGTCAGCGGGGTGGGGAAATCGCGGCTGGCCGTGGCTTCCACCCCGTCCGTGGCGAAGCCCGCCCGCCACTGACCCATCCACTGCGCCTGGATGGCGGTATTCGGGCACAGGACGAGGGTGCGGCGGCCGATGCGGCGAGCGGCCTCCAGCCCGATCAGCGTCTTCCCGCCGCCAGGCGGTACCACGAGGTAGGCGGTTTCCCGCGTGGCATCGACCTTGGCGAGGGCACGTGTCTGATGCGGCCAAAGCGGCCGGGTAAGTCGCGCATCCCCGAACATGGACATATGCGGGGAGTGTAGAGCAAAGGCATCCTCTTCCCCCCCTAGCCGTGCGTCGCCTGCTGCACGCTGTGCCTGGCAGCGCCCGCCCGCCGTAGCGCGCCCGCCGGAAGTGATTAATTTCTACAATAATGTAGAAATTCTGGGGTAGCGGTGGGAGTGCCGGAGCGGGCAGCGCGCTCCCTAGCAAAGAGGAACTGCCTGTGCAGCACTTCATCACTCAGTACGGGTACCTGGCGGTGTTCGTGCTGATGCTTGCCGAGTCGGCGTGCATCCCGGTTCCGTCGGAGGTCATCATGCTGTTCGGCGGTGCGCTCGCCGCTGGCGCGGTGGCCGGGGCGCACCCGTCGCTCATCGGCATCATCATCGCCGGTGTCCTCGGCAACGTCGCTGGCAGCTACGTCGCGTGGGCGGTCGGCCGGTACGCCGGCCAGGCGGCCGTGCGCCGCTGGGGACGCGTTGTCGGCATCCGCGAGCGCGAGATCGACCGGGCTACCGCCTGGTTCCAGCGGCACGGCACCACCGCGGTGCTGGTCGGCCGCGTCATCCCGGTGGTCCGCACTTTCATCTCGCTCCCGGCGGGCTTCGCCGCCGTGCCACCCGTCCGGTTCGGCGTGTACACCACGCTCGGCTGCATCCCCTGGACGGCGGCCCTGGGCGTCGCCGGCTACGCACTCGGCGCCAACTGGCAGAGCGTCGCCAATGGCTTCCACGGCCCGACTTATGTCATCGCGGGGATCCTCGTGGCCGCCGCGGCAGTCGCGGTCATCGTGCGCTTGCGCCGCGGCAGGCGGGACCGCGCCGGCACCCAGGAAATCCCCGGCGCCCAGGAAACCTCTGGCGCCCAGGGAACCTCTGGCGCCCAGGGAACCTCTGGCGCCAGCCGGGGGGCTGCTGGGCCGCCCCCCGGCTACCAGTCGCCGGCCGCACGCCGGGAGGGCGGAAACGCGGCGGTCCCTGGCAAACCGTGAGCGTGATCATGTCGGCTGAGCGCCACGTCGTCCGGACAGGGTTCCGCCGTCCCCGTCCACGCTCTCTCGTCAGGCGGGCTCGGTGGCCACGTCGGTCTTGGAGATCGCGAGGTAGCCCACCAGCGCGAGGATCGCGGCCAGGAATACCCCGCTGGTGACGGTGGTGCCGATGCCGAGGCCGCCCGCGCCCTTGGGCTGGGACATCAGGTCGCCAAGCGACGCGCCGAGCGGCCGGGTCAGCACGTAGGCCGCCCAGAAGGACGCGACCGCGTTTGCCTTAAGGCCGAAGCGCGCGGCGCAGACCGCCACGATCGCCCCGGCGAACAGGCCGAGCGCCACCCAGTAACCGAGGCTGAGCTTCTCCGCGATCAGGTCGCCGGCGGCAGTGCCGAGGGCGAACGTGAACAAGACCGCCAGCCAGTAGAAGGCCTCGCGGCGCCGGGTGGAGACCGTGTGGATGGACAGTGTCCGCTCCGCCGCGTACCAGGTGGTGAAGGCGAGAGCGAGCGCCACGGCGAAGATCGCCGTGGTGGCCTCGAGCGGGACGTTGTAGTTGTCGCTGAGGTTGTCGGTGATCAGCGTGCCCACGATGCTGATCAGGACGACCGTGATCCAGTAAATCCCCGCGACGTACCGCGGAGCCCGGAACTGGAAGAACAGCGCCAGGATCAGCAAGCCGGACATGAGCAGGGCGGTCTTGCCTTCCCCCAGGTTGAGGTTCGTGCTGAGGAAGTCGGCCGCCGTCTCACCCACGGTGGTGGAGAGAACCTTGATCACCCAGAAGTAGACGGTGACTTCCGGGACCTTGTTAAGCATGAGGTCTGTGCGACTGGAAGGTATCTGTGTGTCATTCGTCATGAGCCGCAGGCTAGCCACTTCGATTACTGAAAGTAGTTATGCGATCACTTCTCAGCGTGAACGCATAGCATCCGCGGTTAAGGCCGGCCGGGCCCGGGCGGTGGTGCCACTGGGTGCAGGTCAACCACACTCTGGCATCCCGAGCAGCCGCCGGCCCTGGGCTGGATGTGAGGGTCATCGCGGTGGCCGCCGCCGTGGCGGCTCGGCTCAGCGGTAGGTGATCTCCTGCGGATCCAGGTGGCTGTGGTCGTTGAACGACACGAGCGAGATGCCCTGCCGCCCGGTCACCAGCAACGTGACCCCCGTGTTCACGCAGACCCGGTTGAGCCGGATCCACTGCTCGGTGCCCGCGCCGAGCAGCGCCGCCGCGATCCAGCCGATGACGCCCGCGCTGGTGACGACCACCGTCGTCTTGCCCCGCGGCGG
>VFSW01009957.1_pt1 | contig 13532 bp, 12 predicted proteins | sample 5358111 | NCBI WGS metagenome assembly VFSW01 (sample SAMN11554181, study PRJNA540505) | mine drainage metagenome | isolation source: sediment from site ElyBrook_90M | place: USA: Ely Copper Mine, Vershire, VT | collected 2017 | reverse complement strand
CCCGCCACCCATCCAGTGATGCATGGTCACCTGCCACCACATCCAGAACCATTCCCGGCCTCATTCCCGCCGGGGGCTCCTCATGCGACACACAGGGCACATAATGAAAATTCGGATACTGCTCTTCCAGGGCGCGCAATTCATCCACACGGTACAAACCCTTTGGCCCGTAACTGCCGTGGTACAACCACACGGGTCCCTGATGCCCCTGGTGCAATGCATCGCGAACGATACCGTACAGCGGTGCAAGACCCGACCCGGTCCCCACCAGCAACATTGCCTTGTCCTGCTGATCGGGAACATAAAAGCAATGCCCTGAAGAGTCTGCAATCTGCACGCTGTCACCAGGATTCAGGTCACCATGCACCCAACCGCTGACCCGCCCCCCGGGAATATGGCGCACATGCAACTCCAGCCATTCGTCCAGTTCGGGAACACTGGCCAGCGAGTAGCATCGTGACAGATGCTCGTCCCTGAACAGCCGTATGAACTGGCCGGCGTGATAATCCATGGATTTGTCGGGCAGGAGGCGAACAGCCAGGATGTCGGTATTGAGGAGTTCCTTGCTCACTACGCGCGCGCCCACGCGCAACCCCTCCGCATCCGGAAACTGGATGCGGAGATCACCCTGCGGTTTGCAACTGCACGCCAGAAAATAGCCCTGAGCCACACGCGTGGGTTTGAGACCCACCTGGGCCGCCTTGGGGATCACCCCTTGTTCGGCGCGCATCATGCAGGACTGGCAAATGCCTGCCCGGCAAGAAGACGGCACCTGAACCCCATGGCGCGTGAGGCAATCAAGCACCGTCTCATTTTCCTCGCAAGGGTAAGCTTCACCCTCAAGCTCGATGATTGGCATGAAAACTTAATTATTTGCCGAGCACATCGTTGCGCGTGGTTTCCGCAATGGCCGCCACCTGGGCAATAAGGGCATCCGGCACGTTCAATTCCTTGAGCGTTGCCCCCAGGTCTTCCACCACAGCATCAAAATGAGAATCGTTCAGCCCCTGAGCCACGAGGTGGGCATGAGCACGACGCATGTCCAGACCAGAATAGTTATTGGGGCCCCCGAATGCCATGGTCAGAAAGGCTTTCTGCTTGGCGGCCTGACGTTCCATGTCAATGCCTTGAAAAAAACGGTTGATGCGTGCGTCCTTCAGCACTTTTCTGTAAAAAATGTCCACTGCGGCGTTCACAGCCGCCTCACCACCCAGTTGCTCGTAAAGACTCATGTGGCATACCCCCCGTCAAGTTGGTCTTGGTTGTGCCCCGCAAAACGCGGGGAGCACGGTGTTCATGGTTCCATTTCCAGGCTGTTCATACAATTCATCGGAATGGGTAACCCGGGAGTACCTCTATCTTGGTAGTTCACAGATGTGCTTTTGACGTGGATAATGGGGGTCTGCATAGCCCCTGTCCCCCACATGTCCCAAACTCAACCGGAAAATCTTCCGACCCGTGAGACGAGCCGTCCCCGACCCGGACTTTTCGGGAGGTGTCTGTCATTCTTCAAGAAAAGTACTGCCCGGGACCAGCAATCCCGACTCGGCCACCTCGAATCCCTGGTGGCCGAGAAAACCCGTGAGCTGCAGCAACGCAATCATTCTCTGGCGTTGCTGTATCGTGCCACCAGCCGGCTTTCCGAAGGCGAACTGACCCAGGAAAAATTGCTGGACCTGCTGCAGGATGTGGAAACCGAACTGGGGCTGGGCCAGGGCATCATCTGCGTTCGCCAGAATGACGAAGAACGTGCCTATCCCCTGGCCACCCATATGCCGGAAAATGAAAGGGCCGAGCTTTGCAGCAAGCTGGGTTGCACCATCTGCTTCGGCACGGGACCCAGCACAGGCATCAACCTTCACCAGTTGGGCGAAACACGGCTGGTCAGCGTTCCCCTGACAGGGGGTGGGCAGTGGGAAGGTGTCATGCCCTTCCAACTGTTGCCTGACCGCCCGCTTGAACCCTGGCAGATCCAGGTGCTGGAAACCCTGGGGCACCATGTGGCCACTGCCCTGGCCAACACCCGGCGTGCCGAGGAGCGTCACCGGCTGGCCGTATTCGAAGAACGGTCGGTCATTGCCCGCGAATTGCATGACTCCATCGCCCAGTCCCTGTCTTACCTGAAAATTCAGCTGACACTGCTGCAAAACCGGCTGGGTGAAAAGCTGGAGACGCCGAACCATCCGGAAATCCATAAAACCATCGACGAACTGAAAGCCGGTTTGGGTTTGGCATACAGCGAACTGCGCGAACTTCTGAACACGTTCCGGTTGTCTCCAGGCGAGACGCCATTCACGGAGTCTCTGGCACAGCTGACCCAGGACATGTCGCGACAGTGCGGATTCGCCATCGAACTGGAACAGCACATGAACAGCATGGAGCTTTCCGCCAACGAAGAAGTGCATTTGCTCAGGATCGTGCGCGAAGCCCTTGTCAACATACGCCGGCATGCCAATGCTTCGTGGGCAAGAGTTGCCGTCACATCCGATCGACTGAGGCGTGTCCAGGTCATCATCGAGGACAATGGCATTGGTCTTCCCCAGACGCTGCCCGGGCATCATCATTACGGTCTGACCATCATGAACGACCGTGCGGCCAGCCTGCATGGCCAACTGCATGTGGAACCACGCCCGGAAGGCGGAACCCGTGTGGATCTGTCCTTTGTGGCCCTGACTCCTTATGCCCACCAACCCAGGCAGCCCTGAACTCACGCCCATGCAAACCTCACCTCCTGACAATGCTTCAGTTCTGGTCATTGATGACCATCCGCTGTTCAGAAAAGGGGTGCTCGAGTTGCTGGCGTCCACGCCACATCTGAAACCCGCCGGAGAGGCGGACACCGGGGAAAAGGGAATTGAACTGGCCCATCGCCTCCAGCCTGATCTCATCCTGCTGGATCTGCACATGCGAAGCGGGCTGGACGGCATTGCCACCCTGAGAAAAATGCGCGCCGAAGGCATCGAGTCACGCATTATTGTGCTGACGGTTTCCGATGCTCCCCGAGACCTTGTGGATGCCATGCGCTCTGGCGCAGAGGGCTATCTCCTCAAAGACACGGACCCCGAGCTCATGCTGCGTTATCTGGAGGATGCACTCTATGGCAAAACGGTTCTCAGCGAAGGTTTGGCCCAGATACTGATATCGACGCTCTCACAGAACCAGGGTGACCTGATTCGCAAACTGTCCGACCTGACCGACCGGGAAACCACCATTCTCTACTGCCTGGCCCAGGGGTTGTCCAACAAGATGATCGCCCGGGAACTGGATATCATGGAAAGCACCGTCAAGGTCCACATCCGGAACCTGCTCAAGAAACTCAGGTTCCACTCCAGGGTGGAAGCGGCCGTGTGGGCCGTTTCCCAGGGAGCGTCCTCACGATGAGGTCGGCCTCGTTTTCCGCTGTCTTCAATGGCTGGAAAAGGTTCTTTCATGTGGATGCCACACCGATGCCCCCAGCGGAGCGCTGGCGTTCATCTCTGGGGGCCCTGCTGTACGCGGCGGGGGCAGGCACCCTGCTTTACGAATATCCGGTAGGTCATTTATGGCTTCTGGCACCGCTGGGTGCCAGTGCCGTCATCCTGTACGCATTGCCCCACAGCCCGGTTGCCGCGCCCTGGGCGGTTCTGGGTGGCTGTTTTTTTGGGACGATCTGTGCCTTTGCCAGCCTGTGGCTGATTCCCTACCCTCCATTGGCTGCCGCGTTGGCCGTAAGCAGCAGCATCTGGATCATGGCCCGGCTCAATTGCGTCCATCCTCCCGGAGGCGCCATGGCTTTTCTCATGGTGATTTCAGCCCCCCACTCCATCCGGGAAATGCTGACCCTGGGATTGGCCCAGGAAGCGAACGTGGGACTGATCCTGATCCTGACGCTGTTCATCAACCGCGTCATTCTGAAACGACCTTACCCGTGGACCCCGGCAGAGAAAGCACCCAATCCCCACCTCACCGGAGATGACCTGCCCGAAATCCGGTTGGGACTGACCCATGAAGATCTGTCGCATGCCGTGAACGCTCTGGGGGTTTTCGTGGACGTCCAGGAAGGTGAACTGGTGGAGTTATACAACCTTGCCGTGGATCATGCCTTTCGGCGTCATTCGGGGCTGACTTGCCGGCACGTCATGTCACATGACGTGGTGACAGTGGAATTTGCCACCCCCCTCGAGGAAGCTTGGACATTGCTGAAAAAACACCATGTCCGTGCCCTGCCTGTGGTGGACCGTTACTCCCGCGTACTGGGCATCGTGACGGTCACTGATTTTCTGCGTCAACTCGAGCAGGCTCCTCTGACGCAACTGAAAGAACGACTGAAAACCCTTCTTCAGCCCACAACCACCACACACTCCGAAAAGCCTGAAACCGTGGGGCAAATCATGACAGACCATGTCTATACGGTTCACGTGGACACTCCGGTTTCCGAACTGATCAAAACCATCACGACTCACGCCATTCATCACGTACCCGTGGTGGATCAGGGGCGCCGCCTCGTGGGAATCATCACCCCCACGGACATCAATGCCGCGCTATACAAGCAGGTTGCGCTGTGCCTTTCATGAACCTCCCTCCTTCCTGAAGGGCCCGTGCTCCAGAAGTTCATTCCGGTAATGCTCGACCCCGATCGCTTCCTTCTCAAGAAATCGTGTCACGGCTTCTGAAAAAACCGAATGGGCAAGTTTATGCCACGACCGGGTTCTGACCGGCAGCAAGCCACGCGCCAGTTTATGTTCTCCCTGTGCTCCGCCTTCAAAAACCTGGAGGCCATGCCGAATGCAGAATTCGATGGATTGGTAATAACAGGTTTCAAAATGCAGCCCGGGCCAGTATTCGACCGCTCCCCAATAGCGTCCATGCATCCTGCCCTCTCCAATGAGGTTCAGTGCACAGCCCACCGGGTTTCCATTCCGCATGGCCATGACGAGCAGAACCTGCCCGGCCATGCGTTCACCCAGCATTCTAAAGAACCGCCCGTTGAGGTAGGGGTGGGCACCGTGCTGAAGGTAGGTATTGCGGTAGCACTCTTCAAAGAACAACCAGTCGTCCGGACGAATGCACTCACCCGTCTTCCACTCGAAACTCACACCCGCTTCATGCAAACGTCGGCGCTCCTGCTTGATCTTTTTGCGTTTGTCATGGTTGAAAGTGGCAAGAAATGCGTCGAAATCCGCGTAGTTCCGGTTGCACCAGTGAAACTGAAGCCCTTCTCTTGACTGGAACCCTGACTGACACAGGTCATCACCGTCCCTGTCATCGGCAAACAGCACATGGATGGACGAAGCGCCTGCCTGCTCGCGTGCTGTTTCCAGGCCCTGCACCAACGTCTTGCGAACTTCCGTTTCTCTTGCCAGGATCCGGGAACCAGGGACCGGAGTGAAGGGCACCGCAGTCAGGATTTTTGGATAGTAGGCAAGCCCTGCTCGCTGGTAGGCCTCTGCCCAAGCCCAGTCAAACACATATTCTCCCCAGGAATGGGACTTCACATAAGCCGGGATAGCCCCCTCAAGACGACTTCCTTCCCATAACGTCACATGGCACGGCGCCCAGCCGGTCCGGGAAGACACGACCCCACTTTCCTCCAGGCCATGAAGAAACGCATGACGCAGCGTGGGCACCGCCCCGCAAAGGGCATCCCACTGTGCAGGATCCACCTGGGAAAGGCTTTCCAGAAGACGCAGCTTCATGAAGCTCAGTGCATCTTCAGCGCATAATGCTGCAAATCCTCCAACGCTATGATTTCAAGCGCACGATGGTGGGTACTTTCGAGCACCACATACGGTGCATGGCCAGCCTCCAGGGCTTCCTGCCATCGTGCGGCGCACAGGCACCAGCGGTCTCCCTCACGAAGGCCGGGAAACCCGAATGCCGGCATGGGGGAAGAAAGGTCATTGCCCCGGCTTTTGCTGAACTCAAGAAACTCATTGGTGACAATGATACATACCGTATGGCGCCCCAGATCCTCTTCACCCGTACGGCAGCATCCGTCGCGATAGAACCCCGTCCTCGGTGCCATGGAGCATAGCACAAGCGGGGTTCCCAACACATTGAACTCCATGGTCATCCACTCCTCGAATAAGGAAAGGCTTCCGCCGCAGTCTGTATCTGTCCTGTCAGTGCCGCATCATAGCCTGCAATCGTGTCCACTTCCGCATGAAAGACGGCCGATTGCATGACTTCAAGAATCGGGGTGAACCGTGGATCTGTCAACAGGGGTTCCCGGCAAACGAAGAAGTAGCGCTCCGTGAGCAATGGAACAAAATCCAGGTCGAAACGACGCGCCCCTGTCTCCACGCCCATCCCCACATCTGCCTTGCCGCTGGCAATGTATGCGCCAATGGCCGCGTGTGTGAATTCCACGTTGTCATAACCCTGAATACCTTTTGAATCAATTTTCTGCTGGGCCAGCAAAAGCTCCAGTATGGCACGCGTCCCGGAACCGGGCTGACGATTGACGAACAGGATGTCCTTGCGCAGCAGATCGTTGAGCGACCAGATGTTCTTCGGGTTTCCTCTGGACACCATCAATCCCTGGCGACGCGTAGCCAGATGGATCAGCCGCGCATCAGCAGGAAAAAGCCGCTGGATTCGTCCGAACAGGGTTTTTTCCAGGCCACCAACCGGCACATGGAATCCGGCCACGTCACACACTTTCCGGTGAAATGATTCCAGCGCCTCACTACTGCCTCGGTAATTGAGATCCAGGGGAATGCCCAGATGCTGCAACTGATCGTACAGGGCAGCCACTGCAAATCCGTGACTGGCATACATGCGCATCACCCGCCGTGCACGACTGGTGGTGGCCTCGATGTCTTCACTGATTTCCGACCCGATGCTGTCCAGCAATGGCCCGAGTCTGGCACGGGTACGCTTTTCCGCCCAGACAAGGCGCTGGCCCAGTTCGGTGAGCCTCGACCCCCTGCCAGGGGCAGTTTCGATGACAGCGCCACCCAGTGCCTCCTGCAGTTCATCGATGAGATTCCATGCATGACGGTAGGACAACCCTTCAGCCGCACTGGCCGCCTTCATGTTCCTTGTGGTTTCGATGGCGAGAAGCAGCCTCAGTGCGCGCGTACAGGAAATACTGGACTCACCGGTGGAATGTAGCGAAAGCCGGTAGTCCGGCTCAACAGTAATCTTCATCCAGCCCCCTTTATTATTGAATTATCATGCAATAATCTCACACGAAAATACCGTTGACTTTATCGATACACAGGAATAACTTTCTGATAATGATAAAGCAATTCCATTTGAGCAGTGTAAGTTATGTTGAATATAATTGCAATTTAAACCATCCAAAATGAATGCACAAAGTCATTCCCTTTTACCCTCGCTCCATGATCATGAAGGAGAAGTGGTGCAACAGGCCATTGATCAGTGGATTTCAGCCGAGGGCCCCCTGCTGCCGGTTCTTCATCACATTCAGGACCATCTGGGGCACATTCCCCCTGCCGCCATCGAAAGGATTGCGCACCAGCTGAATCTCTCGCGTGCCGAAGTGCATGGAGTCGTCACGTACTACCCGCATTTCAGCCATGAAAAACCGGCCGCCCGGCAGATCACGGTGTGCCAGGCCGAAGCCTGTCAGGCACGTGGAGCAAGGGAACTCACCCGCATCATCGAATCACGCACAGGCTGCCGGTTGGGCCAGCACTCGCCGGATGGCCAGTGGGGCCTCGAACCCGTGTACTGCCTTGGTCTTTGTGCCAGCGGCCCCGCCATGACCATCAACGGATGCCTGCATGCACGGGTGGATCATGACCGACTGGACGAACTGCTCTCTACTGGAGACCTCGCATGACAACGACAGTGTATGTCCCCCGGGATTCAGCCGCCTTGGCCGTGGGTGCTGATGGGGTGGCTGCCGCGATCGGGGACGAGGCCAAAAGAAAAGGCATGGATGTTCAGATCATACGCAATGGGTCCCGCGGCATGTTCTGGCTCGAACCCTTGGTGGAGGTGGAATACCAGGGGCAACGCATCGGGTATGGGCCCGTGTCGCCCAAAGATGTTCGGGCACTTCTGGAGGCCGGTTTTCTGGAAGGAAGGCCACATGAACTGATGGTGGGTGATGTGGATCGCCATCCGTTCCTGAAACAGCAGGAACGTCTGACTTTCTCCCGCATGGGCATCACAGACCCCCTTTCGCTGGAAGATTATCGTCACCACGGGGGATTCTCTGGACTTTGCGTCGCGCTCACCCTGTCTTCAGAACAGATCGTCCAGCAGGTTCTCGATTCAGGCTTGCGCGGACGGGGTGGCGCGGGTTTTCCGGCGGGTATCAAATGGAAGACCGTTCTGCAGGCCACCGCTGCCCGGAAGTACATTGTCGTGAATGCGGACGAGGGTGACTCGGGCACCTTCGCTGATCGCATGGTCATGGAGGGAGATCCTTACATGCTCCTGGAAGGGATGGTCATTGCCGGTCTCGCCGTGGGCGCCACCACCGGATACATTTATGTCCGATCCGAGTACCCACATGCCTTCAACGTCCTGCAGGAAGCCTGCATGCGCGCCGAAAACGCCGGATTCATTGGGGACAACATTCTGGAATCGGGAAAGCGTTTCAGGATCATGGTGCGCAAGGCAGCCGGGTCTTACGTTTGCGGCGAGGAAACCGCCCTGCTGGAAAGTCTGGAAGGGAAAAGAGGTATCGTCAGGGCCAAACCCCCATTGCCCGCTCTTTCGGGACTGTTCGGCATGCCCACTGTCATCAATAACGTGCTGACCCTTTGTGCCGTTCCTTTCATCCTGAGCCAGGGGCCAGCCGCTTATGCCGGTTTCGGCATGGGCCGTTCAAGAGGCACCCTGCCTTTTCAACTGGCAGGCAACGTCCGCCAGGGTGGGCTGGTGGAAAAGGCATTCGGGGCTCCCATACGCCCCCTCGTGGCGCAGGTCGGCGCACGCACGGCCAGTGGACCCCCCGTGCGCGCCGTGCAGGTGGGGGGGCCGCTGGGGGCCTATTTCCCGGACCGGCTGCTTGACACCCCACTGGACTATGAGGCCATGGCCGCCCAGGGCGGTGTTCTCGGACACGGGGGAGTCGTGGTGTTTGACGACACGGTGGACATGGTCGAGCAAGCCCGCTACGCCATGGAGTTCTGTGCCGTGGAATCCTGCGGCAAGTGCACGCCCTGCCGCATCGGATCCACCCGTGGCGAAGAACTGGTTCGGCACATGCAACACCACCCGGAGTCGTCAGACCAGGATGAACAACTCCTGCGCGACCTGTGCAACACCATGCTGAATGGTTCCCTGTGCGCCATGGGAGGCATGACCCCCTACCCCGTGCTGTCCGCCCTGAATCATTTTCCCGATGACTTTCATCCTTCAAGCCGCGCCGTCAAGGCCGCATGAGGTCCTCCTATGGATACCCCATTTCTCTCTCCCCGCGATGCCGATCTGGGCACGCCAGAAAAAATTTCCGACCAGAAGGTCAGCCTTCGCATTGATGGCCACCCGGTGGTCGTGCCTCGCGGCACTTCCCTGATGCGGGCCGCCGCGCTGGCTGGATTATCCATTCCAAAGCTTTGCGCCACCGACACGCTTGAGCCTTTTGGATCATGTCGCCTGTGTCTTGTGGAAATCGAGGGACGCAAAGGATTTCCGGCATCCTGCACCACCCCCGCCGAGGAAGGCATGGTGGTGAATACTCAAAGCCCCCAACTGGCACAGCTACGGCGTGGCATGATGGAACTCTACATCTCGGACCACCCGCTGGATTGTCTGACCTGCGCCAGCAATGGCGACTGCGGACTTCAAGACATGGCCGGCACCGTGGGCCTGCGAGAGGTGCGCTACCCGTCGGTTGAACATCATCATCTCACCGCACCGAAGGACGACTCCAATCCCTATTTCGTGTACGACCCGTCAAAGTGCATTGTCTGCAACCGCTGCGTGCGGGCATGCGAGGAGATTCAGGGGACCTTTGCGCTCACCATCTCGGGTCGCGGTTTCGCTTCCAGGGTTTCTCCCGGAGAAAACCAGCCATTCATGGCTTCCGAATGCGTTTCCTGCGGCGCCTGTGTCGATGCCTGTCCCACGGCCACCCTGGTGGAAAAAAGCATCCTGGAGTCTGGACAACCCGAATACAGCGTCGTGACCACCTGCGCCTATTGTGGCGTGGGTTGCGGCTTCAAGGCGGACATGAAAGGCACCGAAGTGGTCAGAATGACACCCTGGAAAGAGGGCAAGGCCAACGAAGGACATGCCTGCGTCAAGGGGCGGTTTGCGTGGGGTTACGCCACGCACAAGGACAGGATTCTCACTCCCATGATCCGCAAGCGCATCACCGACCCCTGGCAGGTGGTGAGCTGGGAGGAAGCCATCCGGTATGCAGCAAGCGAATTCAAGCGCATACAGGGCGCCTATGGACGCGACGCAGTAGGCGGCATCACTTCCTCGAGATGCACGAACGAAGAAACCTACCTGGTCCAGAAGATGGTGCGCACCGCTTTTGGCAACAACAATGTGGACACCTGTGCCCGCGTCTGCCACTCACCCACGGGATACGGGCTGGGCATGACATATGGCACTTCTGCCGGAACCCAGACGTTCAAGTCAGTGGAACATTCGGATGTCATTTTGATCATCGGCGCAAATCCCACGGATGCACATCCGGTATTCGGCTCACGGCTCAAGAAACGCCTGCGCGAAGGGGGCCGGCTCATCATCATCGATCCACGCCGCATCGATCTGGTGCAAGGTCCCCACTTCAAGGCTGACCATCACCTTCAACTGCGACCCGGCACCAATGTGGCCATCATCAATGCCATCGCTCATGTCATAGTGACCGAAGGCCTCGTGGCACGCGATTTTGTCGACACGAGATGCGATACGGATTCCTTCCGGACCTGGAAGACATTCATAGCTCAGCCACATAACAGCCCTGAAGCCATGGAGCCTGTCACCGGCGTTCCGGCTGCTCAAGTCCGCGAAGCTGCCCGTCTGTATGCCACAGGGGGTAACGCTGCTATTTATTACGGTCTGGGGGTGACGGAACATGCCCAAGGCTCCACCATGGTCATTGGGATTGCCAATCTGGCCATGGTCACGGGAAACATCGGCAGAGAAGGGGTGGGCGTCAACCCGTTGCGCGGTCAGAACAACGTACAGGGCTCCTGCGATATGGGGTCCTTTCCTCATGAGTACCCAGGCTATCGCCATGTATCGGACGATGCCACCCGCCATGTCTTTGAATCCGCGTGGGGCCTACCCCTGAGGAAAGAGCCGGGGCTACGGATCCCCAACATGTTCGAAGCCGCCCTGGATGGCAGTTTCAAGGGGCTTTACTGCCAGGGAGAGGACATCGTGCAGTCCGACCCCGACACACAACATGTCATTGCTGCCCTGTCATCCCTTGAATGTCTGGTGGTCCAGGATATTTTTCTGAATGAAACGGCTAAATACGCTCACGTATTTCTTCCCGGATCGAGCTTTCTGGAAAAGGATGGCACCTTCACCAATGCAGAAAGGCGGATTTCACGGGTCCGCAAGGTCATGCCCCCCAAGGGTGGAATGTCGGATTGGGAAGTGACCATGGCCCTTTCAAATGCGCTCGACTACCCCATGCACTACAGCCATCCCTCCGAAATCATGGATGAAATCGCCCGCCTGACGCCCACCTTCTCGGGCGTCAGCTATGACCTCCTGGATCGTCTGGGCAGCGTGCAATGGCCATGCGACGACCAGAATCCGGAGGGCACGCCACTCATGCACGTGGGAGAGTTTGTCCGCGGCAAGGGGCAGTTCCTGATCACCCAGTACGTTCCGACGGATGAAAAAGTCACCCTGAAGTTCCCGCTTCTTCTGACCACAGGCCGCATCCTTTCCCAATACAACGTGGGCGCCCAGACCAGGCGCACGGCCAACGTGGCATTCCACTCGGAAGACCGACTGGACATTCACCCCCACGATGCCGAGGATCGTGGCATTTCGGAGGGTGACTGGGTGGGTGTGTCATCCCGTTCAGGCAACACGGTCTTGCGCGCGCATGTCAGTGACCGCATGTCACCGGGCGTGGTGTACACCACATTCCATTTCCCTGAATCGGGGTCGAATGTCATCACCACCGATAATTCAGACTGGGCCACCAACTGCCCCGAGTACAAGGTCACCGCCGTTCAGGTCACCCGGGTCCGGCAAATGTCCGACTGGCAGAAATATCACCAGCGATTTGATGAAATGCAGCAGCACCTTCTGCATCCCGGGCCGGAACAGCTGACATCTTCGTGAGCGACTCCATGGGCCCCCACTTTCCGCCCGGGCATGCGCCCTCTCGACAGGTGAATGCCGTGCGTTGCGTGGCGGGTATTTCAACACCCGTTCTGGAAACGGTGGCCGAGGAAACACCCGTCGGCCTGGAGTACAACGGGGTGCCCCATGTGGTCATGCTGGCAACTCCAGCTGACATTGAGGATTTCGCCCTGGGATTTTCCCTGACTGAGGGCATTCTCAAACACCCGGACGAACTGGAGGGCATGGAAGTGTGCGAGTTCAGTGGCGGACTTCAGGTAAAAATGACCATCGACACCGCGCGCTTTGAAACACTGGACCTGCGCCGAAGAAATCTTGCGGGACGAACGGGTTGTGGCCTGTGCGGCGCGGAACATCTGGCCCAGGTGTTCCGTCCCATGATGGACGTGACATCCACACACCGGCTCCCCGTTTCAGCCCTTGAGCAGGCCCTTCGCAACCTGGACCATCACCAACCCCTGCAGCAGGAAACCGGGGCCACCCATGCGGCTTTCTGGCTGGACAAACAGCATCACATTGCCCTTTTCAGGGAAGACGTGGGACGTCACAATGCCCTCGACAAACTGATCGGTGCCCTTTCGCGTCAAGGCACTGACTTTTCGGCCGGCGCCCTGCTGGTGACCAGCCGTGCCAGCTATGAGATGGTGCAGAAATCCATCCAGATGGGCATAGGCCTGTTACTGGCCATTTCCGCTCCCACCGCCCTCGCCATCCACATGGCCGACCAGTTCAATCTTTCCCTGGCGGGGTTCACCCGGCAGGGTCGTCACGTGGTCTATACCCATCCCGAACGCTTCATCCATTCAGGAGAGCTGCAATCATGATGCCCGCCAAAAACCTCATAAAAATGGCCAATGATATCGGCGCCTTCTTCGAGGCGATGCCTGACCAGAAGCAGGCAGTCCGGGATGTGGCCGCACATATCAGCAAGTTCTGGGAACCACGCATGGTGCATGCCCTGCTTCAGGATGTGGAACAGCAGGGGAGTGACGAACTGAAACCCATCGTCAGGAGTGCGCTGGCCTGTCTCCAGGAAGAACTGCAGTCCGGCTGAAATGCGCCGTTCTCGGAAATGAGGTATAATCGCCCTTACTTTTCCGTCAATTCGGAGCAGGCCATAGTGATCAAAGGCAAACAACAGCAAAGCCTGTTCAAACAGCGGCATGGCACGGTGAAAAGTGAGCAGCGGGATCTGGGTTTTCTTAGCGTCCCCAGTGCCCTGTTCATCGGTGCTGCCATCCTGTCCCTGAACATCACCATGTTTGCCGTTGCGGTCCAGATGGGTGTAC
>VFSW01009956.1_pt1 | contig 13532 bp, 17 predicted proteins | sample 5358111 | NCBI WGS metagenome assembly VFSW01 (sample SAMN11554181, study PRJNA540505) | mine drainage metagenome | isolation source: sediment from site ElyBrook_90M | place: USA: Ely Copper Mine, Vershire, VT | collected 2017 | reverse complement strand
GAATGCCAAGTTGCCGCTCGAGTTTTTCGAGGCGCGCAATGCCCTGCGCATTGCCAAGTCCGCGGGAGCCGAGAGCTATGCGGCATCCAGCTATACGAATGCGGCCAACCAGATGAAGCAGGCGGATGACATGGCCGTAAGCCATCACATCGACAAGAAGAGCCTTAGTTCCACCTCGCGTCTGGTCGTGCAGACGGCTGAAGACGCTCGCGAGATCTCCGAAAAACGCATTGAAGAAGACCGTGCGGAAGCAGCCCGCACCGCGGATGCAAATCGCGTAGCTTCCGCGATGGCTGGAAAGACCAGCGCCGAGGCGGCTGCCGCCGAGGCCCAGGATGCGGCTCGCAACGCCGCTGCCGGACAGGCCCACGCGGAACACGACAACGCGGCCGCGCAGCAACAGAAACTCGATGCCCAGGCGGATTCCGACCGGAATCGCGCTGCCGCCGCTGACGCGGAAGCGGACTCTGCAAGTAGCCGCCTCGCTGCCGCCAACGCGGATCAACAGCTTCAGCAAGCCGTGCGTGACCGCGAAGAGCTTCGCGCCCGCCTGCTGGTTCAACTTAATGCCATCCTGCAGACGCGAGATACCGCTCGCGGCCTCGTCGTCAATATGTCGGACGTGCTTTTCGATTCCGCCAAATTTACGCTTCGCCCGGCCGCGCGCGAGAAGCTAGCCAAAATTTCAGGAATCATTCTCGCCTACCCCTCGTTGGCGCTAGCCATCGAAGGCAACACCGACAGCGTAGGCGGCGACGCTTACAATCAGCAACTTTCCGAAAATCGCGCCGATTCGGTGCGAGACTACCTCGCGACGGAAGGCATCCCAGCCAAGTCGATGACTGCGCAAGGATTTGGCAAGTCGCAGCCAGTCGCTTCCAACGATTCGGCCGCGGGTCGGCAGCAGAATCGCCGCGTTGAACTCGTTGTATCGGGAGACGCAATCGGAAATACCGCCGGGTCCGGTCCGGCCGCGATGCAAGACTTGCCGCTATCTCCTCGCCAGTAAGACGGAGGATCGCGACAAGGCCGCACGGCTGAGAAGTTAAATCGCCGTTTCGTGCCATCGTGTCCAGCTTCAGCGCATTTCATTTCGCTCACGCGGGGGATGGGTTGCAGATGCAACCCGTCCCTTGATTGAAGCGCGGCCAGCCGGCAACATTTACCATAGTGATCGTTCCCTCCGAAATTGGGTCGGGCCACGCGACCGACGGCCTTGTTATCGCCATTCCTCATCGCCCGAACAAATCGCAATATTTTGAATACGTGCAAAAGAGCACAGACACCCGCGTTCTTTGACCTCAAGATGCCACTACAAACGGATGGATAGAGAAGACAGGATTAGGCAGATCACCTTCACTTCTCGCCGTTCCAGCACTGAAATCGCGGAGTTCTGTCGGAGGATGATCACATGCGTTTTACACATCGTTACATTAGTTCGCTTTTACTGGCCGCTGCCCTTGCGGCCCCGGTAACAATTATGGCCGCCCCCGGACCGAAAGACGGCGGCGTTCAGGTCCGAGTCTATGATTCCGGCCACAAGGATTACCATAACTGGGACGATCGCGAGAACAATGCCTGGGGGACATACCAGGACGACAACCACAAAAAGCACCGCGAATTCTCGAAGGCCAGCAAGAGAGAGCAGTCTAATTACTGGAATTGGCGCCATGCCCATCCAGACCACGATTAGCACGGGCAATCCGTTGGGTCGGAACGCCGCATGAAGGAAGATTTGGCCCCGTCCAGAACGCCGCGGACGGGGCCGAAGTTGGTTCGCTCCTTGCGTGTGAAGGAATGTTTGAGAACAAGCCAAACAAGGCAAGGAGCATCATTGCTGGAAATTAAAATTAAAGACTACATGTGTGGAGCGATCGTAACCGTCTTGGGGCTTGGCCTGTACTCTTACTATGTTCGCGAACTTCTGACTGCGCTGACTTTATTTAGTGTGGCTTTTTTCTTACTAGCCTTGGCAGGTCTTGGCGCGCTTCTTGTCTGGTGCGCCAGCGTGCAGGTGGCCATCTGGGCCGGGCCCGCGTCGCGGACCGTATCCGCGTTTTCACGCCGCCTGATCGCGTCATCCGCACGGCCGTGAGCTGGGAACGAATCACGCCGATGAGTATGGAACTGTGCACAAATGAACAGACCGGAGCGTCGATACCGTCTACTCTCGTTGCTGGAAGCAGGCAAATGGGAAAGAGCGCCTGGGAATAAACGCCTCGATCGGCAGAAACCGCTGAACGAAAAGACTCCCGGCAAGATTCGAGCGAAGAAAATTCACGCCGCCTGGGAAGGAGAACCAAAATGCTCTGGACCATATTCGTGGTGCTGCTGGTGTTGTGGCTTCTCGGGCTGGTCACGTCTTATACGATGGGCGGCTTCATCCACATCTTGTTAATTCTGGCGATTATTACAATCGTGATCCAAGTTATGCGGGGCCGAAGGACGATTTCTTGATCGTGGAGACGAAGCGATGAAAGCAACCATACTGCTGGGAATTGTGCTCGCCGTTCTGGGGGTTTTTGCCCTTGCCTACCAGGGATTCACGTATACGCACCGGGAAAAAATCCTCGACGTGGGTCCGATTCACGCTACTCGGGACGATACCGAGCGCGTCCCGCTTCCGCCAATCGTCGGGGGACTGGCTTTATTGGGCGGGGCTGCTTTGATCGTCATCGGCGCGAGACAAAAGGCGTAGCCACGCCGGCCGAAAATGTTTGTGAAGAGTTTCTTGACTGCCCGTTGCCCAGCCGAAAGGTCGATCAAACACTCTTCGGGAAAAATTCGACACAATTCGCAGTTCATCAACTAGCAAGACGACCGTGGAGGTTCGAGATGTTTCGTAAATTGACTCTTGGTGTCTGTATTTTGTTTCTCGGAAGTACCGCATTCGCCGCAAACAAGGAACAAGAGCGTTTGGAAAATTCCGGAACCGTTTTGCAGGAAGTGATGGACGTGCCGGACAACATCCCGCAAGAGCTGCTCGAAAAAGCGGAATGTATTGTTGTTTTTCCATCCGTTCTAAAGGCTGCATTCGGTGTCGGCGGAAGCTACGGCCGCGGAGCCATGGTTTGCCGGACAGGGCAACATTTCAATGGTCCCTGGGGCGCTCCAGCCATGTATGCACTCGAGGGCGCCAGCGTTGGATTTCAACTCGGCGGAGAAGCGACGGACCTGGTTCTTTTGGTGATGAACGAGAGGGGCGCTTCCTCCATCCTGGACAGCAAAGTTAAACTCGGCGCCGATATTTCCGCCGCGGCCGGCCCCAAGGGCCGCGACGCCTCCGCGGATACCGATGCCTACATGCGTGCGGAAATCCTGAGCTACTCTCGCTCCCGCGGCCTCTTTGCCGGTGTCTCGCTCGAAGGTTCCACGCTGCGTCCCGATAATGACGCCAGCGCCGATGTCTATGGCCGCAAGATCACTGCCAGAGAAATCGTGCTGGGCGGCAAAGCTTCGATCCCGGAGTCCGGACAGCATCTCGTCCGCGTGTTGCAGAAGAACGCCCCACACAACGAATCGGCAAAGGCGTCAAACAAGTAGTCGCGAGTAAGGTCGGCATTTTGTCGGATGCAAGGTCGGAGCGGGGACCGCAGGCGATTTTCGGCAAGGTCCCGCCCCTCCCGCGTTGTAATTCAACACCGCTCCAGTAGATTTTCAGTTCAGCTCCGAGTCGGGCGCGCGCGGTGGTATGCTCCAGGCAGGAGTCATCGATCCGGTCTCAACTGCAATGGGGGTCGCCCCGCAAATCCATGCTGACACGCCTGGGCCACGACATCCATGCCGGCAAGACAATGATCAGACATGAGGTTAAAGAGGCACGGAGGCCTTTTACCGATCTCTGCAACGAGACCAACATCCGGGAGGAGCTGGCCTATCACATCTATTCCCGATTCACCAAAGGTGCATCAAAAGCGATCGCGGCTCAGTATCTTGCGGAAATCCCCAAATGGAAGGTGCGGAATAAGAAATATACGCCGTCTACTCTGCGCGCAAATGTGCCACCATATCTGGTGAACGCCATTGCCTATGTAACCTCACCATTCGAGCAAGGAAATGGCAGCGGCAAGGAGACAGTGTCGCAAAGTGGATAAGGCTTCTGCATTCCGACCACCGATGATTGAGGAGTCAGATATCAGGTGGGTTCCAAACATCATGGAGCTTCCGGCAGGCGCCTTCACTGGACCTGACGGAAATGACCCGCGCTCCAATGGCTGGCTTGGGGTTTATCGGGGCCTATGAAAAGATTGCTGAAATCTACGTAATTGCAAATCCAGGACGCGTTGAGCAGCTTTTGAACTGTCGGCCTCCGTCACGGTGATGGCTTTCTGTCGCGATCGACAATAACGAAATTCATCGGATGGTTGGCTCAGCTCACTTTTTCTCGTACTTGTCATGGCGCTGCCAGACGCCTGGCTCATTGCGCCCCTTGATTGTCCTGTCGAGCCACTGATACTTTCCACAAATTGCGTCCAATCCGCGCGATTAGCTGGAATAGCCGTGACAAACGACGCCATCCTCAAGCACGAACGCGCTCATGCCGGGTCTTTCGCGCGAGTGGTTGACCACGTCAAGTCCCGTAATTGAAGCCTTGTGGCGGCTGGTCCCTCGGTTCAGCGCCTGCCGGTTCCCAGATCGTCCGAAAGCCCGGCCTCCAGGCGCGACCACTGTGCGATGGGCCGTCCGCCCGGCCAGATTGGTTGCCAAGTGGGCGAGCCGCTGCTAGTCCGCGTGTAGGTGCACTGTTGCGGCCAGCCGGCCGGCGAGTCCTCCCACAATTCCTGCCGGCCATAGACGGTCAAGTCGAGCAAACGATAGTTGTTGTCCATCGCCTCGACGCCACGCGACGTCGTCCAGTAAGTCTCGAATACCTTGGAGCCTTGTCGCAGGTAGGAAACGATGTGCATCCTACCAATCTGGCGTCCAACCAGCAGAGTCTCAAGTGAGTCCCGGGGAGCCGAGTACCAAGGCATCTGCCAACCCATGAAGGCGCGGTACCGGGCGGTCTCTTCGTATGGGCCCTGGCAAAACGTGGCGTAGGTGACGCCGCGAGAATGCATATAGGACAGCTCGCGGACCTGCGAGGTAACCCAGGTGCAACCCTCGCATTGCTCCTGCGCAGGGTGGCCGGTGTGCCACATAAGGCAGTAGGCGATGAGCATCCGGCGTCCATCAAACGCGCCCAAGAGTGTCACCGGGCCGTCCGGCCCAATCAGCGCGATGGAGGCGTCCACCTCGACCATTGGCAGCCGCCGGCGGGCCGCCGCGGTCGCGTCACCGTCGTGCGTGTGCGCCTTCTCTCGAAGCCGCAGTGCGTCCAACTCCGCTTGAAAGGCGCTCCGATCGACTATTTGAGGCGCTCCGAGTTCATCTCTCCTGATGTCTTCCATCGGTCTCTCCTTTGCTAACCTCGGTCATGCTTTGGCTTCTGCCGGAATCGCTTGATTACTGAGAGGCCTTTTTTGCACCACCTATTTCTTTTGGGTTTGGCTTCCCTCTACCTGTCGCAATCAGGTTCCGCAAACTGCCGTTTATATACGAGCCCCACGCGTTTGAGCATACGTCGAAACACTCATACTCGGGAACCAAACCCCGGTGGGTGAATCGAACTTCCGTCTTATTGCCTTTTCTCGATATCTCAAAAATGATATCGGTGTCTTTCCATTCGTTCTTGTCTTTCGCGAAATTGAAACTGTTGTCCAAAACGTGCCAGGCGATTTTCTTGCCGGGAACGAGCTCTGCTATTTTTATTTTGCAAAAATGGGCATCTTGGTAGTGGTACGAGAACTCAGCACCCAACTTGTCGGTCCTGCCCTCGATATTTTCCGACCACCATCCACGAACGTTGCTGATGGCGTTGAACGCTTCTTCGGGAGTTTGGTCTACGGAAATGGCTGCGGTGAAATCCCGGTCAGTCATGAATCGTCCTCCTAAGCTTTTTCGTTGCGATCCTTAACTTTTTGCTTGGGCTGCCCATCACCAAGGGCTTGGCTGAACTTCACCCGTTTCGATCAGTCTGCGCAAATTACCCTTTACGAGCAGGCCCCATGCGTTCGAACAGTTGTTGTAACACTCATACGCTGGTACCAGGCCTACGTGCCTGAAACTCACTTCCGTTTGGTTGCCTCTTTTAGCGATCTCAAACGCGATCTCCGTGTCTTTCCACTCGCTCTTGTCTTTTGTAAAACTCAAATCGGCGTCCAGCACGCGCCAAACAACTCTCTTGCCCGTAACAAACTCCGTTATCTTTTGCTTACTACGGTGCACGCCCTGGACACAGTAAGTGAACTCAGAACCCAGCGTTTTGGTGTCGCCCGTGATTTCTCCGGACCACCATCCCCGGACGTTGTTGATAGCGTTGAAGACCTCTTCAGGCGTTTGATCGACCGTAAAATAAGCCGTGTAGTCTTTATTCTTGGACATGTGTTCTCCTTCGCTTCGCTCAGTTGGATCAGCTAGATCATCCCGCATTCGCCGCGCATTTCGGCGCGAATGCCGAGAACTGGCGCTCCAGTCCCTTGCTTACGCCGTTGCGCCAGCCCTCCGCAATGGATTGAGACGCGGGATCGGGGAAAATATCTTCCTCCTGTTTCTCCAAACCTGTGAAGATGTTGCGTGCCGCGGACTCGGGCGAGGCTTTCGGTATGTTGAAGCCGCGGTTCATGTCGGTGTCGACGGGGCCTAAGACGACCGCATGGACCGACACGCCTTCACCAGCGAGGAGAGCTCTCAACGATTGTGTCAGGTTGAACGCAGCTGCATTCGAAATAGAGTAGGAAGGTATGATGGGCAACGGAGCGAGTCCTGACAACGACACGTTGTTTAAGATGGCCCCCTTGGAGCGTTTCAGAAGCGGTAAGAATGCCTGCGTCACTTTGAGCAAACCAAAGAAGTTGACCGCCAGATGCTGCTCAATGATTTGGAGGTCGCTCAAATCATCGTAGATTGCGACGCCGGCATTGTTGATGAGCACGTCGAGCGCATCGACCTCATCGGCGGCCCGTTGGATCTGCGAAGCGCTGGTCACATCCAGTGTCAGAGGAATCACGCGTTTGTCAGGATGCTGCACGGGGGTTCGCATCCCGGCATATACCTTTTTCGCGCCCCGTCGAAGAGCCTCATCGACCAGCGCTTTGCCGATGCCGCGGTTGGCGCCGGTGATTAAGACTGTCTTGTTGGTGATATTCATGGTTGTTCTCCTTTTTTTGAATCTCTCTTCCCTCTGCTTACTTCGGAACGCTGCGAACGAGGATACGGACTCCGATTTGGCATCCCGATCTAAGCTTCCTTAAGGTGTACTTCCGCACTCACCTGTCTGCCGTGTCGCCTCGACCAGCGGCACATTCCTTTCAATGGAGCGATGAGAGTCCTTCCCTGGTGGGTCAGCGAATACTCGCCAGCGATGGTCTTCGATTTGGTCACACGCCGTGCGATTAATCCCGTGGAGTCGAGAGTGCGAAGCGTTCTGGTAAGCATGCGCTGCGAGACACTTCCGAGGTGGCGGCGCAACTGCCCATGTCGGTAAGGCCTCACCCTCAGCGAAAACAAAATCTTGGGTGTCCACCTGCCGATGAAGACCGGGCGAACCGTTTTCGATCCTCGTGCTGTGCTCATAGCGCCGTGCCTCCTGCGAAACCTTTTCGGTGAGACAATCTTTCAAATTGCTCCCACGCCTTTCTTTCGCGCTCGGCACCGTCCTAACTTGCCAGTGCTTGCGCGTCAGGCGCAATTAGGAACACCTGTGTGCCTGGACCTTATTGGCGGGCGCCAACTGTTCGAGTGGGACGCGTACCAGGCGCGATTTGGTGGTCCTGGCGAGCAGCATTTGCGGGCCAGTAAGGGAGATCTGCATCCGCAAGCCTGCCGCTCTCATACCGATCGTGATGGCGGAGCCACGACATCGTGAAGCGCAAGCCGTCTTCATCCCGGCCTTTAGGAACATAGTCGAGATAGTTGTAGGCGTTCATCGTGGTCTCGGTGCCGCGCGCGTAGGCGGAATAGGTGTGGAAGATATTGGCATCTTTGTCCCTGTAGAAGACGCTGATTCCAGGCGCTTCCTCGCTGGGGAATTCCATGAGCTCAAAGTTAAACTCGACCTTTCCTTTGGCTAATTGTTCCGGAGTGAAGGAGACGCGATAGTCGTAGTTGAAATCGCTTTCAAAAGACGAAACCCAATCGAACTTCCATCCCATACGCTTTTTGAAGGCTTCAATCTTGAAAATGGGCGCGCGGGAAACGGCCGCAAAGGAAACATCGCGCTGTGCCAGGTGCACCAGTGCCGGGTCCGTATGGTCCATGTTGAAAGAGCAGCTGGGGCAGGCCTCCTGCCACTCCGGACCAAACATAAGGTGATAAACGATGAGCTGGCTCTTGCCGTTGAAGAGATCGGCGAGAGTTTTCTTGCCGTTGGGGGAATCGAAAACGTAGTTCTTTTCCACCTTGACCCAGGGCAGCTGGCGCCGCTCCGCCGCGACGGCGTCACGCTCGCAAGTGAGCCGCTTTTCGCGGGCTAGGAGTTTTTTGCGCGCCCCTATCCATTCCTCCCGTGACACGATTTTCGGATTATCGACTGTTCTGGTTGACATCTTCGTTGCTCCTTTCGTTTGAATTGGAAATTTCGCTTACGTCATTTTTCTTGCGGGACAATTTCACGGCGAGTGCCGTCAGCCCACCGGCGGACGTTACGCCGGCAACAATCATCCCCACGCTTACCAAACAAACTGGGCACATCGCATCACCGCTTGGTCGGGTGGCGAAGCGTGACCGCTAAGCCGCCTCTGTATGGATGACGGGAGGGGTAGAGCCATTTCTACATCGCAGAATGCTGTCTCGCTTTTTTTTGGCGAAAAGCGACGGCAGGCTTAAATTAAAGGGGTTAAAACCGCCTAATGATGGGGAACTCAGAATCGTAGGCAGCCTGCGGAGATTGAGTTGCCACTCCCTGAAACATAGTCGCAAACTTGCTCGATTCAAAATGAGGGGAAAATTAGCCGCGCTTCTGGAGAAGAAACTCCCTGACGGCGGGGTCTTCTGCCATGCCGATCGCACGGTCGTAGGCGTCCGCAGCTTCACGCGTCTTCCCGAGTCGCTGAAGGAGGTAGGCACGCACGGCCCAATAAGGTTGGTAGCCGGAGACGACGTCCAGAGCCATCGCGTCAAGAACCGCGAGTCCTGGTTCCGGCCCGTTCGCTTCTGCAACCACGGCGGCGTATCCCACTCGAGTGCCGAGCGTCGGCGATACCCTGAGCAGTTGTTCGTAGAACAGGACAATCGCCGCCCAGTTGGTCCGGGCGCCGCGCGCACGCTCGGCATGTACGGACTGAATGGCAGCTTCGAGTTGAAATCGCCCGACGTGGCCGAGATTAAAGGACCCCACCAAATGACGTTCCGCCTCTTCTATTAAAGGAAGCGACCACTGCTTTGGGTTTTGTTGGGACAGGGGAACGTAGCGGCCATCAGGCCCTCTTCGCGCGGAGCGTCGCGCTTCGCAGTGCAACATCAGAGCTAACAGGCCTTGAACCTCGGCTTCGCTGGGCATGAGCTGCAAAAGGACCCGCGCCAGCCACAACGCTTCCTCGGCTAGGTCGCGCCCGCGCTGGTCGGCGCCTGCCATGTCATCCCAGCCAATCCCGAAGGCGGCGTAAATTGCTTCCAGCACGGCTTCAAGGCGCTCCGGCAAGTCGCGCTCTTGCGGGATTTCGAATGGAATCCCGCCGCTGCGGATCTTTGTCTTCGCGCGGAACAGACGCTGGCCCATGGTTTTCGGTGCGATAAGGAAGGCTTGCGCAATCCGTGCTGCATCGAGGCCTAATACTGTTTGCAGCATGAGAGGTGTGTGCATTGCGGGGTCGATTGCCGGGTGAGCGCACACGAAGAGCAGCTTGAGCCGTTCATCTGGAAATTGGGTCGACAAGGTAGTCTCCGTGAAGCCCTCCGTGAGAAACTTCAGCGTTGGCTGACTTTCTAATACCACCTTCTGGTGACGAATCCCGTCAATCAGCGAATGGCGCGCCGCAGTAAACAGCCACGCCTCGGGGTTATTCGGCACGCCTTCCTGCGGCCAATGGTTGAGCGCTGACACCAACGCGTTGCTGAGAGCGTCTTCAGCGCTGGCCAAGTCGTGCGTGTGCACGGAAAGATAGGCCACCAGGCGGCCATAGGATTCGCGCGCCACGCGCTCGATGGTCCGGTGGGTATCCTCTTGACCGATTTCATTCACCCGTGAACCCTCGCCGCATAGCTTCCGGCGCCAACGGGCGCACCTCCACGGCGCCGCGCGCTGCTCCCGGGCATCGCGCAGCCCATTCGAGGGCAGCATCAACGGAAGGGAGTTCCAGAATGATGAATCCTGCGAGTTGCTCCTTCGTGTCAGCGTAGGGGCCATCCTGGACGCGGCGCTTTCCTTCCTTGATGCGCACCGTAGTTCCAGCCTCGGGCACTTCCAGAGCATTGGCGCCGACATAGACTCCGGCCTCGACGAGCGCCTTGTAGTAGGCCCGCCAGGCGCCGAGATGAGGATCGCTATAGTCGTTCTTCCGCATGTCAAACTCTTCCTGTGTGTGGTAGATCATCAGAGCAAACTGCATCCGCTTTCTCCTTTGGCGCAGCTCCCGTGAGCTTTGCGGCCATCTATTTGTATGACGGAAGAGAAGTGGTCCATTCTACAGCTTTCAGGAAATCTGCAGCGAATCCGCCTGGAATACTAGACGTCCGCTGTTTTCAACGCTGAATGAATAAAGGGCCAGCCGGGGGTAGGTTTTGGAGTAAACCACTAGAGGCAGACAATCTTGTCCTCCCCGGCGCGCCGCGCGCCTTCGAATGACATAAATTTGAGTTTTTCCGCAGCATGTTCAGCCTTCGAGAAAAGTGCCGATTCCTTGAAGGGCACGGCTTCAGCCGTGCCGTAAAGTATGCGGAGGGAATGCGGCCTTAGCCGCTGGCCTATTCGAAACCAAATAGCCACACGGATTCCTTAGCTTGCGCATTTCTGGTTATCGTGCCCTGCCAAAACCCGCAGGCTGAAGTCCGCGCCACGGTGGTACTATCCGCTCGTACGATCGAGTACACAGCCTCTACTTGCAATGTCGGAGGTCGCCATGCGCACGTTACAAAAGTTTCTGCCGATACTCTTGACACTATGGATGACTCAAGGCCTTGCGTATGCGCAAACGTCCGACGAGAAACGCATGGCCATCGCCAAGAGCGTCATGGATGACTTCACCCACGGCGAGATGGCGTCCGTTCGCGAAAAATTCAGCGCCGACCTCAAGGATTCCGTGAGCGAAGGCGATCTGAAAGCCGCGCGCGACGAATTGGCCGGAGTGGCCGGCGCGTATCAGTCGCAAATTTCACAAACCACAAGAACGGTGCAGGGCGCACCGATTTATGTTTCGAAGAGCCAATTCGAGCATTACAAAGTCGAATTGAAGCTGATGTTTGACGACATGGATCTGATTACTAATTTTCGGATTGCGCCCGTTTCCGACGCCAGCCCGGAGAGCATGGAAGCATCGGCCCGGTCGATCACGGAACTTCTGGGGCAGCAGCAGTTCAAAGAAGTGAGCACGAGATTCAACGATCAGATGAAAGAGACGATGCCCCCCGGCCGCCTGGAAGCATCATGGACGCATGTGATGATGCACCTCGGCCCATTCAAGAGCGTCAAGCTCGCGCGCAAGGATCCTGAGCTCGATCGCGTGGATGTCCGCTGCGCGTTCGAAAACGGACCCATGATCGTTCGAATCGCTTTCGACCCTTCCGGGAAAATCGCAGGTCTATGGATGCTCCCCGCCGAGACGGAAAAGGATTCTCAGATTTAACGTAGGATAGGCTTTTTATCGTGAGCGCGGCGAAGGGCAGTCCGTCGCATTTGAATTGGTTCTAGAAATTAAAACCGTACAGGCTGCCCTTCGCCGCACTCAGGATAAAAAGCCTATCCTGCTGAATCCTCACGCGGGCAATGGCTTGCCTTTGGTTTCCTCGCCAAGGGGAACGAGCGCTAGGCCTACTACAAAAGCCAGCGCGATCATCGCCACGGGGATTCCGAACGTCTGAAAGTGGCGGATTCCGGCACCCACCAGAAACGTGAATCCGGCGGCGGCGAAGCGGCCGAGGTTGGTGATGAACGCGAAGGCGCTGGCGCGGCACTCCGTGCTGTATTGTTCCGGCAACCAGAACGAATACACGATGAAATTCGCTCCGCCCAGGCCAAGCAGCGCCGAGCACACCAGGAACCAGGCAATGGCGTTTTGCTGCATGTAAAAAACATGGGCGAACGCGATCCAGATCGCGAACATCATCACCACATAGAAAATCGCGAGCGTGGCGCGGCGGCCCAGCCAGTCCGCCAGGGACGGCACGATCAAAGCGCCGAGCACCGTCGTGCCTCCGAGCAGCGCCGTGGAATAGGACGCGAGGCGCGCGCTTTCCGCGGCGGTTCGCCCGGCCCTTTCCGCGATGAACGTCATCGCCGTCGGCGCGTACACCGATCCGGCCCACAAGCCGGCCAGCGATACAATCAGGTAAAGACAATTCACAATCGTCCTGCGGCGGTATTGCGCGGAAAAAAGTTTCAGGAACGCGCGATGCATGGTCCACTTCCCGCCAAGCTCCTGCACTTTGTTTTCCCAGCGCGCCGGCTCATGCACATTGTTGCGAATCAAGCCGATCAGCAGTGCCGGCACGCCGCCCAGCGCGAACATCGCTCTCCACCCGTAATGGCTGCCGATAAAAATATTCGCGATGCCCGCAAGGAAAAATCCGATGTAGTAGCCGGTGTGCATCAGGGCCGCGCCCATGGTGCGCCGCTCCTCGGGCCAATCTTCGGAAACGAGCGATGCTCCAATTGACCACTCGCCGCCGATCCCGACTCCCGCCATGAAGCGGAACACCGCGAGGCTCCAAATGCCCGTGGCAAATGCGGCTAGCAGAGTGAACAAGGAGAAACACAAAATGCTGAACATCATGGTGCGCACGCGGCCAAAGCGATCGGCAATCGGTCCCCAAATGAGCGCGGTTCCGTAGCCGATCAAGAACAGCGTGAAGAAGATGCCGCCGTAGTAGCCGACGTTCGCGGTGGTGGCGGGAATTCCGGAGCGCGGCAGCAATTCCGTCAGCGCCGGAACCAGCACGAGGGAATAGATGAACGAATCCATTCCGTCCATGCTCCAGCCGCCCCAGGCGGCCCAGAAGCTGCGGATCTGATTGCTCGTGAGCTTCGGTTTGGTTTTTGCCGCGACCGGGGTTTGGATCGTGGTCACGCGAGTCCGAGCACGTAGGCGGCATTGTGGTCCAGGATCTTTTCCGCGTCCCCGGGCTTCAGTCCGGACTCGCTGATGTATTGAATGGCGCGATTGTAAAGCTCGCCGGGTTCATACGGATAATCCGAGCCGAGACAAATCCGGTCTGCGCCCATCGAATCGACCGCCGCTCGCAGCGCCGGCGAGTATCCGTGGCCCACGCTGCAATACCACATGCGCTTGGCCGTGATCGTCGGCCGCTCCGGCAACGGATGTTCCCACGTGGAGCTGTTG
>VFSW01009955.1_pt1 | contig 13532 bp, 15 predicted proteins | sample 5358111 | NCBI WGS metagenome assembly VFSW01 (sample SAMN11554181, study PRJNA540505) | mine drainage metagenome | isolation source: sediment from site ElyBrook_90M | place: USA: Ely Copper Mine, Vershire, VT | collected 2017 | reverse complement strand
TGGTCGCAGCATCTGTGATGGATACAACTCTAGGAGTTACTCGTTTGTTTGTCAGTGTCTGTGTGCCGCTCAGAGTAGCCACAGTGCTGTCAATTGCCACAGTTACAGCAGACGATCCGTTATAACTTGTGCCACTCAGGCCAGTGCCAATGGTCAGGGCGTTGGTAGCCGTTGCAGTGACAGTCGTGCTACCGCCAAGGCTGACAGACGAGCCGTTAATGGTCACAGAACTGTTGGTCAAGGCGCTGTTGGCAATGCCACTCAAAGTGCCGCCCAAGGTCAGGTTTCCAGTACTGGTGACAGTGCCAGTAAGAGTCAACCCGTTAACTGTGCCAGTGCCGCTAACGCTAGTTACAGGAGCCGTTCCGCTTGAAGCAGCGGTTAAACGACCTTTTGAATCTACTGTAAGGCTGGCATAAGTATATGAACCAGCGGTAACAGCGGTGTTTGCCAAAACAGTTGTGATTGCTGTAGCGCCACTGCCAGTAACATCACCGCTCAAGGTAATGGTTTGATTACCAGTAATATATGTTGATGTATCAATAGTAGCAATACCGCCACTACCTCTTCTAATAAAACCTATTCCAGATAGTTGGGAAATGTTTTCAAGCAGTTTGCCAATAGTTAAAGTGCCGCCTGAATATGCCAAGGCAGCGCCGTTGTTTGGAACAGCAACAGCAGTGCTTAGTGTGTTCAAGTAGCCAGATGGGTTGCTGGCTGGATAAGCGCCAAGTGCTGTCAAAGCACCAGATGCAGTTGATGCGCTAGTACCACCATTGGCAATAGGCAAAATTCCAGTAACACCAGTGGTCAATGGCAAACCAGTTGCATTGGTAAGAGTTACTGATGTTGGCGTTCCAAGAATAGGGGTGACAAGCGTTGGCGAGGTTGACAACACCACATTGCCGCTACCAGTGACGCTATACGATGTTCCCCATGCAGTGCCTGTCGAGTTGGGAATGCCTGCGCCAGGATAAACTGTGCCGCTAGAGGCATTAATTGTTTGATTAGGCCAAGTGCCAGTAACTGTGACATTGCTTCCTGCCACCAAGGATGGTGTAGCAGTACCAGAACCACCATTTGCAACAGGCAAAATGCCAGTAATGATTGAAGCAGGAACAGACAAAGGAGTTGTCTGTTTTACATAAATTTTGCCAGCAGACGAATCCACATAAGACACTACGCCAACTTGAACAGTAATGCCCGTTGGAGGGATTGTGTTCATCAATTGACCAGCAGAGTAAGGGCTGAGATACAGCACTTGACCAACTGTAAATGAGCCAGTGTTTACTCCATCAATGCCACCCTGAGCAGTAACATATCCAATAGAACCATTGGTAATGGCTCCATTTGTTAGACCAATTACAGAAGCGGTGGCTGCAACATCAGCTCTTGCCAATGCAATGTTTGGATATGTTTGACCACTAGATGTGCTGGTGATGTATACGGGAGCGCCATTGGCAATTGTTGATCCAGTGTTGTTGATTACCTTCAAAAGTATGTCTTGACCAATGTGAACAACTGAATTGGCAGAATCGTTGTAGTACGCTAAAGCGTGTTTAGAACTGTCATACCAAGTGCGGCCTTCAGCATATGAAGGTGCGGTTGTTGGGGTAAACGCTTCATAGTTTGAAATTGTTGGGTTTGCCAACGATGCACCAGTGTTTAACACAGTGCTTCCAGAGCCTGTTGATGTTGTCACCCCTGTGCCGCCATTAACAACAGCAACAACACCAGTAACATTGGCAGCAGTGCCAGAAATCGAACCTTGAATTTGGCTGCTAAATGTTTTTGTGCCAGCAATGGTTTGATTGCTTGTCAAATCAGCATACAGAGCCGAACCCGTCAAACGAGTCCATGTGCCAGCCTCATTGAGCCAAATGCTTTGAGGCGATATATCAGTTTGGATATACAGTTGACTTGCTTGACCAAGGCCAACGCTAGGCGAACCAGTGCCAGACAGGATAGGCAGGCCGCCAGCGTAAGAAAACAAGCCTGGTGCAGACCAAACCAAAGCATCGGTGTTCTTGCTATTTACAACAGCAATAGACACCCAGACATTGTTTGTAGGCGCAGATGGTGGTGCGCTTGTCCAGCCCAAAGGAGCCGTTCCAGAATTGGTTGCAAAGTTCCACGAACCGCCTGTTGGGGTTGCTGGTTGTGTGGCCGCAGTCTGAAAAATAAACCACTCAAAGTAAGTGCCACCAAAATTGGTGTTATTCCCATACAAGCCAGAAGACTCTGAACCAGTAGCGGCTGCGACAACACCGGAAGTGCTACTTCCATACAGGCCAACTGTTGCCATGATTTTTCCTTACTTAAACGAGTAGCGGTAGTTGCGTGGCTGAAACTCTGAAGTCAGATGCTGATCTCCACCGCGCCATTTGCCCTTGTAGTTCTGGTCTTCAATCAAGCCGTAAGAATCGTCAAAACGAACTTGCCATTTTTGGGCTTCTTCGACATTTTTGTTTTTGTCGTAATAGCACTGCAAAGTGCCATACAGATAGCCTTCAGGGAAAGAAGCCAAAACACCGTTGTTTTGCACCACAGGAATCAGCGGATCGTCCGTTGCGCTAAACAGGAATGGGAAAGTTTTTTGGTAGTACGCCTTGATGGTGACATTCTCACCAGGATTGGGCGTGAACACATAGTTGGGCCCGACTTCAGAAAACGAAGCCCGGATAACTCGCGGTACACCAAAAGGACGAACATACAGTTGGTCAATCATTCGGCGGCGAATAATTTCTCGGTCACCAACCCGGTCATACACAATCCAAGGGCCAAGGCCAGTAGAGCCAGGCGCTTGGTTGGCAGGCGGTGTTTCTTGGAAGAACAAGATGGGGAACACCATATCCGAAGGAATCGGAGCCATGCCATTTGCATTGGTGGTCAAAATGGCCGGGTCAACTTCATCATAAGGATTGGAGCGCAACGCTGGCAACTCAAGCGTCCGCATCTTCAACTCGCACATTTGAATGCAAGCCTGAATTTCCACAGAAGATTGGGTGGGAATCTTGACGATAGTCGATGGCAAAGTAGCGCCAGACCACACATTGTCTGTGTCATCAACAGTAATGGTGGTTGAACTAACCGCCAAAACCAATGTATATGGGCCAGTTACGCTAGAGCCAATAAAGTCGCCAACCAAAACCTGAGAGGTTGGGTTAGCAGATGTGGTGATAATGCCAGTAAGAGAGTCAAACGCCGTTGCGTTGATACCGATACTGCTTGGAATGGCCCCTACCCATTGTGCTACACGGCTAACAAGCGAGTTAGCTGACTGAATGAAAAGGGCCATTTTGAATCCTCACTTGTTCGATACCATTGGATTATACGGAATAGGAATTTTGCCGCTAGGGTGACAGACAAAATCGCTGTAATACTCATTTACGATGGCGTAAAACCTGATTTTGTCTTCCTTGTCTTGCTTAATCAAATCCCAAGGGCGGTTGTTGAACCATTTGGAACTGATCTCGTGGGCAAAGCATTTGGGCAGGTTCATCATGTGAGCCGTACCCGCAAAGAACGGGTTGTCAGTGCCGTGTTCTTTGTAAAACTCGCGTAAGTTTTTGCAATCCTGGCGAATTTGCTCAACATTGGCCTGCTCATACTGGACATAGCGATTGCCGTCTTGAGCGCCAATCTTGTACTTCATGTTGCCAGCATCAAAGGTCTGCGACCAAGTGCCCGACTTCACTTCATTGAAAAGTTTATCGTTCTGGCGAAATACACCGTCCACACCAGCCTCAAGAATGCCACCAGTGTAGTAATCTTCTTTCAGTTGGGCTTCTTCATTGTTAGCGTTCAATCCCATGCTTTGCTCCAGTTTTTCCAAAGGAGCCCCTTGCGGAGCCCCTTCAGAAACCTAGGTGTTAAGCCAGGTAACGAGCCACTTGCGCGGAGGCGCGAGGAGCGGTCACAGCAGCACCAGTAGGCGACACGCCAGCCAGAACGGCCACACCAGCGGGGTTACGCACAATCAGCGTACCTTCCATGATGTATTGGTCCAGCGAAGCGTCAGCGTTAGAGAACACTTCGTTGTTCGGGCCCAATTCACGCAGGCTACCCCACTGAATGACATCGGGGTTCAGGAACAGGGCAGAAGTGTTATCTGCGCCAGTTTGGTCCATCACCCAGCTATCGTCAATCTGATAGGTGTAGTTGAAGTCACCTTCGTAGGTGCTGATGGTGTCGCCCTTGTCAGCCGGGTTAAAACGGTTGATAGAACGGCTGGTAGGCATCATGTCACTGATGTGAGTACGCATCGAGGTCGGGACCACCATGTTGGTGATCTTGGCGTTGAAGCGTTGCTCGGCAGTGGTCACGAGTTGCTTGTACAGGTAAGGGCTGAACTGTTGCAGCGTCTGACCAGTAGCGAACGAGAAGTAACCCAGACCAGCGTTCGACAGCAGGCCGTTGAAAGGCGTGTTGGTCGAGGTGGTAGAGGTCGTGTCGTTGCTGTCAGAGGTAGCCAGGTTCAGAACGGCAGTGCCCGAAGTGGGGTTGCCAGAACGAGTACCAGCGAACGAGTACAAGGAGCCAAAGCGGCGACCGTTGTTAGGCGAAGAACCTTGGGTGGCGGCTTGACCAGAGTACTTGATAGAAGCACCGTCAGCGCGAACCATTTGCAGTTCGACATCAAACATGATTTCGGTCAATTGCTTGACTTCTTGGTAGGCTTGGGGATCGCCACCAGCTTGTTCAACAGCGCGAGCAGTGCCAGTAGCGCCGATCACGGTGGTGAAAATCTGGGTGTAGTTGCCCAAGTTAGCGCGGGTGTTCGATGCAGCATCGGATGCGGACACAGCAGCGCCTTCCAGCTTTGCGTTCAAAGCGGGGGTGCGGAAGTAGTCGTTCGGCCAGATGTGCAGAGTCGAATTGACTTTGCGCTTTTTGCTCATAGCCATGTTAGTGATCGGGGTGCGATCCTTAACATAGTTAGAAACGGTCATATCGAGGTCTTTGACCACGATGTCGGTGGTATACGAGCCGTTGCCGTTACCAAGGTTTGCAGAGGTGATGGTAGCCATGTTAAAACTCCTGAATTATCGGCGGCGTTGTTTGTTTGCCGTCAACATTGTTGCCAAAAGGTCCCGCGCTGCACTCTTATCGCCAGCTTGTGCCTTCTTCTGAAGTTCTGAAGTCTTGTCCTGTGGAGAGGTTTTGGCTCGTGTAGCTGGTCTGCTGGCTGCGGCCAACGAACCACCTGCATTTCGCACTTTAGGTCCTTCCCGGAATTTCATACCATCCCGAATCAGACCCAACAGGTATTCATCACTGGAAACCAGATCAAGGTTCTGGACACCAGGAATAAACGACCCGTTTGCACCTTTCCACTCTTTTGACAACTTGTCCCGAAGTTCGGTAAAAGTTGCTTTGTTCGCAAGTTCTTTGTCTGCAAAACTCTGGCGTGAACGCTCAAGTTGATCTTGAACGAAGCGAGAGCGATGCTCAAAAAACTCTTGTACTTTCGGACGATTCGCCTGAATAAACCTGGACTTCTCGTCAATCAAGGCAGCGTTCTGGCGGATGGCCGCTTCAGCTTCACTGCGCTCAATTTCCGTAGTAGCCCGCTCGTAGATTTGCTTCCATTGCTGGTTATATTGCTGTAAGGTAACCAGTTCATCAGCCGCAGATTGCAGTTGAGGAACAACGGTCAACTCCAGACCAATTTGCAAACCATCGAGTTCGGCTCGGCGTTTGGCTTCATACTCTTCAAAATCGGCCCGCTCTGCTTTGAGCTTGCGCGAATTTTCATCAATGTCACTCGTTTGACCAAGTAGAGTCGCAGCCTTCTTTGCAGTAATCTCAATAAACCCGCCCTCGGCGTTTTTATTAGGAATCCGCAGTTTCAGGTCTGGATTCTCATCTGCAAAATCAAAGAAATTGACTGGCTCGTTAGCACCATCGGTGGACTCGCCTTCAGTTTCTGATTCTTCAGATGCCTGATCTTCATTTGTGTCATTTTCAGGTTCGGCTTCCTCTACAGGAGCCGCCTCGGGGGATTCGGCTTGCGCCTCTTCTTGTCCCGCTGGTGGCGGCGAACTACCATCAGGCTGCTGAGTGTTACGCCGATTGGCGGCAATCATGTCAGCGATAGCTTGTTCCGGACTACCAGTTCCAGTGACGGTCGAATTTTCGATAGCGTCTGTCATATCTTACCCTATTTCGTTAAGTTTCGGTTCTTTTCAGAGCCATCTTAGCGAGATATTCAGTCTTCTCAATGAAGCCAATGAAATCTCTCACCCCGGCAACATAGTGTGCATTTTCAATTCTTTCCAGATCGGTTGTACTATCTTCCAACCTCTCCAGCATGTTAAACCTATACAGGTTAAACAGCAGTGCAAAATCCCCATTTAGCATGAGGCGGGAAGCGGCTTCCCCATTTTCAATAACCAGAGCTTTTCGACTTACATCGGCCTCCTTTGCAGCATCATGTGCTTTTGTGCGTTTGTTGAAATAATCACGAATATTCAATACCAGGCTTTTCATTGCAATCCTCAATCAACTTGAACCGCTGATAGTTTTCCTCGTTTAGCGGCCAATGCTTCAAACATATTGTCGGTGTCAATATCTTCGACTTTCTTGGCATTTAAAGCAGAAACGCTTTGCGATTCTTGAACCTTGGCATTATTCAAATCAGTCTTGGATTTGATTTCTTGCTGTTCTGGTGTCGGGCCTTGAGATGCCTTTTCTTGTGCAATCTTAACGGCCTCTTCCATTGTCGGCAAATAGGCATCCACATCCTTAACACCCAAAACACGCAAAGTGTCTTCGTAAGGGCGGCGCACTTTCGCAAACAACTCGGGGGCGGATTGGGGGATTTGCGCCATTGCCTGGCTGAACTCGACCTGCACTTGAGAAATCATCTTTTGGCGGGTCAGGCGGTTTTCGTCCGACAAGAAACCCAAAGCCAAGTCGATGTTAATCATCTTGCGGTCAATGAACTCAAAGTTCTCGACAGATTTGGCATCAAGGAACGGCATGCCTTTGCTGACGGTGTTTGCCAATTGCTGGATGTTGTAATCGTCAGCGTACTGGATCAAAGTCTTCCAAACAATGTAGATGGCATCCCGCAGGCCGATGGCGCAGTTCTTAACCATCTCGTCTTGGATAAGTTGGTTAGGACCCATAGCCAATTGCAACTTAAAGCCGCTGTTGCCGTCCTTCATCACTTCAGGGTTCAGCACATCGCCGGGGCTGGTCATGCCAATCATTGCCATCTTGTCGGCTTCAAATCGCTCCATAGCCGATTGGACATATGCCAGGTTGCCCTGCATAGGCGAAAACTCGTAGACATGCTTGGCCGGGTCAAACTTACGATCCAGAACAAACATGGCCGACACGCCGCGCTGAATTTCCTCTGCATCCACAAACTCGGGGTTCACGCCAATGCGTGGAGTTGAGGATTGCATGGCAAACGACATCTCTGCACGAGCAATAGAGGTCGCATATTCCTGCATGGGCACAAGGCGCTCGGCCAAGCTGTAGCCAAAGAAGTTGCCCACAATTGGCTTGGGACACATGTTGGCAATTGGAATGAAGTCCACTTCCTTGACATACAAAATGTACGAGCCAGAGAAACAGACTTCAACGATTTCTTCCTCGCCATCGTTGTCTATATCTTTGCGAATCCACGCCGTAGTCAGCATGACCACACGGCTGTAGGCATCTGCGCCAGCAGAAGCAATTACGCCTTGGCCGGGGACAGGAGTGGAATCACGAGCATGCAAAGCAAGATCGTTTTCCAGTGCGCCTGCTTGATATGCGCCAGCAGGACCGTAAGCGGCATGTTCTGCAAATGATTCAACATCAATAAACGGGAACTGCGCTTTGGCTTCATGGATCGTCATCGGATCATAAAAACCACAGAAGTCCTGATCCTGAATTGTTGGAATTGTGGGGTTGCAAACCCAATAATGTTGGGCAACATGCTTGATGCGGACGGAAGTCTCATAGCCCGTCAGTTTGTATTTGGCGCGATAAACAGTGTTTGCTTTAAAAGCATCTTGCACCGCTTGTGGCTCAAGCTCTTCACCAGAAGCCATAGCCTCAGTCATCACGCCTTGCATGTCAACATCAACTCGGCGCATGTTTTGGCGTTTAGCCGTCAGACCCTTTTCAGCGGCCAGTGTTTCAAACACTCGCAGTTGGTCTTTTGTGCCTTCAACTTCTTTGTACTGCGTAATTGGGTTACGCACAGGCGAAATCATCACAATGCCGTTTTTGTGCAGCAAAGAATCTTGCGCCCAATCCCGAATGATTTGGTAAGAATCATTTTTGGAATTAATCATGTATTTGACCATTTCCGTGGCTTGACGGGATTGCACATCGTCAGCCTCAGAGAAACGCTCAAATTCAAAGTTAACCTTGCCGTTCGGCATCAGGCACTTAGTGATAATGGCAGTGGCGTAATCAACGCCAGGGGTAACAACAGGGTGAATGTAATCAATGCCACGAATTGGCTCAGTAGAGTTACTGACGGCAATATTCAGGTAGTGATAATCATTGAGGCGGTTAAATGTATTTTTAGCTTGGGTCAGCCGCAAATAATCAACCATCTTCAAGTAAACCTCGTGGGCAACTTGCTCTGTTAGACCTTTAGCAGCGCCAAGGCTTTCGAGATTCTCAACGACTACATTTTGTTTGTCCAACATGTTATATCCTTTGCGCTTTGCCTTCGATAGGAGTAAACCTACGAGCAGCAAAGTTATTTGCCCTGCTTACAACTGATTCCCCATGCCCTTGGATCAGTGCCAAAATGCCAATCCTTGCGGAGTCAATGTGGTCATCAGGGTCGGAAAACCTGCCCTGTTGGTCAATAGCATAGTTACGCGCCTCATCCAAGAATTCAGTGCATGATTCATTTATCATAAATGAGCCACGCTCCATTCCTAGACGCATTATATTGATTCCGTAAGCCTTGTGGTTAGTTACTTTGCCTTGGTCGTTAACCGGGTTCAAAATAGCGCCCGGAATGCAGTTCAGGCCATAACTATCTTCAAAGACTTCTCGGACGGATTGTTCGGTCAAGGTGTACCGCCCAGCCTGGCTGGCATCATGCGGCAAAGCAATTGGAACCCCACGGGAATCCTTGTCCAGCAGGTAATGCACATAATCGTCAGGCGTTTCCCCTTGGGGAATCTTAATCTGGCGGTGCAGGTAAATCTTTTCTTCCACCGGGTCGCGGAAAAAGAAGCTAATGACAGTCGGGTCATTGCGGATGCCCAAGTCAAAGGAAATCAGGCGCTCCAAGTCCATGTTTTCCTGCAACTTCAGATCAATAGCCTTGTAAGTCGGCCAGTTCAACATTGGGAAGACCACGCCTTGGCCCACCAATGGAATGCCGTTCATGCGGCACTCGCGCTCCCAAGGCATAAAGTCTCGGGCCAACTGATCCCTTTCTTCTTTTGAAAAAAAGGATTCCCCCCATTCATTGGTGAACGGAACATCGTCCCATGTTACTCGCACATGGGTGTATCCGTCAATCTTGTCCCAGAACTTGCGAACAAGTCCGGACATACCTTTGAGTGGAGTGAAAGAACACAATACCTGCCCGTTGCGTTGGGCAGTACGGACAACAAGTTCTGAGAAGATTTCGTCTGGAGGTTGTTCGTCCAAGACCACAAGGTCGAGTTCAAAACCCTGCAAATGCCGCACTTGCTGAGTGTAGTTGCTGAAGTACAACTTGGACTTGCCGCCAGAGGCATGCCAGACTTCAAGTGCAAGGACATTGGCCCCGTCTGTTCGCATGGACTTTTCGTCAATGCATTCTTTAGGGATGGACCCTGTTCCAATTTTGTAGCCTTGCTTGATGTCATCACAGCCTACCAACTTAGACTGCAATGTTTTTGCCACCTGTTCCCACGATTCACCAGAACACATGGCAACAATTGGCGTTTCAAATCGCTTGCCAACCCACCACTCCGGATAGCGCCCGGTCAAGTGATAGGCGGTTTCAAAGGTAGAAGCAATTGTTTTGCCAGCGCGGTTGGCGGCAATCATGCCTCGGCGTGTGTGTGTTGCGCCTGTTTTAAAAAACTCAGTCTGGTACTTAAACGGACGGAACCATTTAAGCTGATTGAACTGCATGTCTTCCGCTAGTTTTTCCCTGGCAGTCTTCATGGCGCGGAGTTGGGTCTGGTCAAGTTTTTTGACTTCAGACTTGCCCCCGGCCAGTTTGACCAGATACTTTAGCGCCCGGTCTTTGTAGATCGGGAGGATGTAACTACTGGCTTCACTCTTCGCCATAAGTATCGCGAATTATCAAAAGAATGCTGGCCGCGCTTGCAAGGTAATAAACCTCGACAGGCTCCAAGGTGTGCAAGGATTGGAGGTCTTTTTGAAGCCACTCCAAAGTTTTCCTTGCACAAGCCTCGGCCTGTGATGGCAACTTTTCGCGGAATACTGACTGCGGATCAGCCATTATGCCCACGGGTTAGCAATGTTCTTTTGACTGATGCTGACTTGCTCTCGGTCAATCAAAGACCAGATGCCACCACCTTTTTCGCCAATACAGTATGTGTACAAGCCACGGCCTTCCGGAGTAAATGTGCCATCGGGACGGCGCAGCACTTTTTCAGTGGATCGCGGGTCCAACCAGGTATATTTTTCCGGAACAGTTTGACCGTACTTATTGATACGGCTACCAATAGCAACCTTTTCAACCGGGCCTGTGATCTGATAGGTAATCATGCCGTTTTCGTACTTCTTGAAGTCAATATAAACCTTGCGGTCAGATTGAGGATCAAGCGGGTGCGTCATGTTAGTCGCGCCAAAGTAATGCACTTGCGACTCAGGGTCGGGCAAGTCTTTACTGCGGGGCGGCAGTTCTGGCAGTGGGTCTTCAGGAATCAAATCCTTGCGGTCCACATACGGGTTTTCGTCCGTAGTAAAACCTTCAGGAATCTTTTTTCCTTCAAGGACATTACGAGCAACGATGTATTGCTCATCCTTGTTTTTACCAATCAGGTCAAGAGCAACGCCCGTTCTGTCGTAGACAAATTGGGCGAGTTCTTTGGCCGTGGGGAGGTCGCTCTTAAGAGCTTCAATATCATAAGTTGCCATGCTTTACCTTTGCAATGTTATTCAGCGGCAGGCTCTGCCACTTCGGGGACTGCTTCCACAATTGCTTCAACTTCAGCAACAGTTTCCACAGCAGTGTATTCGTCACCAACTTGAGGTTTGTTGGCAGCGACATACTCAGAAGACAACACAACTTCAGCGCCATCTTCGCCAACAGCAACAATCTGGTTGGCTTCGTTTCGTTTGAAATCAGCAATTTTCATTTCAGACTTTCGCAGGAACTTTAGGAGTGGAGAACTTGCCGCCCTTCACATTGTTGGTCGTGTTGTCAGACAGGTTGGTCTGCTTGAACGCATTGTTTACAGCAGTCGCAACAACCTGGCGGCGCTTACGAGCAACATCAAGGGTATCCAATTTGTCGTTGATGCCTTTGCTGACACCTTTGGTCATGGCTTTGCCGCCAGACAGAACTTTGCCGTATCCAGACATGATTTACCCCAGATAGTTTTTGGTGGATTTGCCCATGTAAGCATCGTTACGAGGGGTCTTGTCATAGCACTCAGGTTTGCTGACCTGAACCTTTTGATGACGGCCAGTGATGTTGCCATTGGCCTTGGGCGCACCTTGCGATCCGCTAGGCTGAGACAGGCCACCACCCGAACGGGTAATAGCAGTCACGCCGCCAGACAACTTGGCAGGGTCTTTGGAGATATTACCCTTGCGGTTAGGCGCTTGGGCATACAGGAAGTTGGTAGACATACTAACCTTTCATGAAAGTATTTGGATTATCACACTTTTCGCAAAGCGGTCAAGAAATCGTCCAGAGCATCTTCAGCCGAAGACTCTTCGTCTTTTTCGATATTCTGCACATGCTCAATAGAGATAATGGGTGCGCGGCTAGATTCAAACGGGGCCAGTTTATCGGCAATTTTGGCTTTGTCTTTAATGTCCAACTCGTCCGATTGCATGGCATCAATCAGGACTTCCATTGCCGTCTTGAGCGGAGGCAAGCCGCGAGTAACCCGCTCTTCGTTTAGTTTGTTAAACAAAGCGCCGTATTCCGTTACTCGGTTAACAATGGATTTGGGCTTGCCATTTAACCCATTGCCGTTATTCAAAGGCTTGGGTTCTTTGGGCATTTTCTCGCCAGTAGCCAAGGCCATTGCTTTTTGCTGGGCTTTCTCGGCTTTTTTCTTTTGGTAATAGGCGGCGGCTTTTTCTTTTCTGTCGGCAGACACAAGACTGCCTTCAGGGCGAATTTCCCCAAACAAAGCAGCTTTACTTGCACTCATTTGCAATACCTTTTACCAGATCAACAGTACGGCCCCAAGCGTAGGAACCATGAACTTGGAACCCTCGCTTGGCATGAATTCGCATAAACCCATCATGCTCTGACCGAATGGAAGTAGAGCAAACAACCGGGATGCCCCAATTATGCGCCCACAAAATATGCTGGTCAATCATCTGGTTTAGCAACCTGACCCGAGTCTTGGCAGGCAGGTTTAAATCCAAATGGTGGAACTTGGCGTTGCTGATCTCTTCGTTGGAATAGGTGGCGTAGCCACCCCGGTCAAACCAGCAGTAGGCCAGCAACTTGTCTTCAGCCGATTTGTGATACCAGCCTTTGTCTATATAGCCTGGTCCCCGGCACACGGCCAAGAACTCTTTGCCCTTGTTGAACACTTGTTCGGTTGCGGCCATTGTGACCCGGTATCGGAACACATCGCGATCCCTGGTCAGGATGCCATCAGCCTCAGTCCCAAATTGGGAGTCGGCCATTTCCACAATGTCATCCACATCCTTTAAAGGGTGGGCCAAAGTCCATTCCATATTAATCTCCATGCAATAAGGTTGGGCTCGATTCGGTCTTCAGCTAGGCAGGGCAGAAAGCCAGAAAATTCCCTGCGTCAACATCCTCGATTGCTGGCTTAACACCCAACACGGCTGGGGACTGATCTGCCCTCCCAGATTGCGAAGCGTTGCGGTGTGTCGTTCCGGCTCGGCAATCCCCATGCGTGTTGGCTCCTCGACCTAGGCTCGAACTAGGGACCCTGTGATTAACAGTCACATGCTCTACCGACTGAGCTATCGAGGAATACTTGCAGGCGCATTGTAGCCAAGAAAAAGTTTTGAAGAAAAAATTTTTATACAGAACAGCTTATCAACAATTTGCCCACAGAAAGTCCAACTAGAACAGTAGGCTTATCCCATTGCAATCGGGGAAAACCCTATAGAATGAACACGGGGCCATCATCCAGCCCTTGGGACGGCAGGTAGCTTACCAACCCAGATAAACATACCGAGTCCATCGGTCTCTCTAGTAAGCAATGAACGGGAACATACAGGTGGAGCTTACCCAGGTAAGTCAGGTTAGATAAACAAGGTGCTACTCTTCTTTTGAAGATTAACCACAAACAGTGGATGCCATAGTTCGTCCACAGTTTCCCCGCACCCAATCAAGCAACCCGGCAATACAGAATAACCCTGCGGCTTTGTCGGGCTTTAGG
>VFSW01009954.1_pt1 | contig 13533 bp, 14 predicted proteins | sample 5358111 | NCBI WGS metagenome assembly VFSW01 (sample SAMN11554181, study PRJNA540505) | mine drainage metagenome | isolation source: sediment from site ElyBrook_90M | place: USA: Ely Copper Mine, Vershire, VT | collected 2017 | reverse complement strand
GTGCGGTACGTCGTGTATCGACACGACGTCGGACAATAGAAACTGTGGGGTATGCGGCGCCACATGCCCGGATGGGCAGAGGTGCTCCAATGGCCTCTGCGGCCTCACTTGCGCGGTCGGCCTCACGATCTGCCCCAGTGCTGCCGACAGCGGCTCGGTGGCCTCCTGCGCAAACCTCACGTCCGATCGATTCAACTGCGGGATGTGCGGCAACGTGTGCCCCATGGGCGCCGTGTGCATCGGCAGCACCTGCCAGATCACGTGTCCCACGGGCCAGGCCGTGTGCGGCACCACCTGCGCCGACCTCCAGTCCGACGTACGCAACTGCAGCGTCTGCGGCAACGCCTGCCCCGCGGGCGACCTTTGTGCGGGCGGGATGTGCGTCGTGTCGTGCAGCACCGGGCTCACGAATTGTTCGGGCACCTGCGTCAACTCGATGACGGACAACGGCAACTGCGGCACGTGCGGCCATGCGTGCGGCGCCGGGCAGGTGTGTTCCGCCGGGGCGTGCGCGGCGACGTGTGCGGTTCCCCAGACGACATGCGGCACGGGGACGACGCAGTACTGCGCCAACACGGTCATCGACCCGGCCAACTGTGGCGCGTGCGGGACGGCGTGCGCGCTTGCCAACACCCTGGTCAACGGCTGCGCCTCGGGCGCCTGCACCGTCGTCGCGTGCACCACGGGCCATGGCAACTGTGACGGAATCGCCAGCAACGGATGCGAAACCGACACCACCAGCAGTCTTGCCAACTGCGGCGCGTGCGGACTGACGTGTAGTCTCCCCAACGCGACGTCCACGTGCACGGCCAGTACGTGCGCGGTGAGTGCGTGCACCACGGGCTTTGCAGACTGCAACCACATGCCCGCAGACGGCTGCGAGGTGAACACCCTGACCGACAACACCCACTGCGGCGCGTGCGGAATCACCTGCGGTGCAGGACAAGTGTGTTCCGGTGGCGTCTGCGGGACGACCTGCGCGGCGCCGCTCACGCGCTGCGGGTCGTCGGGCGGTGCAGCCTGCGCCAACACGGCCAACGACCCGGCCAACTGTGGCAGTTGCGGTACCGTCTGTGCCTTGCCCCATGCCACGGTCAGCACCTGTGTCAGCGGCGCCTGCGCCGTCACGGGCTGCGCGGGAGGCTTTGCAGACTGCAACCACACGGCCACGGACGGCTGCGAGGTGAGTCTCACGACCGACAGTCACAACTGTGGTGCCTGCGGACTTGCGTGCAACCTGGCCAACGCAACGTCGACGTGCACGGGCGGCGCGTGCACCATCAGCGCGTGCGCCACGGGCTTTGCAGACTGCAACACCAGCCCGATAGACGGCTGCGAAGTGAACACGCAGACTGACGGCAACAACTGCGGCGTGTGCGGCACGGTCTGCCCTTCTGGGTATGCCTGCATTTCGGGCACATGCTCCCGGTAGCTGTTGTGTCATCGTTGGCGACCTCAACACGCCGAAGGAGGAGGCCGTGGACGGCACCGTCACCTACTGGGATGGCAAGCCGGGGCGCGGCCCCGCATTGAGGGTGGCGGAACAAGCAATCATCAAGGGTGCCGGGGAGCACGGATTGCGCGACGTGTTCTGGAAGCACCGTGGGCACGGCGTGGAGGCCTTCTCACACCGGGTTGCGGGCACGGAACGCCGATACGATCACGTCTTCGCGTCGGGGCACTTCGCCACGTGCGACAGCGGGTACTACGTCGAGTGGATGGATGGCAGCATGAGCGATCACGCGGTCGTGTGGGCGAAGATGGAGTGGGCACCGCACCGAGCGCGGTGGTAGGCTTCTCGCTGTGGTAGCTACTGAAACAACCGCTCCTGTGGTCATCGGACCGCAGACGCTGTTCGACTACAACCGTACCGTGGTTGGGTATCACGGCACGAATAGGGAAACCGCCAGACAATTGGTTTCCGGGCAGCCAATTTCCAGTAGCACCAACGATGATGACTGGTTGGGACATGGGATCTACTTCTGGGAGTATGGTCCGCGGCAGGCATGGTGGTGGGCGGAACGGCGCTACGGTGCGAGCGCTTCGGTTGTAGGCGCGATGATTCGCCTGGGCACATGCCTCGACCTTCTTGATCCCAACAACACGGACTTGCTCCGCGCAGCCCATGACGAACTCGAGAGCGTCCTTCGAGCCGCCGGTCAACCGCTACCCAACAACGCCAACACGCACAAGTACAGGGATTGCGCGGTCTTCAACGACCTCTACAAGAAGATGGACGGAGCCGGTTTCGCGTTCGACAGCAGCCGTGCGGTCTTTGTGCCCATGAGGGCGAACAGGGGCTTCGTTCGGCTCTAGGATCGGAGTGGCGTGATCGAGGGAGCCCACATCCAGCTCTGCGTCCGCGATGCGGGAAACATCCTTGCAGTTTGGTCCGTCAAGAAGGATGGTCGCTATGGTGAAGAATAGGCCGTTCGATCAATGGACTCCGAATTTGCTCCTGGAAGCTCTGCGTGAGGGCAGCCAGGACGAGAAGCTGGTGCTCGTCAAGGCAGCCGGAATCCTCTCGGAGGATGGCAAGCTGGCGCCCATGTATCAGACATGGGGAGCCAAAGCGAGTCGGACCCCGGAGGAGCCAGAGACGGAGGAAGGTTTAGCAACGACGGGCACGTAAACGGTCAAAAGCGGTTTACCCGCCCGCGGACGCGTCATGACCAACCGTCAGGTATCCGGTGGGCGGGCGGGTAAATCGCTATCTCTTGAGATGTCGGATCAGGCTCTTGAGCCCGATGCTTTAGCCTCAGGGCATTCTGACACCGCGGTCGTCACCGACGACGGGTACGCTCGCGCAAGCCCATCGCACTGACGCACACACAGGGCTGTCGCTCCAACCATCCCCTCGCGGGTACACTCCCGCGGATGCGAGCGGCTCCCTGGATGTTTGGCGCGCTGTGTGTGATGGCGATCGCGTACCGGTACTATTCAGCGTTCATCGCTGCGCGGGTGCTGTGTCTCGACGATGCCCGGGTGACGCCCGCGCATCGGCTCAACGACGGACATGACTACGTTCCGACGCACCGCTGGGTGTTGTTTGGCCATCACTTCGCGGCGATCTCGGGCTCGGGTCCGCTCATCGGGCCAACGCTCGCTGCACAGTTTGGCTTCGCTCCGGGCTTTCTCTGGATCCTGTGCGGCGTCGTCCTCGCGGGGGCTGTCCACGACTTTGTCATCCTCACCGCCAGCGTCCGCCGCGACGGACGCTCGCTGGCCGCACTCGCGCGTGAAGAACTCGGTCCCGTCCCCGGGCTCGTCGCCCGCGTGGCGATTCTGGCGATTGTGGTCGTGGCCATCGCGGGCCTCGGAATCGTCGTCGTGGGCGCCCTCGCCGAAAGCGCCTGGGGGAGCTTTACCGTCGCCGCGAGCGTTCCCATTGCGTTGGGGATGGGAGCGTACAACCGTTTCGCAGGCAAGGAACGCATCGGACCCAGCACGGTCGTAGGCGTGGTGCTTCTGTTCGCCGCGCTGGTCTACGGCCGACACCTTCAACAAGGTCCCTTTGGTCATTACTTTCGGCAGCCGAAACAAATCGTCACGTTGGCCATCGCCGCCTACGGCTTTATCGCCAGCGTGCTCCCCGTATGGCTCCTGCTTTGCCCCCGGGATTACCTCTCCAGCTACCTCAAGATCGGGACCATCGCGTTGCTGGTCGTGGGTGTGCTTGTCGTCAATCCACGGATCGAGGCGCCGATGGTCTCGCAGTGGGTACACGGTGGCGGGGCGATCGTTCGCGGGCCGTTGTTTCCCTTTGTGTTTGTCACCATCGCGTGCGGCGCCATCTCAGGCTTTCACGCCCTCATCGCCAGCGGAACCACCCCCCGGATGATCTCCCGCGAGTCCGATTGCCGCATCATCGGCTACGGCGCCATGCTGATGGAAGGCATCGTGGGACTCACCGCCCTCATTGCCGCGACCTCCCTCCCCGTGGCCGACTACTACGCCATCAACACCGACCCCCCGGTGGCGCTCTTTGCCCAGGCGTCCACTGTCCACGCCACGGGACTTCTCCGTGACGTCGCAGACGCTCGCGCCGTCGACGCGGCCCTCAGCCCCGACGACCGCGTCCATCTTGGACTGCGCCCCCAGCAATCCATCGCCACGCTCCAAGGGCGGGCGATTCCGCTCTCCAGGTTGTTGGGATTGTCAAACCGCGCGCTTGCCGCTGCGGGGTACCATTGTGACCCGCGCGCCGACGATCCGGCCACCCTGTCGACCGAAGACTTTGCCCGGCTGGGCGTCCCCGTCAACGACCTCCCGATGCTCGCGGCCAGCACGCACGAACGCATCGCCGCGCGCACGGGCGGTGGCGTCTCTCTGGGCGTCGGCATGGCCAGGATCTTTTCGGGACTGCCGGGACTCCGTGGGCACCGTGGCGTGCTTGCCTACTGGTATCACTTTGCGGTGATGTTCGAGGCTTTGTTCATCCTCACGACGATCGACACGGGAACCCGCGTGGGGAGGTTTCTCGTGGAAGAGTTCATGGAGCAGGGCTGGGCTGCGCTGGGCTTCGCGGCCCGACGGGGAGGCCTCCGCGCGCGGCATCCGAGAGTCACCGCGGTGATCGCAACCCTTGCTGTCGTCTCGGGATGGACAGGCTTTCTCTGGACGGGTTCAGTGCAAACCATCTGGCCGATGTTTGGCGTGGCCAATCAACTCCTCGCCGTGATCTCCCTCACGGTGGGAACCACCCTGTTGCTTCGCACTCGCGGCGCCCGTTACGCCTGGGTCACGGGCCTTCCCCTCATCTTTGTCGGCACCGTCACCATCACCGCCGGCTTCGAGGGAATCCGTACGATCTACCTCCCGCTCGCCCACGCCACCGACCCTGCGCGCTCGCTCCAAGGCTGGGTCGACACGGGTTTCACTGCGGCGCTTCTTGCGTGTGTGGGCTTGCTCCTCGCGGTGGCCATCCCCCGTTGGGTGGGTTCCGTGCGCCGCGGTCCATCCCCTGATGTCCCGATGTCCACGGTCGTGTCGTCGTGACGGCCATCAAACTGTACCTCGCCGTGTGCGTCGCCGCGGCCTTGCTCGCGGTCGAACACCTCGCCCTCGTGTGGCGTGCGGTTCGCCGACGGGACAACCCCGTCCTGGCCTGGCTGCTGCCTCCCGTTGCGGGGTGGCGTGCGGGCGAGCGCGGAGCCGTCGTGCGATACGGACTATGGGTGGTGGTCTACGCCATCCTCGCGCTTTACGCCCGGGCGGCGGCCATGCGATAGGCGAAGGGACATCTGCCTTGGACGTGTCACCATGGCGGGTCGGTCGGCCGCAGTGCCCACCAGATGGCGTTGGCACCGGGTTCGTTCGGCGCGCCGTGAAAAGCCGCGACGATCGTGCCCGTGTCGTCGAGCGCAAAGGCCCACGGAACCGGGCTACCCGGTAGCTCCGCGGCTTCGGCCAGATTGTGGTGCACGTCGAGCCATGTGTCCTCCCATGAACCGCGCGGCGTCTGATCGCGCGCGATAGACCTTGCTGTGGCGGTCGGAACGAAGAACGCGAGATCGAGCAGCACCATCCAGACGCGATGGACCGAGGAAGCAATCCTGCCGTCGGCGGCCCGCCCCCACGCCGCCATCATGTCCGAGCCACCGCGCTGGGTGATGGCCACGACAAGTGTTCTTCGGCCTGACAACTCGCGGGTGTCGTGCGACGTGCCTGCAAGGTCGGTGACCTCGAACACGGGCAGGCGCCCGCCCATTCGTGGGACGGCAGTCGCCGTGGCAGCCAACAGGAACACACCCATCAAGCCCGTGGCCACGGTTGTTCGTCGTCCCATGTCGGATCTCCCCGTTTACGATGATGCCCAACGCAAGCAACACGCCACGGCCCCGTGGGACCCTGGGTCACCCACGTCGTTTGCGAAGTCGTCGGTGAGCATGTGCGCAATCTGACGCGGCGGGTACGGGCCGTGCACTGTAGATCTGTCGATCCCTGTCGGACCGATGCCGCCGAAGGGAGACGATGACCCACAGATCTTGAACCCCACCGATCGCCAGGACTTCCCTGGCTCTCGGAGAAAGGCCCGGTCGCCATGCTTTGGACCATCACCGTTGTCTTGCTGATCCTCTGGCTCCTAGGATTTGCGACCTTCCATCTTCTGGGTGGTTGGATCCACATCCTGCTGGTGCTCGCCGTCCTCTCGATCGCGTTCAACCTCTTCCAGGGTCGTCGGGGCTCACGGTGAACGGAAATGGAACACTCCGTGACGGATCGCCACGGTCGAACCATGGCCTCGCACGACCCGCGCGACAAAGCGGCGTGATCGAGATTCGGGCGGCCTTGTGACGACCGTGGCAGAGGACATTGACCGGAACGCGGAACAGCTCGGCGCACATCGCGTCGAAGTGTTGAACCGTCTCACACGTGAGACCGGTGCGCTCTTTGCGCTTCGGCACGCAATCACGCCATCGCAGCTCAAGTCTGTCGTTCTGGGCGCCGCGGTCGGCGGCACGGTCGTCGCGCTGGCGCTGGTGATCGATCATCGCCGTCGCGAACGCAATCGACCCCTGCGCAGGCTCGAGCACGCATGGACTCAGCTCGCGCGATCGCGTCGCCCTTCGCTCCTCTTTCCGCTCGTGAAGTCTGGTCTTGGCGCGTTGGCCAGGACGGTCGCGACCGAAGCCGCCGAGACGATCCTGCGACATGTCCGCGAGAGGCTCGATCAGACGCGGCAAGACCATGCCCCAAGCGTTGACCCGCCACCGGCTACACCCCACGTCGCGTCTCCCGCCGCGTCGACGATCGTGCATCCGAGTGCCCGACTGCTCTCGGCAATCGTTCAACCACCCGAACCGATTCTACCCACCGCGGTGCCGCCCATGCACGATCGCATCTAGCGCGGTGCGGTGCCACACCGTCAGCCACTCAGCAACCCGTTTCGCCTGCCACAAAGAATCGATCCACCATGAATCTCAATGCCGTGAAGTCAGAGCTTGCAGACATCGCCCAGACTGCCTTGGACACCGTTGATGGATCCATCCACGATGGCCGCGGTGCTTTCACCCACGCGACCCACGCCGTGGGCCGCGATCTCTCTCGGGTCGTCGCACGCGTCGCCAACGGGTCCAGTCCCGCCGACACGCTGCGCACCCTCGGTAGCGCGTCTGTCGTGGCCGCCGTCGGCGCGCTTGCCGCCGTGATCTCTCCGGAGATGACCGTGCGCGGGGCCCTCCGTGCGCTCGGTCTACAGCGTCGGCCGAGCACCCTCGCACGGGTTGCAACCGGCACGGGGCTCATCGTGGCAGGCGCCGCGGTGGGTGCTGGCGTCGCCATGCTCATGTCTCCACGGTCCGGCAAAGAGACCCGCGCGCTCCTGGTGCGTGACGTCCAGTCGGTTCGCCACGAAGCGGTCGCCTCGATCGAGGCGATCGGCACGCAGTTGCAGGGCGTTGTTCACGGAGAAGGGATGGCGATGCTACCCGCCGCGCACAACGCCGAAGACCCCGCGCACACATCGATCCGAGGCTCGCTGCGGGCCGATGGCGCAGCGAAGACCCCCGACGGAAAGTCCCACACGCGGGTGACCTGACAAGGTGCACGACCGCCGGACACCTTTTTCCACCGACTGCGTACCAAGCGAAACCTCGTGATGGTTTCAATCCATGGAGCTTCTGCCGCACCCCGCACGATGCGATGGTTCCCGAGGACGGCGTGGCCCTTTGCTTGCAGACCATTCGCGACAGCGACACGGCACGCCGTACGGCAGCCCGCCGTCTGGGTCCGTGTCGTGAATCAAGCACTGGAGATACCCATGGAAACCCGTATGCCGCAGACCACTGGTCCCGTACCGACCAACCCGCCAAACTACACCCCCGTGTGGTGGACGGATCGGAACACCTCTGCCTGGGAGCGAGTCAAAGACGCCTTTCAGCGTGACTGGGAGCAGACCAAGGCCGACTTGTCCGGCAACACCCCGTCGTTGAACCAGCACGCTGGCGATACCTTCATGCAGGCCCTTGGCAGCGAGCCAGTGCCCCCTCCCGGCGTGAAGTCCCATCCCTCCGACCCGAAGGATGCGATGAAGGAAGCAGCCAAGGCGGACGCGAAAGCCACGACGGAGGCCGCGACGCAGAAACTCGATGCCGCGAAGGCTGCCGCAAAGGCCACCGTGAAGGACGCCGAGAGGCACAGGGACGCCGTAAAGGACGTGGGCAAGGCGCGGGAGGCCATGGCGACGGAGTCTGTCAAAGCCGCGGAGGCGATCGACCGGGCGAGGTCCAACATCGTAGACGAGTACGCCAGCATGAATGACGCGGTCGCGCATCGCGACGCAGCGATTGCAAGGTGGCGTCAGGCAGAGCAGGAAGCCCGCTACGGCTTCGCGGTGCGATCACAGTATCCCACCTACAACGTCTGGGACAACGCCCTCGAAGGGAAGCTCCGCACCGACTGGGAGACCCTCAAGAATGGAGCGTCGTGGGAAGAATCCCGGGCGGGCGTACGCCGCGGCTGGGACTACGCGTCGCGAACGCAATAGCGACACGCTTCGACCACCCCACGAGCCACGCCTTGCAGGGCCAGGTCGACGATCCAAACGATGAGCAGGCTGGGGCCAAACCGTCCCCTGTGGGGGCGTCACGCGTCGTAGCCCCTCACCCCTCCTTTGTACGCATATCCAGCCGGTCGAGCCGTCGCAACTCTGGAAACATCCACGCCCACAGCGCCACCACGACGCATGTGCCCAACCCGCCGAGGACCACGGCGTGCACCGGGCCCAGCCACGCCGCGGTCAGTCCCGATTCAAACTCTCCCAGTTCGTTGGAGGCTCCGACGAAGACGAGGTTCACCGCGGACACCCTTCCCCGCATCGCGTCGGGTGTGGCGATCTGCACCGCGTGTTGCCTTATCACCACGGACACCATGTCCACCGCGCCCGTGACCGCCAGCGCGAGGACGGACACCACAATGTTGCGGGACAGTCCAAAGACCACCGTGGCGAGGCCAAAGACCAGCACGCACCCGAGCATCCACGGCCCCGCCCGGCGCCGCAGCGGTGCGTGTGCAAGCCAGGCTGCCATTCCCGCCGCGCCCACGGCCTGCGCGCTGCGAAGGATCCCGAGTGCCCGTGGACCCGCATGGAGAATGTCCCGAGCGTACATGGGCAACAGGGCCACCGCCCCGCCCAACAGCACGGCAAAGAGATCCAGGGAGATGGTACCCAGGAGGAGTCGGTGGTCGCGGACGTAGCGCACGCCGGCGAGGGCGTCGCGGAGGGTCGGAGAGGCTTTGATACTTGTTCCCGTGCGGATGTGCAGCGAGGCAACCTGTGCGGCCATGGAAAGACTGAGAGTGCCGGCGACACCAAAGGCCAGGGCGGGGCCGTGGGTACCTCCACGGCCGTAGAGCAACCCGCCGACGGAGGGTCCCACCACCGTGGTGAGCTGCCAGAGCGTCGCCGACCACGCCAGCGCGCGGCCGATCTCTCCCTCGGGCACCAACCGTGGAACCAACGCCTGTCCCGCCGGGCCGCTGAACGCCCGCATCACGGCAATCACCGTGAGCACGGCGTAGATCCCAAGGACGGATCCATGCATCAACGTGAGTCCCGCCAAGGACAGCCAGGATAGTCCGATGAGCGTGTTGCACACAGCGATCACGGTCCGTCGGTCGTAACGGTCGGCGACGTGTCCTGCCGCCAGCGAAAAGCCCGCGATGGGTAAAAACTGCACGAGGCCCACAAACCCGAGGTCCATCGCGCGGTGTGTCATGGCGTACACCCGCCAGCCCACGGCCACGGAACCGATCTGCGTCGCCGCGGTGGCTGCCACGCGCGCGCCCATGTACCGCCGAAAGTCCCTGTACCCGAAGGGTCCCGTCACGCCAGAGGCCACCTAGACATGGCGCTTGGGTGCCGCTGCCACAGCGTGAACCCGTCCGAGCCAGAGCAATCGTTCAGCGAGTTCGAGGGCGTCTACGGGCCAGTAGGTCGCGGGGCGAGGGCGGATTGCGCCTGCTTCGGCGAGCGGCCTGCACACCGCGATGGCGTCGCGCCACCGCCGCGGGATCGCTTGTCTACCGTACGCGGCTCCGACCAGCGCGCCGACAATGGCCGCGTTGGTGTCCGTGTCCCCGCCGCGGCCGACGGTGTCTACGATGGCGGCCTCGGCGTCGGACGCATGAAGCAATTGGTAGAAAGCGTTGTGCAAGGCCACGCGCACCCAGCCTAGGTGCGTAAGGTAATCCGACGGGGGAGAGGTCTCGGCCGCGACGAGCGAAGCGACGACGTCCGGGTGACCGTCCGCCCCTCGCGCGGTGGCGAGGGCGGTGGTGTACACATCCCGAAGGCTGCCACCGGCGATGGCGACGGAGATCGCAGAGACGTAGGCCGAGCACGCGGCACGGCATACAGGGTGGGGGTGCGTGAGTCCGCTGTCTGCCCGCGCAAGCGCGGCGCCGTCAGCGGGTCGGCCTGCGGTGTAGATCCCGAGCACGGACACGCGCATCAGGGATCCGTTGGCTTGACTGTCCCGCGAGGCCGCGCGTGCAACGGCCGTGAGACGATCGTCGGGAGAGATCCCCTCGGCCGCGGCGGAGAGCGCGGTACCGATGGTGCCTCCGACGTCAAACGGCTCGGAACGGTACCAGCCGACGTACGCTGTGAGGGCGTCCGCAGGCGCGTAGCCCTCGGTCGCGACGATGGAGCGGGCCAGGGCGAGCGCCAGTTCTGAATCGTCCGTGGGCTGTCCCGCGAGGATGTTCCAGGTACCACCATCGGCGAGGTCACGCACGCCGTGGGGATGCTGCGCGGCGATCCTGGAAGCTGTCAAAAACTCGACCCTTGCGCCAAGGGAATCGCCCGCGAGTTGCCCGAGGAGGCAACCCTGTGCGCGGGACAGCGCGGCTGGGTCGCGCGCGAGGCTCCCATGCGTGGGGTGCACCAGCACACGGGTACCCGCATCGCGGGGAGGCCAGCCATCCACGTCTTGCCAGGGACGCGCGAGGAGTGCATGCACCGCGCGCGGGGCGCCGCCGACAACGGACTGCGTCGGCGCGATCCCGCCGCGGAGGTCGTAGGCCACCTCGGTCCCGTCGGGCGTGCACAGTACACCGCCGACGGCCCGGAGGAGGGCGTGACCCGCGGCGAGTTCCGTAGCCGTGGGTCCACCGAGCGAAACGGCTGCGACGGCTTCGCCCAGGGCGACCCGCGCGAGCCTGTGGGCAATGGAAGGCAGCGGGCGGTACCTCCCGGGGTACACACACCGCGCGTTGGCCTTGGGTGCGTGGTCGGCGTGGTGCGAGACGATCACCGTCGCACCGGGGAGGAGATCCCCGTGGGCGAGAGCGTTTTCAATCGGGAGGTCGTTGACGGTGACAGGGCCGCTGCCTTCGGCCCATGCGAAAAGCTCACCGAGGTCATCGGGATACGCCATCGCGTAGACCACGCCGAGGACCGGGACGCCCTTGCACACGAGCCCGATGGACACCGCCGACCCACGCGATCCGCGAGAATACTCCGCAGCGCCGTTGTTGGGGTCAACGACCCACACATGGTCGGGGTCGGTTCCCGCGGCCTCGCCGGTTTGTTCACCGAGCCAGCCGTACGAAAACGCACCGAGGAGGCGTGCGCGGATGGCGGTCTCGGCCGTGATGTTCACGGGGATATGGCGCGGGTCTCCGCCCACGCACCGCGGGCCATCCGGGCGATGGAGCTCGTCCCGCAGGATCCCTCCAGCCTCGCGTGCAGCGGCCACGGCCGCGGTGAGGGCTTGTGCATACGGCGTGTCCGTCCCGGAAGGGGCCATGATGACGCCGGACTATGGGTCCGCCGGAGGGTGGAGGCAACGGGCGTGTTGTCACAGCCATGCGTAGGCGCGGCGCAGGGTCTCACGGCCGTCGGCTCTCACGATGGATCCGTGGGCAGCACGATGGTGTCCATGTTCCATCACAACATCCCCCGCCAAGACCGTAGGGCGTGCGGGCCTGGCCAGGGTATGCTCCCGCGCCACGCATGCCTCATCGTCCGCTTCGCATCGTGAGCTACAACGTCCGGTACTTTGGCCACGCCCTTCGGGGACTCGCGGCGACCCATCGATCCAAGCTCGGGATCGCTGAAGGTATCGCCGCCCTCACACCCTGTCCCGACGTGGTCTGCCTGCAAGAAGTCGAAACCAGTTCCGTCCGATCGACGGTCGCCGCGCGCAAGAGCCACCCTGCCGAGACGCAGCTTGAGGCCTTTATGCAGCGGCTCACCGATGCGTTTGTCGCCACCCACCGGGAGTGCCCGTACGACGCCTACTACTTTCGGGCGCACGCCTACCGTGTCGGTCGATTGCCGATCTACACCACGGGGCTGGCCGTGCTGGTTCACCGTCATCGCTTGCGGGTCCTTGGCAACAATACCGCATCGCCGCACCCGATCACCCACCATGGAATCGAAGTCCTCCGCGACGCCAAGCAGTCCCGCATCTGCGCGCACGTGCGTATGTCCGACAGCCGTGGGCGCTCGCTTCATGTCTTCAACACCCATCTCTCGCTCCCGACGCCCTTTGCGCGGGGCTTCTGGTCGGTGCGAAACAAGATGGGATACGGCGTCAACCAACTCCACGAGGCACGGTTGCTCGCCGAGTTTGTCCATCGTCGGGCCGGAGACGAGGCCTTTGTCGTCACGGGCGATTTCAACTCCGCACCGGCTTCTCCCGTGTACCAGCACCTCACCCGGAATCTCCATTGGACCGCCGCGCAAGAATCTCTCGGGCAGGTGAACCTTGACGCACCACGGGCGTTTCCCACGGCGGGCTTCATGAAGCTCCGGATGCACCTCGACCATCTCTTTGCCGGCGGCGGCGTCCGCTGGATCGATCTCGACGGGACAGAACCCTTTGGCGCTCCCGACACACCCTTCGCGGGCTTGTCCGACCACGTCCCGCTCATTGCCCGGTTTGATTACTGACCCCGGGGCAGGACGGTCACCGTGCCTTGACAAGCCCGTGTCAAACGCCGTCCCTTACAGCCGCTCCGTGGGGTTGTCTGACGGAGGGCGAAAGGGATCGTCGCGTGGGTCGAGCGTCGGTGGGTGCATGGCGGGGGTATGTCCTTGCGGCGCTCCCGTGGGTCGCCGGGTGCGTTGAACCCGACGCTCCCATCGTGGGGAGGATGGACGCGGGATGGCGTGTCTCCGAGGTCGGGACAAGAGACGCCGTGGAGAACGACACGGCCGAAGGGGTTGACCGTGCCGACGTGGACGGCGCGACCGGGGAGATCCTCGCGGCGCGGCGTGAAGCTTGTGGCTTTCATGCCGGGGCGGGCACGGTCAAGACGCTTGGGTCCACGGCCGTCGAGGCCGCGCGGAGCCGACTCCGAAACGTCATGGTGCTCGTGCAAGAGAACCGCTCGTTTGACCACTACCTCGGGCAGCTCCCCGCAGCGGGCCACACGGACGTCGACGGACTGCCCGCGGGGTACAGCAATCCCGACGATGCAGGCCATCCCGTCTACCCCATGCGTGCGCCGTCGTCGTGCGCGCCCGGGGATCCGCCCCACCAGTGGGCGAGTGTGCACAGGGGGTGGGACGACGGGCGGATG
>VFSW01009953.1_pt1 | contig 13534 bp, 11 predicted proteins | sample 5358111 | NCBI WGS metagenome assembly VFSW01 (sample SAMN11554181, study PRJNA540505) | mine drainage metagenome | isolation source: sediment from site ElyBrook_90M | place: USA: Ely Copper Mine, Vershire, VT | collected 2017 | reverse complement strand
CGTCGCCCCAGAGCAGCTCGAACTTGCCGAAGTAGACGGTGTCGCCAGGTTCCACCTTCCACTAGATCACCAACGCATGTGGAGAATCAGCGTATGCCCCCTTCACCGCATAGGCCATGCCAGACGTGACCAACCAGCGACTAGCCGTATCCCAGCGCGCCTCAACTTCTTCTGCGGCGTCAACGTATTTATGATAGAACAATTCTGTGATGACGCAGAACAGGAGCGTGTGCGATGGTGTCATCCGGCCAGGTTCTTCAGCTCGTTCAGGAACTGTCGGTGGTGGTGATCGTGTTTCTGATCATTTTTTGGATGCTGATGTACCGCGATATGACGCGGAACGACAGCCTGCCAGAGAGCGCCAAATCAAATTGGACATTGGTTTTCGTGCTAATGAACGTCTTCGGCGCCATCATCTATTACGTTACCGTGTACCGAAACCGGAACTGACTCCACTGTGCGGAGATTCTGCTGGGGCAGCAACCGGTGTGGCAGGGCGATGAGTGCGCTACCCCGCCGCCGGATCGTCGTACCGCGCGTTGGCGTAGTCGAGGCCACCCGGTAGCTAGTGAAGTTATGGTCGGTCGGGATGGCGTAGTCGAGCGTGCAGTCGCGTCTTGGGTGGCAGCGCTCGATGGGGCAGCGTTCATATGCCACACATAGCCTGGATGAGTTGGAAGCCACCGCCGATGAGAAGAGCGGTAGCATGGCACTACTGGATGCGAAGTGGCGCAAGGTCTACAAGGCGGCCTCCCCGCGTGGGTTGGTCACGAAAACAGAGATGCGCGTCGCGTAGCCTGCCGGGATGTGGTACGCTACCCATCGGAGGGGCATACGAGAGGGAGGTCAGTGATGCAACAGAAGACGTTATGGGGCGAGCGTGTTCCTGGCGCACCCTATCCGTTTCGTGTGGCCGATCTAGCGCATCTGCCCGACGATGCTTACACCTATGAGATTGTCGAAGGGGAATTGATCAGAATGCCCGGATCAGGGATCGATGCGTCCAAGATTGCGCTCCGCTTGGCCGCCTTCCTCTTGGTGTTCGTCACTGCAGGCAACCTGGGTGATGTGACCGGCGCTGATGGCACATACGATCTGACCCGTCCGGGCGATCCTGCGGAGACGGCGCTGGTTCCGGATGTGGCCTTTGTCCAGGCGGGGCGACTGCCTGCGCGCAATCCCGGCTACGGCAAGCTCGCGCCCGATCTGGTGGCAGAAGTGGCTTCCCCCAGCCAGTATCGCCCAGAGATGGCGGGCAAAGCAAAACTGTACCTGGATCGCGGGGTGCGACTGGTCTGGGTGTTGTGGCCGAACCGGCAAGAGGCGGACGTCTGGCGGCCCGCTTCGCCGCAAGCGCCGATGGCGACGCTGGGTATCGCTGACAGCCTGGATGGCTACGACGTTGTGCCTGGTTTCACTTGCCCACTTGCCGATCTCTTCAAGTAATACTAAACCCGCGTAGACTATTGTAATTTCATCGTCGGGTAAAGCCGCATATCGCCAGCATAGCGACAGATGCTTACTACAACATTTTACAAAGGTTTGGTATAACACCCCCTCCTCCCGGAGTATGTGGGCATGTTCTGGTCGGCGGCGCTCGATTGGGGCTACGCTCAAACACTATGCTCAGCTATCATAGGTTGTGTGACGCCACTGGTATTTGTTCAGGCATGCCATATACGTACAGTCCTGTCATAACCACCAGTAGCGATATGTTTGCCATCCGGCGACCAACGTATCCATTTCATAACAAGTCCGTAGGAAATGTTGTATGATGGGGTATGGGTAAAAAGATACAGCTTGCTTCCCACTTTACGGTGGAGGAACTCGAACGGCGCTATCGGCAGGCCAGCGAGGCCACCGAACGCAGTCGGTGGCAGATCATCTGGCTGCTCAGCCAAGGGCAGACGGCGCGGGAGGTGGCGGCCAGCACCGGCTATTCTCCCTACTGGATCGGCCAGATCGCCAAACGGTACACCACCGACGGGGCAGCGGGGCTGGTCAACCGGCAACACTCGACCTCCCGCCGGACGCCGATGCTCCTCTCCAGCGCACAGCTGGAGGAGTTAGGCCAAGCACTGGCGGGTGCGCCCCCGGCAGGAGAGCGCTGGACGAGCCGCACGGTCGCCGACTGGATGGCCGAACGACTGGGACGGCCCGTCTCCAAGCAGCGGGGGTGGGACTATCTCCGGCGGCTGGGCGCGCGGCTCTGCCTTCCCCGGCCTCAGCACGTCGCCGCCAGCGCCGAGGAACAGACTGCGTTCAAAAAAAGTCCGCACGCTGAGTCGGGCGGTGGCGACCGCGTTCCCCGATGCCCAGGTCGAACTGTGGGCGACCGACGAACATCGCATTGGCTTGAAGCCAATACTGCGGCGGGTCTGGACCCTTCCCGGTCAACGGCCCGTCGCGCCGGTTGAGCCGCGCTACGACTGGCGCTCTCTGGTCGCCTTCGCCCATCCCACGTCGGGACGCACCCTCTGGCATCTGGCCACGGGGGTCAGCACCGAGGCGTTCTCGATCGAATTAGCGGCGTTCGCGGCGGAGGTAGGCGCGGGGCCACGCAAACAGATCGTCCTCATCTTGGATGGCGCGGGATGGCACACCAGCCATGACCTCGTTGTCCCTGATCATGTCCATCTACTCTTCCTCCCCGCGCACACGCCCGAACTGCAACCGTGTGAGCATCTCTGGCAGTTCTCCGATGCCCCACTGGTCAACCGTCATTTTACGGACATTGACGAGTTGGAGTCGGTGCAATTCGACCGCTGTGCGCAGTTACAGACCCAGCGCGAACGGCTCCGCTCCGCAACACTGTTCCCCTGGTGGCCCCGCCGGGTTAAGAAACGCCAAGGGCCGAGGCGGACTTCGTATCAGTCCGACCAGCGAGGCGCTGATCTCCCTCGCTATGATTCGACTCATGCTCCGTCGGCTTGCTCACTCCCCCTGAATTTTCAAACAATTTCTCACTTAAACGGGCCAGTATCAAGATGCTGAACGATGTATGGTTTGTCTTCCGCTTCGTACACGAATAGTCGAGGCGAAACAGCGTGGACACATGTACGCCCCATGTGTTGAGTAACAACCGTCTCCAGAACCAACGCTGGGCAGTGGAGGGGTGGAAACCGAACGCCAGCTGGATGCTCGAATCCCTGTGCGAATGTGGATTCAACCTCACGCAATGCAGCAGCAGCAATCGCGTCATAGGTCCAATAATTGAGGACGATTAAGTGCGGAACCGGTCGAAGTTCCTTGCCCATTATAAGCAGGTTTCTTGCCTTCGGTACCAGTGAGTGCTTCGTGAACCGTTCAAATTCGATTAAACACTGGACGTCTTGCTTGCCACGGGCGTACCATACGGCTTCGGGGCGCTAAGCGCCCTCGCCCATCAGGAGCTTGTCCAGCCGATCAAAAATCGGCGAATCTGAGACAGGTGAGAAGCCTAATCTGTCGCCTACCAACACCAGCGCCGACAGCATATAGGCATGCAACGTTCCCTCGTCAACGCCGTGGTTGAACATTGCCGGGTAAATCGTCGGTAGAAACGACGGAACGCGCATGGCGCGTACGAGCTGTTGCGCAAGGTGAGCGCCCTCATCCTGAGCAGCCGCTGGGATCATGTGCTTAGCCCTTCCATTTGCGCACGACATCGGGCGATTCGCCGCCATGCACGAGAACCTTTGGACCCACCTTCACCAACAGCGGCGCCAGAATTGCCCGTCCGCTGACCAGCGCCTCGCCAGTTGAAAGGGAAGGCAACTCTTTAATGTCCACCTCGGAGAAATAGTCGGACGTACTGCGGATGAACGCCTGATCATCAGGGTTTTTGATGCGCATGGCAATGATGGTATTGGCCTGACTCGTCACGGCGCTGTCGAGCTTACTGGGGCGCTGGCTGACAATCGCCGCGCCGACGCCGAACTTGCGCCCTTCGGCAAATATCTTCTTAATCACTGGCAGTGAGATGCTGGCCTCGCGCGCCGGAGCAAAGATATGGCCCTCTTCGATGATGAGAAAGACTGGGCGGATAGGGTCTGCTGTATCCTGCGCAGCCCGTAGAATCTCGCTCAGTACCAGCGCCACCACCACTTGCATGGAAGTTCGTGAGAGGCCCTGAAGATCGATGATGCTGATGCGACCCACCTTGTCCGCAGGCGTCGCTGGGTGTGAGCGTCCCACCATCTCGCGCACGTCGAATGGCCGCAGGCCACGCTCGTAGAATGCGTTGGCGTCATTCAGTAAGTTGCGCAGCCGTAATCCGACTATTGAGGCGCTGCGCACGTTGATGCCCTTCTGTTCATTGGCAGAAAGCTCATCCCACGTCGCCAGCGATTGGTAATTCCGGCCACAGAGATCGAGCAGGTCGCGCGGCTCACGCGGCGCAGGGTACATTTTCTCCCAATACTTCAGCGCGAGCTGGAGAAATCGCTGCTGCGGCTCGCTGCTCTCTGGGAACACGCTGGCCAGTTCGTCCGCCCCCATCTCATCCAATCGCAGCGCCAGTGGCCGGTGCTTATCGTTGTACCGAATGGAAAAATCGCGTGACCGTGGCGCGTACACCTGGATGCCACCGCCCCGCTCCTGTAGTCCATCCAGGCGCGTTCGCAATTGGGCAAGCTCATCCACCTCGCGCGGTGGTAAGGCGGCAAAGGCGGCGTCTGGCGCGTAGTTGACGGCGCCGCCTCGGAACGCACGGCCATACTCGCCATGTGGATCCAGCACCACGACGCTGGCGTTTGACTCGACGAGCATGCGTTCGACGATGCGGCCAATAGTATAACTCTTGCCCGCGCCCGTCATTGCCAGCACCGCCAGATGTTCTGTCACGATGCGGTTGATATCAACATAGACTGGTACGACGTTATCGCCACGTTCATAACCCACCAGCGCGCCAAGGCGAATGTTCGTCTCAGGCAAGTATTCGTAGAACTGGCGGAGGAACTCAAAATCCACCCCATACACCTTGGCGCCTGGTTCGAGCGGGCGGCGTGGAATGCGTATCTCACTCGTCTCGGGGTCGCGATAGCCGACCAATTCCATCCCAGCAAGGTTCGTCTCCCCTACCGAGTGGCCCGCCAGCAGCGAGACCTCGGCAACGCCTTCACCCAGTTGCGCATTGAAGAGCATGTTTTGGCGGCTAACGCCAGTGACGCGGCCCAGCACCCACGTCTCGGACATGTCGCGCCGTTCGCGGTGGCGTACGCGCACGAACTCACCACGACGGGCGCTGAAACTATCCCGCAGCGCGATGGTGACGCGCAATCCGCCGGTGTCACCCACCAGCGTTCCCAACCACTGTTCCTCATGCGCGGTTTGCATGCGCCACCTCTCTCTCATGTGTTGTCGCATACGGGAGCCGTGCGCCAGCGACGAGCCAACCATATGTCTATGCCACGTTCACAACGATCACTCGGAGACTGTGGTCTGCTTATCCTTCATGCGTTCACGCGCAAGATCGCGGTAGACCTCAAGCATGCTGTTGGGAAACGCTGCGAGTCTGCGGGCGTACCAGAGCGGCAGTGGTTCTGCCTTGGAGCCAACCCCCAGTGTCGCCTGGCAGATTGCACTTGCCAACGCATCGAGCCGCTCGCTGGTCCAGTGCGTGCGATGCCCCGCGACCTGCACATGCCAGATCGGTGTCTGTGGGCCTGCCCGCAGGAAGAACCCTAGTATCCCGCCGTGATGCAGTTCAGTAGGCTGCCAGCGCGGATCCAGGTTGAGGTCTTCAAAGGCATACGCAACCGTGCGCGCTGCTGCGGGCAGCAGCGTGTTGACGAGACGCGCCATGCCTGCCTGACGAAGGCGTGTCCATTCCGTGCTGATATAGGCAGGCAGATCAGCGCTCACCGCATCGGGGCTAGTCTGCGGATTGTTGTGCAGGGCGACGAAGAGTGGCAGCGCATTCTGGGTCGAGACGCTGGCGACGATAGCGCCGTCGGGAATCACCGGGAAGAGCCGCGGCAGGTTAGATTTCCAGAAGCCATTGACGGCTGCCACCATATCTGTCCACTCCTCCTGCGCCTCTTCCAGCATCTCGCGGTTGCCCTCATGCCCGCGTGAGATGAAGAGGGAGTGGTCCAGCAGGATCACACGCGGCGGCGCATTCTCGGCCAATAGCTCACCAACATGCTCGAAGAGACACTGCGTCGCTTTCCAGCGCAGACGCTGGCCACTCTCGTAAAAATCCAGATCACCCACCTTTACCCGCGCCTGCTCACTCGCGGCGATAATCGTATGCTGGGTGAGGTTGAGGCGGTGCGCGTGAGTCGCGGTACCGTAGAGGAGACCACCGAACGCTGGCAATGACGCAGTGGAGACGGCGACGCCACACACGTCCAGCGTCGCCGTCGCGTGGTCGGGCGCCGACAATTTGCGCGCCAGACCCAGACGTAGGAGGTCGGCGCGCAACGCCGCGCCGACCAGCAGTTTTTCCGCCAGCCGAGCGGTTGCCTGGGGCAACGTCAGCTCCAGTTCGGCGGCGATCTCCGCCGCAAGGGTGGCGCGATTCTCATCCATAGGGCGCCTCTTTCATTCGCTGCTGCCGACTCCACTCATATGCGACGCCGGTCGCGCGTCGGCTCCGCAGTGGAGCGCACGCGCCTCTCTGCACGGTGATAGCGTGCGGCCAGCGCTACGCGCCCTCTGGCGCCATCATGCTACAACAACCGACGTAGGCGCGGGCCAAGTTGCCATAACGCGCAATACTGATCAACCACAGATGGATCTATGGCCACCGTCGCCGCGTCCACCGTGGTAAACGCCTCGCTCGCATGCGCCACCAGCCACGCCCACCCCAGGTCAAACGCGGTTGGGGGCGACGCCAACCCCAGCGCGTCGGTGACGCGCTGAAAGCTCGCGCGTAGGCGGGGCAGCGGCAGCGTCGCCCTGGCGCCGGAAGGACTGGCCGCCGCGCCATCTGTCGCCGCCTGCGCCCCACCACGCAGCAGCAACGCCAGCGACAGCGTCACCAACGGCGCAAACTCCTCGCCGGGCGCCGTGAGCGCGGCGGCCTCCTCCGACGCCGATACGCGCGTCGGCGCCGCGTGTGCGGCGCACCAGGCGACGAGGCGCTCGACGAGACTCCGCACATCCTCGAATTGAGTTTGGGCCGACGCCACGCTCAATTGAAGCGTTGCAACGAAGAGATACCCATGCCGGTTGCTGACGCGCGGCAAAAGCGCAAGCAACGGTTCCCCTGCCTCCGCAGCGACGAGTGTGGTGGAGAACTCACCGATCAACCGCTCACGGTAGAGAATCCGGAGCGGCTGCGCAGGGATCGTTGGCTTTCGATCGACCCATGACGATGTGTAGCGCGCCATCGCGCGTTGCGCCGCCTCAGCGACACTCACCGGAATCGCGCCGATCGTGGTAGGCCCAGTGGGCCAGGGCGGTATCAGGCAGAGATGTGCGCTCTGGCGTGTGAGGCTCGCTGCCAGCGCGGCAAGCTCCGCCGACGCCAGATAGAGCCGCCCCGCCTGCGCCTCCGTCACTGAGTCCGGCGTCACCTGGCGTGCGACGACGCCCGCGCGCGTCAGTCGCTCGGCGAAGCGCCGCATTGCCGGGCCATCAACGACGACGCCGATGAAATCACCGCTACTCGACGGCTCGTCTTGAGAGACATGCATACTCGCCTCTTCGATCTCTTCGTTCGCGTCGGCAGCGCCTGGCTCCAGTGACTCCATCAGCTACAATTCGACGCTGTACTTGAGGGTCAGCAACTTGCGTCCGCTCATCTCACGCACTACTGCGTCAGTATACCGCTCGATGATTTGGTCGCCGGTCATGCCCGCGTTCACATCCGCCACCACTTTGAGGTAGCGATCATAGAGTTCAGGGCGCCCGTCGCACATTGATGCGCCGACCTCCGCGATGTTTTGCTGATACCTCCCCAGTTCGATGTGCGCGGCTTGATGCGTGCGGGCGCTAAGCACCCGCTGTCGGTCGGGCAGGATGCTCTCTTTGCCGAGGCGTTTCGCCAGTTTGCGTACCGCTGCATCCTGCGATTCAGCCAACTGGTTCTCGATCTCCGCATCAGCATTAGCTTGCGCTGTCTGGATGAGTTCACTCACCGCAGTACACCTCCCGCGGATGCCATCGATCTCGCTGGCCAGTTCGTCCAGGGCGACATTTGGCGCGTTGAACTGTTCACTGAACGCGGCAACCTGCTCGGCGAGTTCCTGTACGTCGCCACTTAGCGCTGCGCCGGTGAAGAGTGTTCGGTGTTCAGGGACGGTTCCGGCGAAGTACTGTTCGAGGCTTTGCCATGCCTGGGCGACCTCTTCATGGCGGGCGTAGGTTGCCCGCCACTGCTCACGCGCAGTGGCATAGCGAGTCCACCACCCTGTCGCAGTCTTCTCATCCAACTGCGCCGTGTACCAGGCCAGCTTGAGCAGCACCTCACTGAGTTGCCCAGCCCCTCTGAGGACAGTAAGCGCGGCGTCCTGCGATTGCTTGCGTAGCTGTTGCGGGAGCGTATTGTTCGGCAGCGTGGCATCCAGGTCGGCCTGCACGCCATCCAGCAGCGCCAGCAGCGGGCGCGTGGGGAACGCAAGGCCCCCGTCTGCGGCGCCGCCGCCCGCGACGCGCGTTCTCGTCTGGGTGAGGCGCTCGCGCAAGTCGCGCTCCGTTCTGGTGAGGTACTCTTCCAGGAGCTGAAGGAAGGCGACTCGATATTCGATGGCGTACTGCTGATAGCCCCTGTCGGCGGCGATACTCTCGATATTGCTTTGCAGCGTGTAGGGGTCAATCGCGGGCGGCGCGCTGGCATTCCCCGCTCGGCCCAGCACCTCGCCGAGCGCAGTGGCAACATCGCCCACGCCGCGCGCAACCTGTTCGAACGCCGCCTGATCGGGTGGCAGGACGGTGAGGCGATCCAATGGCAACTGCTTCAGCCGATCCTGCTCTGGCTGCAGCTTGTGCGTTCGGAGCAAGGTGAGTTGATGTTCGTTGACATCGAGCTGGCCCGCCAACGCCTGCACTGGGCTACTCAAGGAGCCAACTTGCGCGGCGTAGCCACTCGGCGCGCCTTCCAGCGTGCCAAGACGCTGAAAGGCTTGGTCGAATTGTCTATTGAACGAGGTGACGGTTCGCACAGTATAGCGATCCTCAGCGTCCGTCTCAACGACACCGATCTCCTTCGCCAACGCAAGTAACTGCTCCATGACCTGTGAACCGGTGGTCGGGAAGCTGACGGTGCGAGGACTACGGACAAAAAAGACCTCATCCGCCAGTTCGGGTATCTTGCGGGGCTGCATGCGCAGGAGGAAATCGAGTAGGTGTGGCAGCACGGCTGGAATCACCGCCTGGCGCGCGGCGCCCTCGCCTGCGATCAGTTGCAGTGTATCGCTCTGCCGCTCGCGCTCGTAGTCCTCAATGCCTTTGATAACAGCAGCCGCCCTGGCGCCCAGCGCAGCGACCGAGCCTGCGCGAAGCAACTCGCCCCAGAATCGCGCAAAGTCACGAAACTGCGGCGTGCTGGCGGATCGCGTTGGGGAGAATGGACGCAGCACATAGCCACGTTGCTCCACACCTACCAGCCATTGCTTGAATTGCTCATGTAGCACTTCGCGGAACTCATCACGAAGGTCTTTACCCTTGCGGTTGGGCGCATCAAACTTGAAGCCTTCTGGAGTGTCGCGCAGCGAGTAGCGCACATAGAACTCCCACTCGCGTGTCTGTGGCTCGACCACATGAGTGATCACGGCGACCGCGCGATGCTCCTCGTGCTCCTCGTGAACGTGGCGCTCCCAGGCGTCGCGGTCGCTGGCGCGCGCAAAGATCAGGAACACTGGAACCCGCTGCTTGATCGCGCGCAGGTCGTCCATGATGTTTTGCGGGGTCTCGCGCGCTTGTAGCAACACCAATTGATTACGCGATGTCACATTGAAGAGCATGGCTTGCTCAAGCTTGAGCGTGAGGCTTAGCGCCTTTACGTCCGGGTACGGCGCGGAAGTGGTGAGCGCCTGCGGGGTATCAAACAGGACGTTGGCGATACCACTGAGCAGCCGCGCATCAAATCGTTCGGGCTTCCCCTCAACCTCTTTGATGAGGCTTTCCCACTCGGCGTCTGGCAGCCAGTTGTTCGCCGCCGCCTTGCCCCAGAGATCGTTGAAGCGGCGCAACAGGGCCATCGTCGGCGCGACGAGTTGGGCGCTCTCGCCAACTTGGAACCGCTCCATCAGCACCCTATGGCACGTTCGCACGGTTTCGGCTGAGAGGTCCTGGCCGAATTTCGCGTAGGCGAAACTCACCTGAATTTCGAAGTCGGCAGGGTCGGCATAGATCCAGAGGCGTAGGCTGGTTCGCGGCTCGCCATCCTGGCCAGCCCAGGCGAACGTTCGCAGGCTGCTGAGAATCTCGGCGGGAATGAAGCGCACGCTCCCCTCGCCCGTCAGCCGTGGTGGTGAGTCGCCGATATACAGGCCGGTTTGGAGCAGCGCGTTGGTCAGTTGATCGGCGCTGACCTCCACATGCGCGGCTGCGCCAATGAAGCGCGTCTGGAACTGATCCTGGTAGGTAAACAAGTCGTTCCGCAGGGAGGAGTCTAACTTCAGTTCGGCCAGCGGAGTAGGCGTCTGGTTGTAGATGACGTGGCGCATGGCGTCTTTGAGCGCCGGGGGATAAATGTCGCGGTCTTCAAAGACATCTGGCTGAAAGACCTTGCCGGTGCGCTTATAGACTTCGGCGAAGATTTGCCCTATGCCTAAATCGGGCTGTTGCACGAGAGTGACATGCGCGCGATTCATAATGAAGCTGAACCAACCGAAGTTGCGGTCGGCGGCGAAGAAGGCCCGCTGCGCCAGGTCTTGCAGCATGCCTTCCAACGGATATCCCGTCTGGCGGATGGCGTCCACTAGGCGATCGAGATCGGCGGCGCTGGCTTTCTCCATGTTGGCCGTCATCATACGCCGATCCAGCGCATCCATATAGGCGAGGCGCCGCGATGTAAGGGTATTGAAGAACAGAAAGTTGATGGTGGGGTAGGCGTTGGTGTTGGTGGCGTCTTTTACGGCGGTGTAGAGGTCACGCACGGCGCGCACCGGAATGGGATTGCTGTTGACCTCGCGCTGAATCGCGTCTGGGAAGGGGTTGGTGTCGCCCCCGCTCTCCACCTCGTCCACGATCACCAGAACGCGCTTGGCCCGCCCACCCGTCATGGCGCCAAGCGCGGCGACGATCTGCCCGGCGCGCTCAGCATAGCCAAACTTGGTGTCGGTGGCGATGGTCTTGAGGCTTTCAAAGTCACAGTTGGGGTTGACGCTGGTGAGGGCGCCGCGCAAGGCAACGAGCAGTTGGTAGTGCGAGCTACGCGCGCGGTTGGCGTCGGCAAGATAGGCGGCGGCGGCGCAGATGAGCTTGCCCATCGCCGTGCCAGTATCGAGTCCCTGTTGCTGGAAGTTATACGCATCCACGAAGGAGACGAACAGTGGCACGACATCGCCACCCGCCGTCAGCGGCAGCAGCAGCGGCGCAGTCTGTGTGCCATCGCTGAGCATCCAGCCGCAATTCTGGCCGCTGAACTGGGCGATCAGTTCGTGCGCTAGGCGCGATTTGCCGATGGCCCAGTCACCGAAGAGCGCGAGAAAGTGCGCCTCTTCCTCGGAGCGCATGACCTCGGCGAACCCTTGCAGCCGGAAGTAGGCGCTATCCTGGCCGATGTACGGCAAGGTGGGTGGGTATTCCGCGACGGCTTTGAAGGGGCTTTTGACATCTTTCAGTGCGATTGCTGTCGTCATAGTCGCTCGTTGCTCCTTGTACCGCTCACTCTGCGAACGTGAACTCAACATATTCCATCTCAAGATTGCCAAACAAACACTCGTCCGGCGCCGCCTGCGCATGATAGAGGCGGCCCAGGCCGAGTTTGCTAATGTCGGGGCGCATGTAGTGCGCAACCTGCCGGTTGAAGTACGCGGCGCGCTCGCCCGGCGCAATGTCTAGCTCGTCGCCGACGTACTCGCGGATGTCGGTGACGCGCACAAAGCCGTCAGAGTCGCTGAGTTTCTTATACGCCGTGCGCAATGCAATCAGGAAACTGTCGGTTGCTTTGCCCGCGAAGAGGTCGGCGACCAGCTCCGGCGCGAAGAGCGCGGCGCACCGCTCCTGGTCAAGCGTCCATCCCCGCTTGTGTTCGAGATACACCAGCGCGCCGATGTCCCGGAACAACGCCAGCGATTGTCTCATGTAGAGATGAAGATCATTCGCGGATGGCTCTTTGTTTGTTCGGCGTACCGCTTCACGTCCACCTTGAATTTCAACATGATCTGGGACGCGTACACCAGCCTCCTCGATCTTCGCGCGCAAGAAAGGGCCTAGTGTGGCAGTGGTATTACGCTGAAGAATGGCGGTGAAGCTATAGGCTGGCGACGCGCCTTTGGTATACGCGAAGAGTGGCTGCTCGTCGCCATCGGGCAGGCGGAGTATGGCCTCGGCGCCACGGGCAAAAAAGCCGTCAGGCGCGACGTTGTGAAACGTGAGATACGCGCCCCAGCATCCGAGGTGCAGCAGCACAGCGCGCACCCGCACATCGTTGCGCGCCAGGATGCCGGCGAACACGCCTTTCCAGTTCTGACTTAGGCGGTCAGTAGAGTAGGAGCGCGCCAGCGCAAGTCCATCCTCGCTAATGCGAAATCGTTCTCGACCGCCATCCACTCCGTCAAACAGGCCAACTCCATCGAATACAACCTCAGCGTTTTCGCGGTCAATGTGTAGGCTATAGAGCGCTTGTAGCCAGCCCCTTTCTGGCGCGCTATGGTGGGAGAGATCGTCGCCAAACACTTGTTCGATGATCTCAGCTTTGGTATATGCGCGCCCCGGCTCGGCCCGCGAAAGATAGAAGGGCCAGCGGCTGGCGCTCTGCTGCCAGGAGAAGACCTTGTTCAGGCGAATGATCAGCGGGTCGGGCGCCAGGATGTCGGTTGGGGCGCTCAGCGCGTCTTCGAGCCGTAGTTGGGTGGGACGCTCGGTCAGGTGTTCGGTCATCGCGCGTTCCTCCCGGCTGGCTCGACGTTGAGCAGTTCGAGCGCCTCGTAGTAGCCATAGCTGGTGGGCGCCTCCAACGGCGACGCAGGATCGTCGCTGACCGTGAGCGCGCCGACGGCCAGCCCCTGCTCCACCAACGCGACGCCGAGCGCGTCGGCGCGTGGCGCTGCGGCGCGGTAGCTTTCGTCCCACACGTCGTAGCCCAGCGCACGTAGGCAGGCGTCCAGCGCGGAGACGAGCGGGGCGCCCGCCAAGAACCACCCTGCGTCGCGCCGCGCCAGCCGCTCGGCGCGGTCGCCGCTATCGGCGGCGAGCAGGTAGAGCAGCGCCAGATGCGGATTGGCGGCCAGCGCCGCGTTCGGCGCCTGCCGCTGCTGGGTGAGCCAGTCCGAGAGCGCGACGGCCACGGCGCCCTGGCCGCCGCGCGCCTGCGCCTGGATGGCGTCGTCGAAGAAACGATATGTGCGTCCGCGCCGGGCCACGTCGGTGGCGAGCGGCGCCGGTTGGCCGACGAGGATCGCGCAGTCTACCGGCGGCGCCTCGTCGGCGGCTGCCGCGC
>VFSW01009952.1_pt1 | contig 13534 bp, 12 predicted proteins | sample 5358111 | NCBI WGS metagenome assembly VFSW01 (sample SAMN11554181, study PRJNA540505) | mine drainage metagenome | isolation source: sediment from site ElyBrook_90M | place: USA: Ely Copper Mine, Vershire, VT | collected 2017 | reverse complement strand
GCGCGCCATTAATCCTTCGTGCGCAAACATCCAGTTGCGCGTTGGCGCCAAAGGGTTATGTTAGCTCATGGATTGGCAACAGATTGCAGCGCTGGGCATTGTTTCCGCCACGGCGGCAATGTTCCTGTGGGCGAAGGTGCGCCCGCGCAAATTCAGTTTTCAGCGCGATACGCACTGCGGTTGCGCCTCCCCCGGCCAGGTGACGCCCAAAAGCTCGATTGTTTTTCACGCGCGCAAGGGGGAGCGTCCGCGGATCGTGGTCAAGATTAAATAGCTATATCATCCAGAACACACCAATGCGCTTGCAGAACCGTAGTCAGTGAGTTAAAATCATCACGTCGCCATGCAAAGAATCAGCTCCGCACTGAATTTTTCGAAACGGCATTCTTCCGTCGCCAAAGAGCCCGAAACGCACTGGGTCCCCAATACGGATGTCTATGTCTCGGAGACGGGCATTATCATCAAGGTGGAACTTGCCGGGATGCAGCGCGAGGATCTGGAACTCATGATCGATGGGAGCCACCTCAAAATCAGCGGCCAGCGCGCCGATGGCTGCCGCAACGCCCAGTGCAAATTCCTGGTGATGGAAATCAATTACGGCGCCTTCGAGTGCATGATCGAAGTGCCCGCCGGTTACGATCTCAACCGGGCCAAGGCTTATTATCAGAACGGCTTCTTGCGCGTTGATGTGCCGCCCGGCAATCACGCATCGCCACCGCGCCCGGTCCCCAAGGCCGATGGTTGATTTTTCTTTCCATCTCTGAGATCTGGGATTATTGCTCGCAGACATGAGCGCACCGGAAACCGAATTCATCAGCATCCTCGGCTCCAACGCCGGCGGGGGTCAGGACTCCACCGGAACCAAGGTGTGGTCCAAATCGCTTCCGGAATCCCTTCCCATACTCGGCCTTTCGGACATTGTGATCTTTCCCGGAACGGTCACGCCCTTGCTGGTTGAAACGCCCCAGAGCATCCGGCTCATTGATGATGTGGTCGCCGGCGACCGTTTCCTTGGCCTGGTGCTTCAGCGCAACGCCGAAACCGAGAATCCCACCCCGGCGGACTTATGGCTGCATGGCTGCGCCGGGCGGGTTTCGCGGATGCTCAAGTTTCCCGATGGCACGGTGCGCATCCTGGTGGAGGGCCTTCGGCGCTTCCGCGTCGTCAACTATACCGCCGAGACTCCGTACCTGGTGGCCAAGATCGAGAAACTCAAAGACGTGATGGATGCTTCGCTCGAATTGGCCGCCCTGACGCGCAATGCCGAGCGCGAGTTCCAGGAAATCATCAAACTTTCTCCAGCCCTTGCCGAGCAGGTTAAGATCGCGGCCCTCAACAGCGAGGACCCGGCCAAACTGGCCGATTTGATTGCCGCCAATTTGAATCTCAGCCTGGAAGAGCGCCAGCACCTTCTTGAAATGCCGGCGGCCAAGGACCGGTTGACGCGCCTGCTGCCTTTGTTGAGCCGGGAATTGGAAGTCCTCAAGCTGGGTTCCAAAATTCAAAACGAGGTCGTCACCTCGATGTCCAAAAATCAGCGCGACTTTTTCCTGCGCGAACAGATTCGCGCCATCCAGCGCGAATTGGGCGAGGTGGATGCGGGCGTGGCCGAAGCCAAGGAATTGCGCGACCAAATCGAGCAAAACAACCTGCCCGAAGAACCCAAGAAAGTCGCCCTCAAAGAATTGGAGCGCCTCCAACAAATGCCTCCCGCGGTGGCCGAGTACACGATGTCGCGCAACTACCTGGATTGGCTCATCAATTTGCCATGGTCCAAATTCACGTCCGACAAACTGGATTTGGCCGCCGCCGCCCGGCTCCTGGACGAGCAGCATTTTGGATTGACAAAAGTCAAGGACCGCCTGCTGGAGTTCCTTGCGGTCATCAAACTTAAACAGCAGTTGAAAGGCCCGATTCTTTGCCTGGTCGGCCCGCCCGGGGTGGGCAAAACGTCGCTCGGCAGAAGCGTGGCCGAATCGCTTGGAAGAAAATTTGCCCGCATTTCGCTGGGCGGAATGCGCGACGAGGCCGAAATCCGCGGGCACCGCCGCACCTATGTGGGCGCGTTGCCTGGCCGGATTATCCAGACGTTGCGCCGCGCCGAGTCAAGCAATCCAGTGATTTTGCTGGATGAGTTGGACAAGGTTGGCTCGGATTTCCGCGGCGATCCGGCCTCGGCGCTGCTGGAAGTTTTGGACCCGGCCCAAAACAATTCCTTTATCGACCACTATCTGGATGTGCCTTACGACTTGTCGCGCGTGCTCTTTCTCACCACCGCAAACTGGCTGGACCCGGTCCATCCGGCGTTGCGCGACCGGCTGGAGGTGATTGAACTGCCCAGTTACACCGCCTCCGAAAAAGTGCAGATCGCCAAACGGCACCTGGTCCCGCGCCAGCTCGAGGAGCACGGTTTAAAGAAAAAATTGGTGCGCTTTCCAGACGCGACGCTTCGTCATCTCGTTCACGACTACACCCGGGAGGCGGGTGTGCGGCAACTGGACCGGCAGATCGCGGCATTGACGCGCAAGGCCGCGCGCAAAATCGTCGCGCGAAAAGCGGTGAGCAAGGCGTTGACCATCGCTCCTTCGATGCTTGTGGATTATCTTGGGCCCGCCCCTTTCACCCCGGAGACAGCGGAACGCATCACCGAATTTGGCATTGCCGTCGGCCTGGGTTGGACGCCGGTGGGCGGGGAAATCCTGTTTGTCGAAGCCACGCGGATGCCCGGCAAAGGCCAACTGATTTTGACCGGCTCGCTGGGCGAGGTCATGAAAGAGAGCGCGCAAACGGGCCTGAGTTTCCTGCGCAACAAGGCCGCCGAATTAAAGATCGATTTCAGCGACTTCGACAAGCGCGACATTCATATCCACGTTCCCGCCGGCGCCACTCCCAAAGACGGCCCCAGCGCGGGCGTGACCATCGTCGCGGCGCTCGCTTCCTTGCTGATGCACCGGCGAGTGCGCTCGGACACGGCGATGACTGGGGAAATCAGTTTGCGCGGCCGCGTGTTGCGCGTGGGTGGAATCAAAGAAAAAGCCCTGGCGGCCGCGCGCTCAGGGCTTAAGCAAATGATTTTGCCGGAGCAAAACCGCAATGACTGGCTGGAAGTGCCGGCGGAAGTTCGGCAAAAACTCAAAGCACACTTCATCGAAAACATTTCACAACTGTTCCCGCTGGCGCTTAGCGCAAAGTAATAAAGTGGCGCGTTTTGCCGCAAGGATTGCCGTCATTGAAAACACCTGTGAGCACAGCGTTTCAATTCACAACGTTCCGGGGCTTACCACCGAGGAAACAACGCAAATTTTCGGCGGCCAGATGGAGCAGCCGCGCGCGCGCGGGACGGCTTGCCCAGGCGACGTGCGGGGTGATGAGGCAATTCCTGGCCTGCAACAACGGATTGCTCGCGGGCGGCGGCTCGACGGACAGGACATCCAGTCCGGCCCCGGCCAGGCGTCCTTCGTTCAGGGCGGCCGCCAAATCGGCTTCATTGATGATGCCGCCGCGGGCGGTGTTGATGAGCAATGCCGCGGGTTTCATTTGCGCCAATGTTTGGGAATTGATGAGATGCTTGGTTTGCTCGGTCAAGGGACAATGGAGTGAAACGACGTCGCTTTCGCGCAGCAACACATCGAGGGAAACCAGGCGCGTCTCATCCTTGGATTCATTGCGCTCGCGCCGTGTCGCGAGCACGTTCATGCCGAAGCCCCGCGCAATCCGCGCAACCGCCCGGCCAATCCGGCCATAACCGACAATGCCCAGGCTAAGGCCGCTCAGTTCGATCAGCGGGAAATCCCAATAGCACCAGTCCGGCGCGTTGGTCCATCGTCCGGCGGCGACTGTTTGCGCGTGATGCCCGGCGTGATTGGTGAGCTCCAACAGCAACGCAAAAGCGGCCTGCGCGACACTGGCGCTTCCGTATTCGGGAACGTTGCAAACGGGGATGCCTCGCGCGCGCGCGGCCGTAACGTCAACTATATTATACCCGGTGGCCATCACGCCGATGTAGCGCAGCCTGGGCAGCGCGTTGATCGTTGCCGCGCGCACGAGCGCTTTGTTGGTGATGATTATTTCGGCCTCGCGCGCCCGGGCGGCCACTTCGTTCTCCGGTGTGCGGTCATAAACGGCGCAAGCCCCAAGGGCCTCGAATTCCCGCCAGCCAAGGTCGCCGGGATTGCATGTGTAACCGTCCAAAATCACGATGTTCATTCGCTCAGGATTCGCGCGGCCCATCAGGGACGACGCCCGATCCCCGCGCGACATTTGAGTTCGTTACTATGTTCATTTGCGGTTTGCCGCTTGGATTCTTACAGGAAAAACCCGCCCGACACTTCAATTCTCTGGCCATTGATCCATCCATTGTCATCGGACAATAGCGAGGCGACCGCGCCGCCAATATCATCCGGAAGACCCACGCGGCCAAGGGCGGTTTGCGAGGCGATCATCTCATTGATTTGTTTATTGTCGCGCACCGTCCCGCCTCCGAAATCGGTTTCGATCGCTCCCGGCGCAATCACGTTGACGGTGATTTTTCGCGCGCCCAACTCCTTGGCCAAATACCGGCTGAACACCTCGACGCCGCCCTTCATTGCCGCATACGCCCCGTATCCGGGAAAGCTAAACCGCGCCAGCCCGGAGGACAAATTCACAATGCGCCCGCCATCTTTCATGAGAGGAAGCAATTTCTGGGTGAGAAAGAACGGCCCTTTCAGATGGATGTTCATCAATTGATCGAACTGCTCCTCCGTCGTCTCCATCAACGGCGCATGAATGCCGATCCCGGCATTATTGACAAGAAAATCAAAATCAGCGCGCTGCCAGTGATTCCTGAGCGCGTTTTTCACATTCCCGGCAAAGGCGTTGAATGTCTTATGGTCGGCCACATCGAGTTGGAAGGCCGCCGCCTTGCGGCGCAATTTCCCAACCTCGGCAACCACCGCGTCGGCTTCCGCGCGCCTGCTATTGTAAGTGAGAATAATGTCATGCCCTTTCTCGGCAAGGCGCAGGCACATGCTTTTGCCCAGACCACGGCTTCCGCCGGTTACAATCGCGATTTTCATGAACGAGAAATTACTATCCAAAGCAAACGATCACAATAAAAAGTCCTTCGCAGCCCGCGCGCATTTGACTCTTGCCGGGGCGATGGCATTTTGCCCTCGCCGATTATGAACAATACACTCATTGACAAATCAAAAACCGCGCTGGTTGTCATCGATCTCCAGAAAGGCATCGTGGGACGGCAGACCGCTCCCCATGCTTCGGAAAGTGTCGTCAAAAACACGGCGGCTCTCGCCGAGGCCTTCAGAAAAAACGGGATGCCGGTTTTTTTGGTGCGCGTCACTCCATCTCCGGACGGAAAAGACGCCCTGCGTCCAATCGCGGACTCGCCGATGCAATTTCCAAACCCGCCGCCGGACTGGGCGGAGATCGTTTCCGAACTGGGGCCAAAACAAGGCGATTTCGTCATAACCAAACGGCAGTGGGGCGCTTTCCACGGGACGGAACTTGATTTGGAATGCAGGAGACGCGGCATAACGACCATCGTTCTCTGCGGCATCGCGACAAACATAGGCGTGGAAAGCACCGCGCGCTTTGCTTATGAATTGGGCTACAACCAGATTTTTGCCGAAGACGCGATGGCCGCCATGTCAATCGAAGAGCATACTGCCACGGTCGCCAAAACTTTTCCGCGCATCGGGCGCGTGAGAAAAACCAGCGACATATTAGCCGATCTGCCGGGAAGTTGAATTTGCGCCGCGGCAGACATGCGGCGCGGCCATTCTTCATTTGCTTTTCCCGGCAAACACTACAAACATTGGCGTCGAACAAACCATTTAAACCATTATGGAAAAAATTGGCTTTATCGGAGTGGGCCGCATGGGCGCCAACATGGCCCGGCGGTTGAAGGATCAAGGCGTCGCCGTCGTGTGCGTTTACGACACCAATCCGCAGGCGGCGCAGGCGCTTGCCCAGGAGCTGGGTTGCCAGGCGTGCCAGGATGTGAAGGCCGCCGCCAAGCTGGCCGACATCATCATTACCGTCGTGCCCGACGACAAGGCGATGAAGGCCATTTACACCGGCGGCCTTCTTGGCCGCTCGCGCGGAAAGCTTTTTATCAATTGCGCGACGGTTTCCCCTTCGGTCCATGTCTGGGTGGAACAAAAGGCTGAGAAGGCCGGCGCGCAATCTCTGGAAGCGTGCATGGCTTCGAGCATTACGCAGGCGCGCGAGGGAACGCTCTACTTGATGTGCGGAGGCAGGGAGGAAGTTTTCAACCGCGCCAAACCGATACTTGACAAACTGGCGTCCTCGATTCGCCACATCGGCGGGGCCGGCAAGGCCGCGCAAGTCAAGGCGCTGGTCAACATGGTGATGAACATCAACACCGCCGGACTGGCCGAGGGCCTCGGGCTGGGCGCGGCGCTGGGGCTTGACTTGACAATGCTGCGCGAAGTCTTCTCCCAAACCGGCGCCAATTCGCGCGTCCTTCAAACCGACGGCGAAGACATGCAGAACCGCGAGCACAGTTGTTTCTTTTCCGCCGCTCATGCGGCCAAAGATTCCGGCATCGCCTTGAGGCTCGCAAAGGAACAGGGCCTGAATTTGCCACTGGCCGCCGCCGCCAAGAAGCAATACGACAAAATGATCGCCGAGGGTTTGGGCGAATTGGACAAATCCGGAATCGCCGAATTGACGTTTAAAGACCGCCGGCACAAAACGGACGCGCAGCCCGCGCGGGCCGCCCCACCCGCCAACTGCGGCGGCGCTCCGGAATAACGAGGATGTTGATTGCATTCAATAAACCCTATGGCGTTCTTTCGCGGTTCACCTCGGATGGTTCACACCATCGCACTTTGGCGGAGTTTGAGTTTCCACCGGATGTTTATCCCATCGGACGGCTCGACGCGGACTCCGAAGGTCTGCTTTTGTTGAGCGACGAGCCGGAATTGAACGCCAGAATTCTTCCGCCAACGCGCGCGCACCCGCGCATTTACTGGGCGCAAGTGGAAAGAATTCCATCAGCCGAGGCGCTCGCGCAATTGGGGCGGGGACTGGAAATCCAAGGCAGGCGGACGCGGCCATGTCGCGCATGGATGCTGCAACCGCAGCCGGCGGTGCCGCCGCGCCAGCCGCCCATCCGCTTGCGCAAAAGCGTGTCGGATTGCTGGATCGGCATTGAATTGATCGAGGGAAAAAACCGGCAGGCGCGCCGCATGACGGCGGCCGTGGGCCATCCGACGTTGCGCTTAGTGCGCGCGCGCATCGGACATTTCGACTTGGCCGATCTGGCGCCGGGACGCTGGCGCGCGCTCGATTCAGAGGACCGCGCCCGCGCGCTTTCTGCTTCGCCTCTGGAGTCTTGCCGGACATGATCCGTTTATGCCGCGAAACAGCGAGAGTCGTGTGCAAAAACAGCGCGATGCGCAACCGCCGCCGCCCAAGGAATTGGGCTATCGAATGCCCGCCGAATGGGAACCGCACACGGCCACCTGGCTTTCGTGGCCGCGCCCTGACGGCATCAGTTTTCCGGACAAATATGACTCCGTTCCGCCCGTGTACGCCCAACTTATCCGACATCTGGCCGGGGTCGAAGATGTCAATATCAATGTTTGGAACGCGGACATGGAGGGCCGGGTGCGCGAACTGCTGATTCGCAACCAAACACCTCTGGATCGCGTCCGCTTCCATCATTTCCCGACGTACGAACCTTGGTGCCGCGACCATGGGCCGATCTTTCTGGTGCGCGACCGCGGCGGCCCGCGCGAACGGGCCGTCGTGGATTGGGACTACAACGCGTGGGGCGGCAAATATCCGCCCTACGATCTCGATGACGCCGTCCCGCGGCGTGTCGCCGCGCTTCGCGGCCTGCCGTTGTTCTCGCCCGGAATGGTGTTGGAGGGCGGGTCCATCGAAGTCAATGGCCGAGGCATAGTATTGACGACAACGGCCTGCCTGCTTAACGCCAATCGCAATCCAAGCCTGGGCAAGGGTGAAATAGAAAACTTTCTTCTGAATTATTTGGGCGCCGAGCGGGTCCTCTGGTTGGGCGAGGGCATTGCCGGCGACGATACCGACGGCCATATCGATGATCTCAGCCGCTTTGTCAGCGCCGACACGATTGTTACGGCGGTCGAGGAAGACCCTCGGGACGCGAACCACGCCGTCTTGCAAGACAATCTGCGCCGGCTTCGAACCTTCAAGAACACGGGCGGCGGCCCTTTTCGGATCGTTGAATTGCCGATGCCCGGCGTTGTTGAATACGAAGGGCGGCGGCTGCCGGCAAGTTATGCCAATTTTTATATCGCCAACCGGCTGGTCCTCGTGCCGACCTATCGCCATCGCAACGATCGCGTCGCGCTGGAGATTCTTGGGCGCGAATTTCCCGGCCGGCGCGTGGTGGGAGTGGACTCGACGGACTTAATCTGGGGCCTTGGGTCGTTCCACTGCATCACGCAGCAGGAGCCGGCGTAATACGCAGGCATTCGACCTTTTACAGGAGCCCACGGATGAAGGCGGGACTGGGCGAAGGATGTCGGGGGCGATTATTGTATTGACTCCGCCGTGCGCCGGATGATTTCGCGCAACGGCGTCGAGGGCGCCCAATGGATGTGGGCGGCCAGCTTGTCAAGGATCGGCTTGCGGCGGAGCATGTCCTGGAAGCCGGGGGCGTAAGCCTGCTCGTAGGGGACAAATTCAATGTTTGACTGGGAATGCAAAATCTCAATTACCAGCTTCGCCAGCCCTTCGATGCTGATTTCCTCCGAACTGCCCACGTTAAAGACCTCGCCGCGCGCCGTCGGGCAGTTTTGCAGCCGCGCCAGCGCCTCGACGGTGTCCCGCACATCGCAGAAGCAGCGCGTCTGGCCGCCGTGCCCATAAACCCTCAGCGGCAGCCCGCGTTTGGCGGCTTGCGCGAACCGGGGGAGGACCATGCCGTATTGGCCCGTCTGGCGGGGGCCAACCGTGTTGAAAAGGCGGGCGATGACCACGGGCGTTTTCCTTTCCTTCATGTGAGCCAGCGCCAGAAATTCATCCATCAATTTGGAGCAGGCATAAGCCCATCGGCTCAAGTGCGGCGGGCCGATAAGCAAATCGTCCTCCTCGGAAAACGCCGGTTTCTGGCTCTTGCCATAAACTTCCGAGGTCGAAGCCAGCAGAAGAACCGCCCGCCCGCCGGCGGCCGCGTCAAGAATTGCTTCGGTTTCTTTGAGGTTGGTTTCAATGGTTTCGAGCCCCGAATTCATCACCAATTCGACCCCGACCGCCGCCGCCAGGTGGTAAATGGCGTCGGCGCCTTGCGCCAATTTGCCGAGATCGGCGCATTTGGAAATCTTGCTCCGGATGACCTTAAGGCGCGGCTCGGAGCGGACCGCGCGCAAGTTTTCCAGTGAGCCGGTCGAACAATCGTCAATCACAGTGACACGGTTCCCGTCTGTCAGCAATCGCTCCACCACATGCGAGCCGATGAAGCCCGCCCCTCCGGTGACGAGAATGTTTGGGCTGGCGTTCAAGCGATGAAATTAAAACACAAAGAGAATGTAAAATGGACAACAATGCGTGATAAATGGATACCCAAGTTCACGGGGCCACCAGCCTCTCGACTAACTTATAGACATGCGTGCCCGCCCTATTGGGCCACGGATTTTGCGGCATGTCCATCTGTCGCGCGCGTCTAAGCGCCTCTGCGATCGTTGGCTTGAGCGCCTCCGCGTCGAAATCGCTCTTGTCATACGCTCCCAACTCGTCCCGAAGAATTTCTCGGAGTTGTTGACAATTCTGCCCGGCGGTGTCGCGACGATGAAGAACCAGCCACAATTCAAAACATGGATTGCTTACTGCGAGATGGTATTTCGGCAAGCCATCAATGGCAGCCGCCACATCGTTCAACTCCATCTCCGTCCAAGAATCGCGATCGACCACCAGCCAGAGTTCGTCGCGCTTGCCGGAGCCCGCCTCTCGGTCGTGCTTTTTCAGCCGCGCCAATACTTTTTTTGGATCTGATTTGCCGTTCTTCGTCGGAAGCGCGCGAATTTGAACCGCCGCATCACGCGGCGGTCTCAATGTGTTGAAGTAAATCTCCTCGGTGCATTTACCCTCAGTGGCGATAATAAAGAATTTTTTCGGCTCCCTGAAGTTGTGTCGTCGCTGAAATCGGCTCATCCTTCGCATCTTCTAATCGCTTTCCTTGGCCGCCAAAACTGCCGTTTGCAACGGGAGCCAATGAACGTTGGGAACACCACCAAAGCGGCCGAGAAGATAGTCCTTCATTAACCGTTTGTCGCTTCGCAGCTTGAATTCACTGAGGCTCGACAACTCCGATTCGCCCTTTTCGTTTTTATCGATCAGCCACACCTCATCCTTTCGCAATAGTTTGTGATCCAGCAACGTCGCATCGTGCGTCGTGAAAATGAGTTGGCTGCGCGCACTTTTTGGACGGCACGCGAAGTACCCTTCGATAAGCCCACGCGTGAGGCGACTGTGCAAACTTCGGTCCAACTCATCCACAAAAACCACGAATTCCTTCTTCGTATTGGCCAAGTCGTGGAACGCCGGCAGCAGATCGATCACCCGTTGCGTGCCATCGGATTCCTCTCCGATGTCAAACGCCACCTCTTCGCTGCTGCTTTTTATGCGATGGTAACCCACCAATTTTGCGACTTGGAGCCGGCCATCTTCCCGACGGAGGCTAAGTCGATGACCTGAATTGCCGCGCAAAAGCAACCCCTGGCCTTCCTTGCAATTATTTTCCATCTCTTGCTTTAATTCCTTGGGCAACTCCAGCGATTCCCAGGAAATCAACTCTGTTCCAAGTCTGTCAATTCCCATTTCCGCGCCACGAAGCATCTGCGTGGAAAAGTCTCTTAACCCTTGCTCTTCCAACTGAAACTCCAATCCCGCCGCGGTGCTGTGGGGATCGATTAGAACCAGTGAGTGTCGAAACCACTTCCAAAGCTCCTCGAAATGCCGCACATTTCGGGAGTGTGCCTCGCATAGAAACAACCGGTTCTTGGGCGTTCCCTTGGCGACGAACTCAATAAATTGCTGTTCCTCCGCCTTTAGGCCGAGGTTTTCAAAGTATTTGAGATTCCATTTCGGTTCGCTATCTTTCGCCGTCTCGCGGGAAAATACGAGTTGTTCGCTCGCCGGCCGAATCTCCCAAAGGGATTCCTCGATCACAGCGGTGGCTGTCACCGCAAATCGGTAGGCCAACATTCCACTCTCCAACAAGATTTCGAACTCGAATCGCGAGGCCCCGGATCGCAACGCCGGATCCAATCGAAAAGTCTCAATCGGTATTCGCTCTTCCAGTTTGGGATCCGCCACCACGAGATTGCGCGCCAGCTTTACGGCGCGATAAAGATTGGATTTGCCAGACGCGTTCGCTCCGTAAACCGCCCCAACTGTCAGCAAGCGCACACCGGCTTTGCGATCGGCAAAAATCCGTCCTCCATGACCGCGCTCCGCCGTTGCCAAACAGGAAAACTCCACTTCCTTTCCGAACGATCGGAAATTCCCCACTTTAAAGCTTATAAGCATAAAACACGAAGTTGTCGTCGCTCCTATGGAAGAAATTCCAAATTTCAAGTGTTTGCAACAAGAAATGACGCTTTTTTCGTAAATGCAGGAGAGGTTCAGCCATGCGGTTAGAAACAAAGAACTCTTTCCCCACATCATGCGGTAAAAATCACCAGCGCCTCACCAGCCGCGACCATCGCGGGCTGTTTTAATGAAACTAGCAGTGATCCTTCCTGCTGTTTAAAGGTGACGGCCACGGGCCTTCCGGCTTTCTCCACCTTTGCAATGGCTTGCGCCGCCGCCGGGGCAAGCGCGATTTCGGAAATGGCGAGACGCCCTTCCTGGACGGTGATCTCGTTGCGCTGGCTTGAGCCAATTCGCAATTGGCGCGCCGTGCCCCAGCCTTCGGGGCCGGTGAAAAACGATTTGAAATTCTCCGGGGCGTGGCGCGGGGTGAAACGCACTGCCTGACGCGGCCCGTCGTAGTGCCAGCCGGAAAGGGCCGGCAGCAGGGACCAGGACGACATCGCGCGGGCGTAATGGCCGCCGCATTCGATTTCATTCCAGGGATTGCGCGGAATGGGCGCGCGGGGGAGGCCGTCATAACGTTCGCGCGCGGCCTTGACCAAAGCCAGTCCCTCCTCCAAAAGCCCTTCGTAAATCATGTGCCCGGCGACCTGGTACTCGATGCCGGTCCAGACTTCATCGGAATAGAGCATCACATTTGCCGGACGGCCGCCCTTGGGCCATGTGCAAATGATCATGCCTTTGTCCCCGGCCCCGGCGAAGGCGCGCGGAGCGTGTTTCCATCCGGTAAGGTCTGACTTGAAATTATACTTGAAGATGGCGCGCAAGGCGGCCACGACACTGTCTTTGGGAAGAATGTATCCCAAACCCAACTGATGCGCCCACCATTGGCCAATCAATTGATCGGCCATGCAGCCCGGACCCACCTCGCCGTGGCGCGTCGTGTAATCCGGCAAATGTTGCTGGAAGTATTCGCCGTTCCAGCCCAACTCGACACGCTTTTGACGGCCACTTTCAAAAATACTCCGAAAGCGATCCGCCGCGCCCGTTTCGCCGAGTCTGCGCGCCCAGGCCTCGCCCGCCAGCAACGCGGCAAGGTAGTAGCCGCTGATAAAGGTCGTGACGCCGTGCAGTGCCTCGTCGTAGGTGTTCCATTGGTCGTCCTGCAAAATGCCGATGGGCCGGCCGCCGGCACTTTTCGCGTCGCGGTCAATCAGATAGTCCAACGCGCGCCCAACGCGCGGCCAATAGTTTCTTAGAAACGCCTCGTCCGGAGAATTGAGCCCTTCTCGATATGCCTTGAGAATGCAACTGGCATGGCCGTCGGTAAAAGGATGCTCGCCGCTCGGATGCGGCGGAGAAGGCACTTGGGTGCGGTTATTGATGCCGCCGTCGGCCCCTTGCTGGTGCGCAAAATCGATGCGGCGCATCTCCCGCTCCAATTCTGGAAAAAGTCGCGCGAGCGATTGCTCATAGCCCCAAACGTGCGTGCAAGTGGGATCGCAACAGCCGTTGGAGCCTTCCCAACCATAAATGTCGCCGTTCGCAATCCGAAAAACCACGCCGATGTGGCGCAGCGTGGCGGCATTGGCAGTGACGCAATCCAACAGCCAGCACCGCAGTGTGCTGTCGTAAAAGGCCGTTCGGAATTGCTCGGTGCGGCTTCGCACTGAGGGAAAATTGGCGGCGGCTTCCTCAATGACCGCGCCGGCGTCGGTCCATTGCGTGGCATAATGGCAGCCCGTCCATTTTTGGCCGCTATATTTATTGGGATAATGCCAGGCGAGAAGAAAAGGAACTTCGACAGTCGCGCCAGCCGGCACATGGACGGTCGCGGCAACGCCGCCGTGGAGGGTCCGCCCGGCAGGCGTTGGCGGACTGGAGTGGGCGCGATGGATCGGGGCAAATCCAGATGCCTGGTGGAGCGATCGCCATGCAACTTGCCAGTCCTCAAATGCCGTCAGCACCATCGCGTTCTTCGCGAGGGTCGCCA
>VFSW01009951.1_pt1 | contig 13534 bp, 12 predicted proteins | sample 5358111 | NCBI WGS metagenome assembly VFSW01 (sample SAMN11554181, study PRJNA540505) | mine drainage metagenome | isolation source: sediment from site ElyBrook_90M | place: USA: Ely Copper Mine, Vershire, VT | collected 2017 | reverse complement strand
CGTTAACAGGTATCTTTCCTCGCTCGCGCCTTGCCGGAGAACCAAACTCCTCGTGCCCAAGTGTCGTCTATCCCACCGTCTTGGCAGTACGCCTTGGCCTCGCGGTTGCGGCGCGGACATCGTTGTCCGCCGTGAACGGTCTAATTCGGCGGGTGGGACTCTCACGCACGTTGACTTCAGCTTCACCAGCGCACATCCCGATGGGATGGCTGCAAATCGCCAGGCAACATCCGGCGTAAAATGTCCAAAGTTCAGGTGGCTGGCGGGGGCGCCAAACACGGCGCGCGGGGCCGCTCCCGATGCGATGCGGATGCATCGTTGGCTTAGACCATTCCGAAACGGCGGTGGCGGCGGGTGTATTCTTCGAGGGCCTCGAAGAACTGGGCCTTGTGGAAGTCCGGCCAAAGGGTCGGAGTGACCACCAGTTCGGCGTAGGAAATCTGCCATAGCAAAAAGTTGCTGATGCGCATTTCGCCGCTGGTGCGGATGAGCAGGTCCGGGTCCGGATAGTGGCGGGTGTAAAGGTTCTGGGAAACAACCTGTTCGTTGATCTCGGCCGGCTCCAGCTGGCTGTCCTTGATTTTTTGGGCGATGTCCCGGACGGCTTCGACGATCTCGGTTCGCGCGCCATAGCTCAGGGCAAGAATGAGCGTCAGGCCGTTGTTCCTTCCCAAGGCCGCCTTGCTTTTTTTTAATTGTTCCTGGACGAATTCGGGCAGCCGATAAATCTGGCCGATGGCGTCCAGGCGGACGTTGTTCCTGTTTAATTCTGGAATTTCATTTTTCAGAAATTTGGCCAGATATTGCATCAGCGTGTCCACCTCGTCCTTGGGCCGGTTCCAATTCTCGACGGAAAAGGCATAGAGCGTCAAGTATTTGACTCCCACTTCGCCGGCGGCGCGCACGACGGCGCGCACCGACTCGACGCCATGACGATGGCCTTCCACGCGCGGGAGGTGGCGCCGCTTGGCCCAGCGTCCGTTGCCGTCCATGATGATGGCGACGTGCGTGGGCAGCGTTGCCTGGGCTTGCGGGCTAAGATGCGGTTGGGCGCTCATGGGTCCCCGGTTGCGGATGCCGCAGTTGGATGGAAAAGGCCCGCGAGAGGCGCGCCCTTCCAAAGGCGATGATATGTCTCACAGAAAAATGGTCTGATCGCGCGCCGGCCCGACGGACACAAGCTTCAATCTGGCGCCGGTCAATTCCGCAAGCGCCTTGAGGTAATTGCGGGCCTTTTGGGGAAGCTGGCTCCATCGGCGGCAGCGGTGGGTGGACACATGCCAGCCGGGCATTTCCACATAAATGGGCTGGCACTTGGCCAGCAATTCGATATCCGCCGGGACATAATCCAGGCGCGCCAGGCCCGCGCGATAGCCGACGCAAATCTTGAGGATTTCCAGCGTGTCCAAACCGTCCAGATTCGTCACGGCCAAATCATCAATTCCATTGATGATTGCCGCGTGATGCGTCGCAACGGCGTCAAACCAACCGCAGCGTCTGGCGCGTCCGGTTGTGGCGCCGAATTCCCGGCCCATCGTGTGCAGCATGTCGGCGATCTCCGCGTCCTCGGTGGGCAACGGCCCTTCGCCCACGCGCGTGATGTATGCCTTCATCACCCCCACCACGCGATCCATCCGGTGCGGCGGGACGCCCGAACCGGTGCAGGCGCCCCCGGCGGTGGTGTTGGAAGATGTGACAAACGGGTATGTGCCATGGTCAATGTCCAAAAAGGTTCCCTGCGCCCCCTCAAATAAAATCCCCGCGCCTCGCTGCATGGCCTGGTGCAGGAACACGACGGTATTGGTGACAAAGGGTTTGAGGCGGTCGCCGGCGGCGCGGTATTCGGCATGGACCCTGGCCCAGGAAAGGAGCTTGGCTCCAAAGGCTTTGAGGATGTCGTTATTCTCCTTGATCTTGAAGCGCAACAGAGCCTCGAAGCGGTCCGGGTTGACGAGGTCGATCATCCGCAAGCCGGTGCGGGCGGCTTTGTCGCCGTAGGCCGGGCCGATGCCGCGCTTGGTGGTTCCGAGTTTATCCTTGCCTTTCAACGTCTCGCGGCTCTCGTCCAGTTCGCGGTGATATGGAAGGACCAGGTGGGCCGATTCGCTGATGAACAAATTCTTCACGCGCACGCCCAGCCGCGCAAGTTCGTCGATTTCGGCGACCAGGCTGATGGGATCGATCACCACGCCGTTGCCGATTACGCAAATCTTGGCGCGGCGCAGGATTCCCGAGGGAATCAGGTGAAGCACGAATTTTTTTTTGCCGATGAAAACGGTGTGGCCGGCGTTGTTTCCCCCCTGTGTGCGGACCACGATGTCGGCCTTTTCGGTCAGCACATCGATAATTTTTCCTTTGCCTTCGTCGCCCCATTGGGCGCCGACTAGAATCGTGTTGGCCATAACAGCAATAAAAATCCCCGAAAACGTAAATTCCGGGGCAAGCGCTTCAGTATTTACGGACAGAGGGTAGGGAGAGTGTTTAAAAAGTTCAAGATTTAAAATCGCGCGGATTTGAACTCTGAAAAGCGCGACGCGCGGGTGACACAGTCCCGGCAATGGAAAATCGGTGATTGTTATCAGGAGTGGACTCGGCGGCTTTGCGCGGCGGTTGTGAGATGCGCGCGAGATTAAAGGTTTTGCGGGGCCAATCCGATAAGCGAGACGGCGGCGCGGCTTTGGAGATCGGCTCGGCGACTGCGATGTCCGGTCCGGCGGCGCCGCGTGGAAAATGATTTGCATTGGAAATGAATACGCCGCCTCCCGCGAATGAATCAGCGCGATTGGACGCGCTGAACGCGTGCGCCGAACTGGAAAATCAAGTTCGCAAACGCACGGCCACGCTTTTGGCGGCAAACACTTCGCTCAAAAAAGCCGAGCGCCGGGCTTCTGAATGGAAGAATCGTTACGACCAAATCGTCGCGTCGTCCGGACTGGCCGTGTACGACATTGACCGGATTACCGGAGAGGTGTTTTGGGGCAGCGGCGCCGAACGGGTTCTGAGATTTGATCCCAGCGCGCTCAATCGCGCCAGCGATCAATGGCTGGAGTTGGTTCATCCGCAAGACCGGGTCGCGGTAATGCGCGCCACCGAGGCGGCGATTGTCAGCGGGTTGTCTTATGACGTGCAATATCGGCTGCGCTATGAGGTGGATGAGCATATTTGGATTCAGGACCGCGGATTCATCGTGCCCGACGCCCAGGGCCGGTGCATCCGCGTGCTCGGCATCATCCAGGACGTGACGCAACGGAAGCTGGCCGAAGACACCATGCGCGAACAGGCCGCCCTTTTGGATCATACCCAAGACGCGATCATGGTCCGCAATCTCGACAATCATGTGCTCTATTGGAACCGAACGGCCGAACGGCTATATGGCTGGACAGTTGGCGAGGCTCTCGGCAAGCCCGTCCACGAATTGCTGTTGCGCGGCGAGCTGAGCCACCTGCCGGCCGCGCAGGCCGCGGCCTTGAAGCACGGCGAATGGCGCGCCGACATAAAAGTTTTCACCAAGGCGGGAAAGGAATTGACCGTCAACAGCCGCTGGACGCTGCTGCGCGATCGCGACGGCAAACCCAATGCCTTTCTTGTCGCCCATACCGATCTGACGGAGAGAAAACTTCTTGAGGCAAAATTCTTCCGCGCGCAACGGCTCGAAAGCGTCGGCGCCCTTGCCAGCGGCATCGCGCACGATCTCAACAATGTCTTTACGCCGATTCTGATGAGCTCGCACCTTCTGGGCGATCCAATCGACGACGCGATGCGCGCGCGAATGCTGGCAATTCTCAAAACCAGCGCGCGGCGCGGGGCGGACATGGTGAAACAAGTGTTGACGTTCACGCGCGGAGGGGAGGACGGCATGGGCCTGGTGCAGGTCAGGCATTTGATTGTCGAACTGGCAAAAATGATGCGCGAAACGTTTCCGCACAATATCAGGATCCAGACGGATGTGCCGCCGGATCTTTGGCTCGTCCGCGCGGACGCGACGCAGATCTATCAGATTTTGATGAACCTTTGCATCAACTCCCGCGACGCCATGCCGGGCGGCGGTTTGCTGCGCGTTGAAGCCAGGAACCTGGAACTCGATCCCGCCGGCGCCGCCGCCCAGAACGCCCGACGCGGCCCACATGTCTGCCTCACCGTCGCCGATAACGGCGCGGGCATGTCCGCGGAGGTGCGGCGCAGGATTTTCGAGCCGTTTTTTACGACCAAGGAAGTTGGCAAGGGCACCGGCCTTGGGCTTTCGACTGTGATGACCCTCGTCAAGGCCCACAGCGGCATTGTGGAAGTCCAGAGCGAAGCCGGGGCCGGCACATCAATCGAGGTCCTTCTTCCGGCGGACCGCGCGCAAATCGCCGAATCCGCGGGCGAAATGAAAGAGGCGCCGGACGGCCACGGCGAATTGATATTGGTGGCCGACGACGAATCGGCGATTCGAGAAATTCTCAAGAACACGCTCGAAGCGCACAACTACGGCGTGCTTCTGGCAGAAGACGGGGCGGAAGCGCTGGCGCTTTATGCCACGCATCGCGAAAAAATCGCGCTCGTCATCACGGACCTTGCCATGCCGGTGCTCGACGGCTACGCGACCATCCGCGCGTTGCGGAAAATCAACCGCGACGTCAAGTGGATCGCCGTCAGCGGCCTTGCGGAACCCAACGAACGGGAACAATTGCCGTCCGAAGGCGGCGCCGTTCTTGGCAAACCCTACTCGCAAGATAAATTGTTAATCACTCTCGACAATATATTGCACACAGATTAAATCTGAAATTTGAGGCTCTTCCGAGCCTTGGATTTTGACGATTGAAGTTTCAGGTTTGAGGTTTGCCCAAAGATCCCGCGGCGCGATTCGTCCGCAATCTCTCAGATACCGCGCGGGTTCCCGCGTCATTTAGTCGCAAGCGGAATGGAATCCTCGCCTTGGGAATGGACCTGGATAATTCGCCCGCCGTCCACGACCACCTGGTAATCAATTCCTTTGCGGGCCTCGACGCGCGCTTCCCCGCCGCGAATGGAAACGGGAAACGGCGCAACTACGCGGTGGCCGCCGGCGCTTGCGACGGCAAGGGAATCGAGCTTGCCATCAAGGGCCAGACCGAGGCTGACGATCGCGCAGGGGTTGATCGCCGGGCCGTTGCGCTGCTGCTTGCCAAGATTAAACGAATCCGGTTCGCACCCGGCGAATTGTCCGGAAGGATATTGCATTTCTTCGGCGGCGATGAGAATCCCCTTGGCGAGCGTCTTCCAGTCAAAGGCGTGGTCAAGCGGCGCAAGCATCGCCAGCGCGTAGGCGTAATCGTAACCGCACCATTGCACGGGCAGCCCCATCCAGTTGGGCGCCTGCCAGCCGGTTGCGCCAAAGACCGCGATGGTCGCGAACGCCATCGTTGGCTCCTCGCTCCATTGATAGACGAACGGCAGGCCGGTGATCGCCCAGGCGCGCGCGCGATCCAGGTAATCGCGTTCGCCAGTCAATTCGAAACCGCGCGCATAGGCGCGGACAAGAAAGGCGGACGCCAAAATGTCCGGCGTGTGGAGCGGGCATTCCCAGGTTTGCGCGCCGCGCGGCTCGCGGAAATGTTTCATGAACTCAAGGGCCTTGACGCCCGCCCGGAGCGAGGCCGCGTCGCCGGTGAAGCGGGCGTGCTCCAATAATTGGAGCGCGCGCGCGGCGCAATAGCCGCTGGCGGTGTCCTCAAAGTGGCCCCGCCGGTATTTGCCCTCGTAACGAAACGACCCGTCGGCCTGCTGTTCGGAGATGATCCCGCGCGCGGCGGAGGCGCGCATGTTGAGCCATTCGCCGGCCCTGCCGGTGAGAAAATAAATCGAATCGTTGACAATATGCGAACCGCCCGGAACCAGGCGCGGCAACGACGGCGCCCGCCCCGTCAAGCGCCACACCGTCGAGGCCTGATCGGCATAAGGCTGGCGCGGCCAGGTTGCCTCGGCGCAATGGCCCCAGCCGTTGGCTGTTTTGAGCGGAGGTCCGCTTAACGCAGTCAAACATAGATCAAGTTCCGCCTGAGGCGGGCGCGGGGCGGCTGGCAACGGCGGCAGTCCGTGCCGTCGCGCCGCCCAGAGGATAGCGTCCTCGATTGGCGCGGATGGGCGGACAAGGATGGTGCATTGGATATCGGTGCCGCGCAGGGAGGCGCGATGGCCTTCGGGTCCGTCCAGGAAATTGGGCGTGGCAAAGACCGGCTGCAACGACATGTCGCGCCAGGTCATCGCCGCCATCGCGCGATCTGTGACGAACGCCATCAACGGCATCGTGATTTTCAAGCGATCTGGAGCGAACCGAATGTGCGCGTCGGTTTCAATGTCCAGTGTCGAGGAGGAATGCTCGCCCCTGGCCAAATACTCCAATCCCGCGAACACCCCTTGATCGAGAGGGCCGAACATGCGAAGCACGGGGCCCTCGCACACCCGGTCGCTTTGAATCGTCGCCGTAACCGTGTCCTTGTCCAACGACAGGTTCAGGGTGACGCCCTCGCCGCGCCACACAAGCGATTTGCCGCCGCCGGTGAATTTTAATCTCGGCGCCGCGCCATCGCGGCTTATCAGCGGCGCGAGAACGCCGACGACGCGCCCGCCGACTTCCAGGCGCGCGCCCGAGCCGTCCCGCGCGGCGCGCAAAAGCAGATCGCGTGACTGGAGCGTTGCCCAATTGGCGGAGGCGGCGGGGTCGATGATGGACACAACGCGGTGGAGGGCTGGCAATCCGGCGGATTCAATTGCGACGTCGCAAAGGCGAAACGGCGCGTTGCCCGGCGCGATTTGGGAAAATTCCCTGTTCCCACCAGAGTCAAGCCTAAAAACGCGGCCGTCCAGGGTGAACGAAATAGGTTCGATTGAATAATTCTTGAGCCGGACACGGACTGCGGCGCCATCGGTGCCAACGGATTGAATCTCGAGCGGATGCAACGTCTGCCGAAGCACTTGAAAGGACGCCACTTAGATTACGCCGGGGCCTTCGGCCGGGTCCAAACGCAACTGGCGGATCGTTCCCTCAGCGGCGAGGGCAACGGTGTAATCGTGCCATTGGCTGTCACGAATGAGATCGAAGTGCCGGCTGTGAGGCTCGCTGAAATTGGGCGCGCTTGCGGTGGCCCAGAAAATTTGCCCGTTGCCGCCCGCGTCGCATTTGAGGCGAAGGCGCGCCACGGCCGGCCCCTCGATTTCGATCGGCGGTCCAAATAGATACGGATCATCGCCGCTGCTGTGGATCCGCAGGACGCCTTCCATGGGGCGAATGTCGCAATCGTGCATGGCAATCCATCCCGCGGCGTTTGTCTTGAACGTCCACTCGAACACCGTCTCTGTCCTGATGACGGTTCGCGGGAACGGGTTGATTTCCTGCGTTGCGGCCATTCCACAAAGAGCCGCCAAAAAAATGACACACACTAACAATGGTGAGATTTGTCTGATGATTTTCATGAGGCTTGCGGGTATTTGAAACAGATGTTTGGCGCGACGCTGGCCCGACGCGTTTTGTTCGACGCCGGGCTTTGACGGCAAGTATCGCGGAGATGGCATTACTGATGAGACCCTGGGATAGACTACAGTTTGCCGCGGTAAGTTGGCAAGTGCGGCTGTCGACTTGGGATGTAATTCGACTTCCCATCACAAGTCTTGTGGGCTGGCGCTTTCCACCGGCGATGCTGGACAAACTTGGCGCTGTCACTCATTGTTGCTGCGTGAAAAGGCGGACGACAACGAAATCGAAATCGAAATCGAAAAAAGGGAAAGACCCATATCTGGCCGTCTTGGGCAACGCAAGGCAGACCATCCTCGCAGCCTATGACGATTTCAACGAGATCAAGCCCATCATTGAGTACCGACTTCGGGAAAAGATCATTTGTGTCTATCCGGCGCTGCCTTACATCACCGACCTGACCGACCGGACCAGGAACGAGATGTGGCAAATATATATGGATGCCGCAGCCGCGGGCGGATTTATGGTCTTTATTTGCGACACCCGCAAGCGGGTTCTCAGGTCGTATGTGTTTCCCGTCCAGAAACCCGAAACCGGCCGTCCCGAAAGCGCATTCTCATGAGCGAGGAATGTCCCGAACGAGACCTGGAAGCGATCCACCGGCAGGTGGGCCGATGGTTCGACGGTTTCATCCATAGCCCCCAATACGAGCCTCTGACGGAGACCCAAAGGAACGACGCTCCAGACGTCATCCGCTTCTTTACCGAATACAGTTTCCGCTATATTGGCGTGGCGCCGGAGGAATGGAACGCTGACGCCCTCATTGAGTGCTGCGTCGGGATTATGCCCGCAAAAATGGCAGCCGAACGCGCCTATTTCCAAGCCGTGGCTCCGGTGCTGTCAGCCTTCTTCATCTTTCTGGCGGACAAGGACCTGTTGGGCAATGCCCGCATTTTGGCAGAGACTGTGGCCGAAATGGACAGGGTAATCGTTTCCGCCTCGCAGGATGAACGCAATTGGGGGGCGGCCAAAGCCTTTGCGATGGCAGCCCAAAAAGCCGGCGTGAATCTCTGCGACCAAAAGGCCACGCGCCAGTTCCTGGCCTTGCACAATCTCCAACTTCTGGCGCGCCAGCGACCGGCCCCACAGGCGCCATTTCTCCCGGCGGCTTCTCTCCCTGCGGCAACCACGCCCATGCGCCGCTCCGAACCCAAAGTCGGACGCAACGATCCCTGCCTGTGCGGCAGCGGCAAGAAATTCAAAAAGTGTTGTGGCGCATGAGCCGGGAAAAACGGAGGTAAAATGCCAAACCTCCAGTGGACGCCTCGGCGAGGCGTCCCTACTTGGGCAGAACAAAGTTGCGGACCAGTTCCGGGAATGGACAATCGGTGCAGATGGCGTTGGAGTGATCGCAGAAATCGCGCACGATTTGCAGGAGACCTTGTTGGGCGACGGCGGACTTCGTCCAGCCGGGTGCGCGCCCCGCGAACAAGCGGCGGCGGGCAAGCAGCAACACGGAATTGTCCTGCGCCGCCGGCCACGCAAGGTAACGGTCCCACGCGCTTTGCGCCAGCTCCTCCCTATTACCCTGCCGCGCGCGCGTCCAATACCAGGGCAGGATGACGTTGATGGCAAGGTCGGTGGCGCGCGTGGCCCCAAGAAGGGGCGGCGGCTTTCCGAGGCGCGTGGTCGTCATTACCCAATGCCATGACCAAAAATCGTCGAGCGATGGCTGCAAACAGGGGAGCAGCGACGCGGGCGAGGAGGTTTCGAGATTATTGCGGGTAAACCAGCGCTCCAGATTGGCAAGGAAGGTTTTTGAAGCCAGCCAATGCGCGGCCAATGCCAGACGGCGCTGGGGTTGATTGGCGGGACGCAGGCCGTTGAATCGCCATACACTTCTGGGCAAAATAATGTCGCTGAATTTTTCCCGTTCGCGCCACCAAAAATCCCAAAGGGCGCGCAGGTACGGATTCTGGCTTCCTCTCGCGGCGGTAATCTCGGATGGAAGCAGGCCCGCCACGCCAAGCAGCCGGGCTTGCAAGGGTAGGACATCCTCCAGGCCGGAACAGAGCGAGGGCAGCAGTTCGGCCATGCGCTGCATGGGCCAGACGTTTTGCTTGTAGCCCAACGCGCGGAAAAGACCTTCCCACAGGGCCTGTTCCCATCCGGCGTCGCGCGCGCGCGCCTGAAATTCCCCGGCCTTGCGCTGAAAGCGGACGCGGGCGGCCTGCCGGAGAAGTTCGGCGGCGCGACTGGGGGCCAGATCGCTGATGGGGGCCGAACAGGCGCCGCGCCAGGCTTGGGGCCAGTCGTCGGCCAAACCTCCGCCGGCCAGGAGTTCAATTTCGCGCAAAGGCGTGTCAAGAAATTTTTCAAGCGCCAGCGCCGGAATGGATTCGGCCCCGCTCTCCGCGCCATTCCAGATTACGTGCAGGATGACATTGGCAAAGGCGGGGTTGCGATCGTGGGCGTGGGCGCGCCAATGATGGGGCAGCGGGTCAATTTCCACGTCGCCGGAGCGCGCGCCCTCGCCGCCAAACTGCACGACCGCTCCGCGAAAATCCGGGCCGGATTCGCGGTTCCAGAAGCCAGGGTGCAGGACGCGGACGGGCTGGCCGTCGAGTGTTTGCAATTGACCGCGGCGCAGGCGTTGGTGAAACCAGATGCTTTGAAGCACGCGCTCCGGCGGCGGGGACTCGGCGCGCTCGCGCAAAAGGAGGCGGGTTTCGTTTCGGGCCCGCCATTCAGCGTAGAGGCTTGTATGGGAAGCCATGAGTGATGGTTGTCAACTGAATTAGTGGAAAAGTCAAGGCGCGACTTGCGCAAAATTCACGCGGGGCGGGGCCAATTCTGGTTTGAGTTCATTATCCCGAAAGGCGGAGGACTCGATCGGGCTTGGCGAATGGCCAAAAAGGTTGGAGTCCCGTGCGCAGGAAGGCGCGAGGGCTGACGGGCGGCCGTCTTATCCGGGCCTGATCAATACTTCCTCGATGACCGCGCGCGCCGGAAGGTTGATGGCCAGGAGCACACAACGCGCGACGTCCTCGGATTGAAGCATGCGCTGGCGCGCTTCGGGCGGCGGCGGATTGGGCCGCAGGTTTAGCAGCGGGGTGTCAATGTCGCCGGGGAAAATGGCGCAGGCGCGGATGCCATTGGCGCGTTCCTCGGCATTGATCGCCTGGGTGAGGCCCGCGAGGCCAAATTTAGACATGACATAAGCCGGGCCGGCCTTGGCGCTGGCCTGTTTGGCGGCGTCGGAAACGATATTGACAATGGTGCCGGCGCGGCGCGCGCGCATCGAGGGAAGGAATGCCTGCGCACAATGATACGCGCCATGCAGGTTGGTGTCGAGCATCCTGCGATAATCCTCAAGGGAAAGTTCCTGAAGGCTGCGCCGGGGCGCGTTGGTGCCGGCGGCGTTGACCAGGACGTCGACGGATTGGAATTGTTTGAGAATCGAGTTGGCCATCTCGGCAACCGCGGCGGCGTCTCCAATATCGCAGGGCCACAGCTGGAGATTGGCTGACATTTTTTCGGCCTGATCGCGAGTCTGCGTCAACACCTCCCGCCGCCGTCCCACCAGTGCCACCCGCCAATTTTCCCTGGCCAGCGCCAGCGCGACGGCCTGCCCGACCCCGCTGCCGGCCCCTGTGATTACCGCGACTTGTTGCATTGGCCGGAACTTTAAACCTTGAAAAACAGGCGTCAAACACGAAGATTGGAGAGGAGTATGTCGATTGCCCCCAATGTTCTGGTTCCCATCTTGCTGGTATGTTATGTCGCGTGGCGTGTTTACGTCCGGATGCGCAAGCAAATCGGCAAACAATTGCTGCGGGCGCGGCAGCTCACGGTTCGACTCGTCATTTACTGCGTGATCGTGCTCATCGTCTCGGTGGCCGCGCTTCGCGCCCCCTTATCGTTGGCGGGAATTGGCGGCGGGTTGGTTTTGGGGGCCGTGTTGGGGTTGATCGGGCTGCGCCTGACCTCATTTGAAACGACCCCCGAAGGCCAATACTATACGCCGAACACCGCGATTGGCGTGGGACTGACGCTGCTGTTTGTGGGCCGGCTGGCCTACCGCATTACGGTGCTTTACGGAGCGTCCAGGCAAGTCGGGCCGTGGCCGGCGAGTTTCGGGCAAAGCCCGTTGACGCTTTTGATTCTTGGCCTCCTATTCGGTTATTACATCGCTTACTACGCGGGAATCCTGATACGGGACAACCGTCAGAATCCAGTTCGTGTATCGTAGATCGTTGGCTCAACGAAGCTCGGCCAGGAATTCTTATCATCAATGACCATTACGGCCAAAGCCCGCGAAGAGAATGCGCAGCCCAGGGGGTTGCGGGCGGTGTTGAGCCTGGCGATCATGGCAATCGTCTTTATTGTGGGGCTGTTTGATTACATCACGGGCTTTGAACTTAATTTTTTCGCGTTTTACCTGATTCCGGTGATTCTGGCGGTGTGGTTTGTGGGGCGGGGATTTGGGATGTTCATTTCCGCGTTGTGCGTTGTCGTTTCGGTGGAGGGCGATGTGATTGCCGGCGCGCGCTATTCCAGTTCGCTTGTTCCGGTGTGGAACAGCGCCATTTCGATCTCGTTTTTCCTTGTGGTCGTTTGGATTCTTGCCAAGTTGCATTCATTGCACAACGAACTGGAGGAACGCGTGCGCCAGCGCACGGCGGCCCTTCACAACGAAATGCAGGAGCGCATGCGCCTGGAGGAGGAAATCCTGAGCATCAGCGAGCGCGAGCAACAGCGGATCGGACATGATCTCCATGACAGTTTATGCCAGCATCTTACGGGCGTGGCATTGGCGGGAGAGGTGCTCAGCGAGCAATTGACGGCCAAATCGCTCCCCGAAGCCAAGGCAATCAATCACATCGTGGACATGGTCGAGGGAGCGATCGAGTTGACGCGCACACTGGCGCGCGGCCTGCATCCCTTTGAACTGAAGAGCGAGGGTTTCACCGACGCCCTGCGCGACCTGGCGGCCACGATCAGCGAAGGATTCAAAACCCCCTGCGCTTTTGAGTGCGACAGGCCGGTGGCCATTGATGAACCGGCCGTCGCCATGCACCTTTATCGAATTGTGCAGGAGGCCATCACCAACGCCGTCAAGCATAGCAACGCCAAAGAAATCGTCGTGCGCCTGGAGCGCGGCGAGGATGGCCTTGAATTGACGATCAGCGACGACGGCATCGGCATCCCCGAAAATCCATCGGGCGGCAAAGGCATGGGCTTGCGAACCATGGCTTACCGGTCAAGCGTGATCGGCGCAACCTTCAAAATTGAGCGCCTGCCTTCGGCCGGCACGCGCGTGACCTGCAAATTGCCGCATGGCGGCTTTTCTTCCGAAACCAATGGCACAAAAAGCGAAAGTCTTATTGGTTGACGACCATCCGCTGGTGCGCGAATGGCTGGCCAATCTTATCAACCAGCAATCCGACCTTGAAGTCTGCGGCGAGGCCGACAGCGCTCCCAGGGCGCTGCAAATGATGGGCGCGGCAAATCCACAGATCGCCATTGTGGACATTTCGATGGAGGGCGGCTCGGGAATTGAACTCATCAAGAACATCAAGGCCACTTTCCCAAACGTCCTGGTGATCGTCCTTTCCATGCACGACGAGGCGCTCTATGCCGAGCGCGCCCTTCGCGCCGGAGCGCGGGGTTACATCATGAAACGGGAGGCCACGAAGGGAGTTCTGCAGGGGATTCGCGCCGTCCTTGCGGGCGAACTTTATCTCAGCGATAAAATGGCCATGACGATGGCCCAGAGATTCGTCGAGGGACGGCCCAAGACCGAAGGCTCGCAGGTCGAGACTCTGAGCGACCGGGAATTGGAGGTGTTCCAATTGCTGGGCCGCAGTTACAGCACACGGCAAATCGCCGACGAACTCCATGTGAGCTTCAAGACCGTCCAGGCGTTTTGCGCGCGCATCAAGGAAAAGCTCAACCTTGCCAACGCGGCTGAATTGTTGCGCGAGGCGGTGCGCTGGCACGACAAGCAACAGGAAAAATAACCGGCCCGTCTCTGTACGACCGCGCCGTACAAGAGGTTTAGGCGGCACTCTACAGACATTCCATCGGCCCCCGCTTACG
>VFSW01009950.1_pt1 | contig 13534 bp, 11 predicted proteins | sample 5358111 | NCBI WGS metagenome assembly VFSW01 (sample SAMN11554181, study PRJNA540505) | mine drainage metagenome | isolation source: sediment from site ElyBrook_90M | place: USA: Ely Copper Mine, Vershire, VT | collected 2017 | reverse complement strand
ATTCCACGCCGGCGAGGTGCCCATAATAGCGCGCGATCAGATTGACCTCCTGGTGCAGCCGGTCGAGCGGAATATCCACCTTCGATTTCTTGTCTTTTCTCTTGTCCTTGGCCGTGGGCCGGAACTGCGAGCCGTAGGATAGAATCGCCTTGTAGCGCCGCTCGTAATAGGGGGAGATATCCACCACAAACGTCGGGTGCACCTCCTTGTAATAGACCGTGGAATAGAGAATCTTGAACGGCCGGAACGCCTCGCCTTCGATCGGCAGTTGCTTGAGGCCGGCGAGAAAACAGCCTTCGTAGGCGAGGCGCGATGCGGTGTAATGGTCCGGATGCCGGCCATCCCAATAGGGGAGAATCACCGTATGAGGCCGCAGGGCCCGGATGCGGCGAGCTACGGCCAACTTGAACTCCTTGCTGACTTCGAGATGAGCGTCCGGCAAACCAAGATTTTCGCGGTGCGCGACTCGCAGAATTCGCGCCGCTTTCGTGGCCTCTTTCAGCCGCGTCTCCGGTGTCCCTCGCGTGCCCATTTCGCCTGCCGGCAGGGCCAGGATGCCGGTCTTGTAGCCCTGGGCCGCGGCCTTCAGCAGCGTGCCTCCACAGGTAAGTTCCACGTCGTCCGGGTGCGGTGCAATGGCGAGCAGATCCAGATTCATCTCTTCTCCAGGGGCCTTGCCACCGTCCACCACATGGCAGGCGGGAAACGCAAGAGTAGCACACTGCGCCGCGGGTTCCGCCGCTGAGGCTGTTGGTCGGAATGCGGGGAAGTGGGTTACGATGTCGGCCTTGACGTACTTAACTAGGGGGAGAACAACCATGGCGGAAGGTTCGCTGGCGGGGAAAGTCGCGCTGGTTACCGGCGCCGGAAAACGCGTCGGAAGAAGTGTGGCGCTGCGCCTGGCCGATGAAGGAGCGGACGTCGTTGTGAACTACCGGTCGTCGAAAGAAGAAGCCGAGGCGGTCGCGAATGAGATCCGGAGCAAAGGAAGAAAGGCGATTGCCGTCCAATCGAACGTGGCCAAACGCGTCGAAGTGGCCTCACTCTTCTCCGCCATCGAGCGCGAATTCGGGCGCCTCGACATTCTGGTCAACAATGCCGCCATCTTTTTCTCCGCGAAATTTGAAGAGCTGACCGAGGAGCAGTGGGACAGCATTCTCGACGCGAACCTGAAGTCGCAATTCCTGTGTTCGCAGGCTGCCGCGCCTCTCCTGCGCAAGAGCGGAAGCGGCCGGATTATCAATTTTGCCTCTCTCGGCGGACTTCTCGCCTGGCCCTCCTATACGCACTACTGTGTCTCCAAGGCCGGAGTCATCATGCTGACCAGGTGCATGGCTCTCGCGCTCGCTCCGGGAATCACCGTGAATGCGATCGCTCCCGGGACGATTTCTTTTCCGGAAGACGCGCCCAAACTGGCCGAGGATTTTATCCGGCACGCTCCGCTGAAGCGGACCGGCGAACCGAAAGATATCGAAGATACGGTCGTGTTCCTGACCCAGTCGGCGTTCATCACGGGACAAGTGATCGTCGTGGATGGCGGGAGGAGCATTGCGTAGCACAGGCACTCCTGCCTGTGCGGTTCTTGCGACCGTAAATTGAACCCAAGCCGTATTATCGGCTCACAAACCCGCACAGGCAGGAGTGCCTGTGCTACCGGATCGAATCCATGCGAGTGGATCCCGAGGCGAGCAGGCTGACAAATTCGCGGTCGGCTTGCAGGAAATCGTAGTGCGGCAATTCGGAGCGGTGGGCCCACTCGAACTGCTCGAAGACTAGATTTTGCAGTGCCGCGGATTCCTCCACGATGGCCTCGTAGAAAAACAGGACAAGTTCCGTTTTCGATTCCTTGTAGCGGTGGCTCGTGCGGAAAAGTTCCTTGCCGATGGTGGACGAAACGCCGAGTTCCTCGCGCAACTCGCGCGCGAGCGCCTGCTCGTGCGACTCGCCGGGTTCGACCTTCCCGCCGGGGAACTCCCATTGCAGGGGAAAGGAATCGTCGCGCCGCCTCTGGCAAACGAGCAGCTTTGAGTTCCGGGCGATGACCGCAGCGACGACTGTGATCATGAGCAGCGTGGATTCGGCTTTTCCGGGTTGATCTCCAGATCCCGGATCGCCTCTTCTACAAGGGAAGCTTCCACTTTGCCTTCCCGGTGAAGTTCCGAGAGCGTGGCCAGCGTGATGAATCGCGCGTCCACTTCAAAGAAGTCGCGCAATGCGGCGCGGCTTTCGCTGCGGCCAAATCCGTCCGTTCCGAGCACGGCGAGCCGCCGGGGCGCCCATTGTCCGACCAGCTTCGCAAGCGCTTTCAGGTAATCGGAGGCAGCGACCAGAACACCGTCGGAGCCCGCGAGAGCCTGGGCGAAGTAAGAAACGCGCGGCGTTTCCGATGGATGCAGCAGGTTCCAGCGCTCGGTATCCACGCCGTCGTTGTAGAGCGCCTTGTAGCTGGTCACGCTCCAGACGTCGGCGGCAACACCGTATTTTTCCGCAAGGATTTCCTGCGCCTTGAGGGCCTCGCGCAGGATTGTGCCGCTGCCGAAGAGCTGCGCGCGCAGTTTCGCGTTCTTGTTTTCCGAGGCGCGGAATTTGTACATGCCCTTCAGGATGCCTTCTTCCACTCCCGCGGGCATGGGCGGCATGGCGTAGGCCTCATTCATCACGGTGATGTAATAGAAGATGCTCTCGCCATCCTTGTACATGCGGCGGATGCCGTCCTGCACAATCACGGCAATTTCGTAGGCAAACGCGGGATCGTAGGCCCGAAGATTCGGAATCGGCAACGCGAGGATATGGCTGTTGCCGTCCTGGTGCTGCAAGCCTTCGCCGGCCAGTGTGGTGCGACCTGCCGTTCCGCCGACCATGAATCCCCGGCAACGCATGTCGGCCGCCGCCCAGATGAAGTCGCTGATGCGCTGCAGGCCGAACATCGAGTAGTAAATGAAGAAGGGAATCGTATTGATTCCGTGAGTCGCATACGCCGAGCCTGCGGCGATGAACGATCCCATCGAGCCCGCTTCGGTAATCCCTTCCTCCAGAATCTGGCCGTCCTTGGCTTCCTTGTAATAGAGCAGGGTATGCACGTCCACCGGTTCGTAGAGCTGTCCACGGCTGCTGTAGATTCCGACCAGGCGGAAGAGCGACTCCATGCCGAAGGTGCGCGCCTCGTCCGGCACAATCGGCACCACGAGCTTGCCGATCTCCGGATCGCGCAGCATCTGCCGGAGCATCCCGACTAACGCCATGGTCGTCGAGACTTCGCGGCCCTCGCTGCCCAGATGAAATTCCTTGAAAAGCTTGTCGTGATTGGCTTCGAGCGGCTTCGAGCGCGCCTTCCGCGTGGGAACAAATCCGCCGAGCGCCTGGCGCCGCGCGCGCAGGTACTGCAGTTCGCGGCTGTCGTCCGGCGGGCGGTAGAACGGTGTTTCATTTAACTGCTCGTCATTGATCGGAATTCCGAAGCGTGAGCGGAACTCGCGCAGCTCTTCTTCGTTCAGTTTCTTTTGCTGGTGGGTGATGTTCCGGCCCTCGCCGCTTTCGCCGAGGCCGTAGCCTTTGATGGTGCGCGCCAGAATGACGGTAGGGGAACCCTTGTGTTCCACGGCCGCCTTGTAAGCCGCGTAGACCTTGCGCGGATCGTGCCCGCCCTGGCGCAGCGTGCGGAGAACTTCGTCGGGATAATCCTCGACCATTTTCAAGAGCCGCGGGTCGCCGCCGAAAACCTGCTCGCGCACATAGGCTCCCGAGGAAACGGTGAGCTTTTGCATTTCGCCGTCCACCATCTGGCCAAGGCGGTTGGCCAGCAGGCCCTCCGTGTCGCGCTCAAACAGCGGATCCCAATCGCTGCCCCAGAGCACCTTGATGCAATTCCATCCGGTGCCGCGGAACGCCGCTTCCAGTTCCTGCACGATCTTTCCGTTGCCGCGCACGGGGCCGTCGAGGCGCTGCAAATTGCAATTGATCACAAAAATCAGATTGTCGAGATTCTCGCGCGAGGCGAGCGTGATGGCGCCGAGAGCTTCGGGCTCGTCGGTCTCTCCGTCTCCAAGGAACGCCCACACCTTGGCATCGGTCGCGGGCTTCAGGCCGCGGTCTTCCAGGTACCGGTTGAACCGCGCCTGATAGATCGCCATGAGCGGGCTGAGACCCATGGACACGGTCGGAAATTCCCAGAAGTCCGGCATCAGCCACGGATGCGGGTAGGAGGAAAGCCCTCCGTTCGGGCGAAGCTCGCGGCGGAAATTTTCCAGCTGCTCGACTGACAGGCGCCCTTCCAAAAATGCCCGCGCGTAGACGCCGGGTGAGGCGTGCCCCTGCAAATAAACAGTGTCGCCCTCGAATTCCGGGGTGCGCCCGCGGAAGAAATGATTGAATCCGATTTCGAGAAGCGTGGCGGCGGAAGCGTACGTCGAGATGTGGCCGCCGATGCTGTGATCCATGCGGTTGGCGCGCACGACCATGGCGAGCGCGTTCCAGCGGATCAGGCTCTTGATCCGCCGCTCGATCTCCTGGTCGCCGGGGAAGACGGCCTGCTTTTCGGCGGGAATCGTATTGAGGTACGGAGTGTTGGCCGTGAAGGCGTGGCCGACGCCGAGGGCCGTGGCGCGGTCTCTCAGCCGGTCGAGCAATAGGGTCGCCGATTCACGCCCGGCCTGTTTAAAGATAGCGTCAAACGATTCGATCCATTCCTGGATCTCCTGTGCGTCCAGCCCGAATGTTTTTACAGCGGCTTCATTGGCCATTTTTGCTTGCCTCAGTGTTTAAATTGCAGCAAAGGTCAAATTCTTCACACACTTATAGATGCTCGCACATCCGTGATCGGTTCATGGATTCAGCCGGCAAGCCAACCCGGCTTGCTCCGAGGTAACAGCCTCAGACGGCAACTGCGGCGGACGTGGCCGCTGCGGAAGAAAAGCGCGCGAAACACAGAACCAACTTATCTTAAACAGTTCCGGCAAAAGCTGCAATTGCGGAGCCGTCAGTAATTAGGACTCGTTTCTAATTCAGCTTGGAACTCAGCGGCGGCGCCGGATAGTCCGGCAGCTTTTCCTTGCTGTTGTCGGCGCGCTTTACTTCCAGCTCGTTGAACAGAACCGAAGGACTCACGATGGCCATAAACGGCACGCCCGGGCGGTTGCTGACGAGCGGATCGTCCCCGGCAGCCGCCAGATCGCTGCGCAAAGCGCGCGTATCGAGTTCGTTGAAAATGGCTCCGCGGACGAGTTCTTCGCGCCCGTCGTTCACCCACACGCGATAGAGCAGGCGCGGCGAAAGACGCGGACCGAGAGTATCCACGAAATAGCCGTACTTCAATCCACGGTCGCGGCACTGGTCCAGGAGCTGTTTTTTGAGTTCTTCCCGCGTGCTCGTTTTGGATGCGCGGATAAAAAGATTTCCTGGCGCGGGGCTCGTGCTGCCGTTGCCGGCGGCGCGGCCGTGTCCATTGGAGGCAGGGAAGTCACGAATCGGCACGCGGCCGATCAAATAATTCACCAGGATTCCCTTGTCCACCACGGAGACAGCCGCTGCCGGAACACCTTCGTCGTCCACCTTGTAGCTGCCGCCGAGAGGATGTCCGGCAAAAGATTCCATCGTGGGATCATCCACCACGGAAAGAAAATCCGGGAGAACGCGCGCATGGTAACTGCTGGCAAACCCGCTGGCGGTACGCGCGGGGCGTCCCAGCGCGGGCCTGCGCCCCAGAATATTCGGCACAATCAGATCGAAGAACATGTCCGAAGCCGCATCGCTGGAGAACAGCACCGGCCCGCGGTACTCCTCGTCCACGATGGGCGCTTCGCGCAGTCTTTTCATGCCCGCGATCAGCTTGACCGTATCCGCTTGAACCTGTTCCGGTGAAGGGAGGTCCTCGATGCGGCTCGTCGAATATTGCGGCGAGCGGTCGAGACGCATTCCGTCGTGCGCCTGTTCGGTCGCGCTCAGGACAATCAGGTAGTGCGTTGAGCCCTGGCGCGTCGCTGTTCCGTCGCTGTTCACGTAATACTGGGAAAACGCGACGAAGTTGAGTGAAGCCCCTAGCTCCTGAATTTCCGGGTCGGTCTTGTACACCGCCGAAGCCGACTCGAGCATCTTTGTCCACTTCGCCGGATCCACATCCAGCTTAGCGAGAGGACCAATGAACTGCACGGGCTCGGCCGGGGCGAAATCATCCACGGGCTGCTCGACGTTGAGCTGCTTTAGGACCGATTTTTTCGCGGCCAGAGCTTCGCCGGCGCGTTTGTAGGCCTGGTCGGTGGCGAGCCAGATCTGGTGCCGCATTGCCATCTCGTCATTTTCAAACGAAATAATGTCGCTGACTCCCTGGCCGCGGTCGTAGTAGCTGTCTACCTTGTAATCCCCGAGGCGCACGACGGCGCGCAGCAGCCGGACGTGCGAGCGGTTCTGGTCGCGCAGCGCCCCGAAAAATGCGGCCGCCTGAAACTGCTCCGCGTCAAACACGTGGTACTCGATGAAAAACGGCGCATCCACGCTATCCATCTTGAGTTGCGACTTGGACCGATCGAGCTCGGTCTTGAGCGCGCGCAGGACGGGATCGGAGGATGCATCTGTGGCTGCCGCGGGCTTGGATTGCGCGCGTGCTGCGCCGCCCGGATTCAGAAGAAATACGGCGCATGCGGCAATGGCGAATAGGGAAGAGTACCGGCGGAAGAGTTTCATCGGGTGCCTCCCGCCGCCGTGTCGAAACCCGGCGCGGGCAAAATCGGAGGCCGGTCGCGCGCCGCTTTTCGTTTCTGCACTTCCATTTCGCTGAAGAGCATGGCGGGCGCCGAGGCCGAGACCGGCACGCTGCCGGACTCCGCGCCGCAAATGCCGTTGAATACCTGCATCGTGTCGCCCGTAAGCAAAATCCGATTGAAGGAGGCGAGAGGCGCTCCGACGATATCCACGCCGCGAACGAGTTGGTGGGGCCGTCCGTCGGCATAGACGCGCCACACGATCACGGGAAGCACCTGAAACGCTTGCGGTAGTTCGCGCGTGGTCAGCGTAAAGCCTCCCTGCACGTCCTCGAAATAAAGTCCGTACGGCTTGTTTGCTTTTTTGACTTCCTCGATGAGCTTCGCGCGGAGGTCGGCGTCCTTGACTGTGTTCGTGGATTGCACGATCAGATTTCCCTGGCGGCCCGTGGGCATGAAGCCCGCCTGGTGCCGTCCGTGGCCGTTGGACTGCGCAAAATTCGTGATGGGCATGCGGGACATCAGGAAATTTTTCAGAATGCCGTCTTCAATGAGCGGCACGCGCCGCGCCGGGACTCCCTCGTCGTCATGCGAATAAGTTCCGGCGAGAGGAATACCATTCATGTTGGCGAGCGTCGGATCGTCAAAGACACTCAGAAAATTCGGCAGGACCGGCTGACTCACTTTCTTTGTGAATGTCTGTCCTTCGGTCTCGCCGCGCTGGCGGTGGCCTTCGAGCCGGTGTCCCAGCACTTCGTGGAAAAATACGGCGGCGGCGCGGCCGGAAAGAAGCGCCGGCCCGTCGAATGGTTCGGCCAGTGGCGCGTCCCGCAGCGCCATCAGGTCGAAGGCCATTTTTTCCTCTTTTGCCGCGAGTTCTTTCTCGGAAGGCAGGCCATCGGGCTTGGTGGATTCAAAGGTTTCCACGCGGACCAGATCCATGCCATCATCGGCCCGTGTATCGGCTTCGATCACCAGGCGCGCGAGCAGCCCCGGCGTCTGCACCCGCGATCCTTCGGTCGAAACAAAATCCGAAGTGGATTGATTGATCTGAAGGGATACGGAGGAGTTGTAAATCCGCGGAAATTTCCGGAACGCCGCGGAGTATCTGCGAATTTTGTCTTCCCAGCCCTTTTGGTCAAACGAAACGGGGGCGCCCGCCGGACTGATTTCCGTTTGCGGCGTTTCCCTGGAAAAATCGGGCGACTTGTCCTCTTCGGCCGCCTCGACGGCCGTATTTGTCTTTACTTTTTCGTACGCGGGAGAGGCGCGGCGGTATTCGCGGATGGTCAGTTCCCAGAGCGTCCGCGCGATGGCGTCGCGATCGTCGGCAAGCGGAAGAGAACCCGAAGTGATGCCGGATTCGCGGTTCTCATTGTGCGTATTGTCCATGGAGGGATCGCCGACGCGCATGGTGACGTCCGCCCATCGCTGGTCCGTGGTATTGGAGCTGAGGATCGCGCCGTAAGAGCCCGTGATGGCCAGATTGTGCTGGTCATACACTTCGTAACTGATGAAATAGGGAGCCGGCTGGGAACTGGCCAGCGCGGTCTTGGCGCGGTCGAGTTCTCCCTGCATGGCGTCCAGCAACGGGTTTGCGTCTTTTGCCGGGGGCGTGGCACTGCGCGTCAACGCTGCGCAAGCAAGCATGGTGGCCAGTACGAATCCCGTCCAACGGACGGCTCGTGGGGGCTTAGGTACCAGGGAAATTGACGTAGGGCCTCCTTGCTGAGGTAGTGCCAGACCATCGAAATGCCGGTCCTAATACCGGAAACATCGGCAAATTCCGGTCGAAGGACCACTCTTGATCATGCCTGTAATTAACCTACTCGGCAAACGCTTTTCGATTCGGGCGATTCGAGAATGGCTCCTGCCCGTCTTCATTGACCGGCTCTCGCTCGCGGAAGTAAGATGCGAAAGTCCGAGGCGGGGAAGCCTGCCTCATCGAAACGCCTCGATGGAACGGCCCATGGAGTAGCTTTTCTTATGTACAGCCCCGAAGTTCTCGATCATTTTCAAAATCCGCGCAATCCCGGGACACTCGAGGGCGCGACCGCGACAGTGTCGGTCGAGAATCCCGTGTGCGGGGATATTCTGGAGCTTTCCGCGCGCGTCGAAGCGGGACGCATCGTGGATGCGCGCTTTCGCACGCGCGGCTGTGTCACCGCCGTGGCCTGCTCTTCGCTGCTGACGGAAAAACTTCTGGGCAAGACTCCGGCCGAGGCCCGAACGATCACTCCCGAGCAACTTTCCGAATCGCTGGGCGGGCTTTCGCAGGCGACCTATCACGCCGCACAACTGGCTCGCGACGCCGTGCAGGCGCTGGTTTCCAAGTTGTCCTGAAGAAATTTCCCGGAAAACCAAAAAAAAACGCAGGTAAACCGCGCTGTCTCGTCGTACCCAATTACTCTTCGATCTTCTCCTGCGCGTGCCGGAGCATGTCGGGGTCGTTCAGATTCAGGATGATGCCTTCTTCGTCGGTGGGGACTTCCAGGATCTCCGCCTTGTGCGCCCACACAACGGCGCGCGCGCCTTTTGCCGCCGGCGCCGCAAGCAGTTCGTCATATAACGCGCTTGAAAAAATCACGGGATGCCCGCGCTTTCCGTTGTACGTCGGAATCACGATGGGTCTTCGTTCCTTGTAGAAATGGTCAACGAGATCTGAAACAAGGCTCGCGCTAACGAGTGGGTGGTCCACCGGACAGAGGATTATCCCGTCAGTCCCAAGGCCGGCAAGGCTTCGTATGCCCGCGCAGATGGAAGAGAGCTGCCCATGTTCCCAATTCTGATTCAGGACGACTTCGGAGGGATCCAGCTTGGCCGGTCCAGCAATCTTTTCGGCGCCTGCGCCCAGAACGATGCGCGTCACGCCGATTTTCGGATGGCGGGTTACATTAATCAAATGCTGGAGAAAAGTGCCTTCGCGGTAGGGAAGGAGGGCTTTTGGCCGGCCCATCCGGGTTGAAGCGCCAGCGGAAAGAATGAGTGCAGCAAGCAAAACAGGGCCTATTTTCCCGCGGAAGCCGGGGCCGCCTCGACGTGTTGTATAGACTTGTGCGGCAGATTACTCGCTCCCCTGCGAATGGCGATGAGTTCGGCTGTGATGCTCACGGCAATCTCTTCGGGAGTCAAAGCGCCGATTTTCAGGCCAACGGGAGCGTGAACCATTGCGAATTTTTCGGGAGAAATTCCCTCTTTTTCGAGAGCCCGGTAAACGGACAGAACTTTGCGCTTGCTGCCGATCATCCCGATATAACGGGGAGACGTCCCCACGGCCCACTGCAGCACGCGCATGTCGTCTTTATGGCCTCGCGTAACAATCACCATGAAAGTGGAAGCCGTCGGCTTGATCTTCACATACGCTTCTTCATAGCTGGTGTAAATCTCGCGCGCCATCGGGAAGCGCTGCTGGTTCGCGAAGGACTCCCGGTCGTCAATCACGCCGATGGCAAATCCGCAGGTATGAGCTGCGCTCGCCAGAGCCATCGAGACATGGCCGCCGCCAAAAATATAGAGGATGGGCTGGGGAAGAATCGGCTCGACAAAAATTTCCAGTGTGCCGCCGCAGATCAAGCCGTTATCGTAGTTGGCCTCGTTGTTCAGGCTAAAGGTCATCTTTCGTGGGGTTTCCGCATCCATCACTTCCTTGGCCGCGGCCCAGACTTCGGCCTCGACACACCCGCCGCCGATCGTTCCGGCGATCGAGCCATCCTCGCGGACAAGCATGCGCGAACTTTCAAAACTCGGGATCGAGCCGTTGGTGTGCACAATGGTGGCCAGGGCTCCGCGCCTGCCTTCACGGCGGAGCTTGATAACTTCTTCAAATAGATCCATATAAGGCATCTCAAATCTAGAGTACGGCGCGCGAATTCCTGTGTCAACTCAGTACGATAACCTTTTCGTTTAGTCTGGGCCCTCCTCGCGGACGCAGGATAACTCTATTGCCCGCAATGCAATTGCCGGGTTTCGGGAGGAATATTTCCTGCGCCGGGTAGCCTGGGTGATTCAGCTTTACAGCCGTGCAAGGATCGAAACTGGCGCGAGACTCCCGAGTGTGCGAAAATGGCTTCGAAGGACGAACGACCATGAGCACAGACCTCGGAAAGCACGTCACCCTCGAAAAGCCCGATGACTTCGGCAAGTTGCTGCAGGATGAAGGCATCATCTTCACGCAACTGGACAAGGCCGTGAATTGGGGGCGTAAAAGCTCGATCTGGCCGCTGGGATTTGGTCTCGCCTGTTGCGCCATCGAAATGATGTCCATGGCAGCGGCACGGTTTGACATCGCTCGCTTCGGGTCGGAAGTGTTCCGGCCTTCGCCTCGCCAGGCTGATTTGATGATCATCGCGGGCCGCGTTTCCCTGAAAATGGCGCCGGTGATCAAGCAACTCCACGCGCAGATGCCGGAGCCCAAGTGGGTGATCTCGATGGGCGCCTGCGCCACCTCGGGCGGGGTCTTCAACAACTACGCCATCGTGCAAGGCGTCAATCAGATCATTCCCGTGGACATCTATGTGCCGGGATGCCCGCCTCGGCCGGAAGCGCTCATGTACGCGATCCTGCAACTGCAGGAAAAAATCATGAACGAACGCGGCAGTTTCAAGCGCGCCCTCAATATTGCCTGAAAATAACCACGGCATTTCCCGCCTCTTTCGTCATTCCGAGCGGAGCGAGGAATCACTCTCGGATTTGATCGCTAAAAAACAAAGAGGGATTCCTCGCTGCGCTCGGAGTGTGTGACTAAATTGCGATTTGGCGACTTTTGCGCTTATATGAGTATTGTTTTCAGCGTCGCTCTGCGCGAAAAATCAAAAAAGTCACAGGCTCTCGGAACGACAAATGTTGCGGGGAGACTTTTCCGCAGCGCGCTGAGTCCGCGGCGCTAGGAACGAGAAGATTCGAGCTAGTGGTGGTTTGAAAAGCGGCCGATGCCTATGCGGAGTTGAAGAGTGTTGATTCCGGGGTTCGCAGCGGTGAGGCCTGCATCGGAGATGTGCATGAAACGCAGGTCCGCGCTCCATGTCCATTTGCCGGTCAGAAATCGCAAACCGACGCCGCCCGTGGAAGTGAAGTTTACAGGGTTAACGCCCGCCGGAACCGGCTTGTTCGTGAACAACGTCCCGCCCGTCAGTTCCGCGTAAGGCATCACCTTTCCATGCGCTTTGAAATTCCAGATCAGGCTTAAGGGATCGAAGCCTGCTCCGTAAGCGTTATTCACCGGCTGAAACACGAGGAATACGGGAACGGCGTCCACGCCGTATTCAAATTGGCCGCGCAGAAATCCGGGGCCGATCGGATTCGTCAAAATCCAGCCGTAGCGGAATCCTGCGATGGCGACGCCTGTGTGCTGCGTAATCCCGTTTGTGCCGTGGCCGCCGGCGGCCCAGATTTGCCATTCATGATCGCCTGCGGCGGGAAGTTCCTGCGCGCTCGCTCGTGTGGAATGGAATGCCGGAATCAGGGCTACTGCCAGAATTAAAAATCGGAATCGCTTCACCGGCCGAAGTCTCCCATGCATGACTGCTTCCCTCGCCGCCAAAGCGGAAACGATACCGGAACCGCCGCAATTAAACAATTTTCAAATTTGGAGATGGCCGGGAGGAATATTTTTCTTACTTTCGAGGTGGAGCAATCACTTCGGCAGGGGTGCCGGCAGTGTCGAGGCGCGTTCCAACCGCGGTGAATTCGCGCCGAACGGTGCCGAGCCCAATCGGATGGTTCAGCAGGGGTGAAAAGGCGCTGCTGGTAACGTTTCCGATTTGCTTTCCATCAGCGAGGAGAATAGTACCGGGCGAAGGCGCTTCCGCGCCGCCAAATTGCAGGGAGACGAGCCGCCGGTTGGCATGCCCGCGCGACCGGACGCGCTCGACAATCTCCTGTCCCGTGTAGCAGCCCTTTTCATAGCTGATGTGCGAATTTTCGAGCCCCGCTTCATGGGGAATGACTTTGTCGTCAAAGTCCGCGCCGAACCAAGGCGTCCCGGCTTCGAGGCGGAGAGCCTCGATGGCGTCCATGCCGACGGGCGTTCCGGCGTGCTTTCGGACGCTGGATTCCAGTTCACTCCAAACATTTGCCAATGATTCGCGCGGCACAAGTATCGTCGCAACGGCCTGACCGAACCGGGTCCGGCGAACCACTCTGCAGCGGGCCGCGCCAATTTGCGCTTCGGCGTGCGATAGAGCAGCAAGCGGCGCAATGTCCAGCTTCGCGGCATCCGCGATCACGTCCGCGGCTTTTGGTCCGATTACATCCAGGGTTCCCCATGCGCCGCCCACGTCTTCCAGTGTCACATCGTCCATAATGATGAATTTATCGAACGTTGCAAACGTGCTCTCCCGCACCATGGCGTGCGTCAAGACCAGAATTCCTTCTCCGGTAAGAAGCGTTTCCACCACCGCAAGGATATGTCCCTGCGGGTTGAGCAGCAGCCCGGCAACTCCTTCGCCGGGTTTGCGGTCGCGAACATTGCAAGTCAGGATGGCGTTTAGATAGCGCTGCGCGTCGGGTCCCGTAAACGAAAAAACGGCGCGGTAGTTTGCATCCACGAGGCCTACTGAACCGGCCGCCGCGTCATATTCCTTGCGAAAATCGCCGAAATTTGCAGGCAAAAGTGTGCCGAGAAATTCTCCGGGTGTCGCGCCAGTGGCGCGAAGCATAGCCAGGAGTGGAGATTCAAGTGGCATGATCGGTTGTGAGGCTCTGTGAAAGCAAATTCATCTTAGCAGAACGCATGAGAAGGATTCATTCCAAGTAGGACAGGCTGAGCAGACCGCGGAAAATAGCCTATTTCGTCATTCCGAGAGTCTGTGACTTTTTTGTGCGGTCCAGTTAATTTGCGGTTA
>VFSW01009949.1_pt1 | contig 13535 bp, 9 predicted proteins | sample 5358111 | NCBI WGS metagenome assembly VFSW01 (sample SAMN11554181, study PRJNA540505) | mine drainage metagenome | isolation source: sediment from site ElyBrook_90M | place: USA: Ely Copper Mine, Vershire, VT | collected 2017 | reverse complement strand
CTCTACCCGAGCCTCGGCCCTCCTGCATAGAAGGCACCCCCCATACCGCTTACAATCCATCGCCGAGGTGATCGATCCCGACGATCCCAGGCGGCGCTACTGTTTATGCCGCAATCCCGAAACGGCCCGGCGGGAAACGCAGACGCGAAAATCGCTTTTGGAAGCCACGCGCCAACAGTTGGAAAAGACCGCCTCCTCCAAAAGGAAAGCCAAGGCCGAGAAAATTGGAGCCCGCGTGGGCCGGGTCTTGCAGCGTTACAAAATGGGCAAGTTTGTGGACTGGTCGGTCCAGGAAGGCAAATTGCGGTGGAGTTTCAAGGAGGAGGAGATCGCCGCCGAAGAGCGCTTTGACGGCTGCTATGTCATCGTCAGCGATGTGCCGGCCGAACAATTGTCTTGCGGCAAACTCTGGTCTATCCCAGGGTTTCATCAGTATGGCTTCGCGCCGGAACTATTTGTGGGCTGGCTCGGGATGGTGAGCAGATTTGGCGATCTTGGTCTGGGGGCGCCGTCCGCCGGTTTGGCGCCGGGATTTGGCGGCGTGACCGATGGTTGAGATGGAGATGGTCGCGATGGAATGGTAAAAACCGGCTGCCCTGCCGCGCCGGTGGCGGGCGCCGGCGTCGCCGGTTTGTCTAATTCCGGATGTTTTGCCAGAAGAATCTCGCGCCGCTCTCGCGCCTCGGCCGCCCAAGGATCATAGGGGTTCAGGTCGCGCGCCAGCTCGCTGTAATAGGAAAGGGCCTGATCGAGCTTGTTTTGGTTTTCGTTCAGGCGCGCCAAGGTCAATTTGGCGGGGGAGGCGATGTTGGGATCGGTGGAATACATCGCGATAACATCGCGGTACTTCTGCATTGCCTCGGCGGTCTTGCCCTGCGCCTCAAGAGACGCGGCCACGCCCACTTGGGCTTGGGCAATGAGCGCGCTGGCCGGGTTGCCGGTGGCGAATTTTGAAAATTCCGTTTCGGCCTCGCCATATTTGCCATCCAGGAACAGGCGTTCGGCGGCCAGCAATTGCGCCTCTTCTCCCGCGCTTGTGTCCGGGTATTCCCGCGTGATGCTCAAAAGCGCGTCGGGATTTGGCGGAGTCTGCCGGGCCATGTTGCCCGTCAGGAGCGACGGCACCGAAAAGAGCATTTTGTTGGCATTGAGCTGGTTCTGGTTTTTTCTCCAAACACTGATTGCCACGACCAGCGCGACGACAAGCACCGCGATGGCGCCAATGGCAACCTTTTTTCGATTGGTGTAAAGCCAATCCAGGAAATTATAAATGCTTACTGTCGGATCCGTTGTTTCCATAATGACAAGCAATACTCTTGGCGACTGGCGCCAAAACGCAAGTCTAAAGCGGTTGCCCGCCGCCGCGCGTAATGCGCACAGAAACGAAGCGCGCGTCCCGCAGAATGAATTTTTTAATTTCCAGGCTCACGCGTTGCGGGTGGAACTCCTTCAGAATCATTTCCGCCAGTTCCACCGCCAGTGCTTCGATCAATTGCCAGGCGCGCCCGCTCCCGAAATCCAGCAACCGTTGCGCGACCGCGTGATAATCAATGGTGCGCTCCAACCCGTCCGTCGCGGCGGCGGCGTTGATGTCAAGTTCCATCACCACCGTCAGGCTCAGCCGTTGCGGTTTCTCCCGTTCGTCAGGCGGCACGCCGACGTGGTAGAACACATCCAAGTCCTTTATGGTAATCTCATCCACGGTTGATTAATTCCATTAATAGCAGGCGCGTGGGATGATTGATGCGCATTTCCAGCGACGCGGCCGGCGCAACCCATCGGAATTCCTGCGCTTCGTCATTGAGCTTTACGTCGGCTGGACTTTCCGCGCGACAGCTATAATTGAGCAGGACAAAATGCGCCTGCCGATAAAATTCCTGGGAGTCAATGCAGTCCTGCGCCAGAACCAGCTTCACATCGCGGATGTCCACGTTGGTTTCTTCCTTGATCTCGCGCCGCAATGCCTCAACCAGTGTTTCGCCCAACTTCACCTTTCCGCCTGGGATGCCCCATAGGCCCGACCATTTTTGTGTGCGCACCATCAGCACCTCTTCGGAGGCGTTGAACACCGCGGCGCCGACCGTGCAAACGGGCTGCGCCGCCGCCAGCTGCAACTGCCGCCGCCGCCGCAAATCGAATTTGTGCCGCGTCAGAATCTCACGCAACTCGCCCAGATGCTCGACAATCAGGTCCGGTTCGCTGGCTCGCAATTGATCGAGCCGATTGTAACCGGTCAACACCGCGCAGGAAAGAATTCCGCCGTATTTGGCCGTTTCGATATCGTGCTGCATATCTCCGACGAAAAGTGTCTCGGAGGCGGCGAGTTGATTTTCCGCCAGCAATTCCGCTATCTTGGCGCGCTTGTCCCAGACGTCCAGATAAGCGCGATCAATGAATTTGCCGAAGCCATTGACGGCTGTTTGGGCCGCGAAATAGTCCTTGTGGATGGTGCTCAGCACCAGTGTGCGAATCCCGTGCTCGCGGCAAAATACGAGGAATTGCCGGGCGTGAGGCAATTCCACGACGGCCTCCTGCACCTTTGCAAAATGGCCGTGAAAATTCCGTTCCAACTCGGCCACCGGCACACCGGGAACAAAGCGGTCGTAAAAGTGCTTGAAAGGCAGGCAAAACTCGGCCCGGAAGCAATCCAGAGTCATTGCCTTGACGCCGCTTTGCTCGAAGACAAAGTTAGTTGCCGCCAGCACCGCCGGCAAATCATCCACCAGTGTGCCCGACCAATCAAAAATGATATTGCGGATCACGTCCCAAGCGTATCCCCGCAAGGGCCAAACTCCAAATTCCAATATTCAAAATTCGGATGACGAAATCAAAATCCGGCCCCAAGTTTGCGCAAACCGCGCCTACTGGTTTGTTGCGGTGCCATTGGTCATTGGGGGCGCGGTGACGGGGCTGGTTTCGGGCTTGTTGCATCCCGCCGCGGCCACCAGTAAAAGTGCGATAAAAAACAGGTTTTTTAGTTTCATGGGAGAACGTTAGCTTGGGATGTGCCAAGTATATAGCTCTTTCTGTAAGTTTCTGGAGGGCAATGCAAATTGGCAAACGGATGCTCAGTGTGCCTTGGCGATGCTTGCAATTTGCGGGGAGGCAACTCCTCGGGACTCGCAATTTGCGAAACCGTCTCCGGATAAAATTCGGCGTCAAGTGTGTTTTTCAAAGTTTCAAGCGCCGGGCCGTCCGGGCAAATGAAAACTGTAAAACTCGCAAAATCCACTCGTAAAGGCAGGCGGGTAATGGCAAATTACCGGCGTGTCCTTGGCAATGAGATTTCCTTGGAAGGAGTTTGGGGTGATAGGTTTCCTCCTGATCAGTGCGTTGGGGACGTCCGGCGCGCCCTCGCAGCGTTCCGCAGACCGGCTATTTCGACAGCAATGCGCCAAATGCCATGGACGCAAGGGCGAAGGTGTCAAAGGCAAGTATGACGACGCGCTGCATGGGGATTGGTCAATCGACAAATTGGCGCGGTACATTCACAAGAACATGCCCGATGACGATCCCGGCGTTGTCGGCGCCGCCGATGCCGCGGCGGTGGCCCGCTATATTTACTCCGCGTTCTACTCGCAAGAAGCGCGATTGCGCGATCATCCGCCGCGAATCGATCTGGTCCATCTGACCAATCGGCAATATGCCAATGCCGTCGCCGATTTGATCAAACGTTTCACCGGCGCCGATGGCGCGCCGCCCGAGGAGCGCGGCCTGCGCGCGGCCTATTACAAATCCAAGAATTCGGACGACAAGAAGAAAGTCTTTGATCGCGTGGACCGAAAGATTGGCTTTGATTTCGGCGAGGCCGTGGACCCCGAACTCAAAAGCACCAATGGATTCTCGGTGAAATGGCGCGGATCGCTCATCGCCGAGGAGAGCGGAGTTTACGAGTTCATTTTGAAGACGCCCAATGGCGCGCGCCTTTGGATCAATGACGAGGAGGATCCAGTGATCGATGCCTGGGTGTCGGGCGGCCCCAACGACGAACACAAGGCCGCCATTCGGCTGATCGGCGGCCGCGCTTATCCGTTGCGGTTGGATTATTTCATGTTCAAGGAAAAGACCGCGGCAATTTCGTTGCGATGGAAACCTCCGCACGGCGTCGAGCAAGACATTCCCGCTCGCAACCTCTGCCCCGCGCACACCGCGCCGACTTTTGTGGTCAAAACTCCCTTTCCGCCGGATGACAGCAGCGTGGGCTATGAACGGGGCATGGGGATTTCGCAGGCATGGGACGATGCGACGACGCGCGCGGCCATCGAAACCGCCAACTACGTCGCCAAGCATCTTGACTTGCTTGCGCATAGCGGCCTTAAAGACACAAACCGCAACGAAAAGGTCGAGGCATTTTGCGAGAAGTTTGTGGCCGCCGCATTCCGGCGCCCTTTGTCCGCCAGCCAAAAAGAGATGTTCGTCTCCGCCCAATTCAAGAGCGCCAAAAAAACGGAGGACGCCGTCAAGCGCGTCGTGCTTCTGGCGATGAGCTCGCCGCGCTTCCTTTATCTGGGGCTGGACAACGGCAAGCCGGACGACTTCGACGTGGCGGCGCGGCTTTCGTTTGACTTATGGGATTCGCTGCCCGACGCCCGCCTGGAGGAATGCGCCGCCAAGGGCGAACTGCGCGCCCAGGCGCAGGTCACCGAGCAGGCCCAGCGCATGCTGGCCGACGCGCGCGCGCATTCCAAGATGCGCTATTTTCTCCAACAATGGCTGCAAATGAACCAGCGGGAAGATCTCTCCAAAGACGCCACGCTCTTTCCCGGTTTCACCCCTGAGATTATCGCCGATCTGCGCGCCTCGCTGAATATCTTTCTCGACGACTCCGTTTGGAACGGCGCATCGGATTATCGCGCGCTCTTGCTGGCCGATTATCTCTTTCTCAATGACCGGCTGGCGCGGTTTTACGGGGTCGCAACCAACGGCACGGATGACTTTGTGAAAGTGGAATTTGATCCCAAACAACGATGCGGCGTCATCACCCATCCCTTCCTTTTGTCGGCATTTTCGTATCAGAAATCCACCTCGCCGATTCATCGCGGGGTTTTCTTGACGCGCAACATCGTCGGCCGCGCGCTCAAGCCCCCGCCCATGGCGATGACTTTCAAGGACGCGGATTTCGCGCCCAATTTGACGATGCGCGAAAAAGTGGCCCAACTGACGCGTCCGCAGGCCTGCCAAACCTGCCATTCGGTCATCAACCCGCTGGGTTTCAGCCTGGAACATTACGACGCGGTGGGACGCTTTCGACTTGACGACAAGGACCGGCCCATCAATTCCGTGAGCGATTACCTCACCGATGACGGCAATACCGTTCACCTGGCCGGCGCGCGGGATGTCGCCGAATTCGCCGCCGCCAGCGAACACGCGCAAAACGCCTTCATCGAGCATTTGTTCAACCAGGTGGTGAAAGAGCCAATGCTGGCTTATGGCGCGGATGTCCCGGAACGGTTGCGCCAGTCATTCATCGCTTCGGGATTCAATATGCAGAAGTTGCTCGTCGAAACGGCAACCATCTCGGCCCTGCACGGCGTCCAGAAAACCGCGCCGGCGTCGCCCCCGTCCGGCGCCGGGCGCCAGTCCGCCAGCGCCACCGGCCAACGCGGAGCGGGCCGTTAGAAGGGGTAATTTACCTGCGCCTCCGTAATTCGGATTTGGATGCGCGGTTTTTTTGCGGGTCAACGCAGGAGTTGTTGACGATAATCCACTTTTCCGCCGAGGTTTTGGTACGTGCTCATTGCGGTTTCAAAGGATTGACGGGCATCTTCCAAGACTTTGGCGGCATTGGCGGAACGCTGCTCGGCATTTTTGGCTGTCTCCGCGTTGATGCGCGCGCCGTATTGTTTTTGCAGGGCGGCGCGATATTGGTCCGCCGCGAGGCAGCCGGCATAGGCGCTGTTGACCCATCGAAGACGCTCTTGCACCTCTTGCTCCGTGCGGGCCAGACGGGTCATTTTTTCCCAGGTCGACGGATCGACCGCCGGCGCGGGAATCGAGACGGTTTGATCTTGCGGCTTGGATCGCAGCATGGAGGCCGCCGTGAGCGCCCCACCCAGGATGAGGAATGGAATCAGGCATTGGCCGACGACGTTCCAATGTTCAAATTGGCGCAACGCCGCGATGATTTGGCGCGGCTTGAAACTCCATTTTATGGCTGGCTTTTCCTGCGTCGGCCGGGTAATGCGCAACGAGGAAGTCAATGCCCCCGGCGGGATGGCGGGGAACGTGATCCGCTGCTGGCATAGGGGACAGGCCATTTGCAGGCCGCAATAGCCATCGCTGTACTCGACGTGTTGTCCGCAATAAGGACAAGAGTATTTATAAGAATTCATACTCGCCCAGGAGCTTTCTGAACCGAACCGGGCGATTATAAACGAAAATGGCGCAGGGCGGAAGCGAAATCGTCCGGCGGTTGCGCCTGAAAGACCATTCGCTTTCCCGTGACCGGGTGGGCGATGGCCAGGCTGGCAGCGTGGAGCAACTGCCGGGGAACGGCATATCCGGTGGCTTTTCTCAAACTGGCGGTCTGGCGAAGGCCATAGACCCGATCCCCGGCGACGGGAAATCCAAGATGTTGGAAATGCACACGAATTTGGTGAGTCCGGCCCGTGTGCGGGCGCGCCTCGACGAGCGTCGCGAATCGCATCCGTTCCAGGACCCGATAGCTCGTGTGGGCCGCGCGTCCGCCGCGGGCGACAACCGCCATCCGCTTGCGTTGGGTGGGATGACGCCTTATGGCGCCTTCAATTTCGCCCGACTGCGGCGCGAGTTGGCCGCACACAATGGCCTGATATATTTTCTCGACTTGACGTCCGGAAAACTGGCTGGAGAGATTTACATGCGCGCGGTCGCTTTTTGCAACCACAAGGCATCCGCTGGTGTCTTTGTCAAGCCGATGAACGATTCCCGGCCGGATCACCCCGCCAATGCCGCTAAGGCTGGCGCCGCAGTGGTGCAGCAGCGCGTTTACCAGAGTATGCCCCGGATGGCCCGCGCCGGGATGAACGACCAATCCCGGCGGTTTGTTGAGCACCAGCAAATGCTCGTCCTCGTAAAGAATAGCCAGCGGAATTTCCTGCCCCACGGCTTGCGCCGGCGCCGGTTGCGGCCATCGGACGGAGATCAAGTCCCCCGCGCGCGGATGATGCGAGGGCTTAACGAGGCGGCCATTGACACGAATGTGCCCCTCGCCCAAAAGCCGTTGAATTGCGCCTCGGGATATTTCGGGGAACTTGGAGCGCAGAAACCTGTCCAGACGTTCCAATGGCAACGATTGGGTGATGGCGATGGTTTCGGTGGGCAAGTGCTCGCCTATTTTGCGCTGGCCAATTTTTGACGCAGCAGGGCCCGCCGCTCATCCAGCAGGCGCAAACGTTTGCAGGCCGCCTTCTTATAAACCAGGGTTGTTCCCGGGGTTTGGCTCTGGCGCAAATATGTCAGCAACGTCAACCGATAGGCGTCGGCCAGCGGGCCTAATTCCGGGGCGATCTGAAAGCGCACCAGGACGAGGTTCTGCGCGCAGCGTTCCAGAACCGGCACGACTTGCGCCCGGTTCCATTCGCTGATGACCTCTTCCAACGTGACTTCCGCCGGAGTGGGAAGGCGGTCCGGGCTGAAGTGAACCTCCACCGAAACATCGAGCGCCTCCTGCAACATTCGCCAACTCTCCTGGAATCCGTGCCGCCGGGTGAAATCGCGTCCGCAAAAATCCGCGCAGGCCAGTCCCCACCATTTTTCCACGTCGCGCAACTGCGCGAAATGCGGGCGGAAGCCGGCAAGGAACGCCGCCTGCCAGTTGCGGTGCTGCGGCAACTGTTGAATCATTGCGCGCAGGCACCGCGGACCGTCGGGCAGGCGCAACAGATCCTCAAGAAGCAATTGGGCGCAATCGGAATACAATGTGTAATTCTCGCCGGTCAGATTGTCCGGCTCAGGCCAGCTGAGTTGATCAAAGCTCAGCGGCATGTTGCGGCGCAATTGGTCTCGCACAGACTCCTGTTCGGTGAGCTTGACCTTATTTGCGACCCTGGGCATGTGGGGTTCCACGACAAACGTCGGCAAATTGTAGGCCTCAAGGTGCGCGCTCAGGCCCTCAATCAACCATAGCGGGATCTCGGCGCTTTGATTGCCCGCGTCGCGGTTGGCCAACTCCACCAGGAGCGCCTCAACGACCGTTCGCACGAGCATTCGCGCTTTGATTTCCGGGGGCAGTTCCAATTCATAGCGCCAGGTGTCGCCGCCGCGCACCGCGGCAAGCAGCGTGCCGTCCTTCTCCGGACGCGCCGGCTTGATGAACAAATCAATTTTGCCGCTCCACTCATCGCGCATTCCCAAATCAATCAGGAACGCATTTTTGATCCGATCACACGAGACGATCAAGTAAGCCGGCGCCAGCCTGACCTCGGCGGCCGGCCCGGCTTGCGGCGTCCGAGGCGCAAGGGCGCCGCCGGCGTTCATGGACATCGGGAACGAAGCCGCCGATTTCGACGCGCCGTTTTCCAGCGCCCGGACGGTAAATTGCCCGGAGACGCTGCGCACCGTGACGAGATCACCCAAAACCTGGGCCGACGCCGCTCCGCCAACCAGGCAGATCGCCGAATAAATCGCGAGGAATTTCACAGTCATGGCCTCAGGCTCTCCTCCTTTATGCCCGAAAGAACGGAAGTTTCAAACTCCAAAATCAAGTAAATGCCACTCCGGTATCAAAACCTCCCAACGTGGCAATTCTGTAATGGGTAAGGCATCGCGAAAGAATAACTTGAGCAACTATGGCGCAGGAATTTTGGCCGCTGGCAAGGCGCTCGTGAGGCGCATATCCGCACCGATCTGCAACGAGCGGGCAACGCCGCCGGCGGCCAAAAGAACAAGCCAGAGTTGCTCAAGTTATTCTTTCGCGATGCCTAAGTCACGGTGGGCCGGGAATGGCAGGGGGCCTCGCCGAGCCGTCCGTGCCGTCCGTGACTGACGCCTCGCGCATTTCTTGCCTTGAATTTGTTGCGGGGGCGGTCAATATGCGCAGGATGAAAAATTTTGTTGGTTTGCTCTGTTTGCTCTTTGGTGTCGTTGCCGCCCGCTCACAGCCGGTTATCACCTCCCAACCGGTAAACCTCACCGTCAACGCCGGATCAAGCGCCAGTTTCTCGGTCGGCGCCACCAATGCCAGCGGCGCGATAACGTATCAGTGGAAAGTCAACGGAGTTAACCTGTCCGATGGCGGGGATATTTATGGAAGTTCGACGGCGACGCTGACTGTGAGTCCGGTCGCGTTGACGGACGCGGGAAGCTATTCGGTAGTCGTGAGCGCGGGCGATGGGGCGGTCACCAGCCAACCGGCGGCGCAACTGACAGTTCTGCAAGGAACAATTGTCAATTTTCAATTCTCCGGTTTCACGACCGGCGCCAGCAATGTGGTGGTGGAGTTGTTTGACCACGACAAACCGGCGACCGTGGAGAACTTCATCCACTACATCACCTCTGGAGCCTTCAAGAATATGTTTTTTGAACGCCTTTTGCCGGGTTTTATCATTCAGGGCGGCGATTGGAGCACGACGGACCGGACAAACACCGCGCCGCCGGTGACGGTTGTCACGGGTGGAATTTTTCAATACTTTGTCACGGATCAGGAAGTCAGAAATCCTCCGTTGCCCCAGCAAGTGGACAGCGAATTCGGGTACGGCCCTTTTATCAGCAATACCTACGGGACCCTGGCGATGGCGCTGCAGGCGGGAAATTCAAATTCGGCGGCCAACGCTTTCTTCTTCAACCTGGCCGATAACTCAGCCAACTTGGATTTTCAAAATGGAGGCTTCACCGTGTTTGGAAGAGTGATCAGCCCGGCCACCCTGTCCATCGATGGCACCAACCTCGTCGACGCCGGGACCAACCTGCTGAACTATTTCAACAACACCAATGCTTTCAGCCCCGGAAACGGGATTTATACGGGTAACTCCACTATTCCCACATTGCCGGTCAATTACGATGGCACCAACGAGCCGGCCAATGACAACCTAATCTATGTGGATTTCACTTTCCTGACTAACTCTCCGCTGGGTATTGCCGGCCCTGCTCAGCCGCCGGTTCACACCAATGCGCCAACCATTTCAATTACGTACCCCGGTTACGGGCTGGTTTTGACCAATGGCTCGCCCCTTGCCGTCCAGGGAACGGCCAGCGACGATGTTGGTTTGGCGCGAATCTATAGTTTTATCGAGTCTTACAACGGAGTAAATAGCGACCTGCCTTTGGGCGGCAACAATGCGATCGGAACCACTGTTTGGTCGCTGGATTTTGTGCAAGAGCTAGGGAACGTGCCGCCGGGCAAATACTACGCTGAAGCGGCGTCCCAGGACGGGGCGGGTAATCTCAGCGCCTATGATATTGTGCCATTTACTGTGACTGCAATAGTCATCAATGGCAACGGCGCCGTGGCAGTGCCCGATCTCTCCAACGGGACTTCAACAACTAATGCGGTCGGCGAGGCCCTGCAGAACGGCGTCGCCTACGCCACGCGCGCAATTCCCACCGCCGGCCAGGAATTCATAAACTGGGACGGCTTGGGAGTGACTTCGCTCAGCCCTTCAATTAACTTCGTAATGACCAGCAATCTGCTCGTCACCGCCAATTTTATTTCCAACGGCATTCCGGGCGCGCTCGCAATAACGTATCCGCCCGCAAACGGCCGGGTGACCAACAACGATTTTTCGGTGACTGGCACGATTCAAGGAGTCGCTTCAGCACAAATCACCTGCCGCGTCTTCACACAGGCAACGCGGCTCGCCGTCGGCCAGCCGGTGACAGTCAATGGCACGAACACTTGGTCGACCTCAGTGACTAACCTGGCCAGCCTTAGTCCCGGCGGATATATCCTGCAAGCCGTCGCGTCGGATCCGGAAGGCCGCAGCACGGTCGTCACCAACGCTTTCACGCTGATGGCGAGACTAACTCTGGTAACCAACGGCGCGGGCACGATCTCGCTTTCGCCCAATTCCAATCACACTTATCCTTACCTTGCGCCCGGTTCGTACACTGCCAAAGCCCAGGCGCGCCCCGGATCGGTGTTTTACAATTGGAGCGATGGCGTGAATGTCTCGATCAACCCGGTGGAAAGCCTTTCCATTTCCACCAATCTCACGCTGACCGCCACTTTCGTCGCCAATGACTTGCCCAAAGGTCTGGCTTTTACCTATCCGCCGGCGAATGCGCAAATCGCGCAGGCTTCGTTTGCGGCCACAGGGAAGGCGTCCGCCTTGACTACCAATGTCACCTACCAACTATTTTCACAGCAATCCGACCTGGCGGTTGTCCCAGCGACAATCGCGGCCAGAGGCGGCCAAGCCTGGTCCGTGGACCTGACTAACCTGGCCCCCGGCAACTACACCGCCATAGCGGTGGCGTCTGACAGCCAGGGAAGAAGCTCGTTGATTTCCGAGAAATTCAGTCTTTTGGCCCCGTTGCAAATCCAAATACAGGGCCTCGGAACCGTCAAGTCGAATTGGACCGGCGGACTCATCGTCGGCAAAAAATATACCGCCACGGCCGCCCCGGGTTCCGGACAATTATTTGACGGTTGGAACGCGAACGGCGCTTCGACGCAGAACAATCCGCTGACCTTCACGATGACCAGCAACCTGACGTTGACCGCCAGCTTCGCCAGCAACTACTTTCCTTATATCCAGGGGATGTATTATGGCCTGTATTATCCCAGCAGTTCGGTGTCCGCGCAGAACGCGGGGTTGTTCACCATGAAACTCAACGCGTCGGGAACATTTACCGGCACATTGACTTATTCGGGACGATCGAAAACGCTGGGCGGAGCGTTCCGGCCCGATGGAAGCGCGGAGATTGCCGGCGCGATTAACGGCCAGTATGTATTCATTTCCTTCGGCGTGGATCTGACCAACGGGACGGGAACTTTGACGGGCACAATCACGAATGCAACCCCCTCGCTCCAGATCGTTTGGACCGCCACCTTGCTGGCTTATCGAGGCGTCACATCGCTGTCGTCTGTCACAAACTTCGCCAATAGCAGCGGGACAAAGAATTTTGTTCTCACGATTTCCGGCGATCCGGCGAACACGAATGTCCCGCCCGGCGCGGGTTATGCCTCCATGTCCATAGCCCCAATCGGCATGATCAAGCTGGCGGGCCTCCTCGCTGACAACACGCCTGTTTCCCAGTCTGTGGGACTATCCAAGGAAGGAATCTGGCCATTCTATGTTCCGCTTTACAATTATCAGGGAGCGATTCTAGGTTGGGAAACCAACGCGTCCTCGACTAACTTCAACGGCCAGGTGGGCTGGCTCAAACCCGCCATTCGCGGCGCCTATTATCCGAGTGGCTTTAGCACCAATTTCAACTCGTCCGCCGACAGTTATTCCACTCCCGTCCCTGCCACGGATTACGTGATGACTCTGGGCGGAGGGACGCTGGCGGCGCCTCTGACAAATTCGTTGACGGTCAGCGCGGCGGGACAATTCGTTCCGACATCGAGCGCGGATAAATTGGAAATCAGGCTGGTCACCGCCACTGGCGTCCTGACTGGGCAGTTTCTGGACCCGTCCACCCGCAAGACGGTGCTCTTAAAGGGAGCATTTGTCAGCCCGTCCGCGGGCGGTTCGGGCTACACTTTGGATAGCGACGGCCGGACCGGCTACTTCCAAATCATCGGGAACCAATGACGGCGATTGCACTTGCCACGCGCAACGCGCACAAGGCCCGGGAGATTCGGTCAATATTGAACGGCGATTTCCACTTCTTGACGCTCGACGATTTTGCGCGCGTTCCCGCCGTGGAGGAGGATGCGCCAAGTTTTGCCGGCAATGCCTCCAAGAAAGCCTCGGCGCTGGCGCAATGGATCCAACGAAATACGGCGCGGGCGTTGGAAAAGTTCACGCGCGCTCGCGCCACCATTTATGTTGTGGCCGACGATTCGGGGTTGGAAGTTGACGCATTGGACGGCGCGCCCGGCGTGCGGTCGGCGCGTTTCGCCGCGCCCCAGGCGGCAACTGGATCGAACGCTCCAGACGAAGCCAACAATGCCAGGCTCTTGGAGAGTTTGAAGGGCGTTCCGCGGGAAAAGCGGACGGCCCGATTCCGTTGTGTGCTGGCAGTCATTCCTCTTATTCTCGCGGAAGGCGCGGGACATGCGCCCCGTCCCCTTTCGGCGGAGCCGTTGCTGTTCGAGGGTGTTTGCGAAGGCCGCATCGCTGTGTCTCCCACTGGCCGGGGCGGGTTCGGTTACGACCCCCTTTTCATTCCCGTTGGTTACGAATTGTCGTTTGCGGAGCTGAGTGAAGGAGTCAAGAATTCCGTGAGCCACCGTTTTGCCGCGTTGCGAAAACTCAGGCAATTCCTGCAACGGCCTGTTTGAGGGTTTCTGCTCATTGCGAGAAAGTTGAATCCAATCGATCTTCATAACTTGACGCCTCGTAACTATTCAGCACCGTCGCCGGCCGCTGTAGGGAAGGCATCCTGCCGCCGGTTAGCCGAAATTTCATGGATGGGCAGGCGGCGCAACTCTAAACCATTGATTTCCA
>VFSW01009948.1_pt1 | contig 13535 bp, 12 predicted proteins | sample 5358111 | NCBI WGS metagenome assembly VFSW01 (sample SAMN11554181, study PRJNA540505) | mine drainage metagenome | isolation source: sediment from site ElyBrook_90M | place: USA: Ely Copper Mine, Vershire, VT | collected 2017 | reverse complement strand
CCTCCCCTCGCTCCCCCCGGGGGGCTACGTGTGGGGGGGTGGGCCCGCCCCCGGGGGGCGGGGTGCGTCCTTTGCCACCCCCGCCCCCCGCCCGCCCCCCCGGGGGGCGCGGGGGCGCGCCCACGCTCGGAGGGGGAGGCCGGCTACGACGAGATCCTGCGGGCCACGGAACGCGCGACGACGCAGACCGAGCGGCTGCGCTTCGAACGCGCCCTCGCGTGGAGCGGCGAGCCCCGCCTGCTCCGACGCACGCTCGAGCTCGTGATGTCGGGAGGGATCCGGTCGGGTCACGTGGTCCCCGTACTGTCGAACCTGGCGGCGAACCCGGTCGGTCGTTCCTTCCTCGGTCCTTGGCTCGAGGAGCACCTTCCGACGCTCGCCACGCGTTTCCGGGGCTCGGGCGACCTTTCGCTGCTGCTCGAACGGACGCTGCCCCTCGTGGGCCTCGACCGAGCCGCGGCGACGCGCGAGTACTTCCGGCGGCACTCGTTCCCCGAGGGCGCCCAAGGGATCGCGAAGGGGCTCGAGGGGCTCGAGCTGCTCGGACGGCTGGGGGACCGTCTCAACGGCGCGTAGGACGGGTCGGACGGGAACGCCGCGCGCCCGTCCGCTCGTCCGACCAGATGTACCAGGTGCCCCGCGCCTGACTCAGTCGTTGACCCTCGGCGTCGAAGAGGTTCCCCTCCGCGAACGCGATGTGGCGACCCCGGCGGAGCACCTCGCCCCGCGCGGTCAGGGTGTCCCCCCGGCGGGCCGCCCGCAGGAACTCGACGTAGAGCGAGGTCGTCGCGGTCGTCTCCCCTTCTGCAAGGAGGCTCACGACCGCCGCGCCCATCGCCGTGTCGAGGATCGTGGCGTAGACGCCCCCGTGAACGACCTCGTTGATGTTGAGGTGCCGCCGCTCGACCGTGCCGGTGACCGTGCAGACCCCGCGGCCGCTCCGGGCGGCATCGATGCGGAAACCGACCTCGGCGTGAAAGCCGCCACGGCGCGCCGCGCGCAAGAGGTCCGGAAGGGGGCGGGTCGGCCGGGGCTCGGGGAGGACCGCCCGGCGCGTCACGGTCCGGTGGAGCGGCCGTCGGGGATAAGTACTGCGCGGCCCCGTCCGGCCGGAATCCTCATGGCGCGCCCGAGAGCGTTCGCGGCGACCTATGTGGCTCCGCCAAACATCGCGCTCGTGAAGTACTGGGGCGTCCGCGACCCCGAGCGGGCCCTCCCCTACAACTCCTCGATCTCCGTAACGCTCGAGCGGCTGCGCTCGCGTACGACGGTCCGCTTCGACCCCTCGCTTGCCGAGGACCGCGTCACCCTGAACGGCTCGCCCGCGGACGGCGGGCCGCGCGAGGGGGTCGTCCGCTTCCTCGACCGGGTGCGCGCCCGCGCCGGCCGCCCGTGGTCGGCGGTCGTGCGCTCGACGAACAACTTTCCTACGGCCAGCGGCCTCGCCTCGAGCGCGAGCGGCTTCGCCGCGCTCGCGGGGGCGGCGACGGCCGCCGCCGGTCTCCGGCTCACTCCCCGGGCCCTCTCCCAGCTCGCGCGCTTCGGCTCGGGAAGTGCCGCCCGGTCCGTCTTTGGGGGGTTCGTCGAATGGCGAGCCGGGACCCGCGCGGACGGGCGGGACTGCTACGCTCGGCCGCTCCACGGGCCCGGCCACTGGCCCGACCTGGTCGACCTGGTCCTCTTGGTCGACCGGGCCCCGGTGAAGCAGGTCCGATCGGCGGACGCGATGCAACGGACCGTCCGCACGAGCCCGGGGTACGCCCGCCGGCTCGAGGAGCTCCCCGGCCGCCTCCGCGGGATCCGACGAGCCCTTCGCGACCGGGACGCGGAGGCGTTGTTCCCCCTCGTCATGGAGGAGTGCGACAGCTTCCGCGAGGTCTGTGAGACGACCCGGCCCGCCCTCGACTACCTCACTGCGACGTCCCGGGCCATCCTGGCCCAAGTCCGTACGCTCAATCGGGCGGCCGGGCGCCCTCTCGCGGCCTACACCCACGATGCGGGCGCGCATGTCCATGTCTTCACGCTCGAGCCGGACTTCGCCCGGGTGCGGGCTCGCCTCGCCCGGCTCCCCGGAGTGCGCCGGGCGCTCCAGGTGCGCCCCGGACCGGGCGGGCGGCGGATCGACTGACGAGCGGGAGGGCCGGGGGCCCCGGCGACCGCCGTCGCCCTACAGCACCCGGCGGTCGAAGTCGACCGGCGGCAGCTCCAGTCCGACCTGCGTCATGAGGCCTTGGACCTCGTGCACGAAACGGTCCCGGGCCTCCTCGTTCGTCCAGCGCTTCAGGCCATACTCGATCGCGCGCCGGCTCGTCTCGGAATGGGAGTGGCCGAACATGTCGAGCGCCCGAGGATACCACTTCGTCACCGCCTCCTGGGCCTCGTGCTTCGTCCCGCAGTACTGGGGCCCGTCCTGGACCATGCGGCGCAGGACCGAGAGTCCGAAATTGAGGTGCAGCTGCTCTTCGCTCAGCATCAGCGGCATCGCCCGGGCGAGGGGGCCGTAGGAACACTCCTGGAACGCCCGCAACTGGTAGACGCCGACCCGGTCGACGAAGCAGGTGAACGCCCCGACGTCGCTCCACCGGTCGAACTTCATGTTGAACGCGTCGAGCTTGTGCTCCCCCTCCCGCTTCCGGAGGAGCTCGTCGATGTATCGCTGACCCTCCTCCCCGAAGTCCCGGAGGATCCGACACGCCTGGAGCCCGTGCCGCGCCTCATCGGCGATGATCCGCGACTCGATCCATCGGTCCTCGAGGGTGGGCGCGCTGTCGAGCCACGGCCGATGCTGCTGGATCGACGCGAACTCGGTGTCCGCCTGCACGACCATGAGCTTGACGACGAGCTTGCGCATGTCGCCGGGCAGCTCCTCCGCGGTCTCGTACTTGCGCGCACCGGCCGCGGAACCCCACAGGATCTCGCGGACGGGCTCGACCGTCCCGCCTTCCTTGAGGCTCTTGAGCGCGGGCGGGCTCTTCGCGGGTTCGGGAGACAGCGACATGGCAGGGTCGACCCTCTCCTACGGCTCAGTGGCCCTTAAAGGTGGGCTTCCGCTTCTCGACGAACGCGGTCAAACCTTCCTTCGCGTCGTTGGTGATGAACAGCCGGTTCTGGAGCTCCCGCTCGAGTGCGAGCCCCGCGGTGAGCGGCATCTCGATCCCCTCGACGACCGAGCGCTTGATGAGGCTCACGGCGCGCACCGGTCCGTGGGCGAGGCCCCCGGCATACGCCTGGACATCCTGGGCGAACGACTCCTTCGGATAGACATAGTTCACGAGGCCGATGGCGAGCGCCTCCTCGGGACTGAGGAGCTTGCCCGTGATCATCATGTCGAGGGCGCGCGAGGTCCCCACGAGGCGCGGCAGTCGTTGGGTTCCCCCGGTCCCTGGGAGGACCCCGAGGGTCACCTCGGGCAGACCGATCCGACCGGAGCCCTCCGCCATCATCCGCAGGTCGCACGAGAGCGCGATCTCGAGGCCGCCGCCGACGCAGTGGCCGTTGATGGCGGCGATCACGATCTTCGGGGTCTTCGCGAACTTGTCGAGCGTCTCCTGGCAATGGAGACAGAACATCGCCTTGAAATCCGGCTGGCTCTTCTTGAGCATCTCGATGTCCGCGCCCGCGCTGAAGAATCCCGGCACGGTGCTCGCGAGAACGATCACCCGGGCGGTCTCATCAAAGCGGAACTCTTCGACCGCCTGGTCGAACTCGCGCATCATGTCGAGGTCGTAGGTGTTCGCCTTCGGCTTCCCGATCTCGATGTAGCCGACGTGATCGTCGATGCGCGTCCGGATGTACTTGCCCTGCATGGTTCTCCCCGCCCGGGGGCGGGGCTCGTTTCACCGCACCGTCCCGGGCGGATAACGGCGACGCCCGCGCTACGGGGCGGAAGCGGACGGGGCCGGCCGCGTCCGCTCCTCGACCCCTCCGTCGGGCCGTCCGACGAGCACCCGATGGGCGAGGCCGACGAACAGGCCCGACTCGACCACGCCCGGGATCTCTCGGAGCGCGCGCTCGTCGGAGGTGGGGTCCTCGAGCGGAGCGGCCGGGGCGAGGTCGAGGACCTCGTTGCCGTTGTCCGTGCGGAACGGACGTCCGTCCGGTCGGGTCCTCAGGTGCGGACGGAAGCGCAGCCGCATTACCGCCCGCTCGACGACCGGCCGCGCGAAAGGGACGACCTCGACCGGAATGCGGTGGCGCTCCCCGAGGGCGCGGACGAGCTTCGTCGGATCGACGAGGATCACAAGCTCGGCAGAGAGCCGGGCGAGCAGCTTCTCGCGGAAGAGGGCCCCGCCCCCGCCTTTCGTGAGGTCGAGCGCAGGGGATACCTCATCCGCGCCATCGAGCATGAGGTCGAACCGGTCATCCCCCGTCAGCGGACGAACCGCGAGGTCGAGCGAGCGAGCGAGTTCCGCGGTCGCCTCCGAGCTCGCCACGCAGTCGAACCCTCCGTCCGGGAACCGGGTGACGAGGGCCCGCACCGCGTAGGCGGTGGTCGAGCCGGTGCCGAGGGCGATGCGCTGGCCGGGCCGGACCCGTCGCTCGACCGCGAATCGGGCCGCTGCCGCTTTGGCCCGCTCGAGGTCTCCCGCCATGGCTAGCTATCGGCAGGTCTTGCTCCTCTTGAATGCGCCGGGGGGAGGCCGACACGCATAAGTCGCAGGGGTAGCTCCCCGGCCTGCGATGCCCGCGAAACGTGGAGGGCCCACCGCCCCGGTGGTCGTTTCGGTGGGTGGCTCGGTCCTCTTCCGAGACGAGGGGGATCGAGAATATCTCGCGAAGCTCTCCGAACTGCTGCGCGATCTCGGACGGAGCTCGACGCTCCTCGTGACCACGGGCGGGGGCCGGACGGCGCGCCAGTACATCCGGCTCGGACGGGAGCTCGGGCTGACGGAAGTCGAGCTGGATGAGATCGGCATCGAGGTAACGCGGCTCCACGCCCGGCTCCTGGCGGCTCGCATCGGGCCCCCGTGCCCCGCCCGGCCGCCGACGACGCTCGCCGAAGCGGTCCATGAGGCCCACCGAGCCTCGCCGGTCGTGCTCGGCGGCACCGAACCCGGCCACACGACCGACGGCGTCGCCGCGATGCTCGCGGTCCGGTTGCGCGCCCGTACGCTCGTGAACGCGACCGACGTCGACGGCGTGTACGACCGCGACCCGCACCGGTTTCCCGACGCTCGTCGCGTCGAGCGGATGGCCTGGCCCCAGTTTCGAGGACTCGTCGCGGCCGGGACCTCGACCGAGGCAGGGCAGAACTTCCTCTTCGACCGCCTCGGCGCGGAGCTGCTCGCGCGGGCCGGGATCCCGCTCGCGATCGTGGACGGCCGGGATCTCCCGAATCTCGAGAAGGCGGTCCGTGGGGAACGCTTCCGCGGCAGCCGCATTGATGGGTAGGTAGCCCGACCCCGGAGCCCGCCCGCGAAATACCATTTTGTATCCGCCGCCGGGTGGGGCGCCTATGCACCGCATCGTCTTCCTCGGACCGCCCGGCGCGGGAAAGGGCACCCAAGCCTTGGTCCTCGCCCGGGAGCTCGGGATCCCGCATCTCTCGACGGGGGACCTCCTCCGGGCCGCGGTAGCGGCGAAGACCCCGCTCGGCCACGAGGCGGACGGGTACATGCGCTCCGGTCGGCTCGTCCCGGACGGTCTCGTGCTAGGGATCCTCGGCGAACGGCTCGAGTCGGCCGACGCCCGCGAGGGGTTCATCCTCGATGGATTCCCCCGGAACCTCGCGCAGGCGGAAACCCTCGAACGCCGGACCCAGCTCGACCGGGTCATCTCCTTCGAGATCCCGGCGGAGGAGCTGGTCCGGCGGCTCTCCGCGCGGCGCGTCTGCCCTCTCTGCCAATCGGTCTACAACCTCGTCTCGAGGCCGCCTCGGACTCCGGGACGGTGCGACCGAGACGGGGCCGAGTTGCTGCAGCGCCCGGACGACCGGCCCGAAGCCGTCGCGACCCGGCTGGAAGTCTATTCCGTGCAGACCGCCCCCCTCCTCGAGTTCTACCGTCGTAAGGGTCTCCTGCGCGCGCTCGACGCGAGCGGGGTCCCCGACGAGGTCACGCGCCACCTTCGCTCGCTCCTTGGGTGACCCGGGACCCGCGGAGGTAGGCCGCGCGGACGACCTCCGCGCGGCTCCAACGTCCGGCGATCTCGGCCAGTAGCACTCCGTCCAGGGGAGCCAACGGGGCCCCCCAGGTGCCGGCGGGGATCGGCGCTGCCGCGGCGACCCCGAGCTCGATGAGCCCCCCGTGCGAGACCATCAGAAGTCGGCCACCGTCCGGCAGTCGTTCGAGCTCCTCCCTCCAGAGGGTGGCCTGGGACCGGGCGAACCCGCCCACGACCTCGCTCGCCCCGACGAGCGTGACGTACGCCCCGAAGGAGCGGGGGCGGGCCACGTCCACGCGAGCGCTGACCTCCTCCGGCAGGGGCCCGAGTTCGGCCCGCTGCGCGTCGACCCGGAACCCGAGCGCCTCCACCGTCTCGACCGCGCGGGGCACCGGTGACGAGACCACCCGGTCGAAGGGCCCGATCGTCGCTCCCACCCGCCGGGCGAGCTCCCGGCCGGCCGGGCTGAGATGCCCGCCCACGGCCTCGCGGAGGCTGTGCCGGCGATGCTCGAGGACCCGCATGGGGCGCGAACGGCGGAGGTCGTCGCAGAGTTTATAGGCCGCACACCGGTCGGACCGTCATCCCGGCTTAGCTCAGTGGTAGAGCGGGGGACTGTAGGCGAGACTGCCGGACCTCCGGCAGCCCCCGTGGATATCCTCAGGTCGCCTGTTCGAGTCAGGCAGCCGGGACCTGAGACAGGGAGCGAGGTCAATCCGGATTGACTTGCCCGTTAACTCCGACGCGCGGCCGTGGATGGTCGTGGAGCCTGCTGCTGTCCCCTCCTCGAGCGAGGGCCCGCCGTCGGTCGACAGCCCTCACCACCGGACGTACGGGATCGAGATCCTGCGGATCGGGGTCGGGTTCATCTGGGCGCTGAATCTCGTCTACATCCTCGCGCCGGGCAACCACTGGTTCGCGAACTTCGCGACGACCGCACAGTCGTACGGCCCGACGACGGTCGGAGGACCGGGGCTCGCGGAGTACGTCGCGGCCCATGCCGCCGTGTTCTCCTGGGTGGTCGCCATCGTCACCACGTACTTGGCGGTCGCGTTCCTCCTCGGAGCGACCACGCGCCTCGCCTGCCTGGTCGGGGGGGTCTTCTCGGCCGTCCTGCTCGCGACGCAGGTCGGGAGCACCTTCTCCTTTCCCGGCGGGACGGATGTCGGGGAGCACCCGCTCTACCTGCTCATCTACGCCGCGCTCGTGGTGGGAGGTGCCGGCCGGGCGCTCTCGGTGGACCACTGGCTCTCCTCCGCCTGGGCCCGCCAGCGCGCGGACCGCGCCCGCCACGGCATTCCGGTGCCCCGGCGCGCCTGGACCGCGCCGCTCGACTACCGGTTCTTCCTCGCGTACTTCGCGGCCGGCATCCTGATCGCGTTCTCGGTCACCCTCGGACTGATGGTCGCTGTGCCGTCGACGGGACCCGCCGGCGGGGCCACCTCGAGCGTCGCCTACGAGAATCTGACCGTCACGCTCAACCCGGTGAACGGATGGCCCCAGTTCGCCCCCGCGAACTTCACGGTCCCTACGGGTCGGGTGATCTTCACGATCACCGATTACGACTCGGTGATGAATTGGTCCCAATGTCCCTGCGTGACGAGCGGGACGGTCAACGGGATCGAGTCGGTCAACGGCACCAATCTCCATGTCCTCCCCTCGACGAACATCGCGCACACGTTCAACGTGCCGAGCCTCGGCCTCGAGGTCTACAGCCCCGGACAGAGCATCGTTCGGTTCACGGTCGACCTCGTCAATCCCGGCGCCTTCCAGTGGTTCTGCCTCGCCCCGTGCGGGACCGGCGCGAATCCCTACTCGACCCCGCCGATGGGCACGCCCGGGTACATGACCGGTACGATGACCGTCGGCTAGGTTCCGAGCGGGCCACGCGACCCGCGCTTCGACGGCGCCGGCAGAGTACCGGTCCGCAACGGAACGGCGGGAAGTTCGACCCACCCCGGGATCCGTTGGGGGGCGGACGCCCGGCGTCGATCGACGTCCGAGCGGGACCGTCGGTCCGCCCACCGCCGACTCGGAGTCGGCTCGCCGCGACCTGCTTCGGTTCCCCGCGACATCGCGGTCTCGGCGCCGTACCTCAGGAGGCCCACGGAGGGTGGGAGGGTCATCCTTCGGTCGACCCCGGACCCCGAGGCGGGCTCGATCCTCCCCCGGTGCGGGAACGAGAACCCACGAGCGGTCCCGGGCGACGGGGGCGTCGACTCCGCTTGCTCCGAGGGGACCCCACCGCGAGGGGGCGGCCGGCGGGGGTGCGATCCATGGCCATGGGCCGCCGTGCGACCCCACGGACGAACGCGTTCCTGCCACCGGTACATGCGGTTGTCGGGATTCGTTCTACCTGTAGTTCGAATACTCTATATTCCCGTGCGTCATGAGTCCTTCCGACACTCATGAAGCCGCCTCGAATCAATCACCAGGGGCTGCTGAAAGACCCGCTCATCGGCCCCTGGTACGATGAAGCCGCACTCCGGTCGAAGCTGACCGCCCGGGTTAACCTGCGTAGACTGGGGCTACTCCTCCATCAGTTCGATCTCCCGCCGCCAGAGATGCTGGCGTTGGCAAAGCACCAACCGGAACTACTCCGGTCGAAGTTCGTGGCCTATGCGACGCGGGTTATGGCGGAGGGACGGGCGGGAGCCTACGTCGCCAAGATGTTCTCTGCACCCCGCTCCTGGTTCGCCTATCACCGAATCCCCTTCGACGGGTTTCCAAAGCTGAAAGTGATCCAGGGCGAGAGCATTCGAGAAGAGCGGGTCCCCACGCCCCAGGAGCTGCGTCGCATCGTGGGGCTGTACACGCCGCGAGCTCGGGTCGTCGCGCTGATGATGGCTCACGCGGCCGTGCGTCCGGGTGTTCTCGCGAATATCGATGGCACGGACGGCCTCACTCTGGGAGATATCAAGGACCTTAGACTGTCACCCACCGTCGAGCTCGCAAAGACCCCTTTCCATGTCGTCGTCCCCGCTCGGCTCTCCAAGAACGGCCACGAGTACCACACCTTCGGAACCGAAGAGTTGGCCGAGGCGATCTTGACCTACCTCGGCGAGCGATCGGCCCGCGGCGAGAAGCTGACGCCGAAGTCTCCTCTCATCACCGTGGAGCCGATGGGGGCCCGAACTCGCTTCCGAGCAGGTTCGGAAGCTGGATTCATCACCACTCCGAAGATGATGGAGACCTTGCGGAAGGGGCTATGGTCCGTGCTCAAGGCTCGGACCTACATCTTCAGATCCTACGCGTCCACCCAACTGTGGGTGGCGACGAATCACGGAAAGATCACGCGCGACGGCGTCGAAGCGATGATGGGTCACAATTTGGGAGTTGCCGGGCGATACAACCTGGGAAAGAAGCTCCATCCGTCTTTGGTCGAGGAGCTCCGCGAGGCATACGCCCGATGCCAGCCTTACCTGACGACCACCCCCAGCAATGGCGAGAGCGCGACGCAGGCCAGGATCGCGAAGGTCATGCTCATGGGGCTGGGTTACACGGAGGAGGATCTCGCTGCCGTGGATTTCGAGTCTCTCGATATGGCGACCTTCCAAGAGCTTGTCACAAAGAAAGTTCCTCCCCCAGGGTCGCCGGCCAGACAGCGTCTCGTCGATGCAGAAGAGCTACCCCGGTACCTCGAGGAGGGCTGGACGGTCGTCGCAGCAGTCAACGGTCACCAGGTTGTCCTGAACCCGCCGGTGTCACGATGAGGCGGAACCATCCGACCACCTTCGCGGCGTATTCCTGACGTGGGATCTCGTCGGGTTCGCCGAGGATGAGAACGCGGAGCGGGTGGGAAGGCTCGAGACCCTGGGCCATCGCCTTCATCTCGCGGAGCGAGACCATCAAGTCTGCTCCCCCGAATCCCAGGAGAGATGGCGCCCGGGAGGACGAAGTTAGGGCTCCCGCCCTGGTAACCGAAGTTCCGCGAGCCATCCCGGACGCCACCGCGACTTCGCATGGGTTTCGGGGATAAGCGGTGTCACCGTTCCTCGGACGATGAACTGTGGCGAAGATTCAGGGTCTCACCTGGGTCGCTCACGCTGCGGTATGGATTCATCCGCGGGCCACCCGCGAACCGAAGGAGGCGATGGCTGGACGCCTCGCCTCCTCCCCTATACGTGGACGAGGGAGACCAGGAGTCCAATCACGCTCAGGCCCGTGACGACACCGAACGACACATACAAACCGGCGCAAAAGCGGCCGAACTTGACCCGCAACCCGCTCCTTCGATCCGGCGCCTCAGGTGGCTTGACGCCGATCTGCGTTGCCATCAGAAGCTCCGAACCCACGCCCAAACGGCTCTCGACCCGCTTCATTACGTCCAGCGCGCCGTACAGGGTGTTGAAGGCGGAATCCGCCTGACCCTTCGACTCGTGAGTCATGCCAATCCCAGCGACTCCGATGATCAGCCCCGCAATGTAACCGAGCACGTACTGCGACGCAGCGGTGACGGCCAGCACGGATAGACCGACACCTGCGAGCGCGGGGATATAGGTGAGGACCGACGAAACGATCTGATTGACCCGATCGTCAGCCGCTTCCAGTGTCTGGCGGCACCCGTCCCAATAGGCCACCTTGTCCGCGGTCACCCATCCGGGACCGAATTCCTTCGATGGCGCGGCCATCCAGACAGTGCATGACGTTCTCCGTAATGAATCACCATGGCGCAGCGCCATGCCTCGGACCCCGACGAACCGTATACGGATTCCTCGAGCAGCGTTCAGCGTTCGCCGAGCGAAGAGCGCAGATGACCCTCGGTGACGACTCGCACGCATGCCGGATGCCTCCGTCCACCGCGAACTCGTCCTGCCGAACCCTCGTGGCTCCCACGAACTCCGCCCCGCCTCGAAGGCTACCCTCACCGTCGCCTCGCCGCACCCGTCGTGGCTCGAGATCCATCACCGCACCGACGGGACCCTCCGATACCACCTCGGCGCGGCGGGCGCGACCGAGCTCGCCCACACGCTTCGCTGCCTCGCGGAGGTCTACCCCGGTCTCGAGCTCGGAGCGCCGTCCCTCTTTCCCTTCCGCACCATCTCGCGCACCGACACGCGGCTTCTCCGGGCGCTCCCGAACGGGAAACATCACTACTGGCCGATGCGCCTCCTCCACGACTCCGACCGCGTGGGGCTACTGCTGCAAGCGATCTCGGCGCGGGAGCTTCTCGGACATGAGCTCCTCCTCCAGTTCCTGTTCCGCCGCGTCCCCTTCTGGGAGCAGGGCCTGCTGACCCCGAGCTATCCTCGGTTCCTCGCCGAGAAGGTCCGCGGGCACGACCGCAACCTCCTCCCCGTCCTGCTCCGCCGCCGGGCCGAGCCCGCCTATCACGTCGAGATCCGCACGGCGATCCGCGGTCCCACCGACCGGCACGCGGAGGAGGCCCTCCTCGGCTGGCTCCGTTCTTGGACCTCGGTCCACGGCAACCTCTGGTGGAACCTCCGGCCCGTTGCGGGAAGGGCGCGTCCTGCGTTCCTTTCCGCCTTCCGCGCCCACGACATGACCCGCTTCGCGGCTCGGAAGAGCCGTCGCGACCTCTCCGCTACCGAGCTCGCCCAGGTCCTGCCGATCCCGTGGCGCGAGCATCACGCGGGACTCGTCTACGCGGGAGCGCCGGCCGCGATCGCGGCACCATCGGCGTCAGTCGCGCGCGCCCTTCCGAGTTATGCGTCACAGGGTGGGATCGAGGTGGGAACAGCGGGCGATGGAGAGGTCCACCTTCCACCCGGCTGGCACCACCTCGCCATCCTAGGGAAGACTCGCACAGGGAAGTCCACCCTGGCGCTCAATGTCGCCTGTCAGATCCTCGCGCAGGAACCCTCGGCGCGGGTCGTGGTCCTCGAGCCGACGGGCACGCTCATCCAGGCGCTCGTGGAGCGGATCCCTCTCGCGGTCGCGGAGGACGCGGTCGAGATCGACCCCTCGCACCCCACGACCGAGCGGGAGGGGCAGCAGCTGGCCAATGTCCCCCTGAACCTGCTCCACCTCCGGGGCCGCAGGGAGATCGGAGCCTCGGAGTTCGAGCGCAGGGCGGAGCGGGTTGCGGGAGACCTCTTCCAGGCGATCCGCAACGCCTGGGGCGAGGAGAGCATCGGTGGGAGGGCGGAGTTCGTCCTCCGTGCCGTGCTGCAAGGCCTCCTCGCGGTCGAAGGGACGAATCTCGTCGACGCCTACTCCGCCCTCTCCGACAGGAAGGTCCTCCAGCGGCTCGAGCGCCTCGCGAGTGGCGCCCAGCTCAAGCACGCCCTCCGGGTTCACCTGCCGAAGCTCGACTACTCGTTCACCATCTCCTCCCTCGACAAGGTCGGCAAGGTCGCCACCAACCCCCTCCTCCGCAAGGCGCTCTGCCAGCGCTACCACGTCACCTCGTTCGACCGGCTGCTCCGGCATCGTCTGCTGCTGTTGAACCTCGCGAAGGGGGCGCTCGGGACCGAAGCCTCCACGTTCCTGGGGGCCGTCCTGCTGTCCCAGCTCTGGTCCGCGGTCCAGGAGCGCCCGCCCGCGGAGCGCGGACCGATCTACCTCGTGGTCGACGAGTTCCACAACTTCGCGATCCCCGCCTTTGCGGACATGCTGAGCGAGGGGGCTCGGCTCGGCCTCCACGTGGTCGCCATCACCCAGTACCTGGACCGGATCCCGCCGAAGGTGCGGTCCGCGCTGGTCGGCAACGTCGACGCCTGGGCGTTCTTCGCGGTCGGACCCGAGGACGCGAAGGCGGCCTGGGAGATCGCGCAGGGGGCGAAGTTCGGGTGGAGACCCGAGCACTTCTCGGGGGGTCTCCGACCCCACCAGGCCGCGCTCGTGACGCGGGACTCGCTGGTTCGGGTCGATACCGAGCCCGCACGACCGCCCTCCCTCCACTCGGACCGGAACGGTGAGGCCATCCGCGCCAGCGTTCGGCGCTACTCGCATCCCGAAGATTCCGAGGTCTCGCCGCTCCAGCAGACCGATGAAGGGATCAAGGTGCTCTTGAGGACCCTGCGCGGCCTCGAGAACGGCCGGTGGGTCCAGTGGCAGGAGAGCCCTGTCGGACCCAGCGCGGAGTTGCACGCCACGGTTGCCCTCTGTGAAGCGTTCGAGGACGTGAAGCGCGAGGGGGACGACCTTCTCCTCACTTCGCGGGGGGAGATCCATCTCAGTGCGCTCGAGGTCGCCCGCAACGAGCGTTCGCCCCATTCCGACCTGCTGGCCGACGGCATCGCCCCTCTGCGGGACCTCGACGCGCGAGTTGCAGACCAGGGTCCCCTCCTGTCCCGGCCGGATGGTGATTTCGAGTGGAATGGCCAGACGTACAACATCGAGGTCGAAACAACCAACCTCGCCAAGCACCCGGAGCAGATCGTCCGGAACCTTTGGAAGGCGGTCGCGGCGGGGATGTCGGTTCCCCAAATTCTGACCCCAAGTCTTCCCGAAATTATGGCACCTCACTT